>Ga0335085_10000483_pt1 | contig 112174 bp, 106 predicted proteins | sample Lox_Sample_45_FD_206712 | JGI IMG/M metagenome (GOLD analysis project Ga0335085, IMG submission 206712) | Soil microbial communities from Loxahatchee National Wildlife Refuge, Florida, United States - Lox_Sample_4.5 | ecosystem: Environmental > Terrestrial > Soil > Wetlands | place: USA...
GGTCTCAGGCTCATCCCGCGTTGGAATCAAATTCCAGTTTCAGGCTCATCCCGCATTGGAATCGAACCCCTGGTTCAGGCTCATTCCGCATTGGACAATTCTGCCGCTTGCAGGCCACCAAGCGCTAAGATATGATGCTCGCCATGCAAGACAAGAACGTGGTTTCGCGGAGAGGCTTTCTCCAGATGGGCACAATCGGCCTGGCCGGGGCCGGTTTCCTGCGCGCCAATCCGCTCGGCTTCCCGATCGGGTGCCAGACGTGGCCGGTGCGCGACACCATCGGCAAAGATCTGGACGGCACGCTCAAAGAACTGGCCGGCATGGGTTTTGAGCGCATCGAAATGTGTTCGCCGCCGGGCTACAAGCAGTTCGGCTTCGGACCTCTGGCGGAGATGAAACCGGCCGATCTCCGCGCGCGCATCCACGCCGCCGGGCTGGGCTGCGAAAGTTGCCACTTCGGCTACGGCGAGCTGCGGGACCACCTGGACGAGCGCATCGCCTTCGCGAAGGAACTCGGCCTGAAACAAATGATCATCTCCACGTTTTGGCTGCCCAAGGACGCCAAGATGTCCGATTGGATGGACGCCGTACATCAGGCCAACAAGTTCGGCGAACGCGTCGCCAAGGCCGGAATGCAGCTCGGCTTCCATAATCACGATTTCGAATTTCACAAAATCGACGGCGAGCTGATCTACGACAGGTTGATGGGCGAGTTCGATCCGAAGCTGGTGAAGATGCAATTCCAGGTGAGCGTCATCAGCCTCGGCTACCACGCCGCCGACTTCTTCGAGAAATATCCGGGCCGCTTCATCTCGATCCACTTGCAGGATTGGGCGCCGGCCGAGAAAAAAGAAGTCGCCTTGGGAACCGGCGTGGTGGATTGGAAGCGCCTCTTCAAGGCCGCGAAAAAATCCGGTGCGCGAAATTACTTCGTGGAAACCGAACGCGCCGACCTGGCGGCCAGCGCGCGATTCCTCAAAGGGCTGAGCTAACGCCGGCCGGTTACTTCTTGGGCTCCAGCTTCAGGTTCATCACCGCGACCTTGCGCGAGTCGAAACAGCTCAGCGTGCGCGTGCCGCTCGATTCGCCGCTGAAGGTCGCCGTCAGTTCGTAGTCGGTATCCGTGCTGAGGCCGTGAAAATAATATGCGCCGTTGTCGCGCGTGATGAAGGAGCGGATCTGCAGCGTCTTGGTATTCTTCAACTGCACCACCGCGCCATTGACCGCTTGACCGTCGGGATTGTTGACCACGCCCTGCACCGTGCGGATGTTGGCGTCTTCGTCCTTCTTCGCTACTGCCGTGCCCGCTACCAGCAGCAGAGCGCACGCTATCGCGCACAACCAACGGGCTAGCGCGGCGGCCAGCACGCTATTTCCAGTCCTCTTCGGATTCTTCCTCTTCGGTTTCCTCAAGGTAATCTTCGTCCTCTTCCTCTTCGACTTCCTCCGCGGATTCCAATTCCAGAGGATCGGTCCCGATCACCTTGAGATCCGCTCCGCATTCATCGCAACTGATGGAGTCGCCTTCGTCCACATCTTCTTCGTCGACATCGATGGCCCCGTCGCATACCGGGCAAGTCACCATACCAGAAATCCTCCCGAACCGCCTTCACTACACTTACCGAAAGTCCGCGATGCTTGCAACTGTATTGTACAGCTTTCAGCGGGCTAGCGAGCAGCCTGTATGGCCAGCCGCCGGCGGGTCGTCGCGGGTACCAGGCCCTTCATCCGCAAACACAAAAAAAGCTGGGTGCGGTGCGTCAGTTCATGCTCTTTGACGAACTGCAGCATCTCCAGACGGGTGACGCGCGCGCCATCCACCCGCGTGATGATGCCCGCATAAAACTCCGCGTCGCGGCCGGCCAGTTCCGCAGTGCGCTGCTCGATCGAGGCGCGCAGTTCACGCACCAGATCGGGGGCGCCCGCGCCCTCGGGCAGCGGCGCCAGGCGCGCCATCTTTTGCCGGAATTCCGGGCCTCCCAGGTGTTCCTCGCCTTCCAGCAGCAGTCCCGTCAGCCCGTGGCCGGCTACCAGAATATGGCGCGCTATTTGACCGAACGTCATCAAGTCCGCCGTGGGCTTGAAGTCGAACTCGGCCGCGGGAAACTCTTCCACGGCGGCGATCGTGTCGGCGCGCACGGCTTTCCACGAATCTAAAACCTGCTCCAGTCTCACCATACGCTTCCATTGTACTCAGGCGAATGCGGAACCGCTCACGCGCGCGATCGGTATTGTGGCGGGTTAGAATCGTCGCATGCACCGGCGCGATTTTGTCCGCTCGGGCGGCGCGGCAGCAGCCTTCGCCGCGGCCGCCGCTTTCGCCGAACCCGCCAAGGGCGCCATGCGGATCACGGGGCTCGAGACCGACCTGCTGCGTTTCCCTCCCGGCAAACCATTCTACGATGCGATTCACACTTTCGGCGCCGAGTCCGGCGGCGTGGTGCTGCGCCTGCGCACCGATGCGGGCATTACCGGTTGGGCGTACAGTTCGTTCGGCATGATCGCGGGCGGCCCGCGGGTGGTCCAGACCATCCTCGAGCAGGAAGTCAAGCCGGTCCTGATGGGCAAAGATCCGGCGTTTTCGAAGCGCCTGCGCGCGGATCTCTGGAAAGCGCTCGAATATCAGGGCATGCAAGGTGTCGCGCAGTTCGCCGTGGCGGCGGCTGACATCGCCATCTGGGACATTCTGGGCAAGGCCGCCGGATTGCCCGTCTACAAGATGCTGGGCGCTTATGCCGATCGCATTCCGGCTTACTCGATGTGCGGCTGGTATTACGATAATGACGACGACTTGTCGCAGTTCAAGCGCGCCATCTCGAGCGCTTTCGAAGAAGGATTCCCGGCCGTCAAAATCAAGGTGGGGCGCGCCTCGCTCGATGACGACGTCCGCCGCATCGAAGCGGCCCGCGCCATCGCCGGCAAAGAGCGGCGCATCATGGTGGACGCCAATCAGGTTTTCAATCTGAACGAGGCCATCCGCCGCGGCAGGGTCTATCAGCAGATGGGCTGCTATTGGTACGAAGAGCCGATGCCGCCTTACGATCATGCGGCCTGGGCGGAGCTGGCGCGGGAACTCGATATCCTGATCGCCACCGGCGAAAACGAATACACGAAATACCCCTATGCCGACCTGATCAGCCGCCACGGCGCCGACATCGTGCAACCGGATAACCGCCGCGCGGGCGGCGTCAGCGAATGGATGGAGATTGCCGCCATCGCCGCCGCGTTCGGTGTGGATGTGGCCAGCCACGGCGGTGGCGGCGCGAACATGCAAATGCTGCTGGCCATGCCCAATGCGATTTATCTGGAATGCGGCAGCTTGAAGAAGCAAACATCCCTGGTGGAACCGCTGCGCATGCGCGACGGCGCTATTCTGGCGCCCGAATCGCCCGGCATGAGCAGCGAACTGCAGCCCGGCTACATCGCGAAGTACAAGGTGAGTTGATGCTCGAAAAAGTCGATCTGACGCGTGCCATTCCGAAAGAGGAATACAAAAGCCGCCTGCCGGCGCTGCAGGCGAGCCTATATGATCTGCAGCTTGCGACCTCGGAGGCCGGCTTGCCCAGCGTGATCGTTTTCGAAGGCTGGGAGGCGGCGGGGAAAGGCACTTGCATCAACGTGCTCACCAGCAAGCTCGAGCCGCGGGCCTTCAAGCTGCACGTGATCCAGGAGCCGCGCACGCACGAGCTGCACATGCCCTGGCTTTACCGCTTCTGGCAGCGCATTCCAAACTACGGCCACATGGCCATCTTCGACCGGAGCTGGTACCGCCGCGTGCTTGACGAGCGCGTGGAAAAGATCACGCCGAAAGGCGAATGGCAGAAGGCCTATCGCGACATCACCGATTTCGAGCGCACGCTCGCCGATGACGGCTATTCCATCGTGAAGCTCTTCTTCCACATCAGCAAGAAGGAACAGAAGAAACGCTTCCGCAGGCTTGAATCCGATCCGCTCACGCGCTGGCAGGTGCAGGCCGCCGACTGGAAGCGTCACGAGCAATATCCCAAATACCTTGTCGCAGTGGAAGAGATGCTGGAGCGCACCGAATCGGAATGGGGTCCATGGACCATCATCGAGGCCACCGACCGCTACTGGACGCGCGTGGCCGTCTTCGAAGCGATTATCCGGGCGCTGGGCGCGGCCGCCGCCAAACGCGCGGTAAAAAAGCCAAAGGGAAAGAAGGCGTAACGATGCTTGAAACTCTCGACCTTGGCCAACACCTCACCCGTCCGCAGTACGAGCGCGATCTACTGCGTTACCAGGTGCAACTGCGCGAGTTATCCTGGCAGCTCTACCGGCGCAAGCGTTCGCTGGTGCTGGTGTTCGAGGGCCGCGACGCCGCGGGCAAGGGCGGCGCCATCCGCCGGCTCACCGAAAAGGTCGACCCGCGCGGCTACGAAGTCTTTCCCATCGCCGCGCCCGAAGGCGAAGACAAGACGCATCACTACCTGTGGCGGTTCTGGCGGCGCCTGCTGCCTCCCGATGAAAAGCAGGTCCTGGTCTTCGACCGAAGCTGGTACGGCCGGGTGTTGGTGGAACGCGTCGAAGGATTCTGTAGCGAGGACGCCTGGAAGCGCGCGTATCGCGAGATCAACGATTTCGAACGGCAGCTCGTGGACGCCGGCGCGACCGTAGTGAAGTTTTGGTTGCAGATCAGCCCCGAGGAGCAGTTGAAGCGTTTTGAAAAGCGCCAGAACACGGCCTACAAGCGCTGGAAGCTGACGCCTGAGGATTGGCGCAACCGCGAGAAGTGGGGCCGCTACGATTCCGCCGTGGAAGACATGCTGTTGCGCACCAGCACACTGACCGCTCCGTGGACCGTGGTGGAGGCGAACTTCAAGTGGTTTGCGCGCGTGAAGGTGCTGAAGACCGCCGTGGAAGCGGTGAGCGGCGCATTAAACTACAAGCCCGCCGATCCGGCCGCCAAGATCAAATCCAAGCGCGGCGCGAAGCGCGCGATCGCCGAGGGCTGACGGCTCAGCAATTGGGCAACACCGGCTGCAGGACGGGATGGAAGCGCATCTGAAAGCTGGCAGATTCGCGCGCCGGGAAGGCGTCGAAAACCACCAGGTCGGGTTGCGGCTGGTTGGGCGCGGTGCTCCTCAGTGCCACGAAATCGGCTGAACCTTTGGGCATGCATCCATCGTTGCGGACGGGCGCCTGCGCCACCGCTTCGCGCACGGCAACCTTCGGTTCGACCGGGGCCATCCCTTGCTGCTGGAGGAACGACTTCACCTCTTTAACGATGCGGTCCTCGGTGTTGCGGCGAACCAGCGTCTTCATCACATCGCGCAACCCGAACGACACCATGATGGCGAGCACGGCGCATCCCAGCATCCACATCGAGCCCATGCGCAGGCCCGCATTGTGCCGCACCACCAGCATCAGGCCGGCGGCGATCAAAAACAGGAACCACATTCCCTGTTGCATCAGGCGCGCGGTGTTCTTCAGTCTACGTTCGGCGATGGGTAAGTCGATGGTCATGATCTTCTCCGGTCGACTAACCCATATGCACCTTAGGGACCAACCGGAGCAAGCCGCGTATGTGGTTGGAAAACCAGGGGACCGCCGGCAGGCGTGCGGCTGTGCTGTGACAGGTTTGACGCTCCGGCCGTGGCTGAGTGACAGAACTGTCACAGCAGTGGCGACCCGGGAGGCCGCCGCAGGCCGGGGGCCTGTCCCACACGGGTTGTTACAATAGGGGCCTGCCGCGCAATCAACTCAGAATCCTGATCCGCGCCACCAATTGGGTGGGCGACGCAGTCATGTCGCTGCCTGCCATCCGCGCGGTCCGGTCTGCTTTCCCGGGGGCGCATCTCACCGTGCTGGCGCGCTCCTCGGTGGCGGACCTCTACGCGCGCGAAACCGCCATCGACGGCGTCATGCTGCACGCCAGCGAACGCCGCCGCGCAGCCGATGAATTGCGCCGCGAGGCGTTCGACTGCGCCATCCTGCTGCCGAATTCCTTCGATTCCGCGCTGCTCGTCTGGATGGCGGGCATCCCGCGCCGCATCGGCTACCGGCGCGACGCCCGCCGCTGGCTGCTTACCGAGTCGGTGCCGTGCCCGGAGCCGGGCGAGATCCCCCGCCATGAGCGCTTCTATTACCTGGAACTGCTGCGCCGCACCGGCATCATCCACGAATATCCTCCGTGCGCGGAGATCCGGCTGGATGCCTGTGAATCCGCGCGGGAAGCAGGTGCGGCTGCCATGCGCGAGGTGGGCATCGCGCTGCCGGTGATCGGAGTCAGCCCCGGTGCGGCATATGGCGGCGCGAAACGCTGGCTGCCGGAAGGCTTCGCCGAAACCGCCGCCACGGTGGCGCGGCATCACCAGGCATCCGTAGCGCTGTTCGGCTCGCGCGCCGAGTGTGCCCTCTGCGAAACGGTGGCTGCCGCGCTGGCATCGTCCGGCGTGGCCGCGCGCAATTTCGCGGGTGAGACCTCTCTACGCCAGTTCATCGATCTGGCCGCCGCTTGCCGCCTGTTCCTGACCAACGATTCCGGCGCCATGCACATCGCCTCGGCGCTGGGCGTCCCGACCGTGACCGTCTTCGGCGCCACCGACGAGACCGCCACTGGACCGACCGGCGCCGGGGCCCGCATCGTACGCGAGCACGTCGAATGCGCGCCATGCATGCTGCGCGCCTGCCCCATCGACCATCGCTGCATGACCCGCGTGACCGCGCAGCGTGTCGGCGAAGTGGCTCTGCGGCTATGGGACGAGAGCGCCGGTTAATATGAAGGCATGCCCGCCGCATCCGCTAAGCGGCAAATCGCCAGTAAGCAGTCCTGGAACGCCGCCCGATCGGCCGGCCGTGCCGATTTTTTCACGCTTGGTTACAGCGGCCGCAAGATAGAAGAAGTTCTCGCAGCCCTTAAACAACACGGAGTGCGCATGCTGGTAGACATTCGCCGAAATCCGATCAGCGTGCACCGTCCGGAGACCAGTAAGCCTGCCTTGTCCAAGATGCTGGCTGAGAATTATATCTGTTACGTCCATCTGCCTGAGTTCGGCGTGCCGAGCGACATCCGCGCCCGGGCGAGCCGGGCCGGAAGCCGCGAGCTGATCTGGACCTGGTATGACGAGCACGTCATCACGGCGCATCCCGATCCTCGCGCGCTGCTGCAGTCCTTCGAATCCCCCGCGGCGTTCATGTGCACCGAGCTCGATCCGCGCGAGTGTCACCGGCACCGCCTGGCGCTGGCGTGGGAAGCGGCGGGGCTGGCGAGTTTCGATCTATAAGGCTCGAATCCGATTCCGCTTCCAGAACTGCTCCTGAGGCTGATAGACTAACCCTGTGCCCGACCGGATCAACGTGCACGATCAGTTCGGTCAGGAATAACCTGAGGGAGGGATACTATGGTTGGTTTGGAGGATGCCCGCAGAGTGATTGCCGCGGCTGAGAAGAAGGCTCAACAGATCGGACAGCCCATGAACATCGCGGTGGCCGACGAAGGCGGAAACCTGGTTGCCCATGTTCGTATGGATGGGGCGTGGATCGGCAGCATTGATATTTCGCAAAAGAAAGCGTACACGTCGCGTGCTTTCGACATCGCCACCAAGGATCTGGCGGCACATGCCCAGTCCGGAGGGCAGTTTTTCGGAATCCACGCATCGAACGACGGCAAGATTATGATCTTCGCCGGCGGAGTGCCGCTCAAGAGAGACGGAAAGGTGGTCGGGGCGATCGGAGTCAGCGGGGGCTCGGGTGATCAGGACCATGCCGTTGCCGAGGCGGGCGCGGCGGCGTTCTAGATCCCAATAGCACGCCCTCTTCGCGTATCCCCGGTTGTCGCCACTCCGCTCATTTTGTTATGCTTCAGATGTCGAATTCATAACAGATTAGCCATCCGGCGGTGGACGCCGGACCCCACAAAGAGGTTTCAGCATGTCAGGTCATTCGAAGTGGGCGACCATCAAGCACAAAAAAGCCGCATTGGACGCCAAGCGCGGGAAGACTTTTACGCGCATCATCAAGGAAATCATGATCGCCGCCCGTAGTGGGGGTGATCCCGACGCTAACCCCCGCCTCCGCACCGCGGTTCTCGCCGCCAAAGCCGTCAGCATGCCCGCCGACAACATCAAGAAGGCCATCATGCGGGGCACCGGCGAACTGGAAGGCGGCCAGATTGACGAAGTCATGTTCGAAGGTTACGGACCGGGTGGCGCTGCCGTGCTGGTCAAAGTCGCCACCGACAACCGCAATCGCACCGTCAGCGACATCCGCCATGTCTTTTCGAAGAACGGCGGCAACCTTGGCGAGCAAGGCAGCGTAGCGTGGATGTTCGAACGCCGGAGCCACGTCTACATCCCGGCCGACAAAGCCGGCGAAGAGCAGCTCATGAACATCGTGCTGGACGCCGGCGGCGAAGATCTGCGCCGCGATGGCGACCAGTGGGAGGTGGTCGCGCCACCCGAAGCGCATTTCGCGGTCATCGAGGCGCTGCAGAAGGCCAATTTGCCCACCGAAACGGCCGAGATCGCCATGCTGCCGAAAAACCTGGTCCGGCTGGAAGGCAAGAACGCGGCCGCCATGCTGCGGCTGAGCGACGCGCTCGAAGAGCATGACGACGTGCAGAACGTGTACTCGAACTTCGATATCGACGAGAAGGAGATCGAGGCCCTAGAGCAACAAAGTGCTGGTGCTCGGAATTGATTGCGGCAGCCAGCGGACCGGCTACGGCGTCATTGAATCCGACGGCGGCTGCCACCGCTTCATCGCCGCGGGCGTGATCCGGACCTCGGCGGGCGATCCGTTCCCCGCGCGGCTGTGTGAAATCTCGCGCGGGTTGCGCGACGTGATCCAGCGTCATGCCCCGGCCGCGGCCGCGGTCGAGCAGGTGTTCTATGCCGCGAACGCGCGCACCGCGCTCAAACTGGCGCATGTACGCGGCGTCGCGCTGCTGGCCATCGCCGAGGCTGGTTTGCCGTTAGGCGAGTACTCGCCGCTCGAGATCAAGACCAGCGTGGTAGGTTACGGCCAAGCCGCCAAGCAGCAGGTACAGATGATGGTGCAATCCCTGCTGAGCTTGCCCGCGCGCATTGAATCCGAAGACGCATCGGACGCGCTGGCCGTGGCGATTTGTCACGCCACCCATGTAGTAACGCGCGACCGGCTGCGGGGAGTCTTAGCAACATGAAGTGGTCCCTGGCGCTGGTCTGCTGCGCGGTTTTGACCGCCGCCGGCATGCCCCGGCTCAGTTTCACCAAGTCCTTCCCGGGCAGTACGCCGCCCTACATCGGCATCACGGTAGATAAGAACGGCGCGGGGGAGTATAAAGAAGCCGAGAACGACGACAATCCCGTGCACTTTCAGATGGCCGCTGCGGACGTCAGCCAGATGTTCGACCTGGCGGCCAAACTGGGCTACTTCGATCATCCCCTCGCGTCGCCGCTCAAGGTGGCCTTCATGGGCGACAAGACTTTCCGCTATGAAGACGGCACGCGGAAGAACGAGGTGAAATTCAATTTCTCCGAGGACTTGTCCGCGCAGGCCTTGACCGACTGGTTTGAACGCATCAGCGAATCCGAACAGCTTCTCACGATCGTGCAAGTCGCTGCCAAGTACGATCACCTGGGCGTCGACAAAGCCCTGCTGCAACTGCAAGCTGCCTACGAGCGGAAACGGCTGGTGGCCATCGAGCAGTATCTGCCGTTGCTCGACCGCATTGCCAAGAACGAAATGTATCTGCACCAGGATTGCTTGCGCGCGGCCGCTTTGGCCGAAGCGTTCCGCGCCGCGAAATGAAAACCCTCGGCGTGCTGCTTCTTTTCGCGATGCTGGGCGGTGCACAGAATGCCGTGCCGCCGGCCCCCGCGGCGCCCGCGCCGGACGAGAACCAACTGCTGTCGCAAGCCGTGCAGGAGGCCGGCAACAGCCCGGTCGATTTCATCCGCGCTCTCGAAAAGCACCTCGCGCAGTTCCCCAATTCGCCGCGCCGCGCGGAGATCGAGCGCGCCCTGGTGAAGGCCGCCTTTGAAACCAAAGACCATCGCCGCGTCATCGAATACGGCGAGCGGGTGCTGAAGCGCGAGCCGGATGACGTGCAGGTGCTCGACCGCGTGATCCGCGCGCTGCTGGCCGGCGATTCGCCGGAAGCCGCGGCGCAGGCGCTCGCCCACGCCAAACATTACGAAGATCTGCTGGGTGCCATGCGCATCCAGACGCCGCCCGGCCACATGAGCGCGGCCGAATGGCAAGATGAGGTGGACAAGGGTGTCGGCCACGTGGTGTCCTGTGAGGCGCGCGCCACCGGCAATCTGGGCAAGACCGGCGACGCCATCGCGCTGGCCCGCCGCGCCTACGAAACCTATCCATCGGCCGAAGCCGCGCGCGAATTGGGCCGCTGGCTGGTGCGCGCCGGCAAAGACGAAGAGGCCCTGGTTCCTTACGCCGACGCCTTCGCCATCCCCGACCCGCGCAACACCGACGCCGATCGCGCCAAAGATCGCGCCGACCTGGGCGATCTCTACCGCAAGATCCACGGCTCGGAGAAAGGCTTGGGCGACCTCATGCTGGATGCCTACGACCGCACCACCGGGCTGCTGGCCGCGCGCCGCCTGCGCCTGCGCGGCGACGATCAGAATGCGCATGCCGCCAACGTCATGGATTTCACCCTCTCGTCGGTGGACGGCGCCAAGCTGGCGGTCGCCTCGCTCAAGGGCAAGGCTGTGGTCTTCGATTTCTGGGCCACCTGGTGCGGACCGTGCCGTATGCAGCATCCGTTATACGAGCAGGTGAAGCAGCGCTTCCACGATTCACCGGACGTGGTGTTCCTCTCCATCGCCACCGATGACGAACGCGGCCTGGTAGCGCCGTTCCTGAAGGAGAACCACTGGGGCCAGCAAGTGTACTACGAAGACGGCCTCTCGCGCGTGCTGGGCATCACCTCGATTCCCACCACCATCGTCCTCGACCGGCACGGCGACGTTATCAGCCGCATGAACGGTTTCGTGCCCGAGCGTTTCGTCGACATGCTGACGGACCGTATTCACGATGCGCTCAGGAATTAACCGCTCTGACACGTCCGCCCCTTGCATCCGGGCGGAATTCTTGTCATAATCCCCCCTCAGACTCCGATTTTTTATGACTCCTGAATCCACTGCTGACAACGCCACTCCGCCGTTAGGCGAGTTGGGCCGTATCACGGGCGTGTACCTCGACCCCAAGAAAGCGTTCACCGATATCGTGGCCCGGCCTGGTTGGATCGTTCCGGCCGTTCTTCTGATCGTGGTGGCCGTTGCATTCACCTATACCTACACAACGAAGATTGGTTGGGACCGTTATTTTCATCAGATTGCGGAAACCAATACGCGCATGCAGCAGTTGGATCCCCAACAGCGCGAGAACGCGATTCAGCAGCAGACCAAGTTCGCGCCGATCGGCGGATACGTTTTCAGCGTGATCGGGATTCCGGTCAGCATGCTGATTGTGGGCGGCGTGCTGTTGCTGGTGGGGAAGATGGGCGGGGCATCGTCGCTGCGCTATAAGCAGACGCTGGGTATCGCCTCGTACGGCATGCTGCCCGGGCTGATTTCCAGCATTCTGGCGATCGTCGTGATGTTCCTGAAGAACCCCGACGATTTCAATCTCCAGAACCCGCTGGCCTTCAACCTGGGCGCCTTCCTGGCGCCGCCGCCCAACACCGGCAAGTTCGTTTATGGTGTGGCGAAATCGTTCGACCTGTTCACCATCTGGATGATCCTGCTGATGGCGGTGGGCCTTTCGGTGGCGTCGAAGAAGATGGCCTTCTCGAAGGCCGTCATCCTGATCGTGGTGCCGTGGCTGATCTGGGTGCTGGCGACCAGCGGCTTGGCCGGCATGTTCGGGTAGACGTTCTACAAATCGGCGGAAACGCCCAGATGCCTCCCGGGCGTGGAGGAGGTTTGCCATGCCGGCTTACCGCGTTTCCTGCCGCGGGCGCTAGATTGTGCTTCTCTGGCGTACGCGACCACGACGCCCGGTGGCATCGGCGCCAGCGCGTTGATCTGCTTGTGCAGTCCCTTGAACTGGGATACTGCGCTCACCTGACGATGTCGCGCCCCGCCAGACCGGCTACGCGAAGCTCCGCACGGCCGCGGCTTCGTCGTCATGCACGTCGAATACGGTGTACAGCTTGGTGATCTGCAGCAGATCCTTCACGCGCTTGGTCAGGTTCAGCAGTTTGAGCTGCCCGCCCTGGTTGGTCACGGTAGTGAACCCCGACACCAGCTCGCCGATCCCCGAGCTATCGATGTAGGAGACCTCTCCCAGGTTCAACAGGATCTTCTTGTGATCCTTGCCCACCATATCGCGCAGCGCGTCGCGCAGGGCACTGGACCCTTCGCCCAAGGTGATCCGTCCGGCTACATCAACGACGCTCACGTCCCCAACTTGTCTCGTGCTTAGCTTTACACTCACAGAAATTTGCCTCCTCGTTACCAACCAAAACTGTTTATGATCTTTTACTTCGACACCAGGTATTTCACCAAAGTTACTTCGGTGCCCTCGGGTTCCAGACGGCGTACCCGGAAATCGTCCATGAACGCCTTAATCAGGAAAATACCGCGGCCCGAATGCCGCAGCAGGTTTTCTTCGGCCAGCGGATCGGGCAGATTCTGGTAGTCGAAACCCGCACCTTGGTCCGTGATCCGTACCACGAACTCGTCGTGACCCTTGATCAGCTTCAGGTGCACCTTCTTGTGCGCGTTGTACCGATTGCCATGCACCACCGCGTTGACCATGGACTCGCGCACAGCCATAGCGATCTTGTGCAAATCATCCTCGGGGACCCCGGCCTTCTCGGCTTCCAGCAAGGCCAATTCCTCCGCGCTATCCACACTTTCCAGGGTCGAATCCAGAAACCGTTCCACAGTCTCTGTATCGCCGCGCGAGTTTTTTCCCATAGTCAAGACATCACGGCGCATGCCAAATCGAATGGCTAGAATAAATTACCGGAGTGTCGAAAGTCAAGGCACCCCGCTTACTGGTACGGCCAGCCATCTGTTCGCCTGCGGCCGCCGGCGCCATTCCGGTCTGGAGTCATTATACCCGCGCTACCATCGGTCTGACTCCGACGCCTTGTTAGAATATGGCTTCGCAAGGTTTGCTTATGAAAACTTCCGCATGGTTCACCCTCGGTACCCTGCTCCTGCTCTCCGGATGTTCCTCCGAGACGCCCGCCCCGGCAAAGAAGGCCGAGGCAGCCCCGGCCGTACCCGTTACAGGCCGTCACGCCCTGCAACAGATGTACATTGCGGCGCGCGGATGGTCGCCGGACATCCAGCCGCTCCGCGTCACCAGCATCCTGCTGCCGGAGGTCAAAGCCGAGCCTGGAAAAGCCGCCGCCTGGCAGGCGATCTTCGTTTCCGCCAGCCAGGGTAAGGCGCGCAGCTATACCTATTCTGTCGTAGAATCGGAAGGCAACCTCCACAAAGGCCCGTTCGCCGGCCTGGATCAGAGTTGGTCCGGTTCCGGGGCCGAGAAACCGTTCCCCATGGCCGCCATCAAGGTCGATTCCGATCAGGCCTACCAGACCGCGCTGAAAAAGGGTGCCGAGTATAATCAGAAGAATCCCGGCAAGCCCATCACGTTCCTGTTGGAAGCCAACAACAAGTTCCCCGACGTCAGTTGGCGGGTCATCTGGGGCGAGTCAGTCGGCACCAGCGGTTTCTCCATCTTCGTCGACGCCAGCACGGGAACTTACCTCGAAACGGTCCACTAAACCGGCGAATCGTACTAGTCGTGGAAATAACCGCTTGACAAGGCCGGCTGCCGGGCGTAGATTAAAAACCGAGTTTTGAGCCTTTTAGTATAAATTGGCCCTTGTATGTACGAATGCGGGCTAAAATTCCACTAATTACTCAAAACGCGCACTGGAAGGAAGCACGCTGGCCGTTCGCGGCCGGTCCCGCGCGCGCCGGCGCCGCTAACAGACAACTGTGGGACTAACAGTCCGCCGGCCCAACTGTGCTGGGGGCTCCCCCGGTGGCGGCCATCCGCGCGGATCTTGTCACTCTCCTATCGTCGGACTCAGCCCAATGGAGGCAGTTGCATGAGACTGGAAATACCCAGGGGCATGGGTTGGATACCTGATGTCCCCAGCTTTAAAGACTACACACTGGAAACCTCGTCAGTGCAGAAACTCATCGGCAAAACCAAGCTCGCGTCCTACCCCGGAGTTTTGCCTGGAACGTCACGGCCCACGGCGCGGTCCGCCGGCGGAGGCTCCGGCGCCGCTACGGCGCTGGCCCCCGCAGCCGGTCTGGCCACGCATGTGGATCTCCGCCCCTATTGCAGTCCAATAGAGGACCAGAATGGCTACAATTCCTGCACGGCCAATGCCGCCGTCGCCTTGGTCGAGTACTTCGAAAATCGTTCCTGCAGCAAGTTCGTCAATGCTTCCCGCATGTTCGTCTGGAAAACCACGCACGACCTGATGGGCATCGCGGGCAACGTGGGCGCCTACATCCGCACTACCATGGAATCGCTGGTGTTGTTCGGATCCCCGCCCGAACAGTATTGGGCATACGACGCCAAGCATTTCGACGTCGAGCCCACCGCGTTCTGCTACGCGTTCGCGGAGAACTACAAGACCATTCAGTACCTGCGCCTCGACCCGGCGTCTCTGGCTCCCGCGCAGGTGCTCGATAACGTCCGTCTGCTGTTGAACTACAGCTTTCCCAGCATGTTCGGCCTCCCGGTCTACGATGAGTTCGAGGACCCCAATAAGGGACAGATCGCTTATCCCGCGCCCAACAGCCGGTACTACGGATCGCATGCCATCTGTGCCGTCGGCTACGACGATGACATGTTGATTGGATCCAACAAAGGCGCGCTGCTGGTCCGCAACTCCTGGGGTACCAGTTGGGGCGATACAGGCTACGGCTGGTTGAGCTACAAGTATGTAACTCAAGGCCTCACATCCGACTGGTGGACGCTCATCAACGAGTCGTGGGTGGACACCGGCGTTTTCTGATTCGCGATCCCATTTGCACCACCGCCCTGCCGGGTCATCTGGTCCGGCAGGGCGCGTTCGACTGTATAGTAGAGGTTTGAAGAAGCTACCCATCTTCTGCCTCTGCGCCGCCTCCGCGTTGCTGGCGCGCGATCCCGGCTTGACCGAAAGCCGTTACGCCGCGGCCGATTTTCCCCTGACCGCCAATCCGCAAGCGGGCCAATGGAAAGATGCGCCCGCCGTGTTTGCCGAAAACGGTCCGAAGGGCGACCCTGTGCCCGGCCATCGCACGGAAATCCGATCGCGCTGGACCCGCGACAACATCTACTTCCTGTTCACCTGCCCGTATGACGAGCTGCACCTGAAGCCCAACCCCGCCACCGCCACGGAAACCAACCAACTCTGGAATTGGGACGTGGCCGAAGTCTTCGTGGGCAGCGATTTCCAGCAGATCACGCGCTATAAAGAATTCGAAGTCTCGCCACAAGGCGAGTGGGTGGATCTGGATATCGACCGCGTGCACCCTCTGCCGGAAGGCGGCTGGCGCTGGAATTCCGGCTTCGCGGTGAAGGCCCGCATCGACGCGCGGCACAAGATCTGGTACGGCGAAATGCGCATTCCGCTGCGCTCGATCGATAAGCGTCCGCCCGCGCCTGGTCTCGAAATGCGGATCAATTTTTTCCGCTGCCAAGGCCGCGAGCCCGGCCGCAAGTTTATCGCCTGGCAGCCCACCGGCGAGGCCAGTTTCCACGTGCCGCAAGCTTTCGGGCTGATCAAACTGGTCCAATGATCTCCCAACCAGCCGCCAAATCGCTCCGCATTTCGCACGTCGGCCTGCGCGGCGTAGTGGGCTCCGCGCTCACGGCGTCGCACGTGCTGGATTTCGCCGCCGCCTTCGGCACCTTCCTGGAGCCTGGTGGCGCGGTGGTCATCGGCCGCGATCCGCGCGCGAGCGGCGTGATGCTGCGCGAAGGACTGCTCGCCGGATTGCTGGCCTGCGGGCACGACGTCATCGATCTGGGCATCGCGCCTACGCCCGTGATCCAGCATTCCATCCGCCGGCTCGATGCGGCGGGTGGTGTCTCCATTGGCGCCAGCCACAATAGCGCCGAATGGAATGCACTGAAATTCTTCGGCCGCGATGGCGTCTATCTGTCGACCGCCGAGGCCGGCGAGTTGCTGGACATCTATCATCTGAAGAAATTCACGTTCGCCGAGTGGCAGGGCATCGGCACGGTGACGGCCAAGACCGGCGCGATCGATCGCTATCTCGACGACTTGGCGGCGTACTACGATTTCGCCGCGCTGCGCAAATTCCGCGTGCTGGTGGATTGCTGCAACGGCACGTCGTCGCTGATTCTGCGGCGCGCCAACGAACGCTTCGGCACCGAGTTCATCCTGATCAACGAGCAGATCGAAGGCGTCAGCTTCGCCCACGAGCCCTCCACCACGCGCGATGCCGTCGCGCTGCAGCTCGCGCCCTTGATGCTGCCCCTGCACGCTGACGCTGGATTCCTCTTCGATGTGGATTCCGACCGTGTCGCGCTGGCCGCCGAAGATGGCACGCCCGTATCCGAAGAACTCGTGCTGCCGCTGCTGGCCGATTACCTGTTGCCGCGCGCGCCGGGCAAGCTGGTGATCGCCAATATTTCGAGCACCGCGCTGCTCGAAGAGATCGCCGCGCGGCACGGCGGCAAGGTCGTGCGCGTGCCGGTAGGACGCCAGGCCGCCATCGACGCGCTTTCGACTTACCGCCCCGAACAGATCGCGCTGGCCGGGGAAGGCACCGGCGCCGTGATGATGCCGCAGTTCCGCTTCGTCTACGATGGCATCGCCTCCATGCTGGCTATCCTTTCCATGCTGCACGAAACCGGCCGCACGCTCAGCCAGATTCTGGCCTCGTATCCCAAATACTCGATCCTAAAAGGACAGGTGCCGTTGGTTACGCAGCGCATCCCGGCGCTGCTGATGGATCTGCGCGAGCGCTACGCAGACGGCCGCGTCAACGTGCTCGACGGCCTGCGCGTCGATTGGCCCGACCACTGGTTGCACGTGCGCGTGAGCCAAACAGAACCAATCGTGCGCGTAATCTGCGAACAAAAAGGAGATCCGCCGACGGAACTTTTCAACTCGCTGCTTGAAGAGGTGCGGAGCTTCGCATGACCACACGCCGCGAGCATCTACTCAAAATCGGCGTCTCTGGAATCCGCGGTGTGGTCGGCGATTTCCTCACGCCCGGCCTCGCCTGCGCCTTCGCCCAGGCCTTTGGCACGTATGTCGGCGCGGGACGCGTCGTGGTGGGCCGCGACACCCGCTCGAGCGGCGACATGCTGTACCACGCGGTGGCCTGCGGACTGCTCGCCGCCGGATGCGAAGTCGTCGATATCGGCATCCTGCCCACGCCCACGATCCAGATCTACGTGGGCGCCACCCGCGCGCGCGGCGGTATTGCCATCACCGCGTCGCACAATCCACCCGAATACAACGCGCTGAAGCTCTTCAATTCCGACGGCCTGTTCTTCAACAGCTACGAGCGCGGCGAACTGCTCGACCTCTATCACCAGAGCGATTTCCGCCGCGCCACCAACGCAGAGATCCGCACTGCCACCAGCGATTACGCGACGCCACCGCGCCTGCACATCGACCGCGTGCTCCAGCACGTGGATGCCGAACGCGTCCGCCGCCGCCATTTCAAAGTCGCGCTCGACGCCGTGAATGGCGCAGGCTCGGTGATGACGCCGGGCTTCCTGCGCGACACGCTGGGCTGCGATCTGCGCGCCATCTCGATCGACCCGACGAAACCTTTCCCACGTATCGCCGAGCCGCGTCCCGATACGCTCGGCGCGCTCTCCGAACTGGTGCGATCCTCCGGCTGCGAGATCGGTTTCGCGCAGGATCCGGATGGCGACCGCCTGGCCGTCGCCGACGAAACCGGCCGCCTGCTCGATAACGACGATGTGCTGGCGCTGGCCGTGGATGCCGCGCTCCGCCGCTTGCCCGGCGACGTAGTCGTCAACCTGATGACGTCGTCGGTGATCGATGCAGTGGCCGCCACTTACGGCCGCCGCGTCTATCGCACCCCGGTCGGCGAAGCCAACGTGGTGGAGATGATGCAAGGCGTCAAGGCCGTGATCGGCGGCGAGGGATCGAACGGCGGCATCATTTTCCCCGCCGTGCATCTTTGCCGTGACAGCTACACCGGCATGGCGTTTCTGCTGGAGCGCATGGCCGAAACCGGCGAGACGATATCCGCCCTCGCCGCGCGCCTGCCGCGCTTTTATCGCAAGCTGGGCAAAGTCTCGTTCGAACACGGCCGCCTCGGCTCGCTCATGCAGGCGCTCGAAGAGAGCTTTCCCGGCGTCGAAACCGACCGCTCCGACGGGCTGAAGCTGATCCTGCCGGATGCCTGGATCCACGTGCGCGCATCGAACACCGAGCCGCTGCTGCGCATGGCCGCCGAAGCGCGTTCCGAGGCCGAAGTGGAAGAACTCTACGCGCGCGTGCTGAAGCTTTTCGAGTAAAGCTCCGCGAGTTCCTGCGCCTGCAGCCGGATCTCCGGAATCGCGATCGATTCGATCAGTCCGCCCAGCCGCAATGGTCCTAGCGCGTAAATCGGCGGACGCGGTCCGCCGCGGCACGGCACCAGCCGGCCGTCCGCATCCGTTACTGCGCCCAGGCGATGCGCATCGGGCTGTATCCAGCCTTGCGCCAGCAAGTCGCGCAGCAGCGGATTGGTGCTGCGCGCTAGATCCGTGCTCGATCCCGTGCAATTGATGACGCGCTCCACCGCTAGGGTCTGTGTGTCCGCACTGCCGCGCATGGCGATACTCGCTGCGATGCCTCCGCCACACATCCGGAAATCGCGAACGCGTCCGGCCAGCAGCCTCAGACTGCCATTGCAGAGCGCCTCCCCAACCACCGCGCCGATCTGCGGCGCCATGCGATGCCGGTGCGCGTCCCAGAATGGCCGGACGTGCCGCAGAAAGCGCCGCTGGTCCGCGAGGCTGAATGCCTGCCAGCAGTCGTTGGTATCGGGACGCATCGCATCCACGGCTGCGCGCCAGCCCGCAGCGCACGTTCGCATCTCGCGCACGAGCGATCGCAAACTCGCGCCCGGCCGGTATCGCTCGCCCGCGCAGACCGGCAACACGTGCGCCTGCGGCAGCAACCCGCGCCGCGAGACCATGTGTATCGTGCCACGATGTCCGTTGTGCCGCAGTGCCAGCAGCGCATCTACAGCCGTCAGTCCGCTTCCTAATAACAGCACGGGCGCATCGGGATCGCGAACCTCAAACGCGCCGTCCGTCCACGCGAAGTTGTAGAACCGGCCGCTGGCCGCGATCTCGGGCGCGACGCCGGGCCAATCCGCGGGCGCCGCATTGCCTGTCGCGATCACCGCCGCATCGCCGCTCACATTTGCGCCGTCTTCCGTACGGAACGCAACGCCTTGGGAACTCACCTCCAAACCGATGGCGCGCGTCCGCAAGTGACGGACTTCCCCATTAACAAGCGACTGCAGGTACTCCCCGTACATACCGCGCGGCACGAATGAGCACGCGCCATACGCGCCTGGCCGGGCCGCCTCCAACCAGCGCAGAAGGTGCTCCGGGTCGTCAGGAAATGCGGACATGTTTCCGGCGGGCACATTCAGCAGATGCGCAGGACAGCGCGTGGAGTAAGCCAGGCCGCGCGCCAATTCCGCCGCCGGTTCCAGCACAGTGACATCTGCCCCGCGCGGCAACAATTGCGCCGCCGCTAGCGCGCCACTGGCGCCGCCACCGGCAATGATTACATTCGGCATGCTTCGCGTTGTTCCATTTACAATACCTCTAAGGATATCGATCGCTGATCTGAAAGGCGCTCCGGAGGGCTCTCTTTGATCTTTAAACCATACTACCTCGGTTGCCTCGCGCATGCTTCCTACCTGATTGCAGACGAAGATACGCGCATGGCCGCCGTCATCGATCCGCAGCGTGATATCGCGCGCTATCTGGAAGACGCGCGCGCCCAGGATCTCACCATCCGGCACGTCTTGCTGACGCATGCGCATGCCGATTTCATCGCCGGCCATCTGGAACTCCGCGATCGTGCCGGCGCCGCCATTCATCTGGGCGCCCGCGCCAAAGCCGAATACGCGTTCGTCCCCATGAAAGATGGCGACCGCGTGCGTCTCGGCGGCCGCGTGGCGTTGCAGGCCCTCGAAACGCCCGGCCACACTGCCGAGTCGATTTCCATCCTGATCTTCGCGGACAGTGAGGCCGAGCCGTGGGCCGTTCTCACCGGCGACACACTATTCGTCGGCGACGTCGGCCGGCCCGATCTGCACGCCTCGCTCGGTTGGAAGCCGGAGGATCTGGGCGCGCTGCTCTACGATTCGCTGCACAATAAGCTGCTCACGCTGCCGGATGCGACGCGCGTCTATCCCGCGCACGGCGCCGGATCATTGTGCGGCAAGGCCCTCGGCAGCGAAAGTTTCTCCACCATCGGGATCCAGCGCCGCCTGAATTACGCGCTGCAGCCGATGAGCAAGGACGAATTCGTCCGCATGGTGATCGCCGATCAGCCGGACGCGCCCGCCTACTTCCCGTACGACGCGGTTCTGAACACCAAGGAACGGCCCACGCTCGATCAGGCGCTCGAAAAATCGCTCCAACCGCTCGCGCTCGATCGTGTGCTAGTGTCCTGTCTCACATAATTATTTACAATATAGTGCGCTTGGTTTATACTGGGGTATGTTCACTCCGGCAGGTCCTTTGGGCGTGAGCGCCGATCAGAAGCAGGAGTTGGATCGATTGGTTCGCAACGGCGGCTCCCCGCAGAAGATCGCGCTGCGGTGTAGAATCCTTCTGCTGGCCCGTGAAGGGGTGCCGAATCATGCCATCGCCGAGGAGTTGAACGTTTCGCGCCCTACCATCCTGGCATTACGGGCAGCGTTTGCCGAGGAGGGGTTGGTTGCGGTTACCGGCATCCACCGGCGCAAACGGTCGCGTAAAGTGTTGACGCCGGAGTTGGAGCAGAAGATCCTCGATACCACGCTGCAGACGCGTCCAGGGGATGGCAGTACCCATTGGAGCGTGCGGATGCTGGCCCGACAGATGGGCGTCTCCCGAACCATCGTGCACCGTGTTTGGCAGAGCCACGAAGTGCAACCCCATCGCGTGGAACGCTTCAAGCTGTCCAAAGATCCCCGCTTCGAAGAAAAGGTGCGCGACATTGTAGGGCTGTATCTGAATCCGCCAGACCGCGCCCTGGTCCTGTGCGTCGACGAAAAGAGCCAAATTCAGGCTTTGGACCGTACCGCGCCCATTCTCCCGCTGCGGCCCGGTTTGCCGGAACGTCAAACCCACGACTATAAACGGCACGGCACGACGACCTTGTTCGCCGCCTTCAACATCCTCAACGGCAAGGTGATTGGTACCTGCCAGCAGCGGCACCGGAGCGCCGAATTTATCCGGTTTCTGAATCATCTGGAAAGCCAGGTCCCCAGCGATCAGGAGATTCACCTGGTCATGGACAATTACTGCACGCACAAAAGCGCTAAGGTGCAGCGCTGGCTGAAGCCCAGGAAACGGAGTCGCTTTCATTTCCACTTCACGCCAACCAGCAGTTCCTGGCTGAATCAGGTCGAACGGTTCTTTGCTCTGATTACTGGCAGAATGATTCGCCGGGGGACGTTCCACAGCGCCGCCGAACTGGAAACGGCGATCTACACGTGGTTGGCACACTGGAATGGCGAGCCGAGTCCCTTCATATGGAGAGCGTCGGCCGACGTCATCTTAGATAAGGTCCGCCGTTGTAAAGAATTAACTAGGACAGGAGACTAGGCATGCAGCAGGAAGGCGCGCAGCTTGTCGATGTGCGGGACGCCTCCGCCTTCGCGGCCGGTCACCTGGCGGGCAGCTTGAACATCGGGCTCGGCGGACAGTACGCCACATGGGCCGGGACTCTGCTCGATCGCGACCGCCCCATCGTGGTGATCGCCGATCCCAACCGCGAATACGAAGCGGCCATGCGCCTGGGCCGGATCGGTTTCGATCATGTGGCCGGCTATCTCGCAGGCGGCATGCTGGCACTTACCGGCCGTCCGGACCTGGTGGCCGCCAAGGGACGCATCAGCCCCGGCGAGCTCGCCCAGGAACTCGCCACCTCCACGCCACCCTTCGTGCTCGACGTACGCGCGCCGCGCGAGCACAGCCAGGGCTCTATCGAGAGTAGCGTGAACATCCCGCTGAACCATCTGCGGGCGAGGATCGCGGAGGTGCCGCGCGCACGCCGCATCGTGGTCCACTGCGCCGGCGGCTACCGTTCGTCCACCGCTGCCAGCCTGCTCGAACAGCATGGCTACGAAAACGTTGCGGACCTGGCGGGCGGCATGCAAGCGTGGCTGGCGCTCCAGCAGCCGGTGAGCGCTTAACGCTCCGCGATCGCAGGATTGATCCCGCCGGGGCCCTGCGCAGCGAATAAGATCAGAGTGTGGGGAGATCCCGGCGGGTCCTCAGCTATGCTGCGGGATTCGCCCTATTCGCCTGGTTCGTCTTCTTAGTTCGCGGCAGTCTGGCTTGCTGGTTCGACGCAGACGACCTGATGAACCTGCATCGCGCCTGGGAACGGTCCTGGTCCGCGCTGCTGTGGGCTAACGTCACTTTCTGGTCGAGTTACTACCGGCCCGGCGGAGCTCTGCTCTATCGCTCTCTCTATGCCTGGTGCGGATTTCATCCGCTACCGCTGCACATGGCCGCGTTCCTGATTCTGTGCCTCGACTTCGCCTTGCTGGGTGCGGTGGTTTATCAACTGACCGAGTCGCGCTGGGCCGCCCTACTCGCGCTTCTGTCAGTCGGGATTAATCCTACTTTCTCAGCCGCCTATTTCTATACCGGCAACCTCTACGACATCCTGGCCTACATGTTCTTCTGGGGAGCCTTTGCGTGCTACCTACGCGTGCGGCGGCGGGGACGCGTGCCGGGCGCACTCGAACTCGCCGGGCTGCTCTGCTTGTTCGCGGCGGCTCTGAACTCGAAGGAGATTGCGGTCGCGCTGCCCCCGGCCGTGGCGCTCTACGAGCTGATCTGGCACCCGCCAAACAGTTGGCGGTGGATCGTACAGGAAGGCCGCTTCGCCTCCATCGGCGCACTTTTCGACGCCGCCTATATCATCGGTAAACAACTCGGCCGCGACACGCTCTGGCAGTGGGATGCTTATCGCCCGCATTACTCACTTTCCGCCTATGTACAATCGCTATCACACTACTTACACGAGTTACTCTACAGGCAATCGCCCGACTGGCATTGGCAGATACTCTGGGTCCTCGCGCTGATGATCACCGTCGCGGCGGTGACCCGTCTTCGCTACCTCATGTGGAGTATCGGATTCATCCTGATCGGCGTGCTGCCGCTGTCGTTCATCCCGGCGAGGAACGGATCGGCATACCTGGTGCCGTCAGTGGGCTGGGCGGTTTACGGCGCGGGTCTGGCATCCTGGCTCACTCACCGGATACCAGCCAGCGCGGGCCGCCTGCGCACCGCGGTCGAAGCCGCACTGCTGATATTATCGTTCGCCGCGATCGCCCCGTGGCAGCGCCGCTCGATCGGAACCTACGAACGCGCGGTCCACGAAAGCGAGGCCCGCTTCATCGACTACAACAGGCAGATTCACGCGCTGATTCCAAATCCGGCCAAGGGCGCGCACATCCTTCTGTTATCTGACGCCGGCGGCTACAAAGACTGGGACGTCTACTTTCTGATCCGGCTGTCTTATGCCGATCCTACGCTGCAAGTGGAGCGCATGGCGGTGCGGCAGGATATGCACCTGAAGACGGACCCGGCCGCCTATCCCTACGTTCTCGATTGGGTCGACACGCGGTTTGTCCTGGTGAACGGCAAGCCCGCGGCTTGACTTACGGAGCTGTTGCCCTGGCGATGGCTTTCCAATGTTCATTGCTCCAATCGTCGCGTGGTTCTGCCGCCGCGCGGGCAAAAGTCCATAGTCGAATACGCTCGGAGTCCATTTCCAGCAAGTCCGCCATGCGGCCGATCATCTTGTCCGGATCGGAGCGCAGCCTCGCATCGCAGTTGAACAAGTGCTGGGTTACGTCGTAGGCCGGATCGCCGACAAATGGTTTCGGATCGATCACCAGCCAGGGCTTTCGGTCCGATCGGAGAACGTTGCCGGCATGTAGGTCCGTCGCCAGCAATGCTTCTGTAGGCGCATTACGAGGCAACTCCTCGAACAGCCGCAGGCCCTCCCGCACCAACCCAGCGTCGGGCCATTGTGCGACGTCTCGAAGCGTCTCACTGGCCCAAGACTTCAGCAACTCGGACAGAGGTCGAAAGGGGTGTGGCACAGCCGGCAAGCGCCAGAGCTGCCGCAATAATCGCGAGATCACTAAATCCTGATCGGGTTCCGGCATCAAGCGGAGTGCCGTCCCGGGATGGCAGCGCTCCAGGAGCATGGCACCGAGATCGTCTTCGGCCTCAAACAGTCGCACCGTCGGATCGCCGTCCCAGAAGCGCAGTCCATGGACTTCGTGCTCTCCCTCCATGTGCGGCATGCCCAGCTTCAGAATTGCGGAGCTTCCGTTCGAGAGTGCAACCGGGGCAACCCACCCGCAGCTCACCTCCTCGTTGTCGAAGGGGTCACCCACTGTCAGAGACCAGCGCCGCGCGATGCCATCCAGCACTTCTGGCAGTCGATCGAGCCATGCTGTGCGTTCGGGAGTCTTGCCGCAGTTAGCTGCAACCCGCGCAGGGATTTTCAATGCCTGCCTTAAGGCTTGAACTCGCGCACCATCTGCACGCAGGCCTTCACATTCTCCACCGGCGTCTCCGGCAGAATGCCGTGGCCCACGTTGAAGATGTGGCCCGGCCGCGTGCCCGTGCGCTTCAGCAGTTCGGCGATCTTCATCTTCAGCTCCGGCAGCGGCGCGAACAGCGCCACCGGATCCAGATTCCCTTGCACGGCCGAACGGTAGCTGATGTCCATCCAGGCCTGGTCGATGTTCACCCGCCAGTCGACGCCCATCACGTCGCCGCCCGCCGCGTGCAGTTCGCGGAAGAAGCCCGAAGCGCCCGTGCCGAAGTGGATCACCGGCACACCCGTCGAACGGATGCGCTCAATCAGCGCGCGCGAGTAGGGCTGCACGAAGCGCACGTAATCGTCCGGACCCAGCGCGCCCACCCAACTGTCGAACACCTGGATGCAGCGCGCCCCCGCGCTCACCTGCAGCGCGGCGAAGGGCGCCTGCACGTCCACAATCTTGCCCATCAGCCGCCGCCACAGGATCTCGTCGGAGTACATCATGCGCTTGGTGCGGATGTAATTGCGCGACGCGCCGCCCTCGATCATGTAGCTCGCCAGCGTGAACGGTGCGCCCACGAATCCGATCACCGGCACCTTGCCGGCCAGCGCGCGCACCACCGCCTGAATCGCCTCGCCGACGTAGCCCAGATCGTCGGTGTTGGCCGTCGACAGGCTATCCACGTCGTCATTCGTGTGCACCGGATTGTCGATGCGCGGGCCTTCGCCCGCCGCGAATCGCAGCTTCAGCCCCATCGGTTCGACCGGCAGCAGCAGATCCGCAAAAATGATAGCGGCGTCCACGTCCAGGATCTCGACCGGCTGCAGCGTGACGGTGGCAGCCAAGTCCGGACGTTTGCAGATTTCGAGGATGCCGTGCTTCGCCCGGATCTCCCGGTAAGGGCGCAGATAGCGGCCTGCCTGGCGCATGAACCACACCGGACGAAAGTCCGTGGGTCTGCGCTTGCACGCATCCAAAAAGCGGCTTGTCATTGGAGCCACGCGCATGGCTGTTCCGTCCTGTCTTCGCAAAAGAAAGCGCGAAATCCGTGGGGATTATGTTTCGCCGCCCACTGGCGGCCATTGATGAAAAACGGTTTGCACCACGCCTCGCTATCGATAGTCAGCGGGGTCACGATGGAAACCGAAAGCATGCCTTGCGCCGGCCAACCGGTACGCGGGTCCATGATATGGGCGTAAACGTGGCCCTCGGCGACGAAGAATTTTTCGTAGCTGCCGGAAGTCGAAAGTGAGTCGTCCTTCAAATAGACTTCCGCCACGCTCTTCCGTTCGTTCTTGGGGTCGCGGATCTTGATCAGCCAGCCGCGCGGCTCATTCGGCGGCGCGCCCAATCCGTAGATACTGCTGCCGCCGCCGGAGACCAGCGCGATGGTGATGCCCTTCGCCTTCAGTACGTCGATCATGCGGTCGACCGCATAGCCCTTACCGATGCCGCCGGGATCGAGCTCCACGCCCGCCCGGTCGAAACTCACCGTCTGTGCGGCGGCATCCAGATGCACGTGTTTGTAGCCCACGTGCTGCATGGCGGCCATGATTTCGGCCTTGTGCGGCAAGTGCCCCGTACCTTTGTAGAAGCCCCACACTTTCATGAGCGGCCCGACCGAGATGTCGAATGCCCCCTCGCTCTCGCGGCTGTACTCCTGGCAGGCTGACAGTAACTGGAACAACTCCGCGGACACGTGCACGGGGTGCTGGGCAGCCTCGCGGTTCACCTCGCTCCACTCGCTATCCGGCTTATAATTCGAAAGCATGTTGTCCAGTTGCCGTACTTCGTCGAAGGCGGCTTCCACCGCGGACTCCATCTTTTCCCGGTCGTATCCGTAGACGACGATGGAATAGGCGGAACCCATGGCCTCGGCGCTTTGCTCGAGGCGCAACATCTCCCCGGTGGCTTGGGGGTGCGCCACCGAAGCCGTCAACAAAAACAAAACTACCACGGATTGTTTGACTTTAGGGCTGATTTTCCGTCTGGGCACGCTTTTTTTTCGCCCTCTTCAGCAGGATTTCGACCCGCGAGGCGGCTTCCGGGTGCTGATCCTGCTCAAAATGCAGTTCCGGAACCTTCCGGAGATTCAGGCGGGACGCCAACTCGTGCCGCAGATAGTTGCGCGCATGCTCCAAAGCGGCCATTGCCTGGTGCTGTTCCCGCTCGTCCCCGCCCAAGCTAACCTTGACCAAGGCGTGCCGTGAATCTGGACTGACAGTCACATCCGTGACATCCACGACCACCAGCCGCGGGTCGGAAAGCTCAAACCCGATGATTTCGGAAAGCTCCTCGCGGAGGGCCTCGGAGACCCGCCGAGCGCGATGTTCATCCATGGCTCGCTACGCTCGCGGTGCTGGGTCTTGGGTGTTGGGTGCTGGTCCAAAGCCGCCTCGTTTGAGGAGAGTTTGCCAGAACCCAGCACCCAGAACCTACAACCCGCTTTTCCCTCACATCCATTCCACCGTCACGCCGGCCAACTCCGGGCCGAGCAGCGCGGCGGCTTCGGCTTCCACCGATTGCAATACCTGTTCCGCGTGGCCGCGGTCGGACGACACGGTCACCGCCGCCACCACCGCCCGCTGCCACAGATCCTGATAGTCGATCTCCGCCACGGCTACGTTGAATTTGTTCCGCAGACGGTCCTTCAGGCTCTTCACCACGTGCCGTTTGTCCTTCAGGGAATGCGAATTCTCGAGTACGATCTCGAGCGTCAACACACCGATTGTGGCCACGCGCGCCTCAGGCGAACACTTCGGTGGCTACCCGCTCGGTGACAAACGCTTCGATGATATCTTTCTGCTTGATATCCGCGAAGTTTTCGAGCGTGATGCCGCACTCCTGGCCGCTGCGCACCTCGCTCACGTCGTCCTTGAAACGCCGCAGCGAGCTGACTTTCCCGGTGTAGACCACCACGTTGTCGCGCAGCAGCCGGACTTCGCTGTCGCGCGTGATCGTTCCATCCTGCACCATACATCCGGCCACGTTGCCGACCTTGGTGATGCGGAACGTCTCCAGTACTTCCGCCTTGCCCTTGTAGACTTCCTTGTAAACCGGTTCGAGCAAGCCCGTCATGGCGCGCTTGATCTCATCGGTCAGATTGTAGATGATCGTGTGCAGGCGGATGTCCACCTTCTCCTGCTCCGCCAGCGCGGCCGTATTACGCTCCGGCCGCACGTTGAAGCCGATGATGATGGCGTCGGAAGCCGATGCCAGCAGCACGTCGGATTCGTTGATGGCGCCCACGCCCGAGCGCAGCACGCGAATTTTCACCTTGTCGTTCGACAGCTTCTGCAGCGTATCGCTCAGCACCTCGGCTGAACCGCCTACGTCGGCCTTCAGAATCAGCGGCAGCTCCGTGACTTCGCCGGCTTCCAGTTTCTTGTGCAATTGTTCTAGCGTCAGCCGGCTCGACTTGGCCATGGCCGCCTCGCGCACCTTGGCCTCCCGGAACAGCACGATCTGTTTCGCCTTGGCTGTGTCCGTGACCACCTGGAAATCGTCACCCGCTTCGGGCAGCGACTCCAGGCCGAGCACCTCCACCGGCATGGAAGGATCAGCATCGCGTATCTGCTCGCCGCGATCGTTCAGCATTGCACGCACTTTACCGAACACCGCGCCGCAAATGAAGTAATCGCCCACGTGCAGCGTGCCATTGCGCACCAGCACTGTGGCTACCGGACCGCGTCCGCGATCCAGCTTCGCTTCGAGCACGTTGCCCATCGCCGGCCGTCCCGGATTCGCCTTCAGATCCTGCAAATCGGCCACCAGCAGAATCATCTCCAGCAGCAGATCCAGGTTGATCTTCATCTTGGCCGAAACCGGCACCGTCACGGTTTCGCCGCCCCAATCCTCGGCCAGCAGCCCGCGATCGGCAAGCTGCTGCTTGACGCGCTCGGGCTGTGCGTCCGGCTTATCGATCTTGTTGACCGCCACAATGATCGGCACTTTCGCCGCGCGCGCGTGATCGATCGCCTCGATGGTCTGCGGCATGACGCCATCATCTGCCGCCACCACCAGCACCACGATATCGGTAACCTTGGCGCCGCGCGCGCGCATGCGCGTGAACGCTTCGTGGCCGGGCGTATCGATGAAGACGATTTTGCGCCCGTCTTTCTCCACGTAGTACGCGCCGATGTGCTGCGTAATGCCGCCGGCTTCCTTGCCGGCCACGTTGGCTTCCCGAATCGCGTCGAGCAGCGAAGTTTTGCCGTGATCCACGTGGCCCATGATGGTCACCACGGGCGCGCGCTTCACCAGGTCCTTCGGCACTTCGGCCGTCTCCACCTGCTGTTGCGACTCTTCTTCGTAGGTGATGGTGCTGGTCGACGCGCCAAACTCGCGCGCGATCTCCGTCGCCAGCTTGGAATCCAGGGTCTGGTTGATGGTAGCCGGAGCGTTGCGGTCCATCAGCTTGCGGATCACCAGGCCGGCCTTCACGTCCAGCTTCTCGGAAAGCTCCTTTACCGTGATGCCTTCCGAAATCGTAATCTCGCGGTTGATGGCCGGCGGCCCGCTGGGCGTCTGGCGCCGCGAGGTGGAGGGCCGCAGGATCTTCTCTTCGACTTCTACGATGCGGTCGCGCTGCGGACGGCCGCGCTTGTCGCCGGGCCGCCGCTGCTGATCGGGCGGTGGAGGCGCTACGGCCGGTTCCATGCCCGGACGCCGCGACGTCGGATGCATCGGCCGCGGTCCGCCTGGCCGCGCCGGAGCGCCCGGCCGGACGGCACCGCCCGGACCCTGCCGCGCTACCATAGGCTGGCCAGGACGCAGCGGTCCGCGATAGATCGGCTGGCCTGGCGCCGGTGCGCTTTGCGGCCGCGCGGGTATACCTGGCCGCGGCGGCGGTGGCGCCGGCATTCCCGGTGCGGCGGCGCGCGGCTGCGTCAGCTTGGCTAACAAATCGGCGCGCGGCGGCACCACCGGACGCGCCACGGGCTGCCCCGCCAACGGCCGGTTTGCCGGCCGCGGGGCGGACGGCATCGGACCGCCTGGCATAGGCGCGCCCTGCCCGGCCGACACCGGACCACCCGGACGGCTCGCCGGTGCGGAAGGTGCGCGTCCCACAATTCCCGGGCGGTTCATGATCGGCCCCGATGAGCGGAGCGGTTCATTCGCGGGCAGCGGCTGCCGCGGTCCCGACAATACCTGGCCCGGCCGCAACGGCGGCACCGGCCTGACAGCGGGCGGAATCGGCCGTCCCGGTGCGATCACCGCCACCGGCGGTTGTGCCGGAGGTGGCGTTGGCGCGGCCGTGGGAGCCGGCGCGGGCGGCGCCGCAGGCGTCATACCCGCCAACGGTGGACGTATCGGGTGCACCGGCCGGCCTGTCGGCCGATCCATCGCGGGCCTTGCGCTCGTCTCGGTCGTGCTCTCCTCCGTGTTCGGGGCCGCCTCCGGCTCAACTGCCCGAGCGCTCGGCGCGGCTTCCGCAGCGGGCGCCGTCTCTACCACCGCCGTGGGCTTTTCCGGCTGTGCCGGCGCAGCTTCCTCCGCTGGCGCGGGCGCCTCCGGCACCTCTTGACCGAAGAGCCGCCGCAGCTTTATAGCGACATCCTCGTCGATCGAGCTGGAATGGGTCTTCTTTTCCGTCACTCCCAATCCGGGCAGCCGGTCGATAATTTCGTTGGCCTTGACTTCCAGCTCCCGAGCCAGCTCATTGATTCGAATCTTGTTCATAGATGATGCAAAACTGTTTCGTGCAGGCGCACTTTACTCGTCAGGCAACTCGCTGGTTTCCAACTCGCCCTGAGAAACGTGCCCCGAGTCTCCTATGTTATCAGACTCTTCGGTTGTCTCCGGGTGCGTTTCCGCTGCCGCTTCTTCCACTTCGGCCGCTTCGGCGATGCCGGCGGCCTCTACTTCCTCCGCCCCAGCCTCAACAGCCTCGATCTCCACGCCCTCCGGCGCCTGCGGAGTGGCCTCTTCAAACTGGCCGTAGTAACTCGTCACCGAATCGCGGATGCTCTCCACCATCTCCGGATCGATGCCCGGAATCTCCTGCAACTGCTCCGGAGTCATGCCGCCCAGCTTCTCGATCGTGCCCACGCCCGCGTCCACCAGCTTGGCCGATAACTCCTCCGCGAGCCCATAATCCATCAGCACCGAGATCGGTTCGCCCGCGTTTACCAGCGCGGCCATCGCGGACTCCACTTCCTGCCGCTTCTCTTCCTCGCTCTTGATATCGACCTTCCACCCAAGCAGCTTGGCCGCCAGCCGCACGTTCTGCCCCTTCTTGCCGATCGCCAACGAGAGCTGCGAATCGTCCACGATCACTTCCATGTGTTTCTCGCCCGCTTCCACGATGGTCACGCGGCTGATTTTCGCGGGGCTCAACGCGTGCGTCGCGAACGTTACCGGGTCTTCGGAATATTCGATGATGTCGATCTTCTCGCCGCGCAGCTCCCGAATAATCGACTGCACGCGCATACCCTTCATGCCCACGCACGCGCCTACGCTATCCACATCGCGGTCGCGGCTCTGCACCGCGATCTTGGTGCGCTCGCCCGCCTCCCGCGCACAGCCCTTAATAGTCACCGTGCTGTCGTAGATCTCCGGCACTTCCTGCTCAAAGAGGCGCATCACTAGTTCCGGCGCCGCGCGCGACACCACCACGCCCGGCCCCTTGCTTGACTTATCCACCACGCGAATCACGCAGCGTACCCGGTCGCCCACACTGTAGCTCTCCAGGCGCGATTGCTCCTTCTTCGGCAGCCGCGCTTCCGTTTTGCCCAAATCCAGAATGTAATCCGGCCCCTCGATGCGCTTCACCGTGCAGTTCACCAGCTCACCCGTGCGACCGGAGTATTCGTTATACACAGTTTCCCGCTCGGCTTCCCGCACTTTCTGGAAAATCACCTGCTTCGCGGTTTGCGCCGAAATGCGCCCGAGCAAATCCGTCTTCTTGGGAATCCGGATTTCCGTGCCGATCTCAGCCTCCGGATTGATGCGCCGCGCCTCCGGGAGAGTCATCTCCTTGGATGGATCTTCCACCGCCTCCACGGCCTTCTTGACCGCGAAAAGCAACAGCGCGCCCGTCTTTTCGTTGATCTCGGCTACATAATCTTCCGTCGTCCGGAAATGTTTGCGCGCCGCAATCAGCATGGCGTCCTTCACTGCGTCCAGAACGATCTGCGGATCGATGCCCTTTTCCTTGCTTAATATTTCGATGGACTGAAAAATCGTTTCCAAAGTATTCCTCGTTTTATCCTGTTCGTTGGATTGTTACCAGATCGCGGGGAGGGACGCTACCACTCGAACTTCAAATTCGCCTTTTCTACCTGATCGAACGGCACGTGGATCTGCCGCCCGGCCGCATCCAGGCTGATCACGCCGTCGGCGAAACCCGCCAGAATGCCTTCCCAGTGCCGTTGGTTTTCCACCGGCGCGCGCAGCGTGAGCTTGGCTTTTTTTCCCTGGAACCGTTCGTAGTCGCCCGGCTTCAGCAGTTTGCGCTCTACGCCCGGCGAACTGACTTCCAGCGTGTAATGGCCCGGCACCACGTCCTCGACGTCCAGAATCGTGCCCACCTGCTGCGAGATCAACTCGCAATCGGCGTGCGAAACACCCGCGGGTTTATCGATCGAAATGCGCACAAATTGATTCTTCCCGCCGCCCTTCACCTCCACCTCGACAACTTCGATGCCTTCGGAGAGGGCCACGCGCTGGGCGATCTCTTCAATCCGCGATGATATGGCCGGACGCATAAATACCAACAAAAAAGTGGGCTTTCGCCCACTCAGCAAGTTCGACACTCCAAGTCCTATTGTAACGCGGCTGGCTGGAAATGCAAGCTCTGTGGGGCCGCCTGTTAGGCCGTGCGAGGCCATACCACACGGTTGGTCCGGCGCGGACTGCGGCGCGGCACCTGATACGCTGGCAGCATGGTGCCTCGAGCAACGGAGATTGCGCTGCGGACGGAGAAACTCTCGAAGGTGTACCGGTCGGGGGAATCGGACCTGGTGGTGTTCGAGGGCGTCGACCTGGAACATTGGAGGTAGATAAGGCGGGGATGGTTTACTTTCAATTTCACGGCTCGGCCCAGTCCCAAGCGTATATTTCCGAAGCCTGGACTTGGCGAACCAGGAACGGAGAGCCATCCGGCGCGATTCCGATCCATTCTCCCATCGCCTGATTAGCGCGCTGAATACCTTTCAGACTGGCAACGCGCTCGATGGCGCGTTCCGGGATGCGGATCCCGTAGATAGCGGGGTCTGGGGAAAGCGGTGCATCTATGTAGATGCACTTGCCATCTTTTGACCAAGCAGGATTATCGCCTAAACGGCTATCGGAAAAGCTCAGCAGTTTGAATGCCCGGCGGGTGCGCATGTCATACAGCATAAGTGTTTGCTGATCGCGGGTTTCAGCGGCGATGTAGCGGCCCTTGGGAGACTGTCGAGCAGTCCAGAGTCCGGTCGTGCCAGGCAGGCTAAAGGTCCGGGCACTCCCGAGGTCGAAGTAGTGTAGCGCGCAAGATGGCTGGATTGGATAGAAGCCGGCGTTCTCACCAAAAATCAGTCCCTTGCCGTCTGGAGTCCAAGTTGGTGCGCCCTGCCAACCCGGCCAGGCGACTGGCTCTATTGGGGAGCCTCCTTCGGCGGGAATAATACGAATTTTGGTTGGAGTGTTGAACCCCGGGCCCCAGCCCATATAGGCGATTCTCCTACCGTCAGGCGACCATTGCGGCAAAGCGGCGCGCACTGCAATTTGGAGGCGATGGCTTCCGTCAGCGTTCATTGTCCAGAGATTCATATCCGGGTAGGTCACATATGCGGCGTGTTTCCCATCCGGAGAGAAGCATATCTGGCCGGCAGATAGGCCCGGCTGACCGGGCCAAGTCAGGAATTGCCGGGCTATTCTGTCATAGCGCATCAGCTCGCCACGCAGCGGCGAACTGACGATCGCGAAAAGCCTCGTGCCATCCGCGTTTAGCGTGGGTGCGCCAATGTGTTCTGTGCTTGAAGTCAGGCGCACAGGGGCGGGCGTGAACCAGTCGAGATAAGGGCGACGTTCCCGGACGGCCCAGAGCCCAGGCAAGCCCTCGTGTGTGGCACTAAATACAACGAGGTTCCCGTTTGGAGTCCATTGGCCACTATCCTCGCAATCTGTGGCAGATTGTGTCCAACCGGGCAGGAGCGCTCTGGGCTTCGGCTGCTCAACACCGACTTGCCATAGACGTGACGAGAGCTCTCCGCGTTGGGGATCAACGAAGGTGATCATCAGCCGTCTTCCGCCTGGGGACCAGCTCAAATTCGACGGTTTTTGAGGCAGCGTGATGAGTTTACGGTGGTGTGCTCCGTCGTGGTCCGCCAGGCAGAGATCAGGACCGGCCAGATACGCGATGGCGGTGCCGTCTGGCGATAGCGCCGCGGCGTCTGCATGGAAACCCACCATCTCGTGCGGGGAGCCGCCCCCCGCCGGAATGACCCACAGGGGACAGGATCGGGTCAGTGAGCCACAGCGCAGGACAAAAAGGTTCAGCCCGTCAGGTGAGGCGCCCACGAGAATTGACTTTTCTTCCGAGTAGCGTAGGACTGATGGTGGGGCACTGCCGCTCGTAGGCATCCTCATGATGGTCCACCGCTCGCCATCCCGTGCCGCGAAAAAGAGGTTCTTCCCAGCGAATAGGAGGTCGGATTTGTATAACCCGTCATTGGTGAGGCGGACCGGATTGCGAATCCGCGGCGGTAGCGGATGTGCCGAGACCATGAACCAAGCAAATATTGAAAGAAGCAGCGCGGCGCACGCCAGTGCCCAGGGAGTAAGCTTGCGGGACTTACCTGCAGACCCGGTCGCGGCCGGTACGTCCGAAAATGACGGGTCCGTGGTGCTCCGGTCAGCCGCCCGAACCGCGTTGAGCCACGCGTCAACCTCAGTTGCCGACGCAAACACACCGGAGCGTTTGCCCGGAGCGCGGCGGACCGGCAGGCCACGTTCCTTCTCCCAACGCATGGCGGTTCGGACGTCCCGGCCAAGGTAAGCCGCTATCTCCTTCCAAGAGTCCAGGCGTTTTCCGTTCCGCGGTATTTCATTGAAAAGCAAGGCCACGTCTAGATTAGTTTACCGAAATGTCACGTCCAATGCCGGATTATGTCAGTTGCTGTCGTTTGTCTGGCAGGGCGGAAGCGGGTTAGTAGTTTCGTATGACAAGTTACGTGAGTATCTTGCCGTGCAGTACGACACCGTTCCTGCGCCAAGGTCACCTGTTGTTTATCCCCTGCAGAGCGAGGCTGGCTCCGACTGCAGGCTCAGACCTTGACCGGCGAACCAATCAATGAGAGGTGACTTATGAATCGACGCTCAACAACTCCGAGCATTGCCGTAGTTCTTACCGGCGTGCTCATGACACTCACCGCCAACAGCAGCGCGCAGCAGTGGAGTCACACAGGACCGCTGCCGAGGCTTGGCAGTTCCGCTGTCCTGGACATCGGCTCAAATAAAACCATTCTCTTCGGCGGAACGGCCAGCCAATTGAACGATGCTGGCCGAAATCTAGCAGACGTTTGGTGGCTCAGCAACACTGGCGGAAGCGGCTTGATTTGGACCACGACTTCGATTGGTGGATCACGGCCAGCACCGCGGAATGGACATTCGGCGGTCTACGACCCGGGCAGCAACCGAATGATCATTTTTGGAGGCGGGCTCGGTTATGCATCGCCTTGTAGCAATGATGTTTGGGCGCTGTCGAATGCGAACGACACAAGCGGTGCTCCCGCGTGGACGCGGCTGAACCCGTCGGGTACGCCGCCCCCACCAAGGCTTAGGCACGCGGCCGTTTATGATACGACCACCAACACGATGATTATTTACGGTGGCAACGATTGCTTTTCTGCCCGTTACGGAGATGTGTGGATTCTGACACACGCAAACGGGCTAGATGGCACTCCCACTTGGACACAGCTCTCACCGATCGGCTCGGCGCCGCCGGGTAGACAGTCCGCAAGTGCGGTATACGACCCTGCCAGCAATCGCATGATCATCTACGGCGGTGAGGAGGGCCTACCTTCACTCGACGGAAACGTGTGGGTTTTGACGAATGCTAATGGGACGGGGGGAACGCCCGGGTGGATCGAGCTTTCGATCTCCGGGACGATTCCTCCCGCGAGAGAATTGCAGTCCGCAGTCTATGACTCTGTGAACAACATCATGACTGTATTCGGCGGCTTGAACGAGTCGGGTCAATCGCTCAACGACCTGTGGACACTTTCTGGTGCGAATGGGATTGGCGTGTCAGAATGGACAGCGCTTAATCCCGCCTTGACATTGGGGCCGGTGCCAACCTACGAGCACAATGCGGTGTACAACCCATCGTCAAACAAGATGACGGTATTAGGTGGAATCGGAACCGTTTTTACGATCCAGGGCACTCCGGCTGATGTCGTGCTTGAGGACGTCTGGACAGTGAATCACGCCAACGGGCAATAGGTGGGCGCAGCTCCCCGCCGCCATCAGTCAAATAACCCAGTGTGGGCCGGCGCCGGATGTCACGCTGGCCTGCACTGGCTATTATGCGGCTTGGTTTACTTCGAGCAGCGCCCGCTGCTGAGATGCAGCAAACCGCTGTTCCTGCTGCTTCAAACACATGTGTGGGGAAGCTCCGGGACGGCATGGAAATGACCGTCTGCCCTGCGGGCCTTTAGCGGGTGCGGCACCTGATACGCTGGCAGGATGGTGGCAGAATCAGCGGATGTGGCGCTGCGGACGGAGAAACTCTCGAAGGTGTACCGGTCGGGGGAATCGGACCTGGTGGTGTTCGACGGCGTCGACCTGGAGGTGCGGCGGGGCGAGATGCTGGCACTGGTAGGCGAGTCGGGGGCGGGGAAGTCCACGTTACTCCATTTACTGGGCGGTCTGGACAGGCCCACAAGCGGTACGATATACTACGGTTCGATAGACATTTCACGGCTCGCGGATTCGGAACTTGCCAGTTTCCGGAATCGGGAGATTGGATTTGTTTGGCAGATTCACTACCTGCTGCCGGAGTTTACGGCGCTCGAAAACGTGATGATGCCATTGCTGATCCGGGGGGTGCCGCACGGCGAGGCGGCTTCGGATTCGCTAGCGAGGTTGGATGAAGTCGGGCTGCAAGCGCGAGCTACACATCGCGCGGGGGAATTATCCGGCGGAGAGCAGCAGCGGGTGGTGCTGGCCCGGGCTCTGGTGGGCAGGCCTTCGTTCCTGCTCGCGGATGAGCCGACCGGAAACCTCGACTTCAGGACCGGTGAAATGATCTTCGAACTGCTGGAAAGTCTGCATCGCTCACATACTCTTACCTCGGTTTTTGTCACGCACAATCTGTCGTTCGCCAGAAGATGCGACCGGATTCTGACCATGCAGGGGGGAACCCTGGTAGCGGGTTCCGAAGACGCCGCGCATCCTGGCGGCGATGGGTAGTATCTTTAGTATTAGGGGGCCACTGTCATGTTTGAACGTTATACGGAGAAGGCTCGACGGGTCATTTTCTTCGCCCGTTATGAGGCCAGCCAGTTCGGCAGTCCTTATATTGAGACGGAGCATTTGCTGTTGGGCCTGTTGCGGGAGGACAAGGCGCTGGCCAACCGCTTCCTGCGGTCGCACGCGGCCGTCGAATCCATCCGGAAGCAGATCGAGGGGCACACGCAGATCCGCGAGAAAGTGTCAACCTCGGTGGATCTGCCGCTGAGCCACGAGTGCAAACGTGTGCTGGCGTATGGCGCCGAAGAGGCGGAGCGGCTCAACCACAAGCACATCGGCACGGAGCATCTGCTGTTGGGATTGCTGCGCGAGGAGAAGTGCTTCGCCGCGGAGATTCTGCACGAGCGCGGCCTGCGGCTTTCGACCATCCGGGAAGAACTAGCACGTTCGCAATCCGAGAAAGTGGCATCCAACCGGCCGAAGGAAAGCTCGCTGCTGGCGGAGTTCAGCCGCGATTTGACGCAGGCGGCCATGGACAACTCGCTCGATCCGCTGATCGGGCGGGATTACGAACTGGAGCGCGTGGTGCAGATCCTGTGCCGGCGCACGAAGAACAATCCGGTGTTGATCGGCGAGCCGGGCGTGGGCAAGACGGCGATTGTGGAAGGGCTGGCCCAGCGCATCGCGGAAGGCGATGTGCCGTCGTTCCTGGCGGACAAGCGGATTCTGGCGCTGGATCTTTCGTTGATCGTGGCCGGAACGAAATATCGCGGACAGTTCGAAGAGCGGCTGAAGACCATCATGAAAGAGTTGATGGAGAATCAGAACGCCATCATTTTCATTGATGAGCTGCACACGCTGGTGGGCGCGGGATCGGCGGAAGGGTCGCTGGATGCCGCCAACATCCTGAAGCCGGCGCTCTCGCGCGGCGAGATCCAGTGCATCGGGGCGACCACGCCGGGCGAGTTTCGCAAGTCGATCGAGAAAGACCGGTCGCTCGAGCGGCGCTTCCAGGCGGTGAAGGTGCCGCCGCCGAGCGAGCAGGATGCGGTGAAGATTCTGTTCGGCATCAAGGACCGCTACGAGAAGTTCCACGCGGTGGGCTACACGGATGACGCCATCGAGACGGCCGTGTTCACGTCGAGCCGCTACATTCCGGACCGCTTCCTGCCGGACAAGGCCATCGATCTGATCGACGAAGCGGGCGCGCGCGTGAAGCTGCGGCAGACCACGCTGCCGAGCGACCTGGCGGATATTCAGAAGCGCATCAAGTTCATCGTGCACCGGATGGAGAACGCCATCGCGAACCACGAGTTCGAGAAGGCGCGCTTCTATTCCGACGAAGAGCGCAAAGAGCGCGAGAACATGCGCCAGTTGCGCGAGAAATACAACCTGGACGATTCTTCGACCGGCATCGTGACGAAGGACGATATCGAAGATGTGGTGGCGCGCTGGACCGGCGTGCCGATGACCTCGATCAAGGAAGAAGAGATCACCAAGCTGCTGCGGATCGAAGAAGAGCTGCACAAGCGGGTGATCAGCCAGGAGAAGGCGATTTCGGTGCTGGCGCGGGCCATCCGGCGGTCGCGGGCGGGGTTGAAGGCGACGGCGCGGCCGGCAGGCTCGTTCCTGTTCCTGGGTCCGACGGGCGTGGGCAAGACGGAAGTGGCGCGGGCGCTGGCGTCGTTTTTGTTTGGCAGCGAGAAATCGCTGATCCGCTTCGATATGTCGGAGTTCATGGAGAAGCATTCAGTTTCGAAGCTGATCGGGTCGCCGCCCGGATACGTGGGCTATGAAGAAGGCGGGCAGTTGACCGAGCGCGTGAAGCGGTCGCCCTATTCGATCATCCTGCTGGACGAGATCGAGAAGGCGCATCCGGATATTTACAACATCCTGCTGCAGGTGTTTGAAGACGGCCAGTTGACCGACGGGTTGGGCAACCAGGTGGACTTCAAGAACACCATCATCATCATGACTTCGAATTTGGGCGCGCGGTTTTTGGAGAAGCGCGGGCAACTGGGATTTTCGGCGCCGCTGGGCGAAGGGATTCCATCGAAGATCGAGGACATGGTGCGCGGCGAAGTGAAGCGGGCGTTCAATCCGGAGTTTTTGAACCGGCTGGACGACATCATTCTGTTCACGTCGCTGAATGACGACGATCTGCTGAAGATCATCGGGCTGATGGTGGGGCAAATCAACCTGAACCTGGAAGCCAAGCAGATCAAGATCACGCTGCTGCCGGATGCGGCGAAGTATGTTCTAGAGAAGACCTGCGCGGACCGCAGTTATGGCGCGCGGCCGCTGCGCCGGGCGCTGCAGAAGTTCATCGAAGATCCGCTGTCGGAAGCGCTGATTCAGGGGAACCTGCCGCGTCCGGCGGACCTGGAGGTTTACCTGGGCGACACCGGCATTTACTATCGCGCGGTAAGTGCGGAGCAGCCGGTGGCGGCGGGTGAGGCTCCCGCGGAGCCAGTGGCGGGGGTTCCGCTGTACACGTTTTGAGGGGTTAGTGAGTTAGTAAGTCGAGAGGGCAGGCGCGGTTCGCCTGCCCTTTTTGTTTGTGGAGGCGGGCGGTTAGAAGCCACACTTGGACTTACGGGAGTATTCGGTCGGCCCTGGCGCGTACCGGCCCCGCCTTTACTCAGTAGTGGTATCGAGCCTGCAAAAAATCGACGATTTCGTCACCGACGCGATACACCAAGCGGTGTTCCTATGTGACACGGCGCGACCAGCACCCGGCCAGCACATATTTGAGCGGTTCGGGTTTCCCAGGACCTTCGAAAGGGTCTCGCATGACTGCCTCAACCAGATCGAGGACCCGGATTGCAACGGCGCGCTCGCTTTTCACCCAGAACCGGAGGTCTTGAAGGAACTCCGGCTGGAATGTGGCGGCTCGCTTAGGCTGTCGCTTCACCGAGCATCTCTTTACGCAATGAGGCAATTGATCTGGGTTTGAATTTGCCGGCCCTTGCGCGATGAAGCGCCGTCATGAGACGGCGTGCGTTCCGGGGGGAACGCAGCAAGTGCGCGGTTTCCATTAGCCCTGCGAGTTCGGATGCCGGAATCAGCGCAACGTCGCGCGCCCCTCTCCGCCGTACGATAACTGTGTCCTGCTGATCGACCACCTGGTCGAGCACGGTAGCCAGGTTCTCGCGGAGGCTGCTATACGTCGTTTCACTCGGCATGGATACCTCGCTTCAATTGTACAGGATTCTTGTACGTCCGAGATCTATATACGCCAAGTCGAGCCTGGCCCCAGGAGAAGGAGGGCGACAGACTCGCACTGAAGGTTCTCTCGCCGGGCGAAAAACAGATTGCTTCTCTTTTCTCGCAGATGTACCTTTCCGGGCAATCTGCCAGTACGGCTCGCGTTTACGCGTTCGTGGAAGGATTTCCCGACCAGTCCTTCTATAGGCCGCACATAGAGAAGTACCTGCCTTCGATCTGCTCCAGGAGACCTTCGGGGACCTTCAGCGAAATCGTCTGCATGTTGTAAGCGTAATGCTTGCCGTTCTCGTGCGCAATACCTTCGAGGGGCGTCCAGATCGGGTGGGCCGGAGGGAAGCGTTCCGCCCGGCCTTCTTCAGAGGTGCCTGTAGAGGGTCCGCAAGGCGCGTGATTCGGTGCTACCGCAGGGCGGCTTCGATTTCTCCCGGCGCTAACGGCTGCATGGTCATGTGAGGATGCCATTCGGCGTTTGTAAGCGCGACTAAGGTGTGGGTATGTACGCCGGCGGAGGCGCCGTCGAAGACGAGAACCCACTTACCTTGGTCCGGCCATTGCTTCTGAACCGTGTAAGTGCCTGGCTTTTCGGTAGCGGTCAACTGGACGGGCAGTGACTCGCGCTTGCCGTTGACCAAGCCTTCGGCGCGCGCGGTAATACTCGCGTGCGAGTAATCGCGGCAGCCTTGCGCCTGGACGGTGATTGTCGAGTCCTTTTGTTGCACCGTCAGAAAGAAGCCGCCGGCCCACAACGAGGCGAGCGGCAGCAACAGCATCATGGTTGGGGTGAATCGTCGTAACATCTAAACTCCTCCTCTGCGGAGTAGGACGCTTCACCCGTGCTGTTTATTATCCGGATTATTCGCCGGCGGGCACGTAGACCTTCGACGGGCCGGTGAGCGTGACGTTGGGGAGCTCGGTCTTGATCTTGACCGGCTGCAGGCCGGGCTTCGATTCCGGTTTCGCCAAAAAGGTGAGCAGGTACTGGCCGCTCAGGCGCTGGTCGAGGTCATTGAGGTAAGGCGCGATCGAGGGCGGATTTTCGAAGCCCAGCCAATACATTTTGCCGCCAGTATCGTCGCTGAGCTCCGCGAGATTATGCTGGCCCCAGAAGAGCTCCCAATAGGCGTGACCGAAGAGGCCGGCGCCTGAATAGTAGATCGCGTAGACAACCACTCCGGCACGTTGCACCGTGTCGATCGCGCTTTCGAGGTAGGGATCGTCCGGGCCGTTGCCGTAGAGCGGGTCGATGCCGCTCGAGACCATCAGCACCTCGCGCGCGGCCGCGCCTTCAGGCCAATGTTTCACCAGCTCGGTAAGCGCGGTGTAAGGGCTCGCGGAGATGCCCGGCATAGTCAGGGGAAGGCGGATTGCCTTGGCCGCCAATGCATGATCGGCAGTGAGCGGCTGCACTTTCTCGACTCTGCCGTTCTGCATGTAGCCGATGCCGATTTGGGTGGCGGGAGATTGCGCGAGGACGAAATGTTTGAGGTCGGCCAGTTGCGTGCCGAAGCTGGTGGCGGAGCCGTCATCGATCAAGATCCACAGCTCCAGCGCTTTCTCGCCATGCCGCGGCGAGAGGGCCGTGACCGGCAGACGCTGCTTGTTCTGGGAGACGAGCACGTCCTCGGGAGTTACTTGGGGAGCGGGAGTATTACTGTGGGCACGCGCGGTTACGAGCACACTTACTGGAACCATCGAGTCCGGATTACTGTCGCCGGCATACAGAGATACCGCGAGTATTGCGGCGGCGAGCGCGCCGATTCGCACCATATAAACTTACCTTCCACTTTGTTAGATGCGCGGGACGTGGGATGGTTTACAAATGATAGAGCATCAGGTAAACTACCACACCGGTCACGCTGACATAGAGCCAGATTGGCAGAGTCCAGCGGGCGATTTTGCGGTGCTTATCGAAGCGGCCGCGGAGCCCGCGGCTGAGGGTGATGATGGCGAGGACTGGTACGGTAGCCGCCAGGAAGGTGTGCGTGCCGAGGATGCTGAGGTAAACGGTGCGGATCAGTCCGGTTTTAGGGAAACGCACGACGCCGACTTGAAAGTGATAAACGAGGTAGCAGACCAGGAATATCGAGGACGTAACGAAAGCCGCCAGCATGACCTTGCGATGGGTCTGCACGCGCTTGCGGCGGATCAGGACGTAGCCCCAGACGAGCAGCACAGCGGCGATGGCGTTGAGCGTGGCGTTGACGGACGGCAGGTCGTGTACGGTCATCAGGATTTCTCGCGGTGGAGTTGGCGGATGTCGCGGAGCAGATGGGCGATGGCGCCGTCGTCATCCTCGGGGCTATAGAAGCCGCGCACGCGGCCCTGCCGGTCGACCAGGGCGAAGCGGGTGCTGTGCTCGAGGCTGCCATCCACGTCGCCGATCTTGAAACCATGGCGGCAGACCTTTTCGAGCGCGTTCTGAGTGCCGGTGAGGAAGAACCAACGGCCGGGAACGGCGTGATAGGTCTGGGCGTAGTGCGCGAGGACGGCCGGCGTGTCGGTCTTGGGGTCGACGGTGAAAGAGACCAGCTTTACATCGGGCATGGATGCGGTGGCGCTCTGGATGCCGCGCATCTGGGAACTCATGCGCGGGCAAGGTCCGGGGCATGTGGTGTAAATGAAATCGGCGACCCATATGCTGCCCGCAAGCGAGCTGCTATCGAAGGGCTGGCCGGACTGCGAAGTCAGTTCGAAGGGAATGACCTGCCAATAGACGGGCAGGGGCGCGGAGGCGCGGCATCCTGCGAGCACGATGAGCAGCGCGCATGCGAGGGCCAGCTTCATGCGTTGCTCACCAGGCTCTTGCGGCTGGCGACGACGCCGGAGGCTAAGAGCAGGGCAAGGCCGAAGCAGGCGGTGACGGTGAGGCTGACGCCGATGCCGGGCGCGCCGGAACTGAGGTTGAGGAAGCCGTTCAATAAAGAGATGGAGTAAGTCAGCGGGTTGACCCACATGATGGCCTTGATCCAGCCGTGCGCGGTGGCCATGGGGAACAGCGAGCCGGAGACCATCCACATGGGCACGAGCAACAGGTTCATGATGGCGTGAAAACCGGAGGTGGAATCCATGCGCCAGGCGATGACGAAGCCGAGTCCGGTAAGGGTGAAGGAGACCAGGAAAACGGCGCCGATCAAGGCGAGCACATCGCCGATGCCGACGGAGACGTGCGCGAGCGGGGCGAAGGCCAGGAAAATGAGGCCCTGGATCCAGGCGAGGGTAGAGGCGCCCAAAATCTTGCCCAGCACCATGCTGGTGCGCGAAGCGGGCGAGACCAGCATGGAGAGCAGAAAACCTTCGCGGCGGTCTTCGATGATCGAAATCGTGGAAAAGATAGCGGAGAACAGAATGGTGAGCACCAGCGCGCCGGCGAAAAAACGGGCCAGATCGCCCGAGCCGGAGCCGATCAGCAGCCAGAAGACCAGCGGCGAGGCGACCACTCCCAGCACGCGGCTTTTCTGCCGCCAGAAGCGCACCAGTTCGCGCTGCCAAAGAGTGACGACGGGCAACCAAAAACTATTCAATCGATGCTCCTGTTTCGCGTACGAAGACATCTTCGAGCGTAGGCTTGTGCAGTCCGACCGAATCGATCAAGCCGGGGAAGGCCTCGACCACTTCGGTGATGAAACGATGGCCGTTCGAAATTTCGACGCGCAAAGTGCTGTCCATCACGGATGGTTTCAGGCCGAAGCGGGTTTCGATCTGGCGCCCCAACGCGGGGGCGTCGGCCGCTTCGAGCACCACCACATCGCCGCCGATGCGGGAACGTAGTTGCGAGGGCGTGCCCTCGGCCACGATACGGCCCTGGTGCAGTAATATCAGGCGATCGCATCGGTCGGCTTCATCCAGGATATGAGTCGTTAATAATATGGTAACGCCTTCACGCGAGCGCAGCTCTTCGACGTATTGCCAGAGGTCGCGGCGCGCGCCCGGATCGAGGCCGGTGGAAGCTTCATCCATCAACAGCGCGACGGGGCGGTGCAGCAGGCCTTTGGCGATTTCAACGCGGCGCTTGAGGCCGCCGGAAAGAGTTTCGACCAGGTCGCGGCGGCGATCGGCGAGGCCGAGGCGTTCCATGACCTGTTCCATGCGCTCACGCAGCTTGGGTCCCGAGAGGCCGTGCAAGTGGCCCTGGCTGCGCAGGTTCTCTTCTACGGTAAGGGCTTTATCGAGGCTTTGCGTCTGGAAGACGACGCCAATACTACGGCGCACCGCGGCCGGTTCGCGCGCGACATCATGGCCCGAGATGACGGCGCGTCCGCTGGTGGGCACCATCATCGTGGAGAGGATGCGGAAAAGGGTGGACTTGCCGCCACCGTTGGGTCCTAACAGACCGAAGATCTCGCCGGCCTTGACTTCGAAGTTGACGTTCGAAAGCGCCTGACGAGCGCCGTACTGATGACTCAGGTTGTCGACTAAGATCACAAGCCAGGTCTATCCAGAAGCATGAGCCCGTAGATCAGCGGAAGATAGAAAACGGAAACCATCAATACATAGCGAGCCCGCAGTATGGTGCGCTCGATGGCCACGCGGACTCCGGAATACAGAAAGAACAAGCCCAGCAGCAGAGCGCCAATCAAGTAGATGCGGCCAGACATACCGAGGATACTGGGCACAAGGCTGACTGGGATGAGCGCCAAGCCGAAGAGCACGATCTGGCGCGCGGTGGAACGGCCGTCGGGCTCGACCACGGGGAGCATGCAAATTCCGGCGCGCGCGTAGTCTTCGCGATACATCCAGGCGATGGAGTAGAAGTGCGGAAACTGCCACAGGAACAGGATGGCGAAGAGCACCCAGGCTTCGCTGGTGATGGAGCCGTGCGCGGCGGCGAATCCGATCATGGGCGGCATGGCGCCGGGAAACGCGCCAATGGTGGTGGAGACCCACGACCGGCTTTTGAGCGGCGTATATAAGAAAAGATAGCTGAGCAGGGTGAACAGGCCTAGCAGCGCGGCGAGCAGATTGACGCCCAGCCAGAGGTCGAGAAAGCCGGCGATGGACAGGCCGATGCCGAAAGCCAGGGCGCGCGGAGGCGAGATCCGGCCGGCTGGAATCGGCCGGGCAGAGGTGCGGCGCATACGGCGATCGGCATCGCGCTCATACCACTGGTTGAGCGCCGCAGTACCAGAGGCGATCAATCCGGTACCAAGGACGGTGTGGAAGAGGGCTAGGATCGGGATGCCGAGGATAAAGGCCCACCAGTTTCCGGCTTTTGGCAGACCGTAGTAAAAGCCGATCGCCGTGCTCATGAGGATGAGCCAGGTGATCTTGGGCTTGGTGAGCTCGATGTAATCTTTCATTCGAATGGTTGTTGTGGGGCGGCCTTTCAAAAGGCCGCCCGCAGGCTGCGAGCCTGCCCTACGAACCTAGAGTAAAATCCTGGGTTTTGGTTTCCTTGGGCGCTACAGTAACTTGCACATCCTTGGTGCCATACTTCTCGTGCCAGACTTCTAAGGTGTAGGTCCCAGGAGGCAATCCTTTTATTGTAAACGTACCGTCGTCGCCTGTCACGGCAAAAAACGGGTTGGAGACGACCCCGATGTAGGCACGCATCCAGGGGTGCACGTTGCACTTGACGGGGATCATGACCTCCTCGCGGGCGAAGCTCTTGGTTTTGGGATCGCCCTTGGGCGGTTGGGACTCGTTCCATTCCTGGTTGATTTTCGGCAACGGGTGGATGTTGTGGTTGGTAGGATCATCGTTCTTAATGGTGATGTCCTGCCCGGCCATCACGCCGAGGACGTGCGGTTTGTACATGCAGCCTTCCTGGGCGATTTCGGCGGGGGTAGTAGGCACGGGCCATTGGCGATCGGGGAGGCCTGCCTTGATCCAGATGAAGGCGTTGCGCAGGGTGCCGTTGTCGTTGACGATCACTTCCTCGGACTTCTGCGGCGTGGAATGGGCGCGCTGGCAGGCAGGGTTGGCCGACATATCGATGGTGCGCATTACCGGCTTGTCGCCGCTGAAGGCGACCTTGCCCGTGATGGTGGCGGCGGTGGCTTCGTCAACGGCAGCCGCAGGCGCCGCCGCCGGCGCGGCCTCTTCTTTTTTGGCTTCTTCTTTACTGCCTCCGCAACTGACGAGAAGCAGGGCGGCGATGGCGCCGGCCGGGATGTAGAGTTTCGTCATTGGTGGTCTCCTTGGTTGGTTATGGGTAGTGGGTGATGGGTGGTGGAAAACCTTGCCCGATTTGGGACGCGTTGTCCAAAACCCACCACCCAGAACCCATCACCTAGTTGCTTCCGGCGCTGGCCCTCAGGCGGGTCAGTTCGTCGGGCGTGAACTGGAACATGTAGCGGACCAGCAGTTCGGCGTGGTCCTTCTTATATCCGTTGAAGCTGGCGGGCGTGGGTCCGGCGAAAACCATGCGATTGTCTTCGGCGCGGAACAGGCCCGAGGGCATAGCGGTGCCGGGGCTCATCATCGCGGGATCGAGCATCCAGCGGCGGGCCCAGCCGGGCTTCAGGCGCTCTTTGGCCAGCAGGAAATTCGGGGCGGTAGCGTGCGCGTCGTGCTTCGGATCACCGGTGGCGTGGCACTTCAGGCAGGGCGCGCCTTCGCTGGTGAATAGCTGCCGCGCCATGGTGCGCTCCTGGTCGGTGAGCGGTTCGAGTTTGTCCGGGATGTAGGGCGCGGCCTGCGAGGACATCGCAGCGAAGAAGCGGACCAGCTTTTGAATCTCATCGTCGGAGAAAAAGAAGGTGGGCATGCGCGCGTGCAAGTAGCGGCGCACGCCATCGCGATCCATTTCTTTGGGGTCGTCCGTCAACGACGGATTCGCCAGGAAGCCCATCAGCCATTGCGGATTCACGCGGGCGCCTTCGCCGATTAGAGTCGGCGGACGCTGATCTTTCCAGTCCGGATCCTGGTAACGCGGGAGGCTCATGAACACCGTGGTCTGGCCGACATGCACCTGGTGGCAGCCCATGCAATTGTATTTGCGAACGACCCACCAGCCTTCGATAATGTCGCGGCGCTGATCACCGGGATTGTAAAAGTAGCGGGCGGGAATAGTGGGCTCGACGGAACCGATCAGGAAAGTGGAAACCTGATCGATTTCGGGCTTCGACAGGTTGAAGTTGGGCATCTTCAAGCGGTCGTACTTAGCTTTCTCTTTGCCTTGGTCAAAGACCGCCGGGTTGGCGAGCTTGTGCTCGAAGAAGCCCTTGTGGGTGTACCAGCCTTCGCGCTCCGCCTGGTGGCCGAGCAGGGCAAAATCAAGGCGCTCGATGGGCTTCGAACCTTCCTTGGTCAACTCCGTACCGATGCGCTGTTCTTCTTCGAGGCCGGCGATTTCGTGACAACCGGCGCAGCCGTAATAACGCACCAGGTACTCGCCGCGCGGCTTCAGCTTGGGATCGTCGAGATAGCTGGCATCGGCGTAGGTGGCATTGGGATGCTTACGGGTTTCGAGATAGCTGGCGATATCGCGGGCTTCGTCTTCGCTCAGGCGCAGGCTGGGCATGGGGGTCATCTGCATGACCAGCAGTTCATGGCCGTCGTTTGGGCACTTACTGTGATCGAGATCGAAGACGAACGGCTGGCCGGCGCGCTTGTAATCCTCGGCGGTGATGTCGCGCTTTTCGAACGGGCAATACGGCAGCGTACGCTGGCGCGGATTGTGGACCCAGCGGACGAGGTAATCGTAATTATCTTTTTCGCCGACGCGGCTGAGGTTGGCGGCGAAGGTGCCGCCCTGTTTGTCAGCGCCCTCACCCATGGAGTGACACGCCATGCAGCCGCGCGTTTCGAAATCTTCCTTGCCTTTCACCGGATCGCCCGGCGCTTGATGCGGCAGATCGCCCGTGACGCCGGATTGCCAGATGAAAGCGGCGATGGCGTGGATCTCTTCGTCATCCAGGCGGAAGGTAGGCATCTTGGTGCCGGGGCGCCACATGTGCGGATCCTTGAGCCAGACGGGCAGCCACTCCTTGTGGATCTTCATGCGGACTTCTTTGAGGCTGGGGCCGACCTTCTTGATTTCGCGGCTGAGATCGCGGGCGCGGTCGTCATCCTGTTCTATCTTGGCATCGACCAGGCTGATTCTGACCTTCAAATTGTTGGCGTGCTGATAGAGCTTTTCCGCTTCTTCGTTGCTGCGGGTGCGGTCACCTTTGGCTACACTGAAGCCGATTTCACGGGTCCACTCGGCCTTTTGCTGGGTGAGTTGGCGGATGTCCTGATTGACCGCGGCGAGATCGTCGGGATCACGGTCGAAACCTTCGTAGCGATGGCAGGCCATGCAGCCGCGCAGCCGGAAGAGCTCGCGGCCGGCGTCGAGCGTGGGGGCCAGTTCGGTGACAATTTCCTGCGAGTGACACTGCTGGCAGCCGGCTTCAAGATTCTCTTTGGCATGCAGCGGCCAAAGCCAGTGCTCGTTGTAGCCGTGCGCTTTTTCGACGCTGGTGAGCGCCACGCCGTTGCCGCCGTGGCAGGGCGTACAGCCGAATCTTTCGGGGTCGTGGATTTTCAGCAGCTCTTTATTGGGGTGGCTGATGTAGACTTCCTGGCCGCCCATGTCCGCGGCGGTGAGCGTGACCGGCTCGCGAATGCCCATGTGGCAGGACTCGCAGCGGTCGACCAAGTCGACATCTTTGATGTGGATCTGCCGGATGGAAATGTCAAACGTGGCCATCTTGTTGCGCAGCCCGTTGAGCGTTTCGGCACTGACATCGGAAATGCGATCGGTAAGATACTTGTCGCGCTGGGCGCGCAATTCGGTGGCGGGCTTCAGCAGATCGACGCGTTTCTGGAGGAGCTCGGCTTTTTGCGCCTTCCAATCCTGGAGCGATTTGTCCATGGTGGCGAAGTCCATTTGCAGCTTCTCTACGCTACCATCCGGGGTGGGCAGCTTGACCGTGTGGACTTCTTTCTTGAGCTCTTCAATTTCGGCGCGCAAGGAGTCTTTGCGGCTTTCGCTGTGGGTGATTTCGATCTGGTAAGTCAGCGCGCCGATGTGGCCGCGCACTTCCTGGAAAGGACCGTTCAGGGCCAGGGTGCGGGGGACTAATTCCTGGTTGACCTTGCGATCGATTTCGCCGACCTGTGCCGCGACGGACTTCTCGGCGGCACGCATCTGGCTATCGAGCTTCTGATAAGCGGGCGCTGCCTTGATGCGTTTCTCGGAAGCCGCCTCCTGCGGCAGAGTATTCTTCAAGTAAGCCGTGTAGATTTTCTGGAAACGCGCTTCGTAACCTTTCCAGGGGCGAGTACCGTAGATTTCGTCGTACAGACCCCAGGCGAAGGAAAGCACCAGCAAAGCCGAAGCAATAAATAGCGGCTTACTGAGCGAAGAGTGAACAACCGGGTCCTTCTCTTGGTCGGTCATATATTGAACCAGGGCGTTATCCAGATGTACTTAATACGGAATACCAGGCGCAGCATCATCTTCACCGGCAGCAGGAGCATGAGAATCAGGAAGACCTGCATCACGGAGTATTGCAGTAGGCTCATGCGCGCGTAGATCTTCTTGCTGAACGATGTCAGGGTGATGAGTTTGTGCATGGCGATCCAGGCGCCGGCAAAGTAAAGACCCATCACGATGGCTCCGAAAATGGCTTTGCCGGCGCGCCCGGTAATGCCGAAGATATCGGGTAAGTCGCGATTGACCTCGAAGATCAGGCGGTTGTGATCCCAGGTGGTGCCGGGCCAGAACCACATCCAGCCCGGGCCGCGGATGATCGTCCCGATGATAATCATGCTGACCCACAGCACGATGAAGCCGAAGATAAATGTCAGAATCGAGAACTTACGCTGCTTGAAAGTGTAATAGCCATTACCTAGCGGGTTAGCGTCTATATAGGGAATCACCATCAGGCCGATGATGATGAGGGTGGGAAAAATCACACCGGCCATCCAGGGGTCGAAATAGACCAGCATTTCCTGGAGTCCGAGAAAGTACCATGGCGCCTTGGCGGGGTTCATGGTCAAGGTAGGGTTGGATGGTTCTTCGAGCGGCGCATTCAAGGTGATGGACCATACCATCAGGATGATGGTGACGATGATGGCCGCGAGAAACTCGATGCGGAGTAAGTACGGCCAGACGTGGACCTCTTTGACCCAGCCTGGCTTCCAGGGCTGCGTCTTGCGATGGTGCGTCTTAGCCATGGCGGGGTTGGCTTCCAACTCGGCGATGAGCCGGTCGTTGGCGAACGCCTGGCGGAGCCCGTACCAGGTGTAGAAGGGCACGAGAAACAGTAGCAGCACGATGGGGACGTTGTCCGGTGTGCTGAAGATGGTCCAAAGCTGGTGAAAATCCATGTCAAAATCCGGTTATGGGTTTTTGGTGATAGGTGATGGGTCATGGTTACCGCAAGGCCGGGCCGCCGGACCCCATAACCCACCACCCATCACCCCTTAAATTTTTCTCGGTTCCTTGATCTCCGATTCGAGCATGACCGGCGCGGGGCCGGAGATGCCGCCGTCTTTGCGCACTCGCCAGAAGTGCACGACCATGAATGTCGAGGCGATAATGGGGATCGCCACGCAATGCCAGATATAGGCCCGCAACAGGGCGTTCGAATCCACAATCGAGCCGCCCAGCAGCCCGAAGCGCACGTCATTGAAAGGCGTCATTCCCAATTGGTGGCCGAAGGGACCGTCGTGGCCCAACAGCGGTGTCGCGCGCGCCATATTGGTTCCGACGGTAACGGCCCAGAAACCGAGTTGGTCGTCTGGTAGCAGATAGCCGGTGAAACTGAGCAGCAGCGTAAGCACCAGGAGGATAACTCCGACCACCCAATTGAATTGGCGCGGTGACTTATAGGAACCGGTCAGATAGACGCGGAACATGTGTAGCTCGACCATGATCACCATCAGGTGCGCGCCCCAACGGTGCATGTTGCGGAGTAACTTGCCGAAGGGTACGTCGTGCTCGAGATACAGGATGTCGCGGAAAGCCACCACCTTCGACGGATGGTAGTAGAACATGAGCAGCGTGCCGGTAAAGACCAGCGTGATGTAGACGTAGAACGTCATGCCGCCCATGCCCCAGGTGTATTTATAGGCCACCGCGTCGCGATTGACTTTGGCGGGATGCAGGTGGAGGAAGACGTTGGAGAGCACGCCCAAGGCGCGGCTGCGGGGCGTCTCGTCGTGTTTGACGCGCAGCACCGATTTCCATAGGTCGGTTTTTTCGGGCTGCTTGAGCGCTTTCAGCTCATCGACAGCACGCTCGCGAACGACTTTGCCGCCCTCAAGCAGCGCGGTCACGCGGCCCTTGCCGTTCTTGCCGCCATTCGAGCCGGCGGATCCGGCGCCGTTGGAGGCGGAAGCGGGTGCCTGGTTTTTTCCGTCTGGTTCAGCCATACTTACACCTCACACATTGCGCAGAATGGCGCCTGGATCGCCGAACTGCGAGGGTTCGCCTTTAGGCCACCGGTAGAGGTGGCTCAGATCGACGACGATCTGGCCTTCGGGGTCGAGCTCGACGTGCGCGCGGTCCATGGGCCTGGGCGCCGGCCCTTCGAAGTTGATGCCTTCCGGGTCATAGCCGCTGCCGTGACAGGGGCACTTGAATTTATGTTCACTGGGCTTCCAATCAGGCGTACAGCCCAGGTGCGTGCAAACCGCATAGATGACGAAGATACCTTCGGTGTTACGGACCACCCAGATGCGGTACTGGTTTTGGAACTTGGTATCTACGCCAAAACCGAAGTCTGAAGGGAAACCAATCTTGAAATTAGTCTTCGGTTCGTAGAGGGCGCGCGGAAAAAAGAACCGCAGAAACATCAGAAAATTGACGCCCAGAACACCCAGCACCGAAGCCATGACGAAGCGGCGGCGGCGGGCGATTGTCTTTTCAGGATCAGCGGTTTCGGGCTCTTTGAGGATCTTGAAGAGCGCTTGTGAAAGCGAGGATTTCGGTTGCGGAGGCGGGGGCGCTTTCCCCGCGGGAGAATCGGGGGTCGGGTTTGCCATTACTTTCCTCTCGGCCGGCATACTCCGGCCGTCTTCTGGTTCGACAGTTATCGTGGAGAACCCGGCAGACGGAGCTGGTTCTTCCAGCCGCAGGAATGGCGACTCCCTTATGGAGAGTATGGAAAGCCTGGTTACTTAATTAATTGGGGGCCCTATAAAGCTAGAACAAAGAGCCGCCCTCTCCCCACTTCTCTGAAATCGTCAACTTCGCATCCCGAGTGCTCCCTCAAAATTGATTCAGTGCATATATATCACCCGCTAAAGACTTTTGCAAGTGGGTGGAAAAGAAATGTCAAGGTGCAGCAGAAATGTTCGCCTCTACGCGCCCCCCGTTGGCGCCGCGGTCTGAGCGCCCTTCGCGGTGGCGGCGTCCCAGATTCGAGGGCGCGGGCGGCTGCCGAATGGTGGTAGTCCTCCGCCTCGGACCGAGCTGCGTTCTCCCCACCTCGGACCTCTTCTTGCTTGGCTTCAGTTCTGACCAGCCGCGTGTAGCTGGAGAATTACCGTGATAGTTCCAGAGTTATCGCCGTAGCATCCGGGTCTGGCATCGCCGCTCGCGCTGCACGAGTCGACGTACCCAAGATACAGGCGCGTCGCCGTGGCCGGGACTATGAATTGCTGGTGCGTGCCGGCTCCCGTGCCCGTCAAACCATCGCCGATAAAGAACACCTGCCCGATCAGCGGACTCAGGATTTGGAAGTCGGTCGGGATTCCGCCCTGGGAACTATCACTGACGTAGAAACGCAGCGGAGACGGTGCGGACGTCGGCAAGGAGTCCTCCAGAAACATCCCGGCCAATCCACCGGTGAAGTCCGTCAAATCATAACCCGAGAAGGGGCCAATCGGGCTGCTGATGTTCGCTCTGGGATTGCACGCATCGATCGCCGTGTCGCCGTCCGGACCATAAAGCGCGACGCTCGAGGTGCAGGTCCATTTGCCGGCTATTTCAGGAAAGGCGAGCACGCGCCCGGCCTTCGCCGGAAACACGTAGACGGCCGGCGGCACTCCTCCACTATTGTCCTGATAGCCGCCAGCGCGATACAGATCCATGCCCGCGCTGACCACCACCTCCTCGTTTTTCGGCTGCCTTTGCCCGAGCACACTAACAGGCAGGTAGAGGGAAGCGAACACCAGCGCCATCGGTCCCAGTTTCATGAGAACCCTTTCGGAAATCTATCAATTGGAGCTGGCCGAGTCAAGCGGCGGGACATGGGACATGGGTGGAAAAGAAATATCAAGGTGCAGCAGAAATGTTCGCCTCTACGTGCCCCCCGTTGGGCCGCGGTCTGAGCGCCTTCGCGGTGGCGGCGTCCCAGATTCGAGGGCGCGGGCGGTTATGATGGTCCATTGATTCGCCACCAAGTAATTCCACACACGCTCCTGATTGTTCTGGCGCTGGCAGGCGCGGGCTGCAAGGCGCCGGAGCAACCGGCGGTCACATCGATCATTGGTGCGGTGCTAATTGACGGCGCGGGCGGGCCGCCGGTCTCCGATTCGCTGGTGACGATCGAGAACGGGCGAATTCGTGCGGCGGGCGCGCGCGCGAGCCTGGAGGTGCCGCCGGGGGCGGGGGAGATCGACGGCGCGGGGCAGTTCATGGTGCCGGCGGTGATCGACGTCGCGCAGATGGCCGCGCGCAACGGCGTGCTGGTAGTGCGGCCGGGCGATGCCGATGCCGCGATCGAGCGGGCCCGGCAGGAACACCGCCCGGTGATTGCGGACATCTTTTCGCTGTACGATGCGCGCGCGATGACGGATCGCGGGGCAACGGTGCTGCTGCACATGATTCGGGATGCAGAGGTGACGGACACGGCGTTCATTGCGCAGTTGCGCGACCTGCGGATGGTCTGCGTGCCGATGCTGAGCACCGTGCGGGATGCCGCAGAGTTAGATCTGGCGAAGCGCAATACGAAGCGGCTGGCAGATGGCGGCGTGCGGATGGCGGTGGGGTCGGCGGGCGACACAGATCGGGAGATGGCGCTGCTCGTGGAGGCGGGCTTATCGCCCGCGCAGGTGCTGGTGGCGGCTACGCGGAACGGCGCGGCGGCCCTTGGGATGTTAGACGATATGGGCACAATCGAGCCGGGCAAGCGCGCGGATCTCCTGCTGCTTTCGGCGAATCCGGTGGAGGACATCGGAAATATGAAGAAGACGCGGCGGGTAATGCGGGACGGCCAGTGGGTGAGGGACGGCGGAGCGAGGTAGACTCTACATGAGCGGCCGCCCGGCGAGGCTGAGAGTTTCTGGTATGGCCATCACCGCCAAGATCACCATGGCTCCGCAACCTCCGGCGTCGTCGCTGCGCACGTCGTGCTTTGCGCGCAACCGGCCGGACGGGCGGTGGTAACTGGAGCTGGTCATCGTATGATGCCGGGATGGAACTGCTAATGGACGAACGCGAATTTGACGCCCTGCTTCCGCTGCGCCCCTACGCTTCTGGCGACTTCGCCCAAGCCGAGGCTCGCAGTCGCCGCTCGACCGCACTCGGGATGACTCTTTGGGGCCGCACCGCCGCCGACCTCGAACGCCAACTGCTCGCCCCGCATCCCGAAATCCCCTCCGGTTTCGATCTCGCCGATTTCTACGATCTGCTGCACTACACCCAGCTCATTGTCAAAGCTTTGAACGATCCCGGGCGCAAATCCCTGTTTCCTTTCGCCGATTGGGAAGCCCGCTGCGAAATCGTCCGCCGCGCCATCGACTACCTGGAGCGCCGGTGAGAGTCGCCGCCCAAGCCCCCGGAACCACGATCACCTTTCCCCGCGCGCACCCAGCTTCGATCCGATTTCTTAGCGGGAGCCTATAGGACCTCGGCCTTCTTGTTGCCGCCCCGAAAATATTCTTCGATCTCTTCGAGCGTTCTCCCTTTGGTCTCCGGCAGGAAGAAAGCGGTGGTGACGAAGTAGATCGCGGTGAAGATAGCGAACACAAAGAAAATCGTCGAGTATCCGTGTTTGCTGACCACCGGCAGGAAAACCGCCGCCAGGATCGTGGAAACCATCTGATTCAACACCAGCGCGATGCTCATGCCATTGGAGCGGATGCGCGTGGGCATCAACTCCGAAAGCGCCAGCCATACGCACACGCCAGGGCCCGCGGAGTAAAACGCCACAAAAACGAACAGGGCCAGCGCCACCAGATCCCCGTGCCAGGCTTCCGGGACGCTGCCCACCAGGGCCCTTTCGATCTTTAGAGGGGCGCTGCGGGCGGCATCCAGGTCGGCAAACGGATTCTGGAAGAACGCCTCGATCCGGTTGTTCGGCACGCAGCTCTCCCGGGTGATGGCAACCGGCGCGGGCGCAGAGTCATTGGAGCGTAGCACGGTGGTGGCCGCGCTGAAACCCGCGTAGGAATAGATGACCGTGAGCGAGGCGCGGCCGGCTTCGATGCCACGTCCGGCATCGGTCGCCAGCAGGCGCCTGGCTTCCGGCTGATCGAAGCGGAGTGTAAGGGTCTGATCCGGCTTAACCAATGCCTGGATAGCATCCCGGCAATCCACACTCAACTTCTCCGGCCCCAGAAAGAGCCCGCCCGCGGCGAGCAGCGACAAACAAACTCCAGCGGTGCCGATTTTAAACAGGAACTTGCGGCCCTTGCGGTCCACAAGCATCACGCCGCCGATGGTGAACAGGAAGTTCACGCTGGTGAAAATCACGTATCCCCAGTGCGCCTGCAGGTCGGAAAGGCCGCTTTGGAGCAGGATGTTGGTGTTGTACCCGATGATGGAATTGATGCCGGTGGTCTGATTGCACGCCAGAATGACGCAGGCGAGCACAAACGGAATCACGTATTTCCGCTGCAGCAGCGAATCCGCGGCCTTCTTGCCGGCCGGGACTTGAGAACTGGCGGCTGCGGCTGCCGTTTCCATCTCCTGCATCTCCATGTCGGCCTGTTCGCGGCTGCTCGATCGCAGCAGGGCGGCGCGCGCGGCTTCGCGGCGGCCGCGGCGGAACAACCAGCGCGGCGATTCGGCGACGAAGAAGCTGCCCAGCACGAACAGGATGCCTGGCGGCAGCGAGACCCAGAAGATGCGGCGCCAAGCCTGATCCTTGAAGGCAAAGATGGCGGCGGGACTGCCTGTCCGAGCCACGGCTCCGACCCGATAGCTGTAATAGATCCCGATCACCGCGGCGGTCACTATCCCCAGCGTCAGCAACCACTGGAAAACGCCCGTTCCCTTGCCGCGGTTCGCCGCCGCCAGACACTCCGCCAGATACAGCGGGACCACCAGGCCGATCAGGCCGCCGCTAATGCCCTGCAGGAGGCGGCCGAAGAACAGCGGCTCATAGCCGTGCGAGAGGGCGATGATCGGAATGCTTAACACAAAGGCGGAACCGCTCAGAATCATGAGCGGCTTGCGTCCCATCCAATCCGCCAGCAGCCCGGCAAACAAAGTGGAGATGACACTACCGAGCAGCACGGCGGCCACAATGATGGAAAGCTCGCCGACATTCAGTCCGGACGTAGCTTCCAAATAAGGCAGAGCGCCGCCGATGATGCCGACATCGACCCCGTAGAGCAGGCCCCCGAGTCCGGCGACGAGCAAGAGGAAGCGGCTGTAGCCCTTCTTAGAGTCATCCACAGCGATGGTGGAGCCTTCGTCGGAAATGCTGGTAGACATAAGATATATCAATAGATATATCAGCCTTTGGAAGCCAGGGAAAGCACGCCTCGCCCTAACTCCCCGGAATCAGGATGACCTTGCCCCGCGCGTGCCCGGCTTCCATGTACCGGAAAGCCTCCGCCGCCTCGCTCAGCTTGTAGCACCGGTCGATCACCGGCCGTACCTTCCCGCTCGCCATCAGCTCGCCTAAAGTATCCAGATCCGCCTGCCTGCCCTTCGCAATGAAAAACACCATCTTCCGGCTCAGGAACAGCGACACCGCCAGCCCGCCGATCAGGCCCGCCGCCAGGCGCAGCATCGATACGTCGCTCGCCGCGCCCACCATCACCAACCTTCCGCCGTCCTTCAAGACGCGCCTGCACTCCGCGTACGAATGATTCCCCACGCACTCGAGAATCAGGTCGTAACGTTCCCCGCTTTGCGTGAAGTCCTCTTGCGTATAATCGATCGCCCGATCCGCGCCGATCGACCGCACCATCTCCACGTTCCGCGTGCTGCAAACGCCCGTCACCTGCGCCCCGAACGCCTTGGCAATCTGCACCGCAAACGTGCCCACGCCACCCGCCGCGCCATTGATCAGCACCTTCTGCCCCGCCTGGATGTGCCCGTGGTCGCGCAAGCCCTGCAGCGCCGTCAACCCCCCAATCGGCACTCCCGCCGCGTGCTCGAACGTCACGTTCTCCGGTTTCCGGGCCAGCGCCGATTTCAACCCCGGCGCCGATCCGGAAGTCACATAATCGGCAAACGCGCCCGCGCACGTGCCAAACACGGCGTCGCCAGGTTTGAACTGGGTCACTTTCCCGCCCACCGCTTCCACTTCGCCCGCCACATCCACGCCCGGCCGCTTGATCTTCGGTTTGCCCTTCCCCAACAGCAGTCGAACCAGCAACGGACCGCCTTTCATCATCTTCCAGTCCAGAGGATTGACTGAGGCCGCGCGGACCTTTACCAACACCTCCTCCTCACCCGGAGTCGGCTTGTCAATCTCTTCGTATCTCAGAATGTCGGGGGAACCATAATCCTGATAGACAATGGCCTTCATGGCTCTCGCCTTTCTCGCGCCGGCTGAATGCGGCGTCTACCAAAGTCTACCGAACGTGATGGCAATCTGCTTCTGAGGCGCGCGCGTAAGCGAGCGGCTTCGGGAGTTCCCTTAGGATGCGTATCGCAACTGGCTTGGACCCACAACCGCGTGGGCCGCTTCCAGGTAGCTGCGCAGGTCCCCGTCGCTGATCTCCGGCAGCCCCGGCGCGACGTTGTTCAACTTACCCTCTCGCATCCAGCGTTCCAGTTGATCCACCAGATCGAAAAGATGGTCGAACGAGTCCACCACAAATAGGATCGGTTGATAGTGATCGATCTCCGCGCCTTGATTGATCACCCACTCGATCTGCATCGGATACCGCCCCACTTCGTCCGACTCAATCGCATGCTGTAACTCGCCGTAGGAACTAAGTAGCCCGCTGCCATACGCACACGTGCCGCGCCGGCCGCGCATCAGCCCGAATTCCACGGTGAACCAGAAAAATCGCGACATCGCCCGCAGCACGCTCACCAGCCGCCGTGCGCGTTCTTTCTCGTCCCGGATGCCGGCCGTAATCTCCACCGCCGTATACGCGCAGTCGCCGAAACGCACCAGCGTATCCGCGAACACCCGATCGGTGTGCATCGGTACATGCCCGGCCACGTCGTGGAAGATATCGGGCTCCGGCAGGTAATCCAAACGATTAGCGTCCCGAATGGTGATGGTAGTGGGAAACTCGCGGCGGCGCAGGCAGTCGAAAAAGAGAAATCCCGGCACGTAGCCGCTCACGGCCTTAGCCTGGAAACCGGTCAAAGGCTGCAGCGTCCGGTTCACCTCACTCAGCCGCGGGATGCGATCCGGCGGCAGTTGCAAGGTCTCAATCCCGCTCAGGAATCGCTCGTTGGCGTAACGATCCCACCGCGGGCGAATGCGTTGGCACAGCCGCCGCCACGACTCCTGGTTCGCTTCCGTGTACAGATCGTAAGCCTGTTTGATGTAAAGCTCGCCGCGCGAGCGGGCTTCCTCTACGAATGGTGCGTTCCCAGTCGTCAACCCGGCTTTCGGGGCGTCGCAAACCAGTGCCGATTCAGACATTTCCCCTCCTCCTACTGCTTCCCTGTAATCGTTATAGCAGAGGCTTCGTCTGAATACAACCACTCTTTGGAGGTGCTATGTGGAAACTATGCCGCCTCCGCTTCCACCGCGCCGGGCGTACACTCTTGCTCCAGGGCGGACCCGTCCATTTCAGGTTGAATTACCGGCACGCACACCCTCAACTCCGCGCCGCACTTCAGGCAGCTTGCTTCCGCGAAACCCTCGCTGATCCGCCACTCTCCCACCTTATGTCCTCGTAATCCGGCGGAAAACAACGCTATGCGGCGCAGGGCCGCCAGTTGATTAAAAGTTTCAGAAGTCACGCGAGCTCGCTCCTTTCTTACAGAAGCGCGCCGCTGGAAACGCCCCGTGATCTTTCAGTGGCTGCATGTCCGGATCTTAAGTCCGAATAAGTCGCCCGGCAAGCAAACTGATTCTGAAATCCCAAGGCTTTGCATCTGAACTGACATCCATAACAAAATAATGCTGATGTAATTTCATCTGTACTGCACGGCGGCTTTCGATATACTTACGGAAATGGCCAGCCCCGGCGCCGCCAGACCGCGAATTGCGTCATTTGCGGATTTCGATCTGGATCTCGAAAATAACGTGCTGAAAAAGCGCGGCCGCCTGGTCCGGCTGCAGCATCTTCCCGCTCGCACGCTAGTGCTGCTGGTAACTCACGCTGGCGAGATCGTCACCCGGGAGCAACTCCGCAATGAGTTGTGGCCCGAGGGCACCTTCGTGACTTTTGACGCCGGCTTGAATACCGCCATCCGCAAGGTGCGGAGGGCGCTTGATGACGACTCCGGCCGCGCACGCTACATCGAGACCATCCCCCGCGAGGGTTACCGCTTCATTGCGCCCGTGCGCTTGCCGCCACCAGAAGTGCTGCAATTCCCGGTGGTCGTCTCATCTCCAGCCGTTCCGTCCGCCCCGAAGCGCCTCAACCGTCCGCTGTGGATCTGTCTGGGGATCGCTTTCCTGATTGCGGCCGCCTTGGGCGGCTGGCTCGCCGGGCGCTTCACTGAGCCGCACCCCCTCGTCGCCACGTCAGCCCAGCCGCTCGACTCCCTGGAAGGCTCCAAGGGATTTCCCGCCATTTCTCCCGATGGCAGCCAAGTAGCGTTCTCATTGTCAGGATTCGGCGCCGGCGCTCCCGGAATCTACCTGAAGTCCGTCAGAGGCGGACCGCCGCGCCTGTTCGCGGATTCAGGCAGGGACATCAGCGCCGCATGGTCACCGGATGGTACCCGCATGAGCTTCCGCCGCTGGACCGGATCGATAGAGGCCGTCATGGTTGCGCCGGTCACCGGAGGCGCTCCCCGCCAGTTGGCCGCGACCGATGGCTATTTCGTTGCCTGGACGCCCGATAGTCAGTCGATTCTTTATGCGGTCAAGTCCAAGAACGCCCCCGGCTTTGAGTTGTGGTCTGTCCCCGCCGGCGGCGGCGAGCCCCACCAGGTCCACACGGCCGTGAGCCCCAACCCATATGGCCGCTTCGGCTATTCCCCTGACGGAACCATGCTGGCCTATGAGACTTGGCCCACACCCACCACCGAGCCCCAGATCATGGTGCAAAATGCGGATGGCGGCGCCTCGCGGCAAGTTACCGCGCTACACTCACGCCTTTACGGCTGGGCCTGGATCCCCGACAGTCGCGGCTTCGTAATCTCCACCGATTCTCAGGGATCCAAAAGGCTGTATGAAGTGAGCCTCAACCGCGCTCAGCGCGAACCTATCCCCATCGCGGGCGCCGTTGAGGACGCCGTAGACCCGGCCATTGCCAGGAAGCTGCATGCCGGTTCGGACCAGTTCGAGCTGGTATACGTCGACCCGCGCCTGGTTTCGAATCTCTACGGCGCGCCCCTCGCTTGGAATCGCGATGGACTCCCGCACCTGACCGCGCTTCCTAGCCGATTTGCAGCGTCTACCCGCGCCTCCGACTCCCCCCAAATCTCGCCTGACGGCCAGAGCATTGTCTTCATCTCCAACCGCACCGGCTTTCAGGAGATCTGGCTGGCCGGCGTCACAGGCGCCGACCCGATTCAACTGACTCACTTCGCCTCCCCGGAACATAAACCCGGCTCCCCGCGCTGGTCGCCCGATGGGTCGCAATTAGTGTTCGATGTCGAAGAGCTGCGAATTCACCACATCTATTCGCTCTCCATCGAAGGAGGCGCCACGCGCCAGCTTACCAACGGGACCGACGACACCGTCAGGCCAAGCTGGTCCAGAAATGGGCAGTGGATCTACTTCGGCTCGCACCGCACCGGACGCTGGGAAATCTGGCGCATCCCCGCGCCCGCCAACACCAAAGGCATGCCTGCCCCCGAGCTAATAGCCGGGAGTTCGGGCCTCGAAGCATTCGAGAGTCCGGACGGATCCGCCCTTTATTGCGCTACCGACAATGGGCAGCTTTGGAGCGTGCCGCTGCATGCCGATACGCCCCATTTGGTTATCCGTAAAGGTTGTGCGCATGGATGGTGGGCTTTCGCGCCCGGCGGAATCATCTATGCCGACCTCACGCTCCAGGAAACCGGCCGGCGCGGCGACCTTCCAGTGCTCTTTTACTCGTTCCGCACGCGCCACGCCACCCCCTTCACCAGCATGCCGCAGAGAGTCTTCGGTACCGATCCGGGCTTGACCGTCTCACCGGATGGCCGGCGCCTGGTGTTGGCCAGGATCGAGGACGAGACCACCAACCTGGTGCTGCTAAGCACCAAACGCTGATACGGCTGGCCACAATGGCGTTTACGGGTCCAAGTGATCGTACAGCGCGTGGAACCGTTGAAAAGGTAATAATGGGAATTCCGCATGAGAGAGCTTACCGCAGACCTATTCATCTCGCTCGATGGTTTCGCCTCTGGCGTGGACCAGCCTCCTTACTTCGGTTACTTCGGCCAGGATCTCGGGGGCTGGGTGCGTGAGCATCTTGACCAACCTCAAGTCATAATCATGGGGCGAGCTACATATCTCGCGATAGCCCAGTTCTCGGCACCCGCTACGGATGAAGTCAGCCTCAGAATGAGCGAGCTCCCTAAGTTGGTGTTCTCAAGCACGCTTAAAGAGCCCCTTGCCTGGAAGAACTCTCGACTGCTGAAGGGTGCCGTCCCGGACGAGATTACGGCGCTCAAGCAGCAGCCTGGAGATCCGCTTCGATCAATCGGCAGCATCAGCCTGGTGAAGAGCATGATGCAGCTTGGGCTCGTCGACCGCCTCCGGCTCATGCTCTTTCCCCTGACGCTTGGCTGTTCCGGTAGAGAGCCAATCTATGCTGGCTATCCGCAGACGGGCCTCGAACTGATCGATATGAAGGTTCTGGACTCACGCCTCGTCCTCCTCGAATACCGGCCCACACACAGGACGGCGGGATAACACGCGCCCGGCGCGGCTGCGCCACCGGCGCGCGGGAAGGTCCGAATCTGCAAGGTGGATGCTCGCCGTTCACCAATCGGAAAAATAATCCCGTCCCCCTAACCCGCGCGCCATCCACGTCCCGCCCAAATCCTCCCCCATCGCGGCCCCGTCCGCAAACACCCGTCTGATACCGTAACGGCCGATAGCAACGGATCACCCGCGCCTATCTTCCAAGCCACCTCATTTGGCTTCGGACGGCAAAAAAAAGGTAACGTTATGGCCACCGAAAAACAAGTCGCGGCTAATCGCCGCAACGCGCAAAAGTCCACCGGTCCCCGCACCCCCGCGGGTAAAGCCCGGTCCAGCCTTAATAACTTGCGTCACGGCCTTCGCGCCGGCACCCTCATCCTCCCCGATGAAGACCCCGCCGAATTCGACGCGCTCCACGACGGCATCCAGGCCTATTACAATCCGCGCAACCCGCCCGAACAGCGCCTGGTCGATGAAATGGCCCGCGCCGAGTGGAAGTTACTCCGCGCCGAGATCCTCGAAGCCGATCTCTACTATGAGGACCTCACCCCCAGCGCCCGCGTCATTCACACCGCCCGCCTTAATCAGATGCAGTCCCGCCTCAAACGCCAATGGACACTAGCCTACCGCGAGCTCGAGCGCATCCGCACCGAACGCGCCCAGCCGCCGGCCAAAACAGCCAAGCCCGACAAACAATCCAAAAACGAACCGCCCCCCGACAAACTGGAAGTCTCCTGGGTCAATCCCCGCACCGGAGAAAAACAAGTCATAGCCCGCATGGTCAACGGAAAAAACGTAGACGAATTCCCACCCGACCCCGACCCCAAAACATCGCCGCGCGAGCGAAGCGAGCCACAACCCCAGCCCCCAGCCCCCAGCCCCCAGCCACGCGAGCAAAGCGAGCTACATTATTACCATGCTACGAACCGTTGCCGCCCTCTTCCTCGCCGCCGCCGCCCTGCCGGCCGCCATCCCAGACATCGTCCAAACGGACAAAGGCCAAGTCCAGGGTGCCGACCACAACGGCGTCACCGTCTTCAAAGGCATCCCCTTCGCCGCCCCGCCCGTCGATGCTTTGCGATGGAAAGCGCCTCAACCCGTCACCGCCTGGACCAATGTCCGCAGCGCCCTCGAATTCGGCCCCCGCTGCATGCAGGGCAATATCTACGGCGACATGATCTTCCGCGATAAAGGCCCCAGCGAAGATTGCCTCTACCTCAACGTTTGGACCCCCGCCGCCTCGCCCGATGCGCACCTGCCCGTCATGGTCTGGGTCTACGGCGGTGGTTTCGCCGCCGGCGCCACCTCCGAACCGCGCCAGGATGGCCAGAACCTCGCCCGCAAAGGTGTCGTCGTGGTCAGCATGAATTACCGCCTCAATGTCTTCGGATTCTTCACAAACGCCGAGCTGGCCAAAGAATCTGACCATAATTCCTCGGGCAACTACGGCCTGCTCGATCAGGTCGCCGCCCTCGAATGGGTCCATCGCAACATCGCCAACTTCGGAGGCGATCCCGCCAACGTCACCATCTTCGGCGAGTCCGCCGGATCCTTCTCCGTCAGCGCCCTCATGGCCACGCCCCTTGCCCAGGGGCTGTTCCATCGTGCCATCGGTGAAAGCGGCGCCTTCTTCAGCACCATCCTGAGTCTCAAGCCGCTCGCCCAAACCGAGGCAGCCGATGCTAAATTCGCCGGGTCCATCCACGCCTCCACCCTCGCCGCCCTCCGCGCCATGCCTGCCGCCGATCTGCTCGCCGCGGCCATGAAGCAAAAAGGCATCTATTTCGCGCCGGATATCGATGGCTACTTTCTACCGCAAAGCGTCCGCGATATCTATGCCGCAGGCAAGCAGAGTCACATCCCCTTGCTCGCCGGATGGAATCACGACGAAGGCAACTACCACGCCATCTTCCACGACCAGTCCCCCACCCCCGCCAACTTCGCAGCTTATGCCCGCGAGCATTTCAAAGACAAAGCCGACACCTTCCTGAAGCTCTATTCCGCCGCAACGGATGACGAAGTCAAGCGCGCCGCCTCCGACCTCTCCGGCGACCAGTTCATCGCCTTTTCCACCTGGAAATGGCTCGAGATGCAAGCCGCCACCGGAGGCTCGCCTGTCTATCGCTACGAATTCGACGACGCCCCGCCCCAGCCCGCCGGCGAAGAGTCTCACGGTGCTTATCACTCCGCCGAGATCGAGTTCGTCTTCGGCGCCCTCGACTCAAAAGCCCTGCCCTGGCGTCCGCAGGACAACGCTCTCTCTGATCTGATGTCCACCTACTGGTCTAACTTCGCCAAGACCGGCGATCCCAACGGCCCCGGCTTACCCCAGTGGCCTGTCTATAGCTCACAGTCGGATTACCAGGTCATGCACCTCGACGCCACCTCCCAAGCCGAGCCGGACGCGCATCGCGCTCGCTACCTATTCCTGGATAGCTTGAAGTAATGCGCCTAAGCGTCTTACTAGCCGCTCTAATTGCACCCGCCGGCCTTCTGGCGCTAGGCGATCCGCCGTATATCATTTACTCGCCAGCGCCCGGCGCCTTCCCTATCGCACGCCCCCACACCTGCGCCCCGATCTATGTCAGTAACTCCGATTGGCCCGGAGTCATCCGTGCCGCCACTGACTTACAATCCGATATAGCCCGCGTCACGGGCTGCCAGCCCGCCATCACACACGATGCCAACACCCCCAACGCCATCCTGATCGGTTCCGTCGAAAAGAATCTGTTCATAGCCAAACTCACTACGGCTCCCATTGCTGGTAAGTGGGAGTCTTTCCAAATCAAAACGCTCCCCAATCACGCGCTCCTGATCGCCGGCAGTGACAAGCGCGGCACCATCTACGGCATCTACGATCTCGCGCAACAAATCGGAGTCTCGCCCTGGTATTGGTGGGCCGACGTGCCCGTGGTTCACAAAGACGCCCTTTACGTCAAACCGGGCAGTTATGTCCAGGGCGAGCCGGCCGTCAAATACCGCGGCATCTTTCTCAACGACGAAGCCCCCTCCCTTTCCGGCTGGACGCACGAGAAGAACGGTGGCTTCAACCGCAACCTCTACACAAAAGTCTTCGAGCTGATCCTGCGGCTCAAAGGCAACTACCTCTGGCCCGCCATGTGGGGTAGTGCCTTCAATGAAGATGATCCCGAAAATCCCAAGCTCGCCGACGAGTACGGCATCGTCATGGGCACCTCGCACCACGAGCCTATGCTGCGCGCCCAGCAGGAATGGAAGCGCCACGGCCGCGGCCCCTGGAATTACGCCACCAACGCCGACGTCCTGCGCACTTTCTGGGACGAAGGCATCCAGCGCAACAAAAACTACGAGAGCATCGTCACCCTCGGCATGCGCGGCGATGGTGACATGCCCATGGCCGCCAACGGCGACATGCGCGCCAACATCGACCTACTCGAGAAAATCGTCGCCGATCAGCGCGCCATCCTCGCCAAACGCATGAACCCGGATGTCACGAAGATCCCCCAGGACTGGGCGCTCTACAAAGAAGTGCAAGCTTACTACGAAGCCGGCATGCGCGTCCCCGATGATGTCACTCTCCTCTGGTGTGACGATAACTGGGGTAACATCCGCCGCCTGCCCACCCCCGCGGAACGCCGGCGCAGCGGCGGAGCCGGCATCTACTATCACTTCGATTACGTCGGTGACCCGCGCAATTATAAGTGGCTGAACACCATCCCCATCACCAAGGTCTGGGAGCAGATGAACCTGGCCTACCAGTACGATGCCCGCCGCATCTGGATCGTCAACGTGGGCGACCTCAAGCCCATGGAGTTCCCCATCGAGTTCTTCCTCGATTACGCCTGGAACCCCGCGCGCTGGCCGCACGACAAGCTCACTGAGTTCGGCCGTCTCTGGGCCACCCGTGAATTCGGCCCCGAGCACGCCGCCGAAATTGCCGATCTGGTCGCCAAATACACCAAGTACAACGGCCGCCGCAAGCCCGAGTTACTAGAACCCGGCACCTTCAGCCTCGATCATTACGACGAAGCCGACCGAGTCTTAGCCGAATGGAAAGCGATCGAAACCGAGGCCGAAGATCTCTACCGCCGCCTCCCCGATGAACAAAAGGACGCTTTCTTCGAGTTAGTCCTATATCCCGTCAAAGCCTGCGCCCAAGTCAACGAGTTGTACATCGCCGCCGAAAAGAACCGCGCCTATGCCGCCCAAGGCCGCGCCAGCACGAATGACTACGCCTCGCAAGTCGTGCAGTTATTTCAAGCCGACGCCGACCTCTCCGCCACTTACAACCACATCCTAGCCGATGGTAAGTGGGACCACATGATGGACCAGACCCACATCGGCTACACCGGCTGGCAGCAGCCGCCCACCAATGTCATGCCCCGCATCACTCGCATCGATGTTCCCGAAATGGGAACGCTGGGAGTCGAGCCGCTGTCGCTCCAATTCGATGCCTTTAATCAACCCCGCCGCCACCTCGACATTTTCAACCGCGGACGCACTCCGCTCCCCTTCACCGCCACCGCCAGCGAACCCTGGATCCACCTGAGCGCCACCACCGGCACTGTCGAGAAAGACCGTCGTCTGTGGGTCACCATCGACTGGTCGAAGGCCCCAACCAGAACCGCCGAAGGCACTATTGATATCGCCGGCCAGAAAATCAAATTGACCGAATTCAACCCCGGCGACAAACTCGAAGGCTTCGTCGAAGCGAATGGCTTCGTTTCAATCGAAGCCGCTCACTACTCGCGCCGTAACCCGACCGCCGCAGCCCATTGGGACGAGATCGCCGACTACGGTCGCACCCTCTCCTCCATGACCGTCTTCCCCTGCACCGCCCCGAGTGTCACGCCGCCTCACAATTCGCCGTCACTCGAATACCGCATGTACTTGTTCGATCCGCACCAGGTCACCGTCCACGCTATCATCGCCCCGACCCTCAACTTCGTCCCCGGCCGCGGCCTGCGCTTCGCCATCTCGTTTGACGATCAGCAGCCGCAAGTGATCGATGCCCTGGCGCACAACACGCAACATGATTGGGAAGAGTCAGTCAAAGATAGCGTGCGTGATATCCAGTCGACTTACACGCTATCCGGCACTGGCTATCACACGCTGAAGTTTTGGATGGTCGATCCTGCCGTCGTCTTACAAAAGCTGATCGTAGACTTAGGCGGCCTCCAGTCAAGTTACTTAGGGCCGCCCGAAAGTTACTTTCGATAGGGCAGTACATCGTACAACGGCTGCACCGGGGTGATCGATGCGTTCTCTTCCGCCACCGAAATCGCCAATACCCGGATCTTATCGTTATCCGGCAGAGTAATCGTCTTAGCACCCGCCGGTAACTCAACCGAGTAACCGAATAAGTAAGAGTATTGGTAAGGCATGTTCTCGCCCGCCGAGTTATGCTGATGCGAGCAATACCAGGCCAGGTCCGCGCGCTTGATGTAACCAGGCTTGATGCCGGTCATCTCCGCGTAAGGGTCCTTCTCGGTGCCCTTCCACTCGCGATCGTCCCACTGTCCGATGAATCCGCCCCAGTCCTCGATATCCAGGCTGGCCTTGTGCGCGCCTACCTGGAACGCCGCCGTCTGGTCGCCGTCCGCCGATGCCGCCAGCACGTACACGCGGTTGTACCGTCCCGCCGGAAGCTCAATCGTCTGCCCCTTGGCCACCACCGCGTTGGGCGTCCCGGTCTTAGCCGCCGCCAACCGGAACTCGACATCGTTGAACCGGATCTGCTGCGGCAGCATCTCGGCCGGCATCGCGTGCCCCTTGCCGTCGAATCCGCCCGTCACCTGCGCGCCGTCGTCACTCGCGCCCGCTAAGTCATAGCTCAAAGTCACTGGAGCCGACCGCGCTGGCGCCACATGCGTCGGAGCCGCACCCAGCTTGATGGCAAACGTCCGCGGCTGATATGCCGTGAACGATGTCACCAGCGCCCCGCCCCGCACCGTCGCCTCACCCACCGGTTGCTCCTGCCCGTTCACCTCGCGCGCCGCGGTAATCGGCGCGGCAAACGACACCCGCACGTCCTTCTGCGGCTGGCCGTCGAGTTCCACGAACCGCGCGATCACCTCGTCGCTATCTTCGGCCTTCTTCAGAGCCATCAGCCGGATGCGCGAGTTACTCACATGCATCAGCGAAAACTCCCGCCCCAGCGCGCCCGCGTGCTTCGTCGCCTCGAACGCGATCAGCGGATCGTTCAGCCTCTGCGCCTGCCAATCCGTCTCCGCCTGCCGCCAGCCCGCCGCATGGCCCGCGATCCCATACACGAACTCATGGTGCCCGATGTCCTGCGTGGCTTGGTCGTGATAACCGCCGCGCGTCCCAGGCGTCCGAATCAATGTCAGCCGGATCGTATGATCGTTAGGCTTGTCCGATCCGTTCTTACAATCCGTCAGGATCGTCGCGCCATACGTGTCACTCATGTCCGTCAAATCGATCCACTGGTGCGACGGCACCTCGAACTTCTTGGGCCGCGCCGTAGGCCGTTCGATCGTGCCAATACCCCAGTTGTAAGTCGCCATTTCGTTCGAAGCGGTCAACGGAAAACTGGCCTTCAAGTTAGACTGCTTCGTATTCCAGTCGATCGCGTTCCCAAACTCCACGCGCTTGCCCGCATCGCCTGCCGCCAGCCGGATGGTCTGCACGAACTTCGATCCCGATGTCTCCCGCGATACCTCAATCGCCACCCGCACCGGACCATTCTCCACCACGCGAATCTGCGCCGGACCGCTCACATAAGCCCTCGGCGCAGCCTGCTCCTGATCCCAGTCCATGTTCCAAGCCGGCCACTGCTCCGGATTGTCATAAGAGATGGCCAACCGTGCCGGAGCCGCGAGTAATTCCTTGCCAATCGACTTATCGAAGATACTAGCCACGTCGCCGTCACTATTCAATCTCACCCGGTAATACGGGTTCTCCAGTGAGTTCTCTGTCACCCGCAAGCTCGACTTACTCTCTCCAGGCGCCTCGCCCGGCCGCACGTCATAAACCGCGTAACCTACCGAAGGCGCCTTAGCCCTAAACAGAACCTTGCCGTCCGAGATCTGTGCCGCTTCCGCCTTGCCGTCCGGACCCACCACGTGCACCGCCTTAGGCATCCCGCCCGGGAAAGTCACACTCGCCTCGACTAGGTCCTCGCGCGCAATGTTCAGCGGATTGTAGACCACCACCGGCACACCGGCACCATCCGTATTCAGCCCCGCCGCCACTCCCTCGGTCGCATTCTCCAGCACGTCCGCGAACTGGTTCATGGCGATCACATCGTCGTTCCAGGCGAACTCGTAAGCCTTCGGCGTCGCCGTCCCCGCCGCGATGTCATGGAAATGCCCGCCCATCTCGAGCGTCCACGCATCGTTCAGCCGCGCCAATGGATATGGCCGCGCGCCCAGCCATTCCGCCGCCAGAGAAGCTTTCTCCGCCGCATCCGCCAACAGCTCTTCCTTCCGCAGCCAGCGCTTTTGATAAGCCTGCGAAGTCAGCGACCCCGCCGAGTGATTCGTCAGCTCCATCTCGCCCGTATAGCGCGGCAAACCGGCTGCCTCTGCCGGCGTGATGTCGCGGAACATCTCGTCCGCGGTCGACGAAATCACGTGTACCGGACCCTCGCCTACCTGCACCTCCGGCCATTCCGGATGCGGACGCCCGCGCTCATCGAACGTCCCCGCCGGCGGCAGATCCACTTGGCCCTGCGTCACGATCGCCTCCAGCCGCTTCACCGATTCCTCGTCCGGCGCGCCGCCGATGTCGCCCGTGCCGTAATAGTGATAGTCGGTGTAGACGCCCGTGACTTTCCCGTTATGCTCCACGCGCGCCGCCCAGTCGCCTTGATACCGCTCCAGTCCTTCGTCGCGCGCCTCCTTCTCGATCGCCTGCTCCTGATCGCGCAGCGCGTAGTACTGCTGCACGTCCTTCGGATCTAGATCCTCATTGTTCGCCTCCGCTTTCCGGATCTTGCTCCGCAGCGGCCCAATCTGCTCCCTGATCTTTGCGAGTGCGCTGTTCGGCGGCGCAGGAGGCAGCGGCTTGCTCAGGTCAGTGTAGATCCCGCCGCTGTAGTCGCCCGGATTCAATCCCGCCAGCACCGTTTCGCCGTCCGGCCCCACCCACACGCCCACATCGAACGGCGTACCTTCCGGCGTCTTCTCGATCGAGTCCGGACCGCCGGCATCAGCCGACGATCCCCAAACCAGCTTCTGCGTCGAGAAGCCCCGCACGCCCGCATGCGCCAGTATTGTGGGCAGCGATGCCGGAAATCCGAAGCAATCCGGCAGCATGTATTCCAGGCTGGCCTTGCCCAGCTCTTTCCGGAACCAGTTGTTGCCGTACAGAATCTGCCGGATGATCGCCTCGGCGCTGGGCGCGTTCACGTCGCCTTCCTCCACCGACGAGCCTGCCGGGAACCATCGCCCCGCGTCCACATATTGCTTCACCTTCGCGAAGTCCGCCGGAAAGTATTCCTTCATCATCCGGTAACGATTCGCGCCGCTGAAGTTGAAGATATAGTGCGGATACTTCTCGATCAGCTTGAAGTTATCCTCCATCGTCTTGCGAATATATTCGCTAATGACTTGGGGATACTCCCAACGCCACTCTGTATCCAGGTGCGCGTAACCCACTACAAAGAGGGTCGGCTGTTTCGTCAGATCGGGCTTCTGCGCGGACTGCGCCAGCACGCATACCGGCAGAGCTATCATAAGAGTCGCACAATATCGGAGCATAGGTCTCTCCACGCGCCCACGTTACCATGCTGATTGGGAGCCGCGCAGTCATTCCAGATGAGAGAATCCTGAAATTGTCTTGAAATAACCAAACTGAGCTATTGACGTCAAAATAGGAGAAGGGGGAACTGTGCCTGCTATCTTCGACGACCTCGTCCGCGACATCCGCTTCGGCCTGCGCAACCTGCGCAAGAGTCCGGGACTGGCCGTCATGACCGCCGGATCCCTCGCGCTCGGCATCGGCGCCACCACCGCCATGTATAGCGTCATCTACGCGGTGCTGCTCGATCCCTTCCCCTACAAAGACGTCGCACACCTGGTCAGCCCCGTGCTCCGCGAGCCCGGCAGCCGCCGCTATCACACCTACTACACCACCGACCAGTACCTCGAAATCGCCCGCCGCAGCACGATCTTCGACGGCCTCACCATCTCGACCATCGACGACATCCTGTGGACCAGCAGCGGCGAGCCACAGCGGCTGCGCGGCAATCATATCACCGTGAACGGATTCGCGGTGATGGGCGTGCCGCCACTGCTCGGCCGCGTCACCGGACCCGCGGACGCCGCCTCCGGAGCTACGCCTGTCGTGGTGCTGGGCTACCGTTTCTGGCAGCGCCAGTTCGGCGGCGACCCCAGCGTGCTCGGACGCCACCTGACGCTCGACGGCACCGACCGCACCGTCATCGGCGTCATGCCCCGCCGCTTCATGTGGCGCGGCGCCGATGTCTACGTCCCCATCGTTCCGCGCCTCGGCGAAACCGTCGAAGGCGTGCACTGGGCGCACGTGCTCGGCCGACTCAAACCGGGCGTCACCGCCGCGCAAGCCGAGGCCGATCTGCGCCCCATCATGGAAGATCTGCAGCGCCAGTCTCCGCGTGATTTCCCCGAGAAATGGCGCACCGGCATCGTTCCCTTCGCCGAGGAGTTTCAAAGCGGCCTGAACGACGCGCTCTGGATTCTGTTCGGCGCCGTCGGCCTGCTACTACTCATCTCGTGCGTCAACGTCTCGAACCTGCTGCTCTCCAAAGCTTCGGCCCGCTACAAAGAGATGGCCGTGCGCGCCTCGCTCGGCGCCAGCCGCGTGCGCATCGTCCGCCAGTTGCTGTGCGAGAGCGTTGTGCTGGCCATCATTGGCGGTCTCGCCGGATTGGTGCTGGCGAAAGCCGGTCTCGCCGGGATCATCTCCATGGTGCCGCCCAATACCATCCCCGATGAGGCCGTCATCACCCTGAACACGCCGGTGCTGCTCTTCGCTCTGGCGATCTCGGCCGCCGCCGCGTTGATTTTCGGCCTGGCGCCCGCGCTGCATCTCTCCGGCGGCGATATCGTCGGTCCGCTGAAAGAAGCCGGCCGCGGCTCGACCGGCGGCGTACGCCAGCGCTTCCTGCGCGGCGCATTGGTCATCGGCGAAGTGGCGCTCTCGCTGGTCCTGCTGGTTGGCGCCAGCCTGATGATCCGCACGCTGTTCGCCATCGAGGACCTGCACCTCGGCTTTCAGCCCGACCATATCCTGACCGTGCGCGTCCCGCTTTCCGACAAGCGCTATCCGGACACCGAACATCGCGACACCTTCTATCGCGAGCTGCTGCGCCGCACGGCCGTATTGCCGGGGGTCGCCTCCGTGGGCCTCAACGTCGGCCTGCATCCGTTCGGCAGCATGGATGCCGCGGTCGAAGTCGCCGGCAACACCAACCCCGACAAGCGCCCGGTCCAGATTCACACCGTCAACGAAGGCTACCTCAAGACCATGCACATCGGCGTGGTCGAAGGCCGCGCCATCGACGAGCAGGACGTCGCCCACAGCGCGCACGTCGCGCTCGTCAATCAAGCCTTCGTGCACCGCTATCTCTCCGCGCGCGATTCGCTCGGCCGCCAGATCACCGTGCCGTTCCTGAAGACGCCCTCGTTCCACTTGCCGGATGCGTCCTTCCAGGTGGTCGGCGTGGTGCACGATACGCTCAACAACGTCCCCGATGAGCAGGCGCAGCCTGAAATCTTCATCCCCTTCACGCTCACCGGCAATGCCGACGAGTTGATCGTCGCTACCACAGGCCGCCCCGAAATGCTGATGGGCGCCGTGCGTGCGCAGGTCTACGCCATCGACAAAGATCAGCCGGTAACCGATGTGCGCACCATCGAGACCATGCTGAACGAGTGGGTCTACTCGCGCCCGCGTTTCAACCTGCTGCTGTTCTCCATCTTCGCGGCGCTCGGCCTGCTGCTGGCGCTGCTCGGCATCTACGGCGTGATCTCCAGCTCGGTCTCGCAGCGCACGCACGAGATCGGCATCCGCATGGCCCTGGGCGCGAGTTTCGTACAGGTAATTCGGATGGTGCTCGCCTCCGGGATGCGTTTGGTCGGTGCGGGAGTCGCGGTGGGCCTGATCTTGAGCGTGGTCTCGGTGCGGCTACTCGCCAGAGAAGTGTGGAAGCTTTCGACCTTCGACCCGTATTCGTTTGTCGCGGTTGCCGTGCTGGTAATCGCCGCCGGGTTAGTGGCCTGCTTCTGGCCGGCCCGCAGCGCGGCGCGTATCGATCCGATGACCGCGCTGCGCGAGGAGTAGTCAGCCGTTCTGCTGCGCGTAACCCGCGGGAACGACAGCGCGCGGCGCATCTTTGGGCATCAGGATCCAGGCTATCAGGTAAGCCACGAAACCGAAGCCCGCGCCCAACGCCAGCGCCAGCCAGACGATCCGCACCAGCACCACCTCCACGCCCAGATAGCGCGCAAAACCCGCACACACGCCGGCGACCTTCTTGTGCTCGGTGTCCAGCGCCAGCCGCGGAGCGTTATATGGATTCTGCGTTTCCTCGGCCAACTTCGTGGGATGGCCGCAATTGGAACAATAGCGTGCCTTGTCGTCGATTTCGATCCCGCATCGCGTGCAGAACATCGCGCACCTCACTCAATTCAAGATACGCAGGATCGCGTCCGCATGTTCCCGAACACGCCAGCCGCGCAGCGGAAGGTGTTGGCGTGCGCCTCCGCCGTGCGGCTGATAGGGTCGGCGTAGCCGCCGCCCAGCGTCACCACCAGGGGGATGCCGCGCGCGTGGGCCAGTTCCATCACCCGCCGGTCGCGCTCGGCCAGCCCGGCGTACGTTAGCGCCATGCGGCCCAACTTGTCGCCCCCCAGCGGATCGACGCCCGATTGATAGAAGATGATCTCCGGTGCGAACGCCGCCACGCGCGGCAGCACTTCATCGAGCGCGGCCAGGTACGCATCGTCCGCGGTGCCGTCCGGCAGATCCACGTCGATGCGGCTCTGCTGCTTGCGAAACGGGAAGTTGTTGCGCCCGTGGATCGATAGCGTCAGCACATCCGCATCGCCGGCGAAGATCAGTGCGGTGCCGTCGCCCTGGTGCACATCCAGATCCACCACCGCGGCCCTGCGCACGCGGCCCTCCGCGCGCAGCCACGCAATCGCCACCGCGATGTCGTTGAACACGCAGAAGCCCGCGCCTTCGCCGAGGAAAGCGTGATGCGTGCCGCCTGCCAGATTGCCTCCGAAGCCGCAGTCCAGCGCGTCGCGCGTGGCCGCCAGCGTGCCGCCAACCGACGCCAGCGTGCGCCGCACCAGATCCGGCGACCACGGAAATCCGATGCGCCGCATCGCCCGCGGATCGATCGTGCCGCTCAGGACCGACGCAACATAAGCCGGATCGTGCGCCAGTTCGATGACCTCCCGCGCGGCGAATATAGCCGGCTCCAGCACGAAGCGTCCATCAGCCTCCAGCAACTCCCGCAACAGCCTGTATTTCCCGATCGGGAACTTATGCCCGGCCGGTAGCGGGATCGCGTAGTGGTCGCAATAGTACAGCCGATGCTTCATCGCACCGAAAGATCGCGGATGTAGATGTCCTTGAACTTCATGTTGGCCTGCCCGCCGGCGTGCAACTGCAGCGCGATCGCGCCGTCATCCACTTCGTCCACCGGATCGGTGAAGTCGACCATCTGGACGCCGTTCAGCCGCGCGCGAAAGTGGTTGCCCACCACCGTCAAAACATAATCGTTCCATTCTGTCGGCTTGATCACCAGCTCATTTTCAGGCGACGGCCACACGATCCAGCCGCGCCGCGCCGTGTAGATGCCGCCGGTGTGATGGTAGAGGTTGCGGTCGATTTCGAACTGGTAGCCCTCCGCCACATCCGCCGTGCCCGGCTTGAAACTGGTGCGATAGAAGATGCCGCTGTTGCCGCCGGTCACGCACTGAAAGCGGATGGCCAGTTCGAAGTCTTTGTAATGCTTCGCAGTCATCAGGTAGCCGTAGCCTTTGCTGACGCCCACGCCGTGAATCGCGCCGTCGTCCACGGTCCACTGCTCCGCGCCGACATTGACCCAGCCAGTCAGATCCTTGCCGTTGAACAGCGATACCCAACCTTCCTGCGCTTCCTTCAAGCGCGGCTGCTGCGCGCATGCCGCGCATGCCACCACCATCGTCAGAATCAGTGTCCGCATCTCTATGCTCCAATCTCCTTCTGAATTGCCGCGGCGATGCGGCCAGTGAACTCGTCGACTCGCGCCGCGTCCGGACCTTCCACCATTACACGCGCCAGCGGCTCGGTGCCCGAGAAGCGCACCAGCACGCGGCCGGATGAACCGAAGGCGCGCTGGCATTCCTCGATCTCGTGCGCCACTGCAGCCAGTTCGTGCAAGGCGCGCCGTTCGCGCACCCGTACGTTTTCGAGCCGCTGCGGATAGATCTCGAGCCCGGCAGTCAACTCCTCCAGGCCCGCACCCGCATTGCGCGCAATCTCCAGAATCCGCAGCGCCGTCAGCAGCCCGTCGCCGGTGGTGGCGAACTGGCGGAAGATCACATGGCCGGATTGCTCGCCACCCAGCACCGCGCCCGCGCGCACCATCTCCTCGAGCACATACTTATCGCCCACCGGCGTGCGCAACAAGCTGATGCCATCACGTTCCAGCGCGCGTTCCAGTCCCAGGTTCGACATCACGGTCGCCACCACCAAGCCGCCATCCAGCTTGCCCAACGCCTGCAGCGCGCGCGCCGCGATCAGCAACACGGCATCGCCATCAAACACCCGGCCGGATCGCCCCACGAAGATGGCGCGGTCGGCATCGCCATCGAACGCCACGCCCAGGTCTGCGCCTTTCTCCAGCACGGCCGCGCGCAGCGACTCCACGTGCAGCGACCCGCAATCCAGGTTGATGTTGCGCCCGTTGGGCCGATCGCAGATCGCGGTCACGTCCGCACCCAGCCGCCGGAACAGCGCCGGACCGATCTCGAACGCCGCGCCATTGCCGCAATCGAGCAGGATTCGCATCCCGCCGAACGACCCGTGCACAGTACCGGCCAGGTAATCCAGATAACGATCCGCCAAGGCCGCATCCGGCGCCAACGTCAACGGCTGGCCCGCCGCATCGCTGGCCCGCCGCATGATCTCCTGCTCGATGGCGTGCTCTTCGTCATCCGGTAGCTTGAATCCGGAATGGCCGAACACCTTCAGCCCATTGTCGCCATACGGATTGTGCGACGCCGAAATCATTACGCCCGCCGTAAAGCTGTCGGATCGCGTCAGCCACGCGATGCCGGGCGTCGTAATCACGCCCGCAAAGATAGCGGGGACGTGCTCACGCGCCAGCCCGGCGGCCACCTGCGCCGCGATCCACGGTCCGGATTCGCGCGTATCCATGCCGATCAGCACGCTCGCATCCGGCGCGCGTGCGTGCAAGTCCGCGCCCAGCGCCGCGCCGAAGGCATCGACCGTGGCCGCGTCCAGCGGATACTCGCCCGCCACGCCGCGAATGCCATCTGTACCGAACAGTTGTTTCGCCATCTAATTCCTTCTCACCGTGACCTTGACGGTCACCATCGGTGAGTCCTGAAAACGTACATGGCGGTCGCTCACAAACGCCGACACGCGGTATTCGTTTGTCCCCACCTGCGGCTTCAACTCTATCGGATCGGTAACTACCGCCGCGACGCGCGCCACGTGGCTGGCCGGCCCGGTGATCGCCAGGGCCGAAGGCTCGGCCAGCGCCTCCACCACGGCCAGATCCGGAGGCAGCCCCCCGGCAATGTGCACCTCCACCGGCACGCTGCGTAGCGCGCTCGGCTCGAGGTCCATGCGGATTTGCGAAGGAATCGCACGCACCAGTTGGATGCCGCGCGGCATCCGCACATCGCCGGGGTTGATGGTGAACGTGTGCTGCCCCGGCCCCACGTTGCTCATATCCAGTATCACGGCATACTGCCGGCGCAGCTCCGGCAAGCCGGGCAGATCCGCGGACGGCCCGTGCACTTCCAGAAAAACCGTCTCCACCACGTCGGAACTGATCTCCAGATCCGGCGCAAGGCCCTTGTATTCCACGCGCACCGAGATGAAGGCCGAAAGCTCCGGCTCGCTCGCCACCGAGATCCACAGCAGCAGCGCCGCCGCCAGCGACAGCAACTTCCAGCCGAGGTTCTGCGTGAAAAAGCCTCTCACTGCGGCCCTTTCCTTTCGTCCGGATGACTTTCCATCGGGATGTCGGCGGCGAATTCGTCGGCCAGCCGCACACCCGTCTGCCGCACGCCGAAGTGCGTCGAGATGCGCTCATCCACGTCGCGCAGACTCAGGCCGGAGGATAGCTCGCCGTACGCCGCCACCGAGATCCGCCCGGTCTCTTCGGAAACCACCAGTGACAGGCAATCGGTTTCTTCCGTGATGCCGATGGCCGCGCGGTGCCGCGTGCCGAACTTCGATGACAGCGACGGGCTGATGGTCAACGGCAGAAAGCAGGCGGCCGCTGCGACCAGGTCCTTTTGCACGATCACCGCGCCATCGTGCAGCGCGCCGCCCGGATGGAAGATCGAAAGCAACAGGTCGCTCGTCAGGTTGGCGTCCAGCCGCACGCCGCTCTCGACGAACGTGCGCAGCCCGATGTCGCGCTCCAGCACGATCAGTGCGCCGATCCTCTCCGCAGCCAGCCGCCGCAGCGCGATCAGAATGTCTTCGGTGAATTCCGGCTTCTGATAGCCGCGCGCGAACCAGCGCTTTCGTCCCAGCCGCGCCAGCGTGCGGCGAATCTCGGATTGGAACAGCACGATCAGCGCCAAGCCGAGATACGGCACGATGAACGAAAGCACCGTCCGCAGAACCTCCAGGCCGGTGTATAGCGCAATGACGTACACCAGCACCATGATGAGAATGCCGCTCAGGATCGGGCCGGCGCGCGTCCCCTTCACGATCATCAGACCCTGGTAGATCAGGACCGCGACCAGAAGAATATCCACCACGCCCGCGGGCGTCAGGGTGGGAAGCGAGATGAGCGCGGCCGGCACGCTATTTGAGTAAGCCGCGGATATCAAGCCAGTCCTTCAGCCGCGCCGGCCACGTGCCCAGCACGGCATCCGTCGCCGCCAGTCCCACGCCGTGCGGGCCGCGCTCGTAGATGTGCATCTCGGCCGGGACGCCCGCTTTGCGCAGCGCCAGGTAGAAGAGCACGCTGTTCTCGGCCGGAACGACAGTGTCCTCGTTGGTCAGAAACAGGAAGGTGGGCGGTGTTTGCGGCGTCACCTGCAGCTCGTTCGACAGACTCTCGACCAGCTTCGGATCCGGATGGGCGCCCAGCAGGTTGTGCATCGATCCGAGATGCGTGTACGGCGTGGTGAACGAGATCACCGGATAAGCCAGGATCATGAAGTCCGGCCGCGAGCTGACCCGCTCGATCGGATCGGCGGCTTGCGCATCGCCCGCATCGAAATGCGTGCCCACCGTCGACGCCAGGTGCCCGCCCGCGGAGAATCCCCAAATCCCGATACGCTGCGGCGAGATGTGATATTCCCCCGCATGCGCACGCACGAACCGCACTGCGCGTGTAGCATCCAAAAAAGGCGCCGGATAGTGATAGCGCGGCGCGATGCGATACTGCAAAAGGTAGGCGGAAACACCCAGCGAATTCAGCCAGCGCGCGATCTGATCGCCTTCATGATCCTTGGCCAGGAATCCGTAGCCGCCGCCGGGGCAAACCACCACGGCGGTTTCGACGGCGATCGTCTCCGGCGCAGGATAGAGCGTAAGATTCGGCTTGTCCACATCCTCGGTGCCTACTGCGCCCGGCGCCCCGCCCGGCCACAATAGTTCCACCTTGCGCGGCGGCGGGGCCTGGGCCAGCGCGGCCGCCAATGGGAGCAACCATACCAATGCTTTCACGGTGACCATTGTAACTTGACGATTACCGCGCGCCGCCTCGTCCACTCCGTTGTACACTGGTTGAACCATGTCGAACCTATTCAAAGCGATTGTGTCTGTGACCGCACTCACGTTCGTGGCCACCCTGCTGTTGGCCGCCACTGGCATCCTGCATCCCGAGATGAAGGTCGAGACCGGGACTTACGAGCAGCCTGCCGCCACCTTGGGACATACTTCGGCCGAGCCCTGGTCGGCCACTACGATTGCCGCCGGCGTGGACAAGAAGCCCGAACCGGGCCACGAAGTCACCCTGGTCGGCGAGGTGGTGGACTTCTCCTGCTACATCCAACTGGGTAAGCACGGCGAGAAGCATCGGAGCTGCGGGCAGAAGTGCGTGCAGAACGGCGAGCCCGTCGGCCTGCTGACCAGGACCGGCGAGCTCTACATGCTGATGCCCGAAGAACACGATCCGCGGCGCGACGGCGGCGTGGAAATCCGCACCGCGGGCGCCGAGAACATGGGCCACATCGTCAAAGTGGTCGGTACCGAAGCGCACGTGGGCGCCTATCGCGCGGTCTATATCGCAGGCTTGACGAAGTAAGCGTGAGGATCGGCCCTTTGGCCGGCGGCGGGCACTCCTGCCCGCCTCAAACCGTCTTGCTCTTCCGATAAAGCTCGGCGGCGCTGATGAAGTAGACCTGCCCGGCATAGTGGAACGACGCCAGCGTCGGATCGCCGAGTGGATGTCCAGGAGGCGCCGGACCCAAGTGCACCTCCGTCAGCCGCGCCCCCACCGGGATCGGCTCAGGGTCGCCGTGCAGATCCAAAGCCGGAAAGCCATCGATCGCTTCGCGCGTCTCCACCGGCGGTGTGTGCCACTTCTCGTTAAAGAACGTCCAGATGGCATCCGCGCAGCGGCTCGGGCAACTAGGGAGGTTCTCGCCGGAATTGACCGGGATCACCACGCCGCACGTGGTGCAGCGATATAAACCGGATTGGGTCACCTGCTCAGTCGGTCTGTACAATCAGAAAGCCCCGCCGAAAAACATAGACTAGCAAAGTCGCGCGGCGTTGTCGCGCGGCGATGTTCCGGATGGTTTCGTGGGCCGCTGACGGGGATGCCGCCACGTCGCCGGGCTTCGACCGGAATCGCTCGCCTATCCTGCTAGCTAGCTGGGTTCGATGCCGATCCGATCGTTGACGGCGTTCCGAAGACGTTACTTTCAACCAAGATACCTTTCGGTCGTCTGGACGGACACGTGGCCTGCGATTTTTTCGAGGCAGGCTATTGAGGACCGCCGGTTTTGCTTGGTCCAGGTCAGGCAGATTCAGAACGTGCTTCGGGGAGGACTTACGGCAGGCGTGTTTGCTACGTTTCATGAACTGGGGCCTCCATGTCCCCACGGTGGAGTACGTTGGATGGCTGATGGCGTTAAACTTGGAACGAGGGATGGATGGCCATGATCCTAACCGCCAATGAAGAATCGCTCATCAAGGTTGTGCGGATGCTGCCGCCGGACGAGGCCGAGAAAGTGCTGGTCTGGGCGCAGCAACTCGCCGACCTCGGGGGCGGGCAGCGTGTTGAGTGGTCGGATTCCTGGTCGGACGACGATCTTCGGGACGCTACGGCCGCATCTCTCGAAAGGTTTGAGCATCAGGAGCGGGAAGGGCGTTGAAGCCGGGGGATGTCGTAATCGGCGCGTTTCCAGGCGCAGACACGATGAAGATCCGGCCCGCCGTGGTGCTCTCGACCGAACTCTACCACCGCTATCGCCCTGACGTGATCGTTGGTTTGATCACAACTCAGCGCCCGAAAGAAGTCGTTCCCACGGATTGCGAATTGCGGGACTGGCGGCAGGCGGGCCTACATCAGCCGTCCTTCTTCAGGTTATTCCCCGTGACGCTGTTGCAGCGGGAAGTACGGCTGATTGGGCGACTTTCTGAATCCGATTGGACTTCGGTTCGCGCGTGCTTCAAGGCGGGCCTCGGCGGCGACTGAGTGCCGCGGATTCGCTTTCCACTGGTCACTCGGGTGTGTTGTCCCCTACGGTGGGCTTGGCCGGTCAGGCACCGCCGTCAGGCAGTGTTCCGCCGGCCGACTCAACGCGCCTGGTCAACGTAACGATGCAAAGCTAATCCCGCAAGCACGCTTTGTCGATCGACCGCCATCAACCTATCCTTACGTCTCCGCTTTATCCGGCTTGTCGCCGTCGTCGGTATCGGCCTTCCGCACCGACACCGTACCACGCTCCGTTACTAAGTGGATGTTCGCCCCCTGCCCGATCATCCCTTTGAGCGACGACGAACGCCCGTCCGTCTCCTTCTGAATCGGCGCGCCGAAGTCGTTCACCGCATCCCCGTGATCGGTCGTGGCGACCAGTTGGAAGGCGGCCTTATCCGGCAGCGCCAGGCTGATCTGCCCGCTCTGCGAGCGCGCCTCGATCTTCGCCAACGGTACGTGCTTCGGCGTCAGGTCGATGTCGCCGCGCTCGGTCTCCAGATCGAGCGAATTGGTGAAATCTTCGATCTTCACGTCCTTCGACTTGGTCACCAGGTGCACCGGCCCGACCAGGTTGTTGGCCGTCAACTCGCCCAGATCCATCGTGATCTGCCCCGGCACCGCCTGCACCTGTAAGTCCGTGTTCGGCGATTCGAAGTGCAGCGGCATGGCCAGATTCTTGAACTCCAGGCTCCCGGAGTAGGATCCGTTGATGCTCACCTGGCCGGCGATGTTCTCCAGTTCGATATCCGATCCGCGGCCTTGCACATCCAGGCCCGCTTTCAGATCGACCGCGCGCACCAGGTCGCTATGATCCAGATCCACGCGCGCCGCGCCGCCGACATTGTTCAGCCGCGCATCTCCGCGATTGCTGTGCAGCTCCACCGTGCCGTCGATTTCCGAGACTTCGTAGTCGCCCGAGCCGGTGTGCCCTTCCACGTTCAGGCGCCGCGGAATGGTGATCTCCAAATCATCCGCGATCCTGCCGTTCGTCGGATTGTGGTCCAGGTTGGTGCGCACCATGACGGTATCGCCCTGCGCCACGATCTCGATCGGCGTCGCCTGGTTCCCGCGATCCGCTTCAGACTGGTTGATGGCCTGGATCGTTTTCCGCCCTGTAACCGTGATGTCGTTGCCATCGCCGCCGGTGATTTTCAGGTTCCCGTGGTTATTCTCAAACACCACGCGCGTGGCCGTGCCGGCCGGCTTCTGATCGTTCACGCTATAGTCGTAATGCTCGCCGAAGGCTTCCCACGCCGGACGGAAGTGGATGCCCTCGCGGTGCGCGGCGAACGCGCCCCAGCCGATGAAGCAGATCAACACGATCAGCACCACCTCGCCGCCGGTAAATCCCGAGCTGGGGCCGAGGCTGCCACGCAAGTAATCCACCAGCACTTCGAGCAAGCGCAGCGCGCCCCAGGCGATCAGCAGAAAAGGCCAATACTGCGCCAGCAGGTCGAAGAGCTGGATATCCGGGCGTAGATTGTAGATCAGAAATCCCGCGCCCAGCAGGATCAGCAGAATCGGCCCGGTCACGGAGCGCCGTCTCATCGCCTGCCCCCCGGCCCAGGAGGCACCCCGGCGGGCGCGCTGTGGGCCGTGCGGCCCAGCAGGCTCAGCAATCCGAACACGATCAGCAGCACCGGCCAAGTCTGGTCGAATCCGTAGTCCGTAAAGTTGTTCAGCGCGAACAAAGCGCCCACCGTAATCAGAGTCACCGGCCAGCGGATGGCGCGCACCAGGTTCACGTCATTGGCGTTCATGGCGCACCTCTTGCACCGGGCCGCTGGCGGTGACGCGCTCATACAGCATATAAGCGCCCGCCAGAATCAGCAGCACCGGCCAGTATCGCAGCAGGTAGCGGAGTTGGATGATGTCCATGGTGCTCAACAGCAGCACCACCCCCAGCACGATGAGGGTGATGGCGCCCGCCGGAAAGCCGGTGCGCCGGTTCTCTCCGAGCAGACTCGAGAACTCGTCCACCGGTTCGCCGGCGCGGCGCTTGCGCGCCGTGTGATAAGCCTCCAGAGCCATGTACATCACCCACACCCCGATCATGATGCCGAACAGCGGCTCCAGATCCCCCGCCGTGCCCGAGCTGGTGATGGAGACCAGCAATCCGAAGATGATGGCGTGTACCAAGCCTTTGGCATACTGGCCGTTGTAGATGGCGCCCACGCCCGGAATGAAGCCCAGCAGGCAAGCCAGGCCGGGGGAGACATCGCCGAGTCCCCCGGCCGGCGCCGGCCCAGGGTCCACCCGCGATTGTGGCGGGCGCATGTACTCGCGCGCCGTGCGGGCACTGGCGTGGGCGTCTTCCACGATCTGGTCGCGCAAATCGCGCCCATAATCGGCGGCGGCGCTGGCCTCGGCAGGCGCATGCTCGTCGCAGAAAATGGTGCCCTGCGCGGTGCGTTTGCATTCGGTGCACAGCGCCTTGCCGCAAGTCCGGCAATAAGCCACCGCGGGTGTCTCGGAATGGTTAAAACAATTCATAACGTCTCCCCTAACGTGATTTCGGCTCGTCCGATCCCTTCACCGGTAAGCGGTGCCGGTCGGCGCCGCGCCCGGATTTCTCGATCACCGCCGCCGGTCTCGGTTCTTCCTCTTGCTGCTGCTGCCAATCGCGCAGCTTCGTCTGAATCTGGTAAACCACTTTCAGACTCTCGTAAAACTTCACGGTCCGCTGCCAGCTTCGGTAGACGCGGTCTTCCATGCCGCTCCAAACCGCGGCCGGCGACAGGTCCGACGGGCGCAATTGGCGCGCCGGAGCTACCCACCGGGCCAGCATGGCGAACGACAAAATGGTCATCGCCATCCCCATGGCGAAGCGCGGCTGCAGCACCGGATGCAGCGCCTTGCGGAACCAGTTCCGGATGCCCGATACGGGCGTCTTCTGATGGGCCCACGGCGCGTGGAACAGCAGCCGCGTCATCAGCTCCGGCGGCGGCTCCACCGTCGCGGCGCGTTCCATGAAGCCCACCGCGGCGGCGGCGTCCCGTGCCAGTTCCGCACACTCCCGGCAGACGGCCAGATGCTGCTCGACCGTAGCTCTGGCGTCCGGCCCCAACGTGCCGTCAACGTAGTCGCAGATGAGAATTTCCAGTTCCGCGCACGTCATACCAGTGCCTTCTGCTTCCGCAAAATCCTTGCCAGCTCGGCGCGGCCCCGGTTCAGCCGGGACTTCACCGTACCTTCCGGGATGCGCAGAATGTCCGCGATCTCCCGGTATTCCAAATCCTGCAAATCGCGCAGGATCACCGCTTCCCGCAGTTCGGGCGACAGCTTCTGCAAGCCCGTCTGCAAGATCTCGCTGGCTTCCCGGCCGGCCACCAGGCCCTCCGGCCGCGATCCCGCCGTCACGGCTTCCTGCATCACGGGAAGCTGCTCCTCGATCGAATCAGTAAGACGTTCCTGCCGCGTGCGCCGGTAATGGTCGATCAGCAGATTGCGCGTCAGCCGCGCCAGCCACGTGGTGAAGGCGCCCTCGGTTGCCCGGAAGGTCCGCAAGGTTCGGTACACCCGCAGAAAAACCTCCTGCGTCAGATCCTGTGCCTCTCCGTCCTTACCCGTAAAGCGATAGCAAAGCCCGTACACGCGGCGGGTGTGAGTCCTGATCAGCTCCTCCCAGGCGGCTTCATCGCCGCTCAAACACCGCTCCACCAGGCTGTGATCGAGATCCAAGCTCTGTTTTATCCAATATCGGCCGCCGCCGTCCCGCGTTCCCGGGATCGGACCACCCGAAACTATTGCCAGGGCGGCGGTCGCCATGATTGCCTCGCTCCTCCCGAACTGCCTTGCCGGCGCTATCGTCTTCATCCGGCTTACATTTAAAGAAACGAGGCTTTCTCATCATAGGTTCATTTTTTCCCGCGCGCCAGTGCTCGCTGACCCGTTATTTCAATCCGGCCATATTATCGTGTTAGGCTCATTTTCCTGGAAACAAGGCGTGCCCATTAAGCGCTACTGGAAATGGCTGGTTTTATCCGCACTCGCCGTGTTGGCGGTAGTGTGGTTGGCGCGGCTGTTCTTCCAGAGCCGCGGTTTCGATTGGCGGGCCTTCGGCGCCACCTTGGCGGCTCTGCGCTGGTGGTGGCTGGCCGCCGCCACCGCCGCCGTCGCTGCCGGTTATCTGGGCCGCGCCTTGCGCTGGCGCGTGTTGATGCGCCCCGTGAAGGCCGATCCCAGTATTTGGAACCTGCTGTCCGCCACCGTCATCGGCTTCAGCGCCATCACCGTGCTGGGCCGTCCCGGCGAGTTCGTGCGCCCATACCTGATTGCCAATAAAGAGAATGTGCCGGCCTCTTCGCAACTCGCCGCCCTGCTGCTCGAGCGCATCTACGATGTGCTGACCGTGTTGGCTATCTTCGGCTTCGCGCTCAGCCACGTGCGCCGTTCCGACGCCGCGCTGGGTCCCGCGCTAACCTGGGTCTTCGCCACCGGCGGATGGCTCGTCTGGACTCTGTCGATCCTGGCGCTCGGTCTGCTGGCCATCTTCCGCCATTTCTCCGCCGCCATGCGCCAGCGCCTGCAACGGCTCGCGGCGGCTCTCCCCCAACGCTATTTCCAGGCCGCCGACCGCTGGATTGGCGCTTTCGCCCAAGGCGTCGAATCCACGCGCAGCGACCGGGGCCTGCTGCTGGTTGTCGCTTATACAGTTTTTGAATGGGCTACCATCGCCCTAACCCTTTTTTGCGTCCTGCAGGCTTTCGGTCCCGCCGTGCATTTCGGCTGGATCGACGTGCTGATCTTCCTGGGCTTCCTCTCCTTCGGAACCGTCGTGCAGATCCCCGGAATCGGCGGCGGCATGCAGGTCGTCTCCGTAGTGGTATTGACGCAGCTGTTCCGTGTGCCCCTGGAGAGCTCTACCAGCGTCGCGTTGGTGCTCTGGATTATCTCATTTGTAGTAGTCGTACCCGTGGGCGCTATCCTGGCGTTCCACGAAGGCGTCCACTGGCGTACTCTGAAGCCGCTCGAGCCGGAGCCGACCGTATGAAGTGCCCCTTCTGCAACCATATTGAGGATAAGGTGGTGGATTCACGCGAGAGCCGCGAGGGCGATGCGATTCGCCGCCGCCGCCAGTGCCTGGCCTGTGAGCGGCGCTTTACCACCTACGAACGCATCGACGAAGTGCCTTATATGGTCATCAAAAAGGATGGCCGCCGCGAAAAGTTTGATCGCCAGAAAGTCCTGGCCGGCCTGCTCAAAGCCTGCGAAAAGCGTCCCGTCAGCATGGGCCGCTTGGCCGAACTGGTGAACCAGGTGGAGGCCAAAGTCACCGATTCCGCCGACCGGGAGATTTCTACTATCGAAATAGGAGAAATGCTCATGGAGGCCCTCCGTGACCTGGACAAGATTGCTTACGTGCGTTTCGCTTCGGTTTACCGCGACTTTCAGGACGAAGAGGCGTTCTTCAATGAGCTGAAGACTTTAATGCGGCATAAGGTACCCTAGGAAATCTACTGAGCCGCGAGCTTCAGCAAGCCGTCTTCGGCATAGCTTTTTCGGTGCTGTTGCCTGTAACCAAAACGCTTCTGAAACATCTTTAAATATAGGACTTAACTTTCCGGGCGAATAATGTTATCATCAGCCGATGTCCCTGCGGCGGAGTTGCCTCTCGCCCTTTGTAGAACCGACAGGAAGTCCGAAGCTTTTCAGTTGCCCCAGAAATCGAATCAGTTGGACCGGTTACGCGTGTTTGTTCGTCGATAGGGGGAGGTGAGTCGAACGGTGGATCAATTCGAAGATCATTTTTTAGCAGATAATCCGGAAGCCCTTGGCCTGAATTTCGAAGAAGATGCCAAGTTCTTCGATCCCGAGGCAGGGCATGACGCCGATCTGCTGCATCCGCCACCGGTGGAAGAATCCATCTACACGGATGACCCGGTACGTGTGTATCTCCGTGAAATGGGGGCGGTTCCGCTTCTGACCCGAGAGGGCGAGGTGGATTTGGCCCGGCGCATGGAACGCGGTAAGCTGCGCATGCAAAAGGCCATCAGCCGCTCCGCACTGGTGCAGGGCGTGGTGGTGGAGCTCGCCGAACAGTTGCGTAAGGGCGCTGATGAGATCGACAACGTCGTGGATGTGGGCGACGTCGAGGAAGGTACGCCCGCCGACCTCAAAAAGCGCGCCGATCTGCTGAAATTGTTCACCGATCTGATTACCGTCTACCGGAAGTTGCAGCAGGTCACCATCAAGCTCGAAGCCGTGCCGGTAACCATGAAGCGGCAGCGCAAGCGCTGGTGTAATCGCCTGAATCGTACGAAAATCCAGGTTTCTCAAGCCATTCGGGCTATCCCATTCCGTTCGTCGAAGTGGAAGGAGTTTTCCAAGGAAATCGAACGGGCCGTCGAAGAGCTCAGCCAACTCGATCGGGAAGTCAAGAAGATCGAAGCAAAACCCGGCCAGCCGCAACTGCAATTACGCCTGAAAGAGCTCAAGAAGGAAATCCGCAAACGCGAGACGTTGGCTGGTGCTACAATTGTCGACCTTAAGCACACGCTGACCGTTATCCGTCACGGGGAAGCCGAAGCCGAGCGCGCCAAGAAAGATCTGGTCGAGGCTAACCTCCGCTTGGTTGTTTCGGTCGCCAAGAAGTACGTGAACCGCGGGCTGCACCTGCTGGACCTGATCCAGGAAGGCAACATCGGCTTGATGCGCGCGGCCGACAAGTTCGAATACCGCCGCGGCTATAAGTTCTCTACTTACGCCACTTGGTGGATCCGCCAAGCCATCACGCGGGCCATCGCCGACCAGTCCCGGACCATCCGCATCCCGGTTCACATGAACGAGAGTATGAACAAGTTCCTGCGCGCTTCCCGCGAGCTGGAAAAGGAACTTGGACGTACTCCTACAAATGACGAAATCGGTCGCCGCATGGATATTCCGGTCGAGAAAGTCCAGAAGCTGAAGACCATCTCGCGCGACCCGGTTTCGCTCGAAACCCCGGTCGGCCGCGATGGCGAGTCCGCCCTCGGCGACCTGATCGAAGACCGTTGGGTCGGCTCCCCCGTGGATGCCGTCATCGAGACCAACGTCCGCGACGAGACCGCCGGCATTCTGAAGACGCTGTCGCCAAAGGAAGAAAAGGTAATCCGGCTGCGCTTCGGCATCGGCTGCGAGCGTGAGCATACGCTCGAAGAGATCGGTCAGGAGTTCGACGTGACCCGCGAGCGGATCCGTCAGATCGAGGCCAAAGCCCTGCGCCAGCTACGCGCTCCCGAACGCGCCCGCCGCCTACGCGCCCTGATGGCCGCCCGCTAACGTTCCGGTCCAGATTCTTTCAAACCATTGCATCCCGGCTTGCCGCTTGGTAAGCCGCAGGCCGGGTGCTATTTCCCGCATCCAGTCCTCAATCCCAGAGTCCCGCCGGCATTCCCATCCATACCTGCGTGCCACATCCGTGATCTCAGCCGGCGAATATCCGGACCGCACCGGTTCACCCATCAGCGCCAGAAATAGGCTGCGCGGGACGCGATCCCCGTCCTTGCGCATATACGTCAGCGTCAGGCGGCTGCCCGGCGCGGAGAGTGCCGCAAACGTTCCCAGATTTGCCGCCACCGCTTCCGGCTGCAGATACATGGTGACGCCTTCCCATAGCCAGCACGCCGGCCGCCGACCGTCGAATCCCGCAGCTCGCAAAAGCCGCGCCAGGTCGCCCTCATGGAAGTCGGTCGCGACGAATCGCACCTCCCGCGCCTTCAACGGAATGCCCGCCGCCCGCTCCCGCTTCACCCGCTGCGTGTCCGGATGGTCCACCTCAAAGACCACAGCCTCGCGCAGCGTATCCAGCCGCCACGCCCGCGTATCGAATCCCGCCCCGAGGATCACCAGTTGCTCGACCGGCGCTGCCTCGCCGATTGCCCGATCTAAGACTACTGTCCGAAACTGGTTGAACAGCCCCATTCCGCGCAGCCAGAACGGATATGCCGGCTGCCCCTTCCGCCCCGCCCGCGCGATCTTCGCCTGCCACTTCGCCGGCAGAAACCGCACCGCCAGCGGATCGGAAAATCCCGGCACCTCCGGAGCCAGCGTTCCCAGCGCCCGATTGTAGGTGATGAACTGCGCCGTCCGGCTCGCCTTACCCTTACGCATCCCGCGCGCCCGCCCTTACACTGTGACCATGAAGCTCGATCTCTACCAGGAACATAAAGCAGAATACGCAGCGCCGCGCCAGCCGGTTCTCCTGCGCATCTCGAAAGCTACTTACCTCGCCATCGCCGGCCGCGGTGCGCCTGGCGGCGAGGCCTTCGAAAAGGCCATCGGCGCGCTCTACAGTATGGCGTTCACCATCAAGATGGCCAGCAAGTTTGCAGGCCGGGATTATGGCGTGTGCAAGCTCGAAGGCCTCTGGCAGCCCCAGAACGAGCCCAAGGACGAATGGTCCTGGCGCCTGCTGATCCGCACCCCGGACTTCATTGGCAAGCGCGAGCTAAAGGCCGCCGCGCGCCAACTGGCCGATAAGGGCAAAGATCCCCTCTTCCGCGAAGTCGAACTGACGCCGCTCAACGAGAAACTTTGCGTGCAGATGCTGCACGTCGGCCCCTACGACCGCGAGCGCGAAAGCATCCAGCAGATGGAGACCTTCGCCGCCGCCCAAGGCTATCACTTCGACGGTCTGCATCACGAGATCTACCTCTCCGATCCGCGCCGCGTCGCGCCCGAGAAGTTGCGCACCATTCTGCGCATCCCCGTCGGCAGCTAGACCTGGCTGGTGAAGCGCGTCCTGTGCTATATATTCAGACTGTATAGTCCGTTTTAGAAAGCGTTCTTGAAAGGAGGCGCACATGGCCACGAATCTATACGAACAACAGCATGCAAACCCGCATCACGTTGGCCGGGACGTTGAAATTACATACCCCGGCGTCAGCTCTTGTATCACAGTCACGTTCTATTTCCCCAAATGGATGGGCGGACCGATCCTGGTAGGAGGGCACTTCGGTAAGTCTGACGGGATCACTCCGAATGGTGATGATATACCTGTCCAGACGGGCACGATAGACACGATGATGATGCAGATTGCGAACTTACTGCCAGGAACCCACACCCAAAAATACACGCCCACCAACTATCTCGTGATAGGACAAATTGCAGCTTGGGGCAACGTTCAAACCGAGAGGGAGTATCTGTACAAGAAGATCAGGCAGATAGCCGGAGTGTCCGAAATCGATGACAAAAACCGTTGGGACATCGGCGAGGACGGTTTTCAATCTGCGGATATTACAGTCAAAGCAAATGGGTTTATTGGAGTCACTGGCGCGAAATATGTGCCAGACGGAACGACCAGGGACTTTGTGGACGCCTTTGGACTTCACTATCCGATCGCAAACCTGAAATTGGCAAACATTACAAAGCGTAGTCTGTTTGCGCTCTAGGAAGCTCCGGGGATCGGCAATCAGTACAGCGCCTGCCGCGACCCCGCCGCCTTCGCAAACGGTTCCAAATAGTTCCGCGCCCCCGCGCCCATCAGCCCCAGATCCGTCGGGCCCTGGAACAGCATGAATCCCATCTCCCGGTAGCGCGCGGCCATCTCTGGCGTCCCCGCCGGCCGCCCTAGAAACTTGCCGTGCCGCTTTCCCGCCGCGACCACCTTCGCGATCGCCTCGTCCAGCATCGGATGATTCTGATTCCCGCGCAGCCCCAGCGAAAACGCCAGGTCGTTGGTGCCGATGAACAGCACATCCACGCCCGGCGTAGCGGCGATCTCGTCGATCCGCTCCACTGCGCGCGCCTCCTCGATAATGATGATCGCCATCACGTTCTCATCCGCCGAATCGTGATAGCCGGCCTCGCCCGCCGGCCACGTGGTGCGCGCCAGCACCGGTCCCGACCCGCGCCGTCCCGCCGGTGGATAGCGGCATGCCGCCGCGGCCTGCGCCGCCAGCTCCGGTGTGCTGGTGAACGGAAACACCACCCCGCTCACGCCCGCGTCGAGCGCCCGCTTTGCCGTCCAAAGTTCGTTCACCGGCACACGCGCGAACGTGGCCGCCGGCAGCCCGCGCGTCGCCAGCACGATGTTGCGCAGTGTCTCCAGCGTGATCGGCGAGTGCTCCATCTCCACCCACAGGAAGTCGAAGCCCAGCGCCGCGCAATGCGCCGCCACATCCGGATTCGCCACCGTGATGGTCGCCGCCACCACCGGCTGGCCGTCGCGCAACCGCTTCTTAACGGGATTTTCCCAAGTTGTCGTCATTTCCTGATTAACCAGACTTCGGCCACTTCGCAGCCGCGGCCATTGCCGCCCCGGCCCGCTTCGCCGTACCACTTCAGATCGAGCACGCCCCGGGCCGTGGCCGCGCGCGGGATATCAAACTCCACCGGCGCCACCGGCTGCGGCTTCCGCATCAGCGGATGTACTTCCATGCCATCGCCCGCCACCAGCCGGATCTTGCGCCCCGGACTGTCGCCCGCATACACCACGCGAATCCGGTACTGCGCCGCCGGATCAAGCCCCGTGTAGCGCATCTCCAATGGTTCATCGTAGTATGATTCGGCGTACGTCCACCACGAGCGCCGCCAGCGCGGCTGATATTCGGTGCTGGTCGCGCCGCGCACCAGGTGCGGCTGATGCGTCAGGTCGCCGAGATCATCGTAGAATCCGCCAGGCCCGGGGTCGGTCCAATCGAGGATGCGATCGATCGCCTGCCCTTCGGCGAATTGCCGCTCGATCCACAACCGGTCGTTGAGCGGCACGTCCAGCGTATCCAGATTGGCGCCGCGATCGACCGCGATCGCCTTGTAGCGCGGCACGCTCAACTGCATGCCGACGCTCTGAAACAGCGCCTCCGCCAGTTCGAAGATCCGCGCGCGCCACGCCGGCTCGACCGGATGGCTGGCCGCGCGATCCAAAATCACCGCCGCGGCCGCGGTGTCGCGCGTCTCGCGCAGCGTGTGCATGGCCTCGTCCTCGAGCCCGTTCTCATAGAGCAACCGCTGCCGCGTGTAGGCATCGTAATACGCGCGATACAGCGCCTGCTGAAACCGCCAATTACGCAACACCTGGGGCGCCGCCGCGCGTTCCATCTCTTGAAACTGCGCAAACGTCGCATCCACGCCGGTGTTCGTCGCGAGCGGCCCGTGCCAGTCGCGCTCCAATCCGAGCAAGCCCTGCGTGAATCGTTCGCTCAACGGATCCCCGATGAAATACCGGCTGTACTGCCGCAGGATGTGCGTCACGTCCTGATCCGGATTCCAGCCGAGCCCGCTCCACACGAACTTGTTCACATCATCGTTCGATCCTTCCGAGTAACTGATGAATCCGATCGTGTACGGCTGATACTCGCGAAAGATACGCGCCTCCTCCACCGGCCGCGGATTGATGCTCTCGCGCCCTTCGGTCAGCGCCCAAGCCGGATCCCAATCCCGCACCGGAAACTGGCACTGGATGTTATGCGTGATGTCCGGATAATGCCGGATCGGATAGCTCTTCGGCACTGCCGCGCGCAACTCGCGCAGCGAGATGCGGGTCTGCGGACCGTAGACCACGCCGCTCAGCCAGCGAGGCTCCGTGCGCACGATCGCCAGAAACTCATCGAGCCACTCCTGGTTGAAGCTCTGCGGCGAAACCCACATCTGCGCGTGCGGATGATAGCGGTGCAGCACCTCGGTTTCTTTGGCCAGCAGCGCCATCAGGTCCCGCGGCCGCGTGTGGCCCGGATCGCCGCCCGGCACGAACACCGCATCGATGCGCGGCAACTGCCTGAACACCTCGCCCCATTCGTGTAGCGCCGATTCCACCGTCGCCGGATCCGAGTAATCGCGGTCCATCGCCGGATACCAGATCCATACAGCGAGGCCGTAGGAATCGAGCAGCCGCGAAAGCTCGACCATCATCCGCATCGGCGCCACCTGGAACAGCGGGCTGTCTGCGGCATCGTCGGAGCGCGGCGGAATCAACTCGACGGCATTCGTGCCGAACACCGCCAGGTTGCGAATGTACTGCTCGTAGTCGCGCAGGTTCCACGCATCGTAGGTGTTGGTCTTCGGACGATAGCCGAGCTGATGCCCGCGCAGCGCGTATCGCGGCGCGCTGGTCTCGGCGAACCCGTCGGGAAGCTGGATCGACTCGCGCGCGAAACGCAGTTCACGCAGCAGCCGGCCGATGCCGAACAGCACGCCGCGCGCATCGTTGCCCGTGATCGTGACGCCCGCCGCGGACGTGTGGATGGTGTAGCCTTCCGCCGGTCCGCTGCCGAGCCGAATCTCGACCCTCGGCGCATCGCCCGCGCGGCCCACTTGCCATCGAATCCCCGATCGGCGCTCGACCTCGTCGAGCAGCAACGCGACGGCCTTCGATTCCGGCCCGCTAAGTTGCTCGGGAACCAGCACCATGGCACGGCCCAGATCCAAAGCAAGCGCAGACAGATTCAGAAGCAGTGACAAGAGGGCGACGGCAGCCAGTGAGCGCATCAGTGGGGTGGGCACCCTGCCCGCGGCGGCCTCGCAGGCCGCCTATGCCAAAGCCTGATTCAGATTCTCGATCGCCTCATCCACCTCGCCGGTGCTCTTATATCCCACGGTGACGCTCTGCACGCCCGCTTTCTGGAACGCGAAGCGCATCGCCGCCTGCCGGTCCGCGCGCTGGGTGAATCGCCCTTCTCCCACCAGCTTCATGCTGATCACGCCCATGCCTTGCTTGCGGACCTGGTGTACGTGCGTGACCACCTCGTCCACATTTCCAAGGCCCGCCGTCCGATAATCCTCCGCGTCCATCGCCACGCCCTTGTGGTTCATCCGGATCATCGCCACCTTCAGAAACTTGTTCCCGGGCACCTGGCGAAGCGCAGGCAGCCCATGCACCGACGCGCCGTGTGTGATCACCGCCTTCCGCGACTCGGCCTCTAGAATTCCGTCCTGCCACCGCGCGGAGTCGGTAGGCCACGACGCCGTGTGTTGCCAATGCAACAATAAGATGTCGAAGTACTCGGTGTTCGCGAGTTTGCGCAGTTCGTCGATCTTCTGCTGCGGATCGACGCCGGGGCGCGTAGTGACCTTCGACATCAGCCGATAGCTATCCCGCGGGACGCCCTCGAGCGCCACGCCGAGCATCTTGTGCATCTCGCCATAGGACTCGGCGGTTTCGAAGAAGCGAATTCCGCGGTCGTAGGCGTAGCGCACCAGCCTGGTGAATTGTTCCTGCCCCAATTCCCGCTGCACCCGCCCGCTGATAGTTCCGGTGCCGAAAGCCAGCCGCGTCACCTTGACATCCGAGTGGCCCAGCGTCACCCAGTCGGTCGCCTTGCCGTGTACTGTCTTGGCGGTCAAGGCTCCGGCGCCCGCGAAAGCTGTGGCGAGCCCAGTCTTCAGGAAGCTGCGTCTGGTGTGATTCATTTGAACCTCCGAATGCCTGAATTCTACCAGAACTGCTGGCCCCCGCGCCTCTATCAACTCATCGCCGGCAAGCGCAGCCTCGGCCAACTCTTGGAAGCAACCCGCAGCCTAATCGCTAGCCTCCCGCCGCCCCCGACATCTCCATCTGACCCTCAGGCAGCAGCGAACCCTTCTCCAGATGCCGTACCTTGCTGGCGAACTGTGCCGCGTGCGGATCGTGTGTCACCATCACGATAGTCTTGTCATACTCGCGGTTGAGCGTCGCCAGCAGCGTCAGCACTTCCTGTGCCGATGCCGCATCCAGATTGCCCGTCGGCTCATCGGCCAGGATCAGATCCGGGTCCGTGACAATCGCCCGCGCGATTGCCACGCGCTGTTCCTGGCCGCCGGAGAGCTGCCGCGGCAGATGTCCGAAGCGATCGCCCAGCCCTACCAGCCGCAGCGCCACCGCCGCATGATCCATGCGCTCCTTCTTATTCAGATTGGTCAGCTTCAGCGGCAGCTCCACGTTTTCCATCGCGGTCAGCACCGGAATCAGGTTGAACGATTGGAAGATGAAGCCCACCCGCTCGTTGCGCCAGCGCGCGATCTGCCGGTCGCTCAACGATCGCAGGTCCTGCCCCAGCACACGGATCTCGCCGCCCGTTGGACGATCCATCGCCGCGATCAAATGCAGCAGTGTGGATTTGCCCGATCCCGACGGCCCCATCAGCGCCACAAAGTCGCCCGCCGCGATCGAGATGTCTACGTCCTTGAGCGCGGTCACATGAAATTCGTCGCGCACATACTCCTTCGTCAGACCACGCGTTTCAATGATGGCTTCCGGCATAATCGTTCATCCTTGTTTCGGGTGTACCCGCTGCCCATCCTTCAAATCCGCCGGCGGATTCACGATCACGTCCTCTCCGCCGATCAGTGCCCGCTCCGCGCGCCGCACCGCTTGGCCGTCGATCACCACAAAAACCGCGCCCTCGCGCACCGCACCCGGGGGCACGTCCAGCCGCGGCTTCGCCTGGCTGATCGCTTTCGCCGTCGAAAAGAACGTCACCGTGGCGTTCATCTCCGGCCGCAGGTAATCGTCCGGTTGCTCGATTTTCACTTTCACCTGCACCGTGGCCTTCTGGCGGTTCGCCTCCGGCGCAATCTCCTCGATGTAGCCCTGATACTTGCGGTCCGGATACGCATCGGTGGTGACGATCGCCGGCTGCCGCGGCCCCAGCTTCGCGAAATCGTTCTGGCTGATATCCAGTTCCACCTGCAGATCGTTCAGATCCGCCAGCGAAACCACATAGCCTTTCGCGCCTTTGTCGCCTACAAATCCGGTCGTGACAAACTCACCCTTCTCCACGTTGCGTTCCAGAATCGTTCCCGAAATCGGCGCGCGGATCACCGTGTTATTCAGCTCGGTCTGCGCATAATCGAGCGATCCCTGCGCCTCCCGCACCTGCGCGCGCGCCGCATCAAGGTCTTCCTTTCGCGGCCCCAGCTTGACTAACTCGTAAGTCTCCTCGAGCGACGCCGCAGTTGCCGCCGCCGCATCGTACTTGGCCTGCGCATCGTCGCGCGCCTGCTTCGACATGACGCCCTCATCCGCCAGCGATCGAGTCCGGTCCAGCGTGACCTTGGCGTCTTCGACAGTAGCGCGCGCCTGCGCCACATCCGCCTTGGCCTTCGCGATCTCTTCCGGACGCGAGCCGTGCTCCAGCTCCGCCAGCTTGGCCTTCAGGTTATTCAACTGCCCCTGCGATTCGAGCACCCGCGCGCGATACTCGTCATCCTCCAACCGCACCAGTTCCTGCCCCTGCCGCACCTTGTCGCCTTTATCCACGCCGATCCACGCCACCTTGCCCACCACCTTCGCGGCCAGTTCGATCTTGTGCGCGGCCACGATGTATCCGGTCGCGTTCAGAATGGCCGCATCGCCGCCCGGCGCCGTCACCACACGCACCCGCGCGATCTCCACTGCGGTGGCCGCTGTCAAACGCGCATGCACAAAGCTCCCCGCGCCGAGCAGCAGGCAGACGGCCGCTGCCGGCACGATCCAGCGCGGCATCCCGGCCGAGCGCTTCGTGCTGCGATCGATTTGCAGCTTCTTCAGTTCCGCATCCATAAGCTATGCCTCGCGCAGCGCGACCAGGATCTCTTTGCGCGCCGCGGATCGCGCCGGCAGCAACCCGCCGGCCGCGCCCAGCACCAGCGCGAAGATCACTCCCGGGAGCATCACGGCCGGAGTCACACGGAAGTTGAAGGCGATCTCGCTAAACGTCGCGAAACTTCCAACAGCGGTCGTCATGCCGTTCAAAGGCAGTGCCAGCAGGCAGCCTACCGCGCCGCCGATCCCCGCCAGCAGCAGCGATTCGAAGAAGAAGCTGGTCAGAATCGACAAGCGCGAAAAGCCCAGCACGCGCAGCGTCCCAATCTCCGTCGCGCGCCGCGACACTGCTGCGAACATCGTGTTCATGGCCGCGAAGCTGCTGCCCACCGCCATGATCACCGCAACGAAAATCCCCAGCATCTCGATCGGCGCGCCGGCGTTGGTCTGGTTGTCATAGTATGTCTGCTCGGGAATCGCCGTCACATTCAAGCGGCGATCGTCGTTGAGCGAATTCACGAGCGCTGGAACAGCCGTTGCATCCGCCGCGCTCAGCAGCACGGAACTGGCGTTGTCCACCCGGTTGAAGTCGGACGTAATCTGGTTCAGGTCGCCCCAAATCTCGCTGTTGAACGCCGATTGCCCCGCGTCCATTACGCCCACCACGTCCCACAAGCCCTTGCCGAAGTGGATCTGCTTACCGATCACCGCCTCCGGATAGCGCTTGGCGACCGACTTACCCACCACCACCTCGCGCCGCCCTTCCTGGAACCAACGCCCCTTCACGATGTGCACATCGCGCAGTTCGCGGCCCACCGCATCGAGCCCGCGCAGCGAGATACTCATGCCCTGCGGACTGTCGACGCTCGCCATGCTGATAACGGCCACCATCTCGAGCGACGCCATCGGCCGGCCCTCCGCGTCGCGCGCGATGGCCGGATTCGTCTGCAGGTCGTGATACACCTCGCGCGAAATCGAGCTACTCAGCTCCGCCGTGCCGCCCTTGCGCAGCACCAGCACGTGCAGCGGATTTCCTGTCGATTGAAACGCCTGCCGCAAGCCGTTCACCAGCGCCAGGTCCGCCACCAGCACGGCGACCGTAAGTCCGATACCCAACGCGGTCATCACCGTAGTCGTCTTACGCACGATCAGGTTCCGAAAGTTATAAGCGATTGGTATGGCCATGGTCTTACCCCGTATAACGCAGCGACGATAGAATCGGAGTCCGGGCGGCGCGCGCTGCCGGTAACACCGCACTGAGCAAGCCCGTAACCAAAGCGGCTGCCAGCGTGATAAAAACGATCTCCGGAGTCACTCGCAGGACCTTCAGGAATTGAACGCCAACCACCGCGTTGCGCAGCGCCGCGCACATCCAGGCCGCCAGCATACAGCCGATCAAACCGCCCCCGATCGCCACCAGGCCCGCTTCGCCCAGAATGATGCTCAGTATCGTCCCCGGCGTAAACCCCAGCGTTTTCAGAATGCCGATCTCCCGCACCCGCTCGCGCACTGCCATCGACAGCGTATTGCCCGATACCAGCAGGATGGTGAAGGTGACGGCGCCGCACAAGGCCAGCAGAAACAGCTTCAGGTTACCCAGGAATGACACAAAACTCAGTTGAAACGCGCGCTCGCTTTCCGACTTAGTCGGCGCCGGTGAGTTATCGAACATCGTGTCTATGGCCCGCGCCACCAGGGGCACATCCGCCGGCGTCTGCGCCTGCACCAGGTACATGCCGATGTTGTCTCGCACCGAAGGCGGCAGACTCTCCCGCAGATAGTCGTAGTTGAAGATGACCATCTCGATGTGATCGGGAGTATCGAAGGTGCCGTCGAGAGTAAGTTCCAGGTCTACCGGGAAGATGTCGCCCTGAATCGCGATGTGCTGGCCGATCTTCCAACCCAGCCGGTCCGCCAGCGCCTTGGCCGCCACGCAGCCCGTGCGATCGTGCTGAAACGCCGCTTTCTGCGCCTCCGGAATCTCCACTTCCGAGAAGATCGTGAAGATTTTGTTGGGCTCCGCGCCCATGCGCATGAAGAAATTGCGCGTATCGCGCGCGTCTTTGTAAACCCCGCCGAACCATTGCCAGATACTGACCGCCTTCACTCCCGGCACCTTCGCGATCTTCGCTTCATAAGACGCCGGCATGGGCTGCGCCAGCGAGACGCTGTTGTGAGTCATCAACCGCAACGCCTGCGCCGGAGTGGGATCGCTGCCATAGATCAGCACCCGGTACATAGCCAGCAGGAATCCCAGCAAACAGAAAGATACTGCGATGCTTGCCAGCGTAAGACTCGTTCGCTTACGGTTTCGCAGACTATTCTTCACAATAAGTGGAAGATACTTCAACATAGGTCCCCATCTGACATTCTCAGACTAACTTTTGCCGCCGAGTGCTGTCCCGCGATTTTCGGTAAGTCGCCGCAGGTTACCGGCGAACGCCGAACATCCAATGCAAGCAGCGCGCCAACGCCGGAAACCGCGCAAGTGCCTGATCCGCCGCGCCCGGCCAGTTCCCCCGGCCCGCCCGATTTCGCAATATCTTGTGAATTCGCAACCAGCCGTGAAGCTGCTAATCTGATTCCATGCCCGCGCATCACGCCCTGATCCTGCGTGTCTGGGAAGCAGTCAACATGGAGCGCGACTTGGCCGGCGTGCTCGCCGCCGTGGCCGAAGTCATCACCACGGTCGTTCCCTTCGCCGCCATCGGCATCGTCTCTTTCGAGGGCGCACGCCACGACCTCTACGCCATGCACGTCGTGGGCGCCTCTCCGCAGCCCTCGGCCGAAGCCATGATGCAGCAGGCCAACGCCACACCGGTGCCGCTCGAGTGGCAAGGACATAAGCTCATTCCCTACGAACACCGCCCCTGGGCGGAAGATGAGGTCCATGCCGTCAGCGACCTCATGGCCGTGCCCGAATGGTACGAGCACGATTTTCGACTTGCTTCAAGCGGGATTCGTTCCTACGCCGCCGCGCCCCTGCGCCTGCGCGGCAAGCTGATCGGCACCGCCGTCTTCTCCCGCCTGGAACCCGCGGCCTTCACCGCCGATCAGAAAGCCGTGCTCAACGGCATCTCGCGGGCCCTCGCCGTAGCCGTGGCCAACGCCCTGGCTAACCAGGAAATCGCCAAACTCCGCGATCAACTCGCAGCCGAGAACATCGCCCTGCGCGAACAGTTGGGACAGGCGCCCTGGTTCGAAGACATCATCGGCGATTCGCCCGCGCTGCGCGCCGTGCTGGAAGCCGTGGAGCAGGTTGCGCCCACCGATGCTACGGTTTTGATCACCGGCGAAACCGGCACCGGTAAGGAACTCGTCGCGCGTGCCGTGCATCGCCGTTCGCCGCGCACCAAGGGTCCAATGGTGCAGGTGAACTGCGCGGCCATCCCGCCCACGCTGCTCGCTTCGGAATTATTCGGACACGAGCGCGGCGCATTCACTGGCGCCATCGAACGCCGCCAGGGCCGTTTCGAACAGGCGCATGGCGGCACGTTGTTTCTCGACGAGATCGGCGAGTTGCCGGCCGAAATGCAGGTCATGCTGCTGCGTGTCCTGCAGCAGCGCGCCTTCGAACGGCTCGGCGGCAGCCAGACTGTGCGCGTCGACGTGCGCGTGGTCGCCGCCACCAATCGTGATCTGGCGGCCGAGGTGCGCGCCGGCCGCTTCCGCAGCGACCTCTACTATCGCCTCAACGTCTTTCCGATTCACGTGCCCGCCCTACGCGACCGGCCCGCCGACATTCCCCTGCTTGTCGCGCACTTCGCCGCCAAACATGGCGCGCGCTTGGCCCGCACGATCGCGCGCATCGATCGCCGCACAATGGCGCAATTTGAAAGCTACGCGTGGCCGGGCAATGTGCGGGAGTTGGAGAACGCCGTCGAACGCGCCGTGATCCTCTCTCACAACGGCACCCTGCGCGTGGAGCGCGATGCCCTGCCCGCCGGCGCCGGCAACATCCACGCGCATCTTGAAGCCGAAGAGCGCCAGAGCATCGAAAACGCGCTACGCTCCGCGCACGGCAGAGTCTCCGGATCGCACGGCGCCGCGCGCCGCCTGGGCTTGCCGGCCTCCACCCTCGAATTCCGCATCCGCCGGCTGGGGATCGATAAGTTCCGCTTCCGCTGATGCTTACTTCAGCTTCACCGGATACGGCGCATGCTCCGGCAGCTTGGGATCATTCTGCGCCAGCGCCTTCAGTAACTCCGCCACGCCGCGCTCCAGTTGCGGATCATGTCCCTCTATGAGTGACTTCGGATCGTTTTCCACCACGATATCCGGATCCACGCCGTGACCCTCCACCGCCCACTGCCCTTCCGCCGTGGCATATGCGAACTCCGGCACATTCACGTCGCCGCCGTCGAGTAACTGCCCATGGCTGGTGATGCCGACTACCCCGCCCCAGGAACGTTCGCCGATCAACAGGCCCAGCTTCGCCGTGCGGAACATCCACGGAAATATATCGCCGTCCGACGCCGAATTCCCATCTAGCAGCACCGCCTTCGGCCCGATAAACACGCTGTCCGGATACACGCTGGGTGTCTCGATCGTGCGCGAATAAGCCACCGACAGCATCTTGCGCGTCAGCCGCTGCATCACCATGCGCGAGATATTTCCCCCGCCATTGGCCCGATCGTCAATCAGCAGCGCCTCTTTGCGAAGCTGCGGATAGTACCACTTGATGAATTCGCGAATGCCGGACGACCCCATGTCCGGCAGGTGGATATAGCCGACGCGGCCATGCGAAAGTTCATCGACTTCCCGGCGGTTGTGCTCCACCCAGTCGAAGTAAACCAGGTTACTCTCGGAAGCCAACGGTTTGTAAGTCACTTTCCGCGCACCCGTAAGTGCCGGCGCGCTATTCAACATCATCACCACCGGAGCGTCGCCCGCGTGCCGCAAGAACTTATAAATATCGTCCTTGGTAGTGACATTGTCGCCATTGATCGACAAAACATAGTCGCCCACACGGGCGTCCACGCCGATCTCCGTGAGCGGCGCGCGATACACTTCCTCCTCGTTTTGTCCGTGGAAGATCTTCGAAATCCGGTAGCGTCCCGATTTTTCATCGGCCTCAAATCGCGCGCCCGGCAGCCCCGCGTGCGGCCGCGGCGGAATCTGCATGTCTCCGCCGTCGATGTACGCGTGCTGCACGACTAGCTCGGAAATCATCTCGCTGATCACGTAGTTCAAATCCGTGCGATGCGCCACGTACGGCAGAAGTTGGCTGTAGCGCTGGCGTAGCGCCTCCCAGTCATAGCCGTGCATGTTCGGCGCATAGAAGAAATCGCGGTACCGCCGCCACACTTCATTGAAGATATCCTTCCACTCCGCCACCGGATCTTTCTCCAGCATCAGCCCCGCGGTCGAAACCGTCTTCTTCGTCCCGCCGCTCGCGCTAGCCTCGTAAACCTCCCAATCCTGATCGTGTGACACCAGGATTTTCGATCCATCGTGCGACACCACGAAGCCGTCGTTACCCTCAGCGATGTGGCTCTCTTTGCGGTCTTTGAAAGTATAGATCCGCAGCGATGACTTCACCGGCGAGCTGCGGCCGTAATAAGCCGGCGGCGCGACACCGTAAATCAACCCGTCGCGAGTAACTGACAGACCGTAGTAGTTATCCGCCTCCAGCGGCACGCGCGCCACGCGCTCTTCCAAGCCGTCGAAATCGATGCCGCCGTCTTTCGGCTCTTCAGCTTTCTTGTCTTTATCCTCTTTGTCGTCCTTGGCTTCCTTGCTGTCCTTCTTATCTTTGGCGTCTTTAAGCGTGACCTCGTCGCTCTCCGGAGGAAACGGATTCTTCACGTCCTTCCGCAGCGCCATCACAAACAGGCCGCGTGACCGGTTCGTGGCGAAGTCGAATTCAACCTGTGAAAGCAGCGGCTGAAAGTCGTGGACTGCCATGAAATACAAGTAATCGCCGCCCGGATGCCACGCCGGCGCACCCGCGTTGAAGATCCCGCTGGTCACCTGGTGTAGCTTACTGTCCTGCATCGACCAGATATACAACGCGGAAAAGCCCCGCCTGTCGTTCATGCTGAAGGCCAGGTAACCGCCCCCCGGTGACCAGACGTAGTCTCTAATCTCGCCTTCCTTCGAATGCACAATCTCCCGCGGCGTATGATCCTTCAGCGACACCACCCATAGCCACCCATCCTTATCGCTGAAAGCAATATGGTCGTTATCCGGCGACCACTTCGGTTCATAGCGGAACGCGTGTCCGCCGCTCGAAATCTGCTCCGCGGGCGTCGATCCATCCTGCGCCACGACCCAGACTTCTTCCTCGCCGCTGGCGTCCGACAGGAACGCGACCTTCGATCCATCCGGCGACCACGCCGGCCACTTATCGTGCGCCCCCGGCGAGTGCGTCAGATTCCGCGTCGGTCCCTTCTCCACCGGCGCCGAGAAGATATCCCCGTGCGCCGCGAATAGCACGCGATTTCCGCCCGGGCTGATCTGCGCCTGTTCGATAAAACCCGCCACCGGAATGTAACTCGGCCGCCGGTTGACGCCATCGTCCGGCACCCGCACGGAAATATGCTTACTCGCGCCGGTTTTGACATCCAGCACCTGTAACTCGCCATCGAGCTCGTACACGATGCGTAGCCGCCGGTCCGTGCTCGGCCATCTTACATCCCACACCGGATAACGCGTAACCTGCCGGGTCTTGCCGCTCACCGTGTCATAGGCATATATATTAAAGTGGCCGTCTCGATCCGAATCGTAATAGATCTCCTTGCCTATCCACATCGGATCGCGGCTCGCCCGCGGCCCTTCTGTAATCAACTTAGCCGCGTAAGTCTCCGTATCGAAGATATAGAGCTGGTTGGCCTGCCCCCCGCTGTAGCGCTTCTCCGTCCGAAAGTCGCGCGCTTGCGGCGAATACACGATCTGGTTACCGCCCGGCGAGTAAGATCCCGCCCCCGAAACCGGCATCGGCAGCGGCTCCGAGGGCCCCCCCGCAAACGGCACGCGATAAAGCCGCGTCACCGCCAGCGTCCGCGAATCCCGCATCGAACGGTAGATCACGTAACGACCGTCGTTCGTCCAGCCGTAGACCTGGTTGTCGTAGCCCCAGCGCGGCGCCAGTGGACCGCGCGCCGGGTAGTATGTCAACTGCCGCGGCTCGCCCCCGTCCGACGGCATCACGTAGACCTGTTCGTCTCCATCGTATTGGCCGGTGAACGCGATCCACTTCCCATCGGGCGAGAATTTCCCGAATACCTCGACACCCGGATGCGCGGTCAGTCGCGTGGCCGTGCCGCCCTCCGCGTTCACCAGCCACAAATCGCCGCCGTGCGTGAACACGATGCGATCGTCGTGAATGTCGGGGAAGCGCAGCAGCTTCGTCTGCCCGGAGAGCGGCCCAGCCGCCAGCCAAAACAATAAACCGCAAATCTGTAAGAAAGGGCGCATAAGATTCTAAGACTAGCAAACCGCAAGGTGTGGCGTTCCGTCCGCGTTATGCTGGTGGCTGGAGCCCGCGATGCGTTTCATCAACGAAGATTTCCTGCTCTCGAATTCCGCCGCCCGGCGCCTCTATCACACCTTCGCCGAAGATCAGCCCATCCTCGATTTTCATTGCCACCTCCCGCCGCGCGATATCGCGGCCAATCGCCAGTTCGCCGACTTGGCCGAAATCTGGCTCGAAGGCGATCACTATAAATGGCGCGCCATGCGGGCCAACGGCGTCAACGAGCGCTTCTGTACCGGTGATGCCGAGCCGTTCGATAAGTTCATGGCCTGGGCCGGGACCGTGCCTTACACCCTGCGCAATCCGCTCTACCATTGGACGCACCTCGAGCTGAAACGCTACTTCGGCATCGACGAGTTGCTCGACGCGCAAAGCGCCCCGCGCATCTGGGAACGCGCCAACGCCTTGCTCGCCAGCGCGGACTTCCGCGTCCACGGCATCTTCAAACGTTTCCGCGTCACCGCGCTCTGCACCACCGACGATCCCGCCGACGATCTCGCCTGCCACCGCGCCATCCGCGCCTCAGGCCTTGCGACCCGCGTGTATCCGGCCTTCCGCCCCGATAAGGCGTTGCAGGTCGATCAGCCGGATGCTTTCAATGCGTGGATCGAGCGCCTGGCCGCCGCCGCCAATTGCGATATTGCCAGCCTCCAGGATCTCACCGACGCGCTCCATCGCCGCCACAACGAATTCCACGCCCTCGGCGCGCGCCTCTCCGATCACGGCCTGAATCACTGCTACTCTGCCTTCTGCTCCGATGCCACCGCCGCCGCGATCTTCGATAAAGCCCGCGCCGGCCAGCCCGCCTCGCCCGGCGAGCACGCCCAATTCGCGTCTTACATGATGCTTTTCTTCGGCCATCTGGACGCCGAAAAAGGTTGGACCAAGCAACTTCATCTGGGCGCCTATCGCAGCGCCAATACCCGCCGCCTGCGCGAGCTGGGACCCGACACCGGCTTCGACTCCATCGGTGACTGGCCCCAAGTCGCCGCCCTCGGCGCCTACCTCGACCGTCTGGAAGCCGATAACGCCCTGCCGAAGATGATCATCTATAACGTGAATCCGATCGATGATTACGCCTTCGCCACCATGATCGGCAACTTCCAGGATGGTAAGATCGCCGGCAAGATCCAATTCGGCAGCGGCTGGTGGTTCCTCGATCAGAAAGAAGGTATGGAGTGGCAACTGAATGCCCTATCCAATACCGGCCTGCTCTCCCGATTCGTCGGCATGCTGACTGACTCCCGCTCTTTCATGTCTTATCCGCGCCACGAGTACTTTCGCCGCGTGCTCTGTAACTTGATCGGAGCGGACATGGAGAATGGACTGATCCCGAATGACGACGGCTTAGTTAGCCCCATGATCCGTAATATCTGCTACCGCAACGCGAAGGACTATCTGGCGCTCCCGGCCTGACTTACTCCTTCACCAGCACGTGGATCACGCCAAAAGCTACTAAGTAGATCAACCCCGCGATCACGAACAGCGGCGCATAAGCGCCATGTGACCAATCCAGCCAATATCCCACCAGGGGTGCGATCAGCATGCCGCCCACCGCGCCGCCCAACCCGCCCAGCCCTACCACCGACCCCACTGCACCGCGCGGGAATAAGTCGGACGCCAATGTGTATAGATTCGCCGACCATCCCTGATGCGCCGCTGTAGCCACGCCTACCAGCCCCACCGCCACCCACATGTTCCCACCCGCCATGCCCACGAAGATCACCGAAGTCACAGCCAGGGCGCAGATCAGCATCGCCGCCGCGCGCGCCCTGTGCGGCCTCCATCCGCGCCGCAGCAGTGCCGACGGAATCCATCCGCCGCCGATCGACCCCACCGTCGATAACTGGTACACCACGATGATCGGCAATCCTAAGTGCGCCAGGTCGAGCCCATAGACGCGATGCAAGAATCCCGGCAGCCAGAAAAGATAGAACCACCAAGCCGGGTCCGTCAGAAACTTACCCAGGATAAACGCCCACGCCGGCCGGCTGTTCAAAAGCCCGCGCCACGGTGGATGCTCCTCGCCCGGTGCGTCGATCTTTTGCAGCTCGGCGCGCCCCAGCGACACCGACCACAGTACGACCCACAGCATTCCCGCGCCGCCTGTCACCACAAATGCCGACCGCCATCCGTATTTGAGCGCCAGAAACGGAACGGCCAGCGGCGCCACAATCGCACCAATGTTCGCGCCGCTATTGAAAATGCCGGTCGCCAGCGCCCGCTCCCTTTGCGGGAACCAATCCGCCACCGTGCGGATCGCTGCCGGAAAATTGGCCGACTCGCTCAGCCCCAGCCCAAACCGCGCCACGCCAAAACCCAGCGCCCCCCGCGCCAGTGCATGCCCCATCGCCGCCAGGCTCCACGCGCCCACCGCCACCGCGTACCCCAGCCGCGTCCCGGCCCAATCGATCAGCCGCCCCGCGAACGGCATCATCACCGCGTACGCCAACTGAAACGCCCAAACAATCCAGCCGTAGTCCGACTCGCGCCAGCCCAACTCTTTTGCCAGGGTCGGCTCCAACAACCCCAGCACCATCCGGTCCACGTAGTTGATGGTCGTAGCGAAGAACAGCAGTCCGCACACATACCAGCGCACCCGCGAGAGTTGTGAGACTGACCTGTCCTGTGCCGGCTGCAAACCGCGCCCATTATAACGCCCTGACTTCGTCCGCCCCCGCTACACGCCGCCCGCCCCGCCTTGCACGCCGGAAGATGACTTCGGTTAACATCCCCGCGCGGATCGCCTAAAATAGTAGTACTAAAACTCACGGTCTTGGCCTCCAGAGGATGTACAATTGCTCCAAGCACTGCACCTGAAGGAGGGTCCATGAGGACTGCAACGCAGCGAGGCTTTCGCCTGTTGGGAACGATCTTGACGCTGACCGCGCCGGTGTTTGCGACAGTTACCATTAAGTCCATCACACCGTCCGTCGCATCACCGCAGGTCATCGGCACATCGATTACCTGGACTGTCACCGCCACCGACACGAATCCCGGTCCGCTGACGTTTCAATTCAACGTGGGCCAAACCGGCAAAACGCTGTCAATGGTGAAGGATTACAACTTAGGGACACTCAGCGGCTCCACTTGGACGGCTCAGCCGTTTGTATGGGTGCCCACCGGACCCGAAGCTACTTATCACATCGAAGTCGTAATCAAAGACTTCAGTTCCGGAGAGACTTCCAGTAAGATCGTATCCTACTCAGTGACCCCGCTGGTCACCGGCAGCACTCCCGTGGCCGCTGCCACCGGGAATCCGTTAGTGGCATTGTTCAGCGCGCCCGCCTGTGCCTCCGGCAGTACCATGCGGGCCTTCTTCCAGCGCCAATCCGGAACGGGCAGCGGCAGCACTACGCCTTTTGTAAAGTGCGATGGCGTCCATACGATGACCTTCGAAATCGCGGGCATGTATGCCAGCTCGCACTACGCGATCCATGCACAGACCAATACCGGTGGCAAAATTACCAATGGGCCCAGCGTAGCCTTCACCACGGGCCCGCTGCCCTCCAACATTTCTTTCCCCGCTCTCAACGTCATCGTGCCCACCAACTCGAATACCGATACCGCCGAGCCGTTCGTGCTTTGGGGAATCAACACGCTCAATCCGAGCACCCTGTACCACGACGAGGCGACGGACTTATCCGGCCACGTCATGTGGTACTACGGCGCGCCCGGGCAGTTCGATCTCCTCACCAGGCCGCTCGCCAACGGCGGCATGCTCATCATCCAAAATGGCGCTTCCTGGAATAATGAGTCACAGATCGGGCAACTGCTGCACCAGATCGATCTGGCGGGCAACGTCGTGAAGGAAACCAATACAGGCGTCATCCAGACGGAGTTGCTCGCGCTCGGAGCAACGGATGGTGGCCCTTGCACTACCATTCCGCAGCCGGCGCCGGTGGGTTCGGCTTGCCTGGGCGGTTTTCATCATGAGCTCACTACCTTTCCCAACGGCGATGTGGCGGCCCTGGCAAGCGTCGAAAAGATCTTTCCTCCCGGCACGCAAGGTGATACCAGCGGCTTGCCTGTGGATGTCATCGGTGACATGATCGTCGTCATGAATTCGAATTGGCAGGTGATCTGGTATTGGGACTCTTTCCAATTCCTGGATGTCAACCGCCCGGCGGTTCTGGGAGAGACCTGCACCGATGGCGCCTCCGGCTGCCCACCGACCTTTTTGTTGGGCCACGGCATTGCGCCTTTGGCCAAAGACTGGCTGCACGGGAACAGCCTCTATTACTGGTCGCAGAACGGCGACATCATTTTTTCGATGAAACACCAGGACTGGGTAGATAAGATTGACTATAACAACGGCACGGGAACTGGCGATGTACTCTGGACTATGGGCGTGGATGGCACTCTTAGCTTCAATAACATCAACGACGATCCGTGGCCATGGTTTTCGCACCAGCATGACGTGACCATCGCTACCAATGGAACCGGACCGTTCCTCCTGTTTGATAACGGTGACACCCGCATTTCTCCGCCTCCGCTGGGTCTGGGCACCGCCTGTGGACCCAATGACTGCTACAGCCGCGGAATGGCCCTGACCGTGGATGAGAACACCATGACGGTTACTCCGGTCTTGAGCTTAAGTCTGGGAAACTATTCCAGTGCCGACGGATCTGCCCAGTTACTCTCCAACGGCAATTACTTTTTTGCGTCGCCACTGGTGGTCAGCCTCAGCGGCGAATCCAATTACGCAATCGAAGTCCAGGGAAACACGCAGGTACTCAGTCTGCAAGGTCCGCAGGGATACCGGAGCTGGCAGTTAGTAAGTCTGTACAGCACCAATTAACGGCCGCCGGCCACCATCGGCCCGCGGCAAGGTCCGCGGCGGCCGGCTCAGACAATCAGCCCCTAACGGACGCCGATCTGCGGCGCATGAAGCGGGCGCCTCAGACAAGAATCATGCGCCGTGCACTGGAACTGACCCAAGAGGAATTCGCCGCGCGTTTCCACATGCCGCTGGGAACTCTACGCGACCTCGGCCGCGTCAGCCGGTCCTGAACCGGGACGTTAAGGCTCAACCGGCTCAATGTTCGTCCCCGTGCCGCGTTGCCAGGCCCGAAGTCCAAATCGCCGTTTGTTGATGCCTGGTGCGAAGGACCGTACCATGTCGAAAATCAGCGCTGGCCTTGATCAAGCGCTGAAATCCGAAAGCACTCTGCACGGTAAGAGTTCAAGCTGCGGCCCCGGCTATGCCGTCCAACCTTAGCCGTTCCACGCACACGATGGGCCGGACTCCTCGTGTCAACGTCCGCTGTGCGAGTCTTCGCCTTCGGTATCCTCACGCGAAAGTAGTAAGGTCTTCATCCGGTGCCGCCGATAGAACATTCAGTGGATATCTGCAGCGAGATTCGAAGATTGGCGGCAGAAAAGCCGGAACGAGTATTCTGCCATGTCGTTGGGAAAAGCGACACCCAGGTCATGACGTATGCACGCTTGTTCGCCGCCGCGCACCGCTACGCTGCAGTGTATTCAGAACGGGGAGTTCGCTCGGGAGACGTGATCTTCATCATTCTGCGGCACTGCTCCGATCTTTTCTCATCCTTTCTAGGAGCAATGCTTGTCGGGGCCCTGCCTTCGTTCCTCCCTTTCCTGACATCCAAGCAACAGCCGGAGTTGTATTGGGCCGCTCATCGCGCTCTCTTCTCGCGAACGCGCGCCCGTTTACTCGTCACGTGGCCAGGGAATCTGGCGGCGATGCGGGAGGCCATCCCGGATTTTTCCATGGATGTTCACCTGGCCGAAGAGACACCTCGGAAGCAGCAGCCGGCAACTCCTATTCCTGAGCGCGCCGCCTCCGGTCCGGCATTCCTGCAACACAGTTCCGGTACAACCGGGCTCAAGAAAGGTGTCGTGATCACCCACGAGGCTCTGGCCACGCAAATTCGAACTTATTCGAACGCGCTGCAGCTCGATCAGAACGACGTGATCGCCTCCTGGCTTCCGCTCTATCACGACATGGGCTTGATCGCCTGCTTCCTGATGCCGGCCATGTTAGGCGTTCCCGTGGTAACGATGGACCAGTTCGACTGGGTACTTCGTCCGTCACTCCTGCTGGACGCCATTGAGCAATACCGCGCTACGCTCACCTGGTTGCCGAACTTTGCATTCCACCACCTGGCAACCTGCGTCCCGGAAGGGAAGCGATGGGACCTTCGCAGCGTCCGCGCCTTCATCAGTTGCTCGGAGCCCTGCAAGCCCGAAACTTTCCGCCGGTTCCGCGAGAGATTCGAGCCGATGGGCGTGGGCCCGAACCAACTGCTGACTTGCTATGCGCTCGCTGAGAATGTCTTTTGCGCTACGCAGAGCCGCCCCGGAGCGACAGTGCGCGTGCTCCGCGCCGATCGCGCCGAGTTCCTATCTTGCGGAGAGCCGATCGAAGGAGTGCAAGCCAGGATCATCGATTCGGACGGCCGCGTGCTACCGGATCGCACTGTCGGCGAGGTCGCCCTTTCCGGCGGGTCTCTCTTCGACGGCTACTATCTGAATCCCGAAGAAACCTCGGCGCGTTTGCGGGACGGTTGGTATTGGACTGGTGATCTCGGCTTCGTGCATAACAACGAACTCTTTGTCACCGGCCGGAAGGACGATCTTTTGATCGTGCACGGGATCAACTACTACGCCCACGATGTCGAATATGCGGCCAACCAGGTCGCCGGAGTAGCGCCTGGCAGATGTGTGGCGATCGGCGATTCTCACCCGGAATCGGGAAGCACCGAAGTGATCTTGCTGGCCGAGGCGTTAGAGCCCGATTGCGTCAACGCGCCGGAACTCAAGCGCGCAATTAAAGAGAGGATCTTATCCGAAACCGGCCTGCTGGTCCACCAAGTCGGCATTGTACCCCGCGGCTGGCTGATCAAGACCACCAGCGGCAAAATCAGCCGTATTGAAAATCTGAGACGCTTCCGGCAATCCAAACAATCGCACCATGACTCACAACACACTTGCAGAATCGCTTTTGAGCCAAGTCCAGGATGTCATCCGGCTCACATTTCATGACCCCACCATTGTCGTCGGGTTGAACACCCTCGCGGAGGACGTGGACGGGTGGGATTCGCTAGGGCACGCGCGCCTGATCATCAGGCTCGAGCAACGTTTTGGCGTCGAATTTCCGGCCGAGCGTTTGTTCGACCTCAAAAACGTCGGTGGACTCGTGGAACTGATCAGAGCGCACGCGGCCGCGTGCCTGGGCTGAATATGGGCCGGATTTCACGCGAAATCTCAGGCGCGCCGGATTTCGAACTCGGCCTCAAGAGAACCAGCACAGTCGCCTACCACTGCACCCTCCCGGCAGGAACGGCAAAAGGCCTGATTTTCGTGATTCCCGGCTTTGGAGAGGACGCCGCAGCCGAGTACAACGAAATCCTCCGCCGATATCTTTCCGGACGGTATGGCCTAGCGGCGGTGAGCGTGGCCTACCATGCGAGCCAGGCTCGTCCTCCCGCCGCACGGATCGATCTCAGCACCGAAAGCGTGCGCCAGGCCATCGGGCACCTCGCCGCCAACAAGATCCGTTTTAACGTCCGCCCGAATTCAGTCGACGCGTTCCTGGCGGAGCTGGGTAGGCTCGAAACTCCCATCCGCATCGCCGCCAAGTTGATCCCGCCCAACGGGGATTACCAGAATTTCGGGGTGATGCAGGCTCTCGATCACATCTGCGTTCTCAACGATATCCTGGATTCCGGGATCGCTTTCGACCGCAACAACATTCTGCTTCTCGGATCTTCGCACGGCGCTTATATCGCCCACCTGATTCACAAATTTGCTCCGAATACGATCAACGCCATCATCGACAACTCCGGCTATGCCATTCCGGTGGCCCAGTATCTTGGCAGCCGCCCCGAATACTACCACGCAATCGGCAATCTGACCTTAGCGTGTAACATCATTACCAGGTGTGGACTGGGCCCCATTTTTGAGACAACTGGTTAAGACTCAATTTTCGTTAAATGGAAAGGAGAGTCATGGGATTGTCTCGAAGGTCATTCACGAAAGAATTCAAGGAGGCCGCCGTGAGGCGGCTGG
>Ga0335085_10000484_pt1 | contig 111807 bp, 94 predicted proteins | sample Lox_Sample_45_FD_206712 | JGI IMG/M metagenome (GOLD analysis project Ga0335085, IMG submission 206712) | Soil microbial communities from Loxahatchee National Wildlife Refuge, Florida, United States - Lox_Sample_4.5 | ecosystem: Environmental > Terrestrial > Soil > Wetlands | place: USA...
TCGAGCTTGGCCAGGATGCGCGCCGCTCCCCGCGAGAATCGGGGAAGCTCGACCAGGGGCGTGTTTCCGATCGTGTCGGACAGCGACGCGGCGGCGCGCGCCGTCTCGGTCATTTGGGGGGACGATCTCAAGGGCACTCCCGCAGGGCGCCCTCGAGGCGCTCCGCGCCGCCAAGATAGCAAAAAAAAGCCCCGGCGGCGCCGGGGCTTTTCGAAGTCGATCGAGAGGGAATCAGTAGGCCTGCTGCGCGCGGCGCGCCGAATAGCACTCGCGGCAGTAGACCGGCTTGCCGTTGGTCGGATTGAAGGGAACCTGGGTCTGTTTGCCGCAGCCGTCGCAGGTCACGTCGTAGAACGTGCGTTCCCGTCCCTCGCCGGAAGCCGACTTGCGCTTGTCGCGGCAGGGCTTGCAACGCTTGGGCTCGTTGGTGAAGCCCTTGCGCGCGTAGAACTCCTGATCGTCGGCCGAAAAAAGGAACGTGGCGCCACAGTCCACGCAGGTCAGGTTCTTGTCCGTGTATTGCTGCATCATGGAATTTGCCGATCTCCTGGGTTTTACCCATTCGGAGCGCCTCGCGGCGCTCTCTTGCGAAAAAAATGGAAACGATTGTTTTCGTTGCCGTTGAACCATGGCGGACACCGCCGGTCGCGGCGAGGTCCGAAGGAAGTTCTCTCTAGGACCGACCCCCTTTCGGACGCGCGCACGTCTCCCCGCAAGGGCGTACGGAAGGGGAAAGGACAAACATAGCAGCGGCGATCAGGTTGTGCGGGGTTCTCGTAAAGCTGCGGGAAAGTAGCATGCGCACCGGGCGGGCGCAAGAGCAAATTGGTGCGGCAGCCGTGGCCGGCGCGCGGTTGCGGTCCGGAACAGCCGCATTCGGGCCGGGCTAAGTCCTCTGTTTGTAGGGAGCTAGCTCGAGCCGACGATCCCCGCAATCGGCGAGGAGGCCGTGGCATAGCGCTTCTTCGGAATTCGGCCGGCAAGGTAGGCGTCCCGGCCGGCTCGGACGGCGTCCCGCATCGCGCGCGCCATCCGGGCCGGGTCGCGCGCTCCCGCGATGCCCGTGTTCATCAGCACGCCCGCCGCACCGAGCTCCATGGCCACGCAGGCGTCCGAGGCGGTGCCCACGCCGGCGTCCACGACGACGGGAACTTTCGCGCGCTCGAGGATGATCGCGATGTTGTTGGGGTTCTGGATCCCGAGTCCGGAGCCGATCGGGGCGCCCAGCGGCATGACGGCCGCCGCGCCCGCGTCCTCGAGCTTGCGGGCGACGATCGGGTCGTCGGAGGTGTACGGGAAGACCACGAAGCCCTCGGCGACGAGTGTCCGCGTGGCGGAAAGCAGCTGCTCGTTGTCGGGCCACAGCGTCTGCTCGTCGCCCAGAACCTCGAGCTTGACCCAGTTTGAGAGACCCACCTCGCGCCCGAGCCTCGCGGTGCGCACGGCGTCCTCGGCGGTGTAGCAGCCGGCGGTGTTGGGCAAGACTGCCATCCCCTTGGGGATCCAGTCGAGCAGCGACTCCTTCGAGCGGTCCGTCAGGTTCACCCGGCGGACGGCGACCGTCACGAGCTCGGCCCCCGAGGCTTCGAGCGCTGCCTTCATCAGCGGAAAGTTCGCGTACTTGCCCGTGCCGACGATCAGGCGCGAGGCGAAGGTGCGCCCGCCGAAGAGAAACGGATCGTCCGTCGCGGCGGAAACCGGGGTCTCGAGGGTCGTGGACATGAGTGAACTCTATCGCTCTTCGAGCAAGAGAACGTTGTCGATCAGCCGAGTCTTCCCGAGGCGGATCGCGGCCGCGAGCGCCGCGCCGGGACAGACGCGCTCGATGGGACGCATCGTCTCCGGGTCCACGACTTCGACGTAATCGACGGCGAGCCCGGCCCGCTCGAGCTCCTCGCGGGTTCGCCGCACGAGCGCTCGCGCGTCGGTCTCTCCGGCCGAGGCCCGGTCCCGCGCGGCGAAGAGCGCGTGAGGAAGTGTGGCGGCGTGCCGCCGCTCCTCGGGTGACAGGTAGGCGTTCCGAGAGGAAAACGCGAGGCCGTCCGGCTCGCGAACGACGTCGCAGACCTCCACGCGCAGCGGAAAGTCCAGATCCCGCACCATCCGCCGGATGACGGCGGTCTGCTGGAGGTCTTTTCGGCCGAAGAACGCGACGTCGGGCTGAATCCGGAGAAGGAGCTTCGCCACCGCGGTCGCAACTCCGCGGAAGTGCCCCGGACGAACGGCGCCTTCGCCCCCCTCGGAGGGGCCAATCACTTCGATCGAGGTCGAAAAGTCCTTCGGGTAGAACTCCTCGGCGTCCGGCAGGTAGAGAAGATCGACGCCCTCTCGGTCGAGCAGCGCCGCGTCCTCCTGCGGCCGCCGGGGATAGCGGGCGAAGTCTTCGGTGGGGCCGAACTGGAGCGGGTTGACGAAGATCGAGACCGCGACGAACGCGCACCCGCGCCGCGCGATCCGCACGAGAGAAAGGTGCCCTTCGTGGAGCGCCCCCATCGTCGGGACGAGCCCGATCGATCTCTCGCTCGCGCGGGCGGCGGCGACCGTCTCCCGCAGCGCCCCGAGCTCCGAGATCGTGATCAATACACGCGCCGGAGCGCCGCGGGCTTGCTGCCGGAAAAGGACTCCTCGGCGTTGGGGAAGCTGCCTGTCTTCACGTCGCGCGCGAACTCCCGAGCCGCCTGCGTGATCGCGGACGCGAGGTCGGCGTAGCGCCGGGCGAACTTCGGTTTGAAATCGGGGTTCAATCCCATGGCGTCGTGGAAGACGAGCACCTGCCCGTCGCAGGCAGCGCCGGCGCCGATGCCGATCGTCGGAATGGGGAGGGCCCGCGTGATCTCGGCGGCGAGCGTTTCGGGCACGCACTCGAGCACCAGCGCGAAGCAGCCGGCCGCCGAGAGCGCCGTCGCATCCTCCAGGATCTCGTGCGCGGCTCCCGCCTCGCGTCCCTGGACCTTGTAGCCTCCGAGTTTGCGGAAGGACTGCGGGGTCAGGCCGACGTGTCCCATCACCGGAATGTCGGCCGCGAGGATCGCTTCGACGGCTCCGATGACGCGCCGGCCCCCTTCGACCTTGACCGCCGCGCAACCGGCCTCGGAGAGAAACCGGCCGGCGTTGCGCACGGCTTCTGCCGTGTCGGCCTGATAGGAGAGAAAGGGCATGTCGCCGACGACGAGGGCTCGCTTGGACGCACGCGAAACGGCTCGGGCGTGCCGCACCATCGAGTCCATCGTGGCGGAGAGCGTCGATTCCTCGCCGTAGACCGCCATCTCGACGGAATCTCCAACGAGCAGGACGTCGATCCCCGCGGCGTCGAGCAGCCGGGCCGTGGGGGCGTCGTAGGCGGTCATCATGGCGATGCGCTCCCGCCCTTTGGCGGAAAGCAGTGCCGGCACGCTGACTGGGGAGGTTTCCGAGAGGCTGGCCATTACGCGCTCCTTATCCTTTGGGTCGACGTCCTCGGATCGAGGATCGCCGCCCAGAAGGGCGACCCGCGGATTATATCTCGCCCCTCACCTCGCCCGACTGCCTTGAAAACTTTCTTCCGAGGCCGGCCATCTGGCTGGTGACGGCGGTTTACCCCTGCCGGGCCGGCCTCGCTTCAGGGCCCGGCCCTGCCAAGAACCGGCACGTAGTACTGGACGCCCTTGCGAGCCTTCTGGATCTGCGTGACCAGGTCCTCGAAATCCGCGGGGCGGTTGACGAAGTCGATCTCGTTGGTGTCCACGACGAGCAGCGGCGTTTCCTCGTAGTGATAGAAGTAATAGTTGTACGCCTCGATCAACTGGGCGACGTAGTCGGGCGTGATTCCCTTCTCGAACGAGCGTCCCGCCTTCTTGATCCGCTTCATGCAAGTCTCGAGCGACCCCTGGAGGTAGATGACCAGGTCCGGCTTCGGGAGCGACTCCGAGAGCAATCCGTAGAGGCGGTCGTAGATCAAGAGCTCCGAGTCGTCCAGGTTCAGGCAGGCGAAGATCTTGTCCTTGGCGAAGTGGTAGTCGGCCACGACGAGGTTTTGGAAGAGGTCGATCTGGGCGATCTCGCGCTGCTGCTGGTATCGGGAGAGCAGGAAGAAGAGCTGCGTCTGGAAGGCGGCGCCCTTCTTCTTCTTGTAGAAGTCGGGCAGGAACGGATTGGCCACATCTTCCAGAGCCTGCGTCCCGTGGAACTTGTGGGCGAGCATCTGGACGAGCGACGTCTTGCCGACGCCAATGGGCCCATCCACCGCGACATGGCGGAGCGTCACGTCGCCGCCGGACGGGATGGGCATCGCGGGGATTCTAAGCGTAAATCGCGAACCGAGAATCGCCAAGGGGCAGACGGGCGGCTTGCTCCTCAGGTCCGGGTCAGCGTGTCGGCGATTCCGCAGACGGCCAGCGCCACGGAAACCAGGCCATTGGCCGTGAAGAACGCCGTGTTGACTCGCGATAGGTCCCCGGGGCGTACGATCGCGTGCTGCCAGAGGAGGGCTGCCCCGGTGACGGCGATTCCGGTCGCGAAGAGCCAGCCGCCTCCGGCAAGCCGCCAGACTCCGAGGAGGCAGACGAGCATGAGTGCGTGCAGGACCGCTGAAGCCGCGAGGGCCCGGGGGGCGCCCCAGCGGGCGGGAACCGAGTGGAGCCCGGCGCGACGGTCATGCTCCTCGTCCTGGAGCGCGTAGATCAAGTCGAAGCCCGCGGCCCAGCAGAGCACGGCGAGGCCGAGCAGGAGCGGGACTCTCGCGAATGCGCCGGTGACTGCGACCCAGGCGCCGACCGGCGCCACCCCGAGACAAAGCCCGAGCACGGCGTGGGATAGCCAGGTGAACCGCTTCGTGTACGAGTAGGAGAGCAACAGCGCGAGCGCGACCGGCGCGAGCCACAGGGTCAGGCGATTCAGGCTCGCGGCGGCCAGCAGGAAAAGCGCCACCGAGGCCGCCAGAAACACCTGCACGAAGCGCACGGACAGCGTTCCCGCGGGCAGGGCCCGGCTGGCGGTGCGCGGGTTCGACGCGTCGATCGAGCGGTCGGCCAACCGGTTGTGGGCCATCGCGGCGCTGCGGGCGCCGACCATCGCGAGCAGGATCTTGGCCAGCGTCGATCCCGGGGGCCATCCGCGGGCGGCGAGGACGGCGGACAGCAGCGCGAAGGGGAGCGCGAAGAGGGTGTGCGAGAACTTGATCATCTCGAGGGTGGTCGAGAGCGACCGAGACAGCCCCGAGATCGTCCCTACGGACGGCGCCGCGATCGGCGGTTTCCCTTCCATCGAAAGTCCTCGCCGGGAATACGCAGGTTCAAGAGCCGCGCGACCCGGACGCAGTAGGCGTCGAGAAACCGCGTCATGTCGGGCGCCTCGACGTAGAAGGCGGGCGAGGGCGGCGCCACGATCGCGCCCGCCAGGGTGGCTCGCCGCATGTTCTCGATGTGGACCAGGGAGTAGGGCGACTCCCGAAAGGCAAGCACGAGGGGCCGCCGCTCCTTCAGCTGGACGTCGGCAGCCCGCTGCAGGAGGTCGCGAGAGATGCCGTTGGCGATCGCGCCGAGGGTTCCGCCGCTGCACGGGATGACGATCATTCCCGCCACGGGATAGGAGCCGGAGGCGATGGTCGCGCCGACATCCTGATTGGGATGAACCGTGATGCGGCGCGCCGCCGGCCGCGAGACGGCGAGAAGCGACACCCAGTCGCCGGGCGACTCGATTTTCGGATCGATCTCGTTGCGCGCCACCTCGAGCGAAGCCTCGGAGAAGACCAGGTGCAGGCGCGAGATGCGCGCCGCCAGGACCCGCTCGACGAAACGCCGGGCGAGCTGCGCGCCGGAGCTTCCGGAGACTCCCACGATCAGCTCGACGCCGGCCACGGTGGCGCAGTTTAACCTTCGCCTCCCTCCGCCCTCTCGCTGACAAGGTTTTCTCCCCCCTGGCAAGAGTCGTTGCCCTCGGCGCAGATCCTTGCGGAGCGGACTCTTGCGCGCCCCGTGGCCGTCATCGCCGCAAGGAAACGTTGCGCCGGCTTGCTCCGGGCGTTTCGCGCGAGTGCCCTTAACGCGCGTGGCGTCAGCAGTTGAGCCCGGTGCCGCGTCCCGGCACGCCTTTCGCCCTCTCTCCGTGGGTCGACAAACTTGAGGAGGTGCCGATGGAGAACGCCTGATCGCGGGGACCCGATGAGGACACAGGACACAAAGAAACCCAACCCGAAGAAGGTCAACAACAACTTTCGTGAAAGGAGATTCGAATGAACAGAAAGATCGCTCTTGGCGCCTTCGCCGTTGCTCTGTCGCTCTCGGCGGGCGCGGGGCGGGCCGCGGACACCGAAGCGGCCCCCGCTGCCGGCGGGAAGATCAACATCAACCAGGCGACCGCGGCCCAAATCGCCTTGCTTCCGCGCGTCGGCGAAAAGGTCGCCGTGCGCGTCGTTGAGTACCGCAAGGAGCACGGCTCCTTTTCCCGCCCCGAGCAGCTGATGGAAGTCAAGGGCGTGGGAGAGAAGCTGTTTCTCGTTCTCAAGCCCTACGTGACGGTCTCCGGCCCGACGACGGCGACCGAGAAGATCCGTGCCGGCTCCTCGCGCGGCCGCGCCCGCGGCACCGCGCCGAAGCCTGCTTCCTCCACCGCTTCGGTGGGCAAGGAGCGGTGAATCCCCCGCCCGCCCGGGGCCGCCTCGGCGGCCCCGGGCCTCTCCGCGCATGCGCCGGCCTGTCGGCCGCCGAGCTCGTCGGGGTCCTCGCGATCCTGGCCGCGCTCGTGGCGGCGGCCGGTACGGGCGTGTCCCATCTGCGCTCGGTGGTCTCGATCCGATCAGCCGCCGCGGAAGTCGGCGCGGCGCTCTATCGCGCGCGGATGTTCGCCATCACCTATGGAGTCAACGTGGGACTGAAGTACCGCTTTCGCGACGGCCGCATGGAATGGGCGCTGTACGGCGACGGCAATGGGAACGGAGTTCGAAGCGCCGAGATCGCGAGCGGTGTCGACCGCCCGATCGGGATCCTCGTCACCTGGGGGCGCGGCGACGTTCGTCCAGCCATCATGACGGAAGCCTCGGTGCCCGACCCGGATGGTTCCGGACGGCTTTCGAGCCTGGACGATCCGATTCGTTTCAATCGCTCCGACATTTGCTCTTTCTCGGCCACCGGAGAATCGACACCGGGCTCGATCTATCTCTGGGACGGCGCCGACCGGATGGCCGTCGTGCGCGTCTATGGCCGGACCGGAAAGATGCGGACCCTTTACTACCGCCGGGGCGACCGGCAGTGGACCAAGTGAAACTCGTCCTGGGGCGGGACCGCTTACAGCGGAAGAGCAGCCGCCGGCTGTCCGGGCCGCCCCCAGAGCAGGACGTCCTCATGCGCCGCCCCGGCGGGAATGATCCCGCCGGCGGCGACGCAGCGGGTGAGAGTCGCACCCGCTCCGATCTCGACACCGTCCCAGACGGCGGTGTCGGTGACCCGGGAGGCGCCTCGGGCGCGAATCCTTCCGAGAACGCTCGTGGCCGCCTCGATGGCGGCGGCCGCGCCCAACGACAGGACGCGCCGGGTCGGATCGAACACACCTGCGCCCGGCGGGAAGGGGAAACCGCCGGCGAGCGCTTCGAGCGTCGCGCGGAGAAAATCGCGCGGGCGGCCGAGATCCGCAAATCCTCCCTCGTGGCGGACCCATCCGATTCGGCGCCCTTCGGCGAGCATCGGCACCCAGAGATCGGCGACGAGCGAGGCCTCGCCTGGAGGAATCTTCCGGAGCAGGTCCGGCGAGAGAACGCAGACGCCCGTGTAGAGGAGAGGGGATGGGCTTTCGCCGCCGAATCGCGCGATGCGATCCCCTTCGGCCTGCAACGGCGTGTACCGCTGCGGGTCCCGGTTTTCGACGACGAGCAGGGTCGCTGCGTTGCCCGCGTGACGGTGCCGCGCGAGCAGGGCGGCCGGGTCGAAGGCGATCGCCGCATCGGCGTTGACGACCAGAAAAGGCTCGCTCTCGAGGAATCGAGCCGCGTTTCGCAGGGCGCCGGCGGTGCCGAGAAGGCGCGGCTCCCAGAAAAACTGGAGCTCCGGAAGCTCGCGCGCATGCTCGCGGAGGTAGCCCTCGACCTGGTCGCCCAGGTGATGGAGATTGACGCCTGCCTCGCGAACTCCGGCTCGCCGCAGGCGCTCCAGGTGAGCGCACGCGAGAGGCACGTTGAGGAAGGGGAGGAGCGGCTTGGCGATCGACTCGGTGACGGGGCGGAAGCGCTCGCCCCTCCCCGCTGCGAGGAGGAAGGCTCTCATGGCAAGCGGAGGCCGTAGGAGGCGGAAGCGGAGGGACGAGCCATGACCGTTGCGCCTCGACCTTGCGCTAGCGCGGCACGAACACCATGTCTCGCGGCAGGCCGGGATTCTCCTGGCGCTTCAAGGCATACAGGTGAGCATAGGAGTAGGGGATCGCGGAGGCGAAGTCGAGCGCGAGGGAGGCGACGGCCCGCCGAATCGCGGCCGGGTCGCCCTCGATCTCGACGAAGTCGCCGATCGGTGTCTCATCCAGGGCCACGGCGCAGCCGTGAATCCGCCATTCTTCGCGCCGCTTCTCGTAGCGGAAGCGTCGTGAGAGGCCGAGCCGCTCGAGGATGGCCTCCGCCTCGGTCGGATCGCCGATGGTCGTCTCCCTCTCCTCGCGCGTTCGAATCCCTCGCTCGAACCGCGAGGGACCCTTGAACGTCAGTCGGCTCTCGCCGGCCACCCGGCGCAGCCGCAGCGCGCACCCCGCTCCGAAGAGCCGGCCCTGCTCATCGTCGTAGAGGTCGTTTGCTTCCTCGTGGCGCTCCTTCTCGAGTGTGGCACCCTGGTCGTGAAGTCGCCGCCGGATCTCCCCGAGGTCGCTTGCGGGAAGCTTGACCTCGATCTCCTCGGGCCGGTCGCCGGTGCTCACGAAAGCAGCCGGCGGGCGATCTCCTGTGCCCGCTTGCCGTCCAGCCGACCGCGATAGCGCGCCATCAGCTCCTTCATCAGGAGGCCGACGTCCTTGACGGAGGAGAGCCCCTTCTCCGCGATGACGGTTCGCACGGCCGTCTCGACCTCCGGCTCCGACAGCTCCTGTGGCAGGTAGCCCTGGAGGATTGCCAGCTCCTCGGTCTCCGCGTCGACGAGATCCCGTCGTCCACCCTTCTCGTACTGCTCGATCGCCTCGCGGCGCTGCTTGACGGCGCGCCGGACGGCCGACTCGATCTCCTCGTTGGTCAGATCCCGCTGCGCCTGGATCCGCTCGTTCTTCAAGGCCGAGAGGAGCAACCGCAGCGTCGAGACGCGGCGCTTCTCGCCGGCCTTGAGAGCCGCCTTCAGGTCCGATTCGATGCTTGACAGCATCCGAAAAAGCTATCACCTCGGCGGCAGGGGTACCCGGCGGGAGCCTCTCGAGGGATTACCGTTCCGGAGGCTCCCGCGTTAGCCTCTCCACTGTGAGGCGACTGCTCGTCGGAACGGCCGGCCACATCGATCACGGCAAGACCGCCCTGGTGAAGGCCCTGACCGGGATCGACGCCGACCGGCTGCCGGAGGAAAAGCGCCGCGGAATCACGATCGATTTGGGCTTCGCCCACGCGGAGTGGGGAGGCGTCCGGATCTCGTTCGTCGACGTGCCCGGCCACGAGAAGTTCGTGCGCAACATGCTGGCCGGCGCCGGGTCGATCGACGCGGTTCTGCTCGTCGTCGCTGCCGATGAATCCGTGATGCCCCAGACGCGCGAACACTTCGAGATCGTCCGATTGCTCGGCATCGACCGAGGCGTCGTCGCCGTCACGAAGATCGACCGGGTTGCACCGGAGCTCGTCGGGGTGACCTTGGAGGACGTGCGGGAGCTCGTGCGTGGCTCGTTTCTCGAGGCTGCTCCCGTCGTTCCCGTCTCCTCCCGAACCGGCGAAGGGCTTGAGACGTTGAAGGCGGCGCTGGTCGGCCTGGCGGCGCCGGAGCAGAACGTGCGGGAGACGGGCGCGGCGCGTCTTCCGATCGATCGCGCCTTTCTGGTCCCGGGGTTCGGACCGGTGGTGACGGGAAGCCTGGTCTCGGGCGCGATCTCGCGGGATCAGAAACTGGAGCTCCTGCCCGAGCGTCGGGCGGTGCGGGTCCGACGCCTGGAGGTCCATGGGCGCGAGACCGCGGAGGCACGCGCCGGAGAACGCGTCAGCGCAAATCTGGTCGGGGTCGAGCTGTCGGACCTCGAACGCGGGAAGGTGCTCGCGAGCCCCGGCGCCCTGCCGGTCAGCGCGCTCGTGACGGCGAGCGTGCGGCTGCTCGCCTCGTCTCGCCCCGTTCGGTCCGGAGACCGATTCTTCTTTCACCACTTCTCATCCGAGCGGCGGGCTCGGCTGCGACTGCTCGGCGCGGCGCAGCTCGCCCCGGGCGGATCCGCGCGGGCGCAGCTGCGGCTGTCCGCCCCGGTCGCCGCGGTGCCGGGAGATCGATTCGTGCTCCGCAGGCTCTCACCGGTCGAGACGATCGGAGGGGGCGTGATCTTGGACGCCCTCTGGCCGCCGGTCGGGCGAGTCCGATTGGAGGACGTCGAGCGGCTCGACCGGCTCGAGTCTGGAGATCTCACGGAGCGGTGCGTGCTCTGGGTCGAGCAGTCCCGAGAGCGCGGCGCGGGGGAAGAAGAGCTGGCGGCGCGCGCCGGCCGATCCGCATCGCAGATTCGGTCGGCTCTGGCCGGCCCGCTTTCCGAGGGCCGGATTCGCGCGCCGCGGCGGTCACCCGATCGCTACATCGCCGAATCGAGCCTCGAGCGGCTGGCGGAGAGGGCCTCCGCGGAAATCGCGGCCTATCTCGCAGCGGAGGGAGCAGCGGTCGGCATGCCGCGAAGGACACTGCTCGCGCGGCTGCTGCCGTCGGCCGAGCCGCGGTGGGCCGAGGCGCTCGAAGCCGCCCTCGCCGCGCGCGGTGTCTTTCAGCTCGCCGGCGAGGAGGCTCGCCCCCCCGGGCGGGCGGACCTGGGCTCCGGGGAACGGGATCTCGCCGAGAGGATCATCGCGGTCTTCCGCGAGCGCGGCCTCGATCCGCCGTCTCCGGCCGAGGCCGCCGAGCGTGTGCGGCATCGGCCGAAGGTGGTCGAGGGCCTGATCGGTTACCTCGCCAAGAAGGGGGACCTGGTGCGTCTGCCGGGGGGCTGGCTCGTGGCGCGCGAGGCGGTGGACGGGGTGGTCGCGCGGCTTCGGGGCTCCGGAAAGGAATCGATCGACGTCGCCGAGTTCAAGGAGATGTTCGGCCTGACCCGACGGCTGGCAATCCCGCTGCTCGAGCACCTCGATGGCGCCAAGGTGACGCGGCGCGTGGGAGACCGGCGGGAGATCCTTCCCGGGTGACTCGGCCCGAAAGATCTGCCGCGCCTGGACGAAAAGCGCGTCCGCGTCAGAGCGACTGACGCAAGGAGGCGGTCGACTTGAGCTCGCTGTCGAAGGAGATCTGGCCGCCCAGGGTGAGCTCGTTCCAGGTGGCGACAGCGGAGGCGCCAGTTCGCGCCGGACGAAAAGCCCAGGACTCCATCTGCTTGCGGAAGTACGCAATGAGAACGGGATCGCTCGCTTGGATCGGGATCGTCTTCTCGACACGACCGTTTTGATTGATCCGAACCCAGAACTTCGCGGAGAAGGGTCCCTTGTAGGAGCTCGAGGACCACGGTTGCTTCTTCGGCACGGGCGGCGTGTCGAGTTGTTCGTTGGCGACCGTTCCCTCGAGGGGCGGTCCGGGCTTGACGCCCGCCAGCCAGTCGGCGTCATTCCCCCACTCGAGCGGCTTCGCGAGAGGTGTCGAGGGCGTGATGGGCGTGAGCAGAAACTGCTCGATCTTCGGGGAATCGATCTCGACGGCCAAATCGAGGCGGAGCGACGCCCAGGTCTCGACGGCTTGTCCCGCCTTGCGCCCGGGATCGAAGACCCAACGGAGCAAGGAAGTCTGCGTCGTCGTCGACAGAGAGGGAATGGGATCGCGCATGCGCCGGAGGCTCACCGCTTTGCCCTTTGGATCGACCCGGACCGAAGCAAAGAAAGTCGCGGGAATGACGGCGTCCGCAGTCGCCGGCTTGACGGGCGGCATCGCCGGTGTGTCGGCTGGGGTCGCAAACGGATTCTCCGAGGGGAGTGTTTCGACGGTGATGACCGGAGGGTCGGCGAGACGGAGGACCGGCGCCGGGACGGGTAGGACCACAGCTGGCCCGGGAGCCGCGGCCGGCGTCGGAGCAGCCGCGGACGGAGGCGGAGTGGGCGCCGGCTGGTCCGGCGATGCGCTCTGCGCCCTTGCGAGCGTCGCCAACAGCCCGGCGATCACCCCAAGTCCAATCGCCTTGGTCATGACTTTAGCAAGCAGTATAACGGACCGGACTCGCGGAATCGCTTCCGGGCGGGTGCGGCACACGGTATGCGGCCGCCGCCGGCGGCATCGTTTGGACCCCGCGGTCCCCCCCGCCGCACGTCACTTGGCCAGGAGCCAGTTCTCTCCGCAACCGATGTCGACGGCCAGGCGCACCTTGAGCTGCGCCGCCCCCTCCATGACTTCTCGCACGAGACCCGAGACGCACTCGACCTCGGCGTCCGGGCACTCGACGACGAGTTCGTCGTGAACCTGGAGAATCGGGCGCGCGGCGAGGCGGCGCTCCGCGAGGGCCGCGTCCAGCCGGATCATGGCGATCTTGATGATGTCCGCCGCGGATCCCTGGAAGGGAGCGTTCAAGGCCATTCGCTCCGCATTGGCTCGCACAGCGCCGTTGGACGCCGCGATGTCGGGAATGGGGCGAACGCGGCCGAAGATCGTGCGAACCTCCCGTGTGCGGCGCGCCTCCTCGAGCACTCCCTCCAGGCAGCCCCGCACCTTGGGGAACTGGTTGAAGTAGGAGTCGACGTAGGCCTTCGCCTCGGAGGTCGACACGCCGAGGTCCTTGCCGAGCGTGAAAGCGGCCATTCCGTAGAGGAGCGCGAAGTTGATCCGCTTGGCGGCGAAGCGCATCTCGGAGCTGACGAGATCGGGCGCGACGTTGAAGATGCGCGCGGCCGTCGAGCGGTGGATGTCGTCGCCGCGCGCGAAGGCATCGATCAGGTTCTGGTCCCCGGAGAGATGAGCGAGGATCCGGAGCTCGATCTGAGAATAGTCGGCCACCACCAGCTTTTGGCCCGGGGGCGCGACGAAGGCGCGGCGGATCTCGCGGCCGGCCACCGTGCGGATGGGGATGTTCTGCAGATTGGGATCGGAGGAGGAGAGGCGGCCCGTCGCCGCAACGGTCTGGCGGAAGGACGTATGCACACGCCCCGCCGCGTCGACGAGCTCCGGCAGCGCATCCACGTAGGTCCCCTTCAACTTCGCGATTTCGCGAAACTCGAGGACGAGCTTGGGCAGAGCGAAGCCGCGGTCGGCGAGCTCGCTCAACACCTCGACCCCCGTGGAGGAGGACTTGGTCTTGGCCGTCTTCTTCAAGACCGGGTAACCCAATTTCTCGAAGAGGATTTGCCCGAGCTTGACGGGAGAGTTGACGTTGAACTCCTCGCCCGCCTCGGCCCAGATCTTCTGCTCGAGCTCGCGCAGATCCCGCTCCATCCGAGCGGAGGTCGCGCGCAGCAGAGGCACGTCGATGGCGACTCCCGCGATTTCCATTCGCGCCAGCACCGGAGTGAGAGGACGCTCGATCTCCCGATAGATTCGCTCGAGCTCGGGCCGCCGCGAAAATTCCTCGCGGAGCGCTCGGCAGAGCGCGACCGATGTCGAGGCGCGCTCGGCGAGCCAGCGGTCCGCGCTTTCGATCTCGTAGCCCTCGGAGAGCGAGCCGTTGGCGACGCCGGCCTCCTTGTCGGGAAGAAGACGGGAGCCCAGCCGCAGGAAGGCGATGGCCTCGATCTCGGGGCTCGCGACACCGGGGGCGAGCACGTACTGGGCCAGGCCAACGTCGAAGACTTTCCCTCGTATGGCGCTTCCCGCGCGCGCGAGCAGGGCGTCGAGGGGCTTGGCGTCGGGCAAAGAGAAGAAGGCGTCCGGCCCGTCGAGCGCCTTCCAGCGGAGAGCGATTTGCTCGACCGGCTCCTCGGCGATTTCCGCCGCAACTCCGTCGGAGAGGGCGAGCAGCGCGTGTCCGTCTCGCGCCAGGAGAGCCACGCCGACAGGGTCCCCCGAAAGCGAGAAAGCCTCGCCGGCCTGGAGGCGGCGGGAGACGACCGGCGGCGGGGCGGCGGCCTCGCCCTGGATTTCCGCCGCAAGCGACTGAAACTCGAGCTCCGAAAAGATCGCCTTCAACTTCTCGAGGTCGGGAGCCGAGCGCCGGAGCGTCTGCGGGGGCACCTCGATCGGCAGGTCCGTCGGGATCTCGGCCAATCGGCGCGACAGCAGGGCATCCTCCTTGTGCTGCCGGAGGCTCTCGCCCACTTTCCCCGGAATCTCTCCCATCTTCTCCAGGAGATTTTCGAGACTGCCGTAGGTCGAAATCCACTTCTTCGCCGTGACCTGGCCGACACCCGGCACTCCGGGAATGTTGTCGACGCTGTCGCCCATGAGGGCGAGCACGTCGGCGACCTGGTTCGGGGCGACCCCGAAGAACTCGCGCACACCGGCCTCGTCCAAGAAAATCTCCCGGCCGGTGTGGAAGACGCGGACTCTCGGCCCGACTAACTGGAGCATGTCCTTGTCCGCGGTGACGATGACGACGTCGAAGCCCTCGGCCGCGGCCCTATTCGCGAGCGTGCCGATGACGTCGTCGGCCTCGTATCCGGGCAGCTCCAGCACCGGAATCCGGTAGGCGTCGAGAACGCGCCGAATCTCGGGCAACTGCCCCGAGAGATCCTCGGCCATCGCGGGCCGATTCGCCTTGTAGTCGGCGTAGGCATCGTGGCGTGCCGTTCGCTCCGGCCCGTCCCACGCCACGGCCAGGTAATCGGGCGAGCGCTCGCGCAGGAGCTTGCGCAGCATCGTCACGAACCCGTAAATGGCATTGGTCGGCCGCCCGGCCGAGGTCGAGAGCCTTTGAATGGCGTGGTAGGCGCGGTGGATGTTGGACATCGCGTCTACCAGATAGAGGGTGGGGCGTGTCTCCGGCATCGAAGCGATTCTATTGGCTCGGTTAGCGAGGCGGCCGGGTGCCACGAAACCGGCCATCGGCGCGGCGATTGAGTTTCCGGGAGTCGACCGGCACGCGCGCGCGGCGGCCGGCGCATCGACCGGAAGTCTCGCGGGCAGAAGGGATTCGATCTCGGCGAGAACGGGGCAGAAAAGAAAACGCGCGACCCTTTTACGGTGTCGCGCGATTCAATAAAAACAGAATACTGAAATGACACACTCGAGTCAAGAAGAATCGTGGTCAGGCCAACTTCTTTCCCTTCAATGAGTCGGAGTCGGAGGGTTGGCGCGCCGCGAGCGGATCGAAGGGGTTCCCCCTGCTCCGGATGACCGACGGGTGGTCAGAACCGCCGTCGGACGGCGGCCAGGACCTGGTCGCGCAGACGCTGCGCCTCAGTCTGCAGGTCGGCGGTTTCCCGCTGCATTTGCCCGACGAAGTCGGCGTCCGAGATTCCGGCGAGGTTGATTCCGACGTTCAAGAGCGCCGACTCGGTTGCGGCCTCGAGAAGCAACGCGGCCGAGCCGGCATCGGAAGCGGCGTTGGGGTTCCCTTTTTCGACCAGCTCGGGCAGGGCCGCGAGCAGCCGCACCGCGGCGCGCGCCGTGCGCATCGGGACCTCGGTCGCCAGCCGGTTGGCGACGGAGAGAAGGCGATTGCGCTCCTCTTTTTGTTCGGGGCTCTCCTTGGGGAGGCGGCGCGCCTCGACGACACGGTCGTAGGCTTCGGAGTCCTCGCGCGCGAGGCCGCAAAGGCTTTCCCGCGCGGCGCTCGCCGCTTCGGCGATCACGCGGACCGCGCCGTGTGCCGAGGCATATTTCTCCTTGGACAGAGTCAGCGCGGCCACCATCTCGACGAGCGCCGCGCCCATGGCGCCCGCCACGGCGGCCGCGGTCCCGCCGCCAGGCGTCGGCGCCTCGGAGGCGAGGGCGCGAAGGAAGTCGGCGAGCGGCAGCTTCGAGAAGTCCGTCACGATCGTTCGACGACCCGGCCGCGGCAGACGACGCCGGCAACCAGGTTGACCCCCCAATGATAGATGAGGTGCCGATCGTCCGGGGCGTCGATCCAGACGACGTCCGCGGACTTTCCGGCCTCGAGCGAGCCGGTCTCGGCGGCGAGACCCAGCGAAGCCGCGGCGTTCAGGGTGATGGCCGTCAGCGTTTCTTCCACTGTCAGAGCGGAATCCAAACACGCGTGCGCCGCCACGGCGGGCACGGACTCGGTCCAGCACGTTCCGGGGTTGGAGTCGGAGCCCACCGCGACGGGCACACCGGCGGCGACGAGCGCGCGCGCCGGCGCCCGCCGGGAACGCATCCACCAGGCCGTGCCCGGGAGGATCGTCGCCACCGTTCCGGCACGGGACAGGGCCTCGATCTCCTCTTGCCCGATCCAGAGCAGGTGGTCCGCCGAAGCGGCCTGAAGCTCGGCCGCGAGAAAGGTCCCGCCGGACCGGGCGAGCTCGTCGGCGTGAATCCGTAGCCCCAATCCGGCTCGGGCGGCGGCTTCGAGAATGGTTCGCGACTCGTCCACCGTGAAGACCCCTTCGTCGCAAAAGACGTCGCAGAAGCGGGCCAGCCCCCGGTGCGCCGCCTCGGGAACGATCTCCTCGGCGATCACGCGCACCCATTCGGCGCGACGAGAACGGTACTCCGTCGGGACCTCGTGCGCCGCGAGAAGAGTCGGAACGATGCGCGGCAGCTCCGGATCCCGGGCCGCATCGGCCAGGATCTGGAGCGATCGGATCTCGTCGGAGGGGGTCAGGCCGTAGCCCGATTTGGCCTCGACCGTCGTCGTCCCGTGCGCTCGCATCCGGGCGAGAAGAGCCCGGGTTCGTCGCGCGAGCTCCTCCGTGGACGCCTCGCGCGTCGCGCGAACCGTGGCATTGATGCCGCCTGCCTGCGCGGCGATGGATGCATAGCTTTCGCCGGCGAGGCGCCGCCCAATCTCGGGCCCGCGGTTGCCGGCCCAAACGGGGTGGGTGTGCGCGTCGACGAAGCCGGGGAGAACCGTCTGGCCGGTGGCGTCGATCGAGACGGCAGCGGCTGACTCGGAGAAACGGCGGCGGTACTCCTCTTCGCTCCCGACGAAGGTGAGAATGCCGTTCTCGGCGCGAAGCGCGGCACCGGCGATGCGGAGAATTTCTCCCTGCTCGCGGCCGCGACGCGCGGCGCGGCCAACGGGTGTGGCGAGGCAGGCGGCGTTGCGGATCTCCAGAGACGGAATCGGCTCGGGTGCCGTCATCACGGTCTCCCGTCCTGTCGCCGGGGGTGAGGAGCTCGGGGGTAGCCCACCTGTCCCGGCGGGTTCGGGTCGCTCTATCCCGCTCCCTCTTCCTTCTCGGGCTTGCGGGTCAGGTACGACAGCGGCCGGTCATTCTCGTTTTCCTCCCGGTCGAACTCGAGCACCTGGGAAAAAAGCTCGATCATCTTCTGCAGCTGCAGACGGAAATTGGTCCTCTGAATCTTGAGCTCGTGGATGGCCTTCTCGATCTCCGCGGATCGCTGGAGCGCGCTGTGTGTCAGCCGCTCGCCCGCCTCCTGAGCCTCCTGGACGATCCGCTCGGCATCCTTCTGGGCCGTCGTTCGGATGTCCTCGGAGGCCCGCTGTGCCGTCAACAGCGTCGCCTTGAGGATGCGTTCGCGCTCGCGATGCTCGTCGTTCTCTTCGGCCAGCTGACGGACCCGAGCATCGAGCTCCGAGTTCGAGCGCGCGAGCTCCTCCATCTCCTCGGCCACCATGTTCAAGAACGTCTCCACCTCGACCGGGTCGAAGCCTTTCCACTTTCGGGAGAACTCGTGTTTCTGGATCTCGAGGGGTGTGAGGCGAGGCATGGGTCCTCCTTAGAGCGGGTTAGAACGCTCCCGCAGCGGCCAGTCGTATGAGCCGGGACAGGAAGAAGATCAGAACGATGACGAAGATCGGCGAGAGATCGATCCCGCCGGTTCGCGAGGGCGGAACCAGCCGCCGGAAAGGGCGGAAGAGAGGCTCCGTCGTGGCCCACAGGAAGCGCACGATCGGGTTGCGAGGGTCCGGGCTGACCCAGGAGACGAGCGCGGCGATGATGACGAGCCACTGGACCGCTTGAAGGACGAAGAGAACGGTTTCGAACAGGGCTCGGGCGGCTGCTCCCCCGAGGTTCACGTGATCTCCCTCGGCCCGAACAGGGCGGTTCCGAGGCGAACCTCCGTGGAGCCCTCTTCGACGGCGATCGGATAATCGTGGCTCATCCCCATGGAAAGCTCTGGAAAAGGGCGGCCGAATCGGTTGGCCAGGCTGTCGCGCAACTCGCGCAGCTTGCGGAAGAAGGGCCGCGTGCGCTCCGCCTCGGGATCGAACGGAGGCACCGCCATCAAGCCCCGCACGTCGAGGTGTCGGGCGTCGAGCGCCAACGCCGCGAGCTCCTCGAGCCCGGCCGGGAGCACGCCGGATTTGGTGGGCTCCTGCCCCAGGTTGACCTCGATCAAGACAGGCCACTGCCGGCCCGTCTCCCCGAGGAGCCTCTCCAGGCGCTCCACAAGTCTTTGCCGATCTAGGCTTTCCAAGGCTGAGAAGTATTGTAGCGCCATGGCGGCCTTGTTCGTCTGCAGAGATCCGATCAGGCGCCAGGAAAGTTGCGGAAGCTCCTTGCGCACCGCCTCGATTTTCGCCGCCCCTTCGGCGACGCGATTCTCACCGAAGAGAAGCTGACCGGCTCGCGCCGCGGCGCGGACCGCGTCGGGCCCGTGCCCTTTCGTGACCGCCAGCAAGGCGATCCCGCGCGGATCGCGCCCCGCCCGATCGGCCGCGCGCGCGATCGCAGCGAGGGCCTCCTCGCGGCGCGCAGCGATCGTTCCGGCAGAGACCTCCTGCGTAGCAGCCCCTCAGGCGCCCTCGCTCGCATCGGCGCCCAGGTTGGCCAGCCGGTCGGCGTTGCGGTTCTGCTCGCGGCGCACGTGGCGGATGGAGAAGCGGCGAAAGCGTTTGGCTCGGGCAACGGCCTCCGAGACGAGCGGCTTCAAGTGGTCGGCCTTGACGCGGTACTTGCCGTTCAACTGATGGACGAGCAGCTCGCTGTCCGAGAGAATCTCGACCTCTTCGGCGCCGAGCTGTTCGGCCCGGGCGAGCGCCAACAGGAGGGCGCGGTACTCGGCGACGTTGTTGGTGGTCCGGCCCAGGGCTTCGAAGTGCTCCTCGGCGCCATCTTCACCCCGGGGCTCGACCCAGACACCGGCCCCGGCCGGACCCGGGTTTCCTCGCGCCGCTCCGTCGACGTAGGCGCGAAAGCGCTTGGCGCTCACGAGGCGTGCGGATCGTAGTAGAGGATCCTCTTGCAGCTGTCGCAGTACACGATCTCGCGGCCGGCCTTCAGGACCTGCAGGGCCGCGGGGCGGATCTTCACGTGACAGGCGGAGCAAGAATAGGAGCTCGCGATCTGAATGACGCGGGAGATCGCGAGACCGCGCTTCTTGTCGAGCAAGCGGTGGAACTCCGACCGATCTCGTTGGGGAATATCGGCCTCCAGCCGCTGGATCTCGATCTCGGCGGCGGCGAGTTCTTCGTTGATCGCCCGCTGGGCCGCGCGCCAGTCCTTGAGCCGTTCTTCATGCCGCTCGGTCTCGCCGGGGAGGTTCTGCTCGCGGGTCGCGAGGTCCGAGCGCACCGACTCCATCTCTTCCTCGAGGGCGAAGAGCCGCTCCTCGGTCGTCCGGATGGAGCGCTCGACCCCGTCGATCTCGTTCAAGATCGCGGAATACTCCCGACTCGACTGCACGCTTCGGAGCTGGGTTTGGAATTTCTTCTGCTTTTCCTTCAGGTCCGCCAGCTCTGCCTCGGCCCGACGGGCTTCCTTCTCCGCTTCCGATGCGCGGGACTTCAGCTTCTCGACGGCTTCGACCTTCTCACGGAACTCCTGGTCGACCTCGACGAGCTCTGCCGGCACCGTGTCCCGCTCTCGGCGGCGCTCCCGGACGAAGTGGATGCGGTCCTGGAGGCGGTAGAGCTGTTCGAGGACGGAGTTCATCGGATCATGACTCCGCGCCCGCGCAGCAAAAGGGGTGTCCCGTTCACAGGACACCCCTGGTGACTCTCTTCCGGCGCTGCCTTGTCTCCGTTTTCTCTTTGCGAACTCCTCAAGCTCCCCGTACCCCTTCACAACCCCGGCCTGGTGGGTCCACTCGGATTCGAACCGAGGTCTGACCGGTTATGAGCCGGTGGCTCTAGACCGCTGAGCTATGGACCCCGGAACGTTCCGTTGCCGTTCCGGGACGGAATATATCGCAAAAGCGCGAGGCCCTTGCGGCGCGAGGGGCTCGCGTTCTCGGCAGACGCGAGGACGCCGGGTCCGGCGCTCCCGACGGAAGGCGGATCCGCCGGGCCGAGCCGGTGGCCCCGGGGAGGCGGATATCTCGCCCGGGCGTCCGTCTAGCGGATCGTCTCCAGGAAGGGCCGAAGCTTCTTGGCGCGCGAGGGGTGGCGCAGCTTGCGCAGCGCCTTGGACTCGATCTGGCGGATGCGCTCGCGGGTGACGTTGAAGGAGCGGCCCACCTCTTCCAGGGTGTGCTCGGAGCCGTCGCCCACGCCGAACCGCATCTTCAGAACCTGCTCCTCGCGCGGGGTCAGGGATTTCAAGACGCGGCGAGTCTGGTCCTGAAGGTTGGAGACGAGGACGGCGTCGATCGGCGAGAGAACCTGGCGGTCCTCGATGAAGTCGCCCAGATGAGAATCCTCTTCTTCGCCGATCGGCGTCTCGAGCGAAATCGGCTCCTGCGCGATCTTCATGATCTTGCGGACCTTGGACACCGGCATGTCCATGCGCTTGGCGATCTCTTCGGCGTTGGGCTCGCGGCCGAGCTCTTGAACGAGGGAGCGCGACGTGCGCGTCAGCTTGTTGATCGTCTCGATCATGTGCACCGGGATTCGGATCGTCCGCGCCTGGTCGGCGATGGCCCGCGTGATGGCCTGGCGGATCCACCATGTCGCATACGTCGAGAACTTGTAGCCCCGCCGATGCTCGAACTTTTCGACCGCCTTCATGAGGCCGATGTTCCCCTCCTGGATCAGGTCGAGGAACTGCAGCCCGCGATTGGTGTACTTCTTGGCGATCGAAACGACCAGACGCAGGTTCGCGACGATCAGCTCGTGCTTGGCCTGATCCGCCTCTTCCTCGCCCTCCCGCACCATGCGGAGGGTCTTCTTGACGTCCTCATGCGTGACCCCGAACTTCAGCTCGAGCTCGCGAAGGGCCTTGCGGTACTTGGCGATCCGGCGCTTGTAGAAGTCGAGCCGCGTCGGGTTCTTTTCCCGCTTGAGAGTCAGCGTGTCCTGGCGGATCGTCGATTCGGGAACCGACATCTGGCGGTCGATGTCCTTCAAGATTCCGATGGCGCGGTTCAACACGGCGGGAGTGAAGTCGGCGGCGCGGATCAGTCTCGCCATGTCGGCAATGCGCCGATCGATCGAGGACTCGATGCGCGCCAGGGCCTTGGAGCCGCGCTTCAAGGTGCGCGCCTTGAACTTCATCCGCTTGATGTCTTTGTCGAGGGCCCCGATCTTCTTGAACGACGCGAGCACGTTTTCGATGCGGCGCGTCGCCCGGTGGTCCATCTCCTCCTCTTCCTCGTCGGAAGGGTTGATGAGCTCGTTGACCATCCGCGTGTCGCGCCCGGCGCTTTCGAGAAGTTTCAGGATCTCCTCGAGGACGACCGGGTTGTTCGCCAGCGCCTGGTAGATCTTGGCCTCGCCCTGCTCGATGCGCTTGGCGATGCGGACCTCTCCCTCGCGGTCGAGGAGCTTGACCGTCCCCATCTCGCGCAGATACATCCGCACGGGATCGTTGGTCTTCTCGACGGCCTCGCGGGCCTCTTCGGCCGACTCCGCCTCGAGGGCGGCCCGACGCCGGGCGGCGCGGTCGGGGTCGGTGACGATCTCGACGCCGAGGTCGAAGAGCCTGACGTAGACCTCCTCGAGATCCTGCGGGTTGCCGGTCACCTCATCGGAGAGAACCGTCTGCATCTCTTCGTAGAGCAAGTAGCCCTTCTCCTTGCCCACCCGAAGGAGCACCTGAACCTCGGGATACCGTTCCTCAATCACCAAGCTCATTTCCTTTCCGAGAGGGTTTCAGCTGCTTGATCCGGCGATCGACCTCCTGCTTCTGGCGCAGAAGTCCATCGATCTCGGTCTTCGACCGCTTTTCCGATTCCGCTCTTCCGATGGCCGTCAGGAGCGCACCGCTCTCGCGCCTCAAGTAGCTCGTCTCGAGCCCATCTAAGGCCTGTTGGACGCTCTCGCGAGTCGGTTCCGGCCCTTCCTCCAGAGCCACCAGAGAGAGAAGAGATAAGTCTCCTTGTTCCTTAAGGTGGGCGATTCGAGCCGGAAAATCAACCGTTTCCGAGTCGCTCTCTTTCTGTCTCAGCAGTCTGACCAGCTTTCTGACCCCTTCGTTGCTCAGCCATTCTTCTCTCAAGCTCTTTGAAATCAGCAACTTGAGATCGCCACCCTGCAGGAGAACGCGCAGGACTCGCCGTTCTGCCGGGGAAATGGATAACACGGCCGAATTCCCCGACGTTCCCTGCTGATCATTACGCTGTAATTTGGGGATTCGACTCAGGTTCTGCCCGCGCCAGAGGACGTCGATCGGGATCCCAACCGCCTGGGAGACCTTCCGGTACTGCTCGTAGCGCAGAATGGGTTCCGGGATCGTCTTGACGATCTCGAGTAGGCCGGTGACGCGGCTGCTCCGTTCCGAGGCGGAAATACCCTGCTGGTCCGGGTGGATCTCCTCGAGGAGCCATTGGAGGAAGTCCGGTGCCTCCTCGACGAGGGAGGCCAGGACCGCGGGGCCGGCGCGACCAAGCACGTCGTCGGGATCCTCGCCCTCCGGTAGCCGGACCACCGAGACACGGAGGCCCTGAGCGAGGCACAGGCCGATAGCCGTCCGGGTGGCGGCGCGCCCGGCGGCATCGCCGTCGTAGCAGAGGATCACGTGGTCGGCGTGTCGGCGAAGGCGTTCGGCTTGTTCCGGTGTGAGCGCCGTGCCCATCGAGGCGACGGTCTCCTCGACTCCGGCGCGAAGGAGGGCCAGGTGGTCGAAATACCCCTCGACCAAGACGGCCCGCTCCCGGCGTCGGATCGGGTCCCGCGCCTCGAAGAATCCGTAGAGGGTTCTTTTTTTCTGAAAGATCGGAGATTCCGGCGAGTTCAGATACTTCGGATCCTGCCCGGCGGCGAGCGCCCGACCTCCGAACCCGACGGCACGCCCGCGCTCGTCTCGGAGAACGAAAAGGAGTCGGTGGCGGAAACGATCATAGGCGCCTCGGCCCTCCGGCCGAGGTTGGAGCAGCCCGGCCTCGACCAGGAGAGCCTCCGGGAAGGCGCCAGAAAGGCTGCGGCCCAGGCTGTCCCAGGAATCGGGGGCATAGCCCATGCCGAGCTTCTTCCATACCTCGGCCGGCACTCCGCGTTCCTCGAGGTATCGGGCAGCCGGGTTGGCCGGCTTGGAAAGCTCTGCGGCGAAGAAACGCTGCGCAGCGGCGATGGCCTCCAAGAGCTTCTCCCGCCGGTCCCCTCCCGGACGGCGCGACGGACGCTTGGGGATCGAAACGCCGAAGCGCGAGGCGAGCGCCTCGACGGCCTCGGGGAAGTCGAGCCGATCGATTTGCCGAACGAAGTGGATGACGTCGCCGCCGGCTCCGCACCCGAAACAATGGTAGAGGCCCTTCTCTCGGTCGACGGTGAAGGAGGGAGTTCGTTCATTGTGGAAGGGACACAGCCCCTTCCAGGATCGTCCGGCCTTCTTGAGTCGCGTGTGCTCGCCGATGACCTCGATGATGTCCGCGGCGCTCCGGAGTTGTGCGAGCACGGCGTCGTTGATGTCGAGGTCGGAGGTCATTGCGGTCGTCCTGATCAGAGCGAGGGATCCGGAACTTTACTGCCTTTCTCCCGGAGCGGCGCAGGATCCTGCGGGGCGGCAGCGCCCCGGAGGACGGCGTGGACGGTCGTCGCTCGGTCGCTCTTCCTGCGGTCGAGAGGGGGATCCTCCAGCCGCCCGAGCCTCGGGATGACCGCCTGGAGTCGGAGCTTCCCGGCGGTCACTTGAGCAACACGATCGTGGCGCCGTTGCCGCCTTCGCGGGGATCGGCCGCCCGAATCGACGCGACCACCGGGTGCGCCCGCAGGTGCTCGCGAAGGCCGTTTCGCAGCCTCCCCGTGCCGTGACCGTGGACGACTCTCAGGCTCGCTCGCCCGGCGAGGATCGCCGCGTCCAGGGCGCGCTCCACCTCCTCGACGGCCTCCTCCAATCGCCGGCCGATCACGTTGACCTCGCTCGGGGAGGTCCGGTCCTCGGACTCGGCGGAAGGCAGGTGCTTCGCCCGGGGAGGCGGGAAAGAAGTTGCGGCCGGAGGCATCGGTTCGAGATCCTCGCGCGCGACGCGCATCTTCTTTCCGGAGACCTCGAGCCACGCCGAATCGTCGACCAGGGCAGAGACGGTGCCCTCGGTCTTGGTTCCACGAAGCCGAGCACGGGATCCCACGGCGAGCGGTTCCGATCGGGACCGGCTCAGGGCGTCGGCTTCGGCGAGAACCGTCTCGGAGGCGGCGACCTGGTTCTCCGCGGCGGAGATCAGGCGAGCGGCCGAGGCTTGCGCCTGGCGTGACGTGTCCTGGCGCAGCCGCGCCAGCTCCCCGGCGACCTCTCGGGCCAGTTGCGTCTTTGCGCGGTCGAAGGCCGCGGCTCCTTCTTCCAGAATCTTCTCGCGCTGCCGCCGCAGGGTCTCCCGCTCGGAGCGCAGATGCTCCGCTTCCGCGGCGGCGCGATCCCGCTCCTGTCCCAGTTCCCGCTCGCGCTTTCGCAAACGTTCGAGGGCCGCTTCGGCTTCCGCCTCCGCCCGCTCGCGCCGGCGCCATCCCTCACCCAGAATCTCCTGCGCCCGCGCCAGCACGGGTTCTGGAATCCTGCGCTCGCGCGCGACCGAAAGGGCATGGCTGCGGCCCGAGAGTCCGGGATGAAGGCGGTAGTTCGGAGCCCCGGTCGCTTCGTCGAACTCCATGGCCGCGCAGACGGCGTCGGATCTTCCCGCAGCCAGGTTCTTCACGGCCGACAGGTGCGTCGTCACGATCCCGCGAGCGCCCCGGGAGAGAAGAGCCTCGAGCCAGGCGACGGCGAGGGCGCTGCCCTCCTCCGGATCGGTGGCCCCGCCGATCTCGTCGACGAGGGCGAGGGCTCCCGGGCGTGCCTGCGCGAGGATTTCGGCAAGGATCTCCATCGAGGAGGAGAACGTCGAGCGGTCGGCCAAGATGGCCTGGGCATCGCCGATCTCGGCCTGGATCGAATGAAAGACGGGCAGGCGCGTTCCGGCGGCCGCCGGAACGGGGAAGCCGGACTGGGCGAGCAGAGAAAAGAGCCCCGCCGTCTTGAGCACGACGGTCTTTCCGCCGGCATTTGGGCCGGAAACCACGAGCAGGCGTTTGTCCCGATCCAGGTGGAGATCCAGCGGGACGACATCGCGGGCGGTCCGCGACTCTCCCAACACGCGCTGCCTCAGAGGCGCCAGCCGCCCGTCGAGCAGGGGATGTCGCGCGGCGCGAAGCGTCCAGGAGCCGTCGTCGGAAATCTCCGGAATTCGGCCGCTCGTGATTTCCCCGAACTCGACGCGGGTCTCGAGAGCGTCGAGCTCGCCCATGGAGTCCACCGCGCGGGAGAGGTCCTGGGCTTGGTCGAGAATTCGTCGGCCCAGCTCCGCGAGCAGCCGCTCGACTTCACGGCGTTCCTCTGCGGCCTGAAGCGCCAGCTCGTTGTTCGCTTCGATCACCTCGAGGGGCTCGACGAACACGGTCTGGCCCGATCCCGAGCGATCGTGCACGATCCCGGGCACCCGCGTTCGGGCGGAGGCCAGAACGGGAAGGCAGTACCGGTCGTTGCGCTGGACCAGGACCGCGTCGCCCAGGGCGTCGCGCCGCTCCTCCAGGAGCTTCGACATCTTCTGGGAAACCTCGACGCGGCGCCGCCGGAGCCTCTCGCGCAGCTCCCGCAGGCGCGGAGAGGCGTCGTCTCGCACCGAGCCGTCGGCGGCGAAGAGCCGCCGTCCATGCTCGATGAGATCGTCAAACTGCGGCAGGCCGTCGCGCCGGGCGGGCAACGCGGGCCCGTCGGCGGGTTCGAGGAAGCGGCGCACCGCCTCGGCGGCTCGGGCCACTCCGAGAATCGGCCGGAAGTCCTCGGGTCCGCCGTGGCCGCCGGCGCGCTCGAGCGCGTCCAATCGGGATGCGATCTCCGTCACGCCCGCGAGCGGGAGCTTCCCGTGCGCCGCACGGAAGGACCAGGCCTCGGCTGTCTCGTCGAGACGCCGTCGAACGACGTCCTCTTGGAAGGCGGGTGAGGTGTGGATGACGGAGGAGCGTCCCGGGGGGGTGCGGGCGAGCGAGGAAACCAGGCGGAGGACGACGTCGAATTCCAGCGTCGATCGGGCGTCGTCCCCCGTGGCAGGGTGGTCGGAGTCTAGAGAACCGCCCGCTTCTCTTCGGCGAGCTTGCGCAGCATCTTCTTGCGCGCCTGGATCGCCTTGCGCTTGCGCTTCGCGCTCGGCTTCTCGTAATGCTGCCGCTTCTTCAGCTCCGAGAGGATGCCCGACTTCTCGCACTTCCTCTTGAAGCGCCGCATCGCGTTTTCGAACGATTCGTCTTCCTTGACGTGGACGAGAGGCACGAACTGTCACCCCCTTCACCCTGGCCTTCGAGAGAGCGCCAGATAATAGGTTCTGGATCGGCCCTCTGTCAACAATCTCTTTCTTTTGAGAAGCTTAAGAGGGGCTCCGCACGGCGTCGGACACCGGTCCGGTTCCCTAGAAGATTCATCGGGACATCCGGGCCGCTTCGAACCGATACGACGGATCTCTCAGATTGGCTTGAGGTTGACTCGGTCAGCCCAGGCCGGATAATGGGCTCACGCATGGAAAACGAAGAGCTTCTCGGCCGCTTGGAGGCCGAAATCGAACGGCGGCTGCTCGAGCGGTTTGCCGCGCTGCGGGACGAGTTCGATCGGTTGAGGCTCGAGACCGACCGTCGCTGGGCCGGATTTCTCGAGCGCTTCGATCAGGACTTCGCGGGAATCGTTCCCACGGAGATGCTTCAGCGGACGGAGGGCGGCGTGCCGGCGGCGGGCTCGCTCTTGCTCGACGAGGCCCGCACGCTCGACGCCGCGGCCAACCAGGTCGAGGCCCTGCACCGTTTTCTGGAGCTGTGCCGACGCCGCGCGTCCCGTGTGGCTCTGCTGGTCTCCAAGAGCGGAGCCTTCGGCGTCTGGAAGGCCGTCGGATTCTCGGAGCACGGCTTGGACGACGAGGCCGTCCGAAGGATTTCGATCGCCATCACGGACGCCGGTCCGTTAGCCACGATTCTGGATGGTTCGCCGCAGCGGCTCCCTCGCGGCAACGAGATTTCCCGCCGGCTCGAGGCCTCGGACGCGACCGACGCCGTGATCATTCCCATGGTCGTCAAGGAGAAGATCTCCGGCGCGGTGTACGCGGACGCGGTCCCGGGAGAAGACCACCTCTTCGATCCGGACGGGATCGCGCTGTTGACGTTTTTGACCGGCCTCGTCGTGGATCGTCTCGCCTCGCGCAAGCTTCGTCCGGCCCCCTCTCTGCGACCGGTACCCGGCCGGCCGGAGAGGCCTCCGGAGGAGGACATTTCCGACCTGGGAATTCCTCGGCCTCGCGAAGTTCCGTTGACCTCAGCGCTGGAGCCGGAGCCCTCCTTCCCGCCGCACGCGGCTCCACCACCGCCGTCGCTCTGGGGCCAAGGGGGACCGGCGATCCACGCCGACTTCGAGCCGAGTGTTCCGGCCGAGCCCGCGGTTCTCGAATCCCCGCCGGCCCTGGAGGCTCCTCCACCGTCGATCGAGCCCCGCGTCACGGGTTGGGAGGAAGCTCCCGCCGCCCCGATTCGCGTCCCCGAGATGCCTCCGCCGTCCCCTCCCCCGGTTTCCCCGCCGAAGCCGGCCGTTTCGGTTCCGGCCGTCTCGCCGGGTGTCCGGCGCCTCGCCGGTCCGCTCGCGCAGGCCGAAGGCGACGAGCGCCGCGAGGAAGCCCGGAGGTTTGCGAAATTGCTGGTGTCGGAGATCAAGCTCTACAACGAGCGCATCGTCCTGGAAGGAAGGGAAAAGGGAAATCTCTACGAACGCCTCAAGGAGGACATCGACCGCAGCCGTCAAATGTACGAGGAGCGGATCCCGGAAGATGTCCGCTCGAGCTCGAATTTCTTTTACGAAGAGCTCGTGCGGACGCTCGCGGACGGCCGTGCCGAGGCGCTCGGAATGTAGGAAGATCCGGTCGGGTCATTGATCGTTCCAAAACCGCTTCAATTCACGTCTCGACTCGCCCTTCTCCTGCTTGCGGCGGCCATCGCGCGCGCGGATGTCGGGTCTCTCTCCGTGTCTTCCGACTACGATGCCGAGCTGGCCCGCGCCGCCGACCTGCTCGAGGCGGGGCAGCGGGCGGAAGCGGAGCAGATCCTCTCGGAGGTGCGCCGGCGAGCCGGGCAGCGGGCCTGGGATGCCCGGGCCGAATTTCTGCTCGCGCTCGACGACGAGCGTCGCCGGGACTTTGCCGCGGCCGCCGAGCGGCTGGCCTCTTTTTCGGCGGTCCCGATCGGTCTGGAAAGCTACCGGGGCGAGCGCCTCGCCCGGAACCTCGCCGCGTCCGGCCGCGCCGCGGCGTCGCTTCGAGAGTATCGAGAGCTGGAAAAGAGCGACGAGCCGTACGCCCGCCGAGTCCAGACCGCGATCGACTTCGCCCGGCTTCTCGAGAAGAGCGGCTCGCCCAGCGCGGCCGCGGGCGTGCTCGCGCGGGCGGCGGAGGCGAGCCCTTCGGCGAGCAGCGAGCTGGCCGCGGACCGGCTGCGGCTCGCTCTTCTGCTGAACGACCGCGCGGGAGTCCGTGCCCTGTCGCATCAACTGTTGCTCGAGTCGCCGCTCTCGGACCGCTCGGGCGCGGTGACGGGCGAATCGCTCCGGGAGCTGCGCCGGCAGGAAGAGGCGCTTTCGCCCGCCGACCGGGCGCGCCGCGGCCGCGCCCTCGTGGCCGCAGGCGACGCGAAACGCGGGGTCGCCTTGCTGCGCCGGGGCTCGCCGTCGATCTGGCGTCCCGAGGAGCGGAGCGCAAACCTCCTGTCGCTCGCTCGCGGACAGGCGCGGCTCGGGCAGACGTCGGCCGCGCTCGTCACGGCCGGGCGGATTCCGGACGAGGACAGCGCCGCGTCGTTTGAGGCGAGGCTTCTGCGGGCCGAGCTCGAGCTGGCGCGGCTGCGTTCGACGGCGCGCAGCGCCCCTCCCGACGACCCCCGGCGGGCGGGGATCGTCAAGATTCTCTCGCCGCTGGCGGCGCCGGCGGCGCCCCCGGCCGTGCGTGCCGCCGCGCGCGAGCACCTGATCCGCTTCGCCTATGAGGCCGGCGATTTCGATGGAGGGCTCGGGCAGGCGCGCCTCCTCGTCTCCGAGTCCCCCGGCACGCGATCGGGCTTCGAGCCGCTCTGGAAGCTGGCGTGGGAGTGCTATCTCTCGGGCGACTGGGCTGGGGCGCGGAAACGATTCGAGGCGCTCTCCGAGTTGTACGCTCCCGTGGATCTGAGGCGGCGCCTCTTCTATTGGACTGCGCGCTGCCTCGAGCGGGAAGGGGAAAGCCTGCGCGCGACCGCCGTCTTTCGCGCCCTATCGGCCGGCGACCCTCCCGATCTTTACGCTCTCTTTTCCCGCCGGCGTGTCTCCCCTCCGCTGGCGGCCGACCGGCCTGCGCTACCCGATCCGTCCGCGGCGACGGCGACCTTCCGGCGAGTGGACGAGTTGCTCCGGCTGCGGCTCTTCGATGAGGCTTCCGCAGAGGCGCGGCTGCTGCCCGCAAGCCGGGGGCGCGACCTGCGCCTGGCCGAGTCGGAGTTCGCTCTGGGCCACTTCGCCGGCGCCGCATCCGCCCTGAGAAGGGCGTTCCCTGAGATGGGAACGGCCGAGGAGGGCCGAGTGCCCGACGGCTGGAGGCGCCTGTACTATCCGATCGAAGAGGGAGGCTACGTCGCCGAGCGAGCTCGCGAGTTCGGGCTCGACCCGGCGGTGCTTCGGGGGCTCGTTCGGCAGGAGAGCCTGTTCGAGGCGAAAGCGCGGTCGCGGGCGGGCGCCCTGGGGTTGACCCAGCTCTTGCCCTCGACCGCTCGCAGCGTGGCGCGCTCGGTTCTGCGCGTCCGATACCGCCGGGCCTTTCTCTACGACCCCGGCGTCAATGCTCGCCTGGGCGCAGCCTACTTGCGGCGCCTCTACGATCTCTTCGACGGCGATGAGATCTTCGCACTGGCCGCCTACAACGGGGGACCCGGGCGGATGGCGGGCGTTCTGAAGAACCGAGCGGCTCTGGAGGAGGATGAGCTCTTCGAGTCTCATCCGGCTTACGAGAGCCGCGACTATGTGCGGCGCGTCATGCTCTTCGCCGAATCGTATCGGGAGCTCTATCCGGAGTGAGGCCCGCGCCTCACCACGTCCCCTCGGGCACGACGAGAACAGAGCACCGGCACTGGCGCAAGACCTGCCGGGTGATCGAGTCCCCGCGCAGGAGGCCGGGCCGGGAGCCGCGCGCCGGGCCTCCAACGACGACGAGGTCGTGCGGGGCGGCGGCGAGCTCGGCCAGGATTCCGTCGATCGCGGATTCCGCGTCTCGGATCGAGATTTGGCCGGCGACTCCCAGCTCTCGCAGTGTCGCCACCCCGCGCTCCAGATGCGCCTGCACGTGAGAGGGAACGATTTTCTCGCCGCGTGAGACGTGCAGAAGGGTCGCGGTCGCGGCGAGGCGGCGCGCGAGCCACCCCCCCGCGCGCACGTCGGCCTTGCCGGGCTCGCCGACAGCCGTGCAGATGAGGATTCGGCGCGGCCGGCCGGGCTCGCCGCGCGCCAAGAGCACCGGGGTCGTGACTTGCTCGATGAGACTCTCGGCCAGGCCGGCCGTGCGCCTCCAGACCGTGCGCGAGGGTGGCTCGACTTCGCCGAGCAGCACGAAGTCGTAGGACGCGTCGGCCTGTTCCAGAACGATTTGCTCGTCCGGATCGCCGAAGCGCGTGCGAAGTGCCGCGCTCTCGAGGCCTGCCTCGGAGGCCCGACGGCCGATCGCCTCGCGCAAGAGCTCCTGGTCGTCGGCCCGTCCCGCCACACCGAGGACCGTCGCCGCGCCGTCCAGAGCATCCAAGAGCGGCCGGGCGATCTGGAGGGCCGGGTTCGGGCCCTCGCCGGCATCGAAGACGAGAAGCCGCGGCGTCGGCTGGCGGAGGAAGTGCCAGTGTTCGAGAACGACCCAGGGCTGCTTGGGGATGGGACGGCCATCGGCGGGCACGGCCGCGTCGATCAGGAGCGAGTCTTCGCCGAAGGGGAGCGCAGGGGAGAGCTGCCGAGTTCGCGGCAGCGGCGGCAGCCGGACGCGGGCGCGCCGCGTCGCCCCGACGAAGTTCTCCTCGATCAGGTCCCCCTGGCCGAGCACTTTGGCGTTGGGCGGGGGCTTCTCCTGATGAAGCGTGACCTGCTCCGGACGAAAGAGCACGCGCACCCGGTCGCCTTCGCCGTGCGGCACCTCCGGCGGAATCGGAAGCGTCATCGGGCCGAGCTCCGCGCGGTCACTGCTGCAGCGGCCGACGAGGATCGTCCCGGCCCCGAGGAAGATTGCGGCATAGAGCGATTTCGGATGCGAGTAGAGATCCTCGGGACCCCCGACCTCGAGCAGACGGCCCCGTTCGATGACCCCGATGCGCTGTCCGAGCTCGAAGGCTTCTTCCTGGTCGTGAGTGACGAGTATGGTCGTGACGCCGAGTGTCTTCTGGATCTGCTTCAGGTTCTGACGCAGCTGGGCGCGGATCTTGACGTCGAGCGCGCCGAACGGTTCGTCGAGGAGGAGCACGGCCGGCCGATAGGCCAGGGCTCGGGCGAGTGCCACCCGCTGGAGCTGGCCGCCCGAAAGCTCGCTCTCGTATCGGCCGCCGAGGCCGCCCAGGCCCACCAGGTCGAGCAGCTCATCGCGGCGGCTCGCGCGCTCGGCGGACGGCACGCCCCGGATTCGGAGCCCGAACTCGATGTTCTCCGCCACCGTCATGTGTCGGAAGATCGAGTAGTTCTGAAAGACGAAGCCGACGTCTCGCCTCTGCGGCGGAAGCGCCGTGACGTCGCGCCCATGGAGGCGAATCGTGCCCTCGTCGGGCGGCATCAAGCCCGAGATCAGGCGAAGGACGGTGCTCTTGCCGGAGCCGCTCGCACCGAGCAGCACGAAGAGCTCGCCGGTCTGGACTTCGAGGGACACGCGGTCGAGAACGCTCTGCCCGGCGTAGCGCTTGCTGACGTTCTCGAGGGTGATCGACACGACGGCCTACGCCTTGCGCCGCGCCGTATAGCGCAGGAGGAAGAAGAAGATGAAGAAAGAGAGCGCCGCGAGGACCGCCGCCACGGCGTTGGCGCCCGCGATGTTGCCTGCTTCAAACTGCGCGAAGATGTAGAGAGGGGCGGTCTGCGTGCGCATCCGCAGATTGCCGGAAACCAAAACCGTCGCGCCGAACTCGCCCAGCGAATGGGCGAACGTCAGGAGCGCTCCCGAGAAGAGACCACCGCGTAGGGTCGGCAGAATGACCCACCGGAACGTTTGCCAGCGGGAGGCGCCGATGGTATACGCAGCCTCTTCGTAGGTCGCCTCGATCTCGTCCAGGACGGGCTTGACCGAGCCCAGCATGTACGGGAAGGTCACGAAGAGGTGGGCGAGCAGGACACCGGTCGGCGCGAACATCGGCTGGAACCCGAGCGGCTCGAGGAGGCGCCCGAGCAAGCCGATCGGTCCCCAGAGAAGAAGGAGCGAAGTCCCGACCACAACCGTCGGGATCGCCACAGGCAAATTCACGAGGATGCCGAGCGGCCGCTCGCCGGGGAAGCGGTGGCGCGAGAGGACATAGGCGGTAAACGTGCCGAGTAAGGCGTTGATCGCGGCCGTCGCGAAGGCGATGAGCAGAGAAAAGCGAAGAGCAAACTGGGCGTCGCTCGAGGCGAGCGCCTTGACGAAAGCCGACGGGCCGCCGCGAAACGCGAAGACGAAGACCGCGGCGAGCGGCATCAGGATGAGCGGAAGCAAAACGAGCAGCACGAGACTCACCGGCACGAATGGCCGGGTGCTCCGCCGCGCCAACGCCGCGGAGGCGCTCACCGCGCCCCCTTTCTCTTCATGACCTGATCCCTCCAGATGCCGTCGACGATCTCCGGTCGGGCCCGGCTCCATCCGCCGAAATCGGAGATGAAGAAGGGATCCTCGATTCGGCCGAAGGAGCGATTGCCGGAATTGAGCTCCTCCCGGACGCTGCGAAAACCCTGCCCGACGAAGAGGCGCTGGCCCTCCTCGCTCCAGAGAAAGCGGACGAACCGCTCGAGCACGGGCCGTTCTCGCGGGCCAACGTGCCGCTCGATCGGCACCAGCGTGTGCTCGGAGAAAATCGTGCGGCGAGGGTACACGATCTCGGCCTTCAGGCGCCCGCGCGCGCGGTCGGAAAGCGCTTCTTGCTCGTAGGTGATGAGCGCATCGCCGAAACCGTTGTCGAACTGCGTGCGCGCGGCCCGCGCCGAGGAGGCCTGCGCCACGACGTTGTTCCAGATGCCTTCGAGAAGCCGCCGGCCGCCCTCGGGGCCGCCGGGCATGCCGCGCGCGCCCGCCCCATACTCGGCCACGATCGCCCAATTCGCGCCGCCCGAGGTCAGCGGGTCCGGGTGAACGATGCGGACACCCGGGCGCGTCAAGTCCTCGAAATCGTGGATTCCCTTCGGGTTGCCCGGTCGCACGAGAATGACGAAAGGCGTCCGGTTGACCACCCCGCTCGAGGGCAGCCGCTTCCAACTTTCCGCCGGGACCACGCCCGCTTGGACGAGCCGCTGCGCGTCGCTCTCGAGCGAGAGCAGCGCCAACTGCGCCGGCACGCCCATGATGATCTGGTTGGTCACGGTGCCCGAGCCGGCGAAGGAGCTGACGAACTCGATGGGCGACCCGCCTTCGGCCGCCCAGACCTTCTGAAAGGCGGGAAAGACCGAGCCGTTCAACGTGTCTCCGAGGATGCTGAAGCCATAGAAGACGATCGTGGTCGGAGGCGTCGCGGCTCGCGAAAAGGGAAGCCAAGGCCAGGCCGCCCAGGCGAGCAGGGCGCCGAGAAAGAGGACGGGCCAGAGGGCGCTAGCCGGCTTCGGGCGGGCGCGGCCGGCGGCCATCGTCCGGAGATCCTTTCGGCACGCGCGGAGGATATCGCCATAGACTCGCGCCGTGGCGGCGGCCGTGGAGTTTCGTGTGCGCACCACGCGCAAGATCGAGCGTCGGGACATCACCGAAGAGGTGCGCGGGGCCTCAGTGAAGCTCGGCGTGGAGGGCGACGGGGCGCTCCTCGTCAGCCTGCCGCACACGACGGCGGCCGTCACCATCGGCGAGGCCTGGGATCCCGACGTCACCGGGGACATCGAGCGGGCGCTCGAAGCCTGGGTCCCGGGCGTGCGCTTCGATCACGGGGAAGGCAATTCACCGGCTCACTTCCTTTCGGAGGCGATCGGGGTCTCCTGCCTCCTACCCCTCGAGAAAGGGAAGCCCGTGTTCGGGCGTTGGCAAGGAGTCTTTCTCTTGGAGCTCGACGGGCCTCGGGAGCGAACGGTCCAGGTTCGCTTCCTATCCGCCTGACGCGAAGACTTCTCGCTCCTCCCGCGTGGTGTGGGCGTCCCACCGGCGCGCGAGGTTTGGCGCAAGTCGCCGTGCGCCCTCGAGATCCGCCTTCTCCGAGAGCAGACGGCGGATCATTCCGGTCACTTCGCGCACCTGGACGTGTTCGAGACGCAACTGCCGAAAGCGCCGTGCCGATTCATCTTCCGCTTCCCGCTCCAGAAGCTTCTCTCCCGCGACGACGACAAAGACCGTTTCATCTTCCCGGGCCGTGTGGCTCCGCAGCCGGTCGTCGAACTCGGCGATCGCCGCGGCGGCGCCTTCGGCATCCTCGGCGTGCACGGCTGCCAAGAATCTGCCGAACAACTCGTCGAGCTCGCGGTGCTCCCTCACGAATTCCTGGAACAGGGTCATTCTGATCCCTCGAATCCGGGCTGACGTTCGACGTTCAGATGATTCTGGCATTTTCAGCCCGGACGGAACGGCGAGAGAATCCCTCTGTGAAGCTCCATCGGCATTGCCTTCTTCACCTCGTTCTGTTTCTCGGCGTCGTCGCCCTCGCGGGCTGCCGCGAGAGGGCAGACCCGGTTCGGGAGACACTCGACCGGATCGTGCGGTCCACGCGCGACCGCGATCCGAAGGGCGTTGCGGCGCAGTTGACTGCCGACTACCGCGATGCGGCAGGCAACGGCGTGTCGGACGTCGAGGGGATGCTTCGAGGCTACTTCGCGGCCTACCAATCCGTGGAAGTGACGCTCAACGACCTTTCGATCGAGCGCTCCGAGGGCGCCGCGCGCGCCCGATTCCGCGTGGATCTTTCGGGCAAGCCGAGAGAGTCCTCGGGTCTCGTGGGGCTGGTGCCTTCTGCCGAGTCCTATCGGTTCGATGTCCGCCTGACGCCGGACGACGCGGGCTGGAAGGTCGCGTGGGCCGCTTGGGAGCCGGTCGCGCGGTGAGGCGCGGTTGACAGTCCCCGGACCGTCGGCTATCTTCTCCGGTCCGCTCTTTTCCTCAGTAGCTCAACGGCAGAGCATCCGGCTGTTAACCGGAGGGTTGTAGGTTCAAATCCTACCTGAGGAGCCAGTAACCCCAGTTACTTACGAGGGCAGTACTCCCGTCTCCGTCCCCGACTCGGGGTGAAACTCGGGGGAGGCAGTCCGAGGTTCGGTCCTGGCTAGGACCGCGATCGCGTCCCGAAGGACTCCCTCCGAGATATGCCCATACCGCTTCGCCATCCGTGCCGCGGTGGAGGCGCTCCAACCGGCGAGCTGCGCGACCACAGCGAGGGACTGACCTCGTTCCAAGAGCCTCGTCACCCAGGTATGCCTCAAGTCGTGCCAGCGGCAGACGACGGTAGCTTCAGTTCATCCTAGACGTCAACGGCTACTTTCAGTAGGAGGTCCGCCTGAAGCGAGAGACCTCGCCGTGTTGGTGCTTCGGTACTCCATCATCTCAACGCGGACAGGCGTCCTGCTCTAGGAGAGTTCAGCAAGCGCAAGGAAAGAACTTACTGCAATGAATAAGGCGCCAGAACTGGAGGAGGTCGTCCCGATGGCGCAACAGCTTCTCGTCGCCAAGATTCCGTCCCTCCACTAGTCATAGAGCGACCTGACGGTCTGAAGGGCTTTGGGTTTCATTGGCCTAGAGCGACCCTCAGACTGCTCCAACTTCGCGATTTCGAGATCGCCCCGCGGGGCGTGAAAGTCGCGTCGGCCTCAGGTTCCGAATACGATTCCGACCGGTGGCTCTCAAATCCTAGAAGGCCGGCCGATGCATCGGTCCAGTATCGAGCCGCGGGGAGTCCTCCTCGCTCTTTCGGATCACTTCGGCGAGGCCGGCTTCGCTCTCCGGGAGAAACGGTTGCCGAGGACGCCCGCGACGACCACGGCGACCGAGAGGGGCACGACAGACGACGGACCGGGCGGCAGATCGAGATACCACGAGCCAACCAGACCGAGAAAGACGGCCATCACGCCGATGGCGGCGGACACGAAAAAAGTCGAGCGAAGGCTTCGCGTCACGAGCAGCGAGGTCGTCGGCGCCAGAGTCAGCAGGGAGAACGTCAGGAGGACGCCGAGTTCGTGAACGGCCGCCGCCGTCGTCACCCCGATCCAGAGATTCAGCAAGAGGGACCAGCCGCGGGCATTAACTCCCCCCACGTGCGCACCCTCCGCATCGAAGGTGACGAGAAGAAAGCGCTGCGCGAACAGGCCGTGCACGGCGAGGACCGCCAGCGCGAGCAGTGCGAGGCCGGCGGCGTGGCTGGGGCGGACGGCCAGCACGTTACCGTACAGAAAGTGGAGCGTGTCGGCGTCGGCGCGGGCCGCCCCGGCGAGGATCAGGACCGTCGTGGCGGCGGCGGTGGCGTAGGCCCATCCCATGATCGACTCGGCTGAGATGCGGCGCGGCGCCGGAATGGCCCCCAACGCGAGCCCGGCGGCGACGGTGGTCACGATTCCGACGATCTCCGGTGGCCACCCGAAGATCTGTCCGACGGCGGCGCCAACCGTCGCGGCGTTGGCCAGGACGAGACCGAGAAAGACCACCCGGCGGATGATGAGGTAGACCCCCACGACGCCGAGTGCCACGCTCGCGGCGGCCGACGCACCAAGCGCGAGGCGCATGAACGGGACCTCAAACATCGCCGGCTCCCTGTCGATCGACGGCGAGCATCCGCTGTCCCCCGACGCGACCGAGCCGAATCGGCACGCCGTACAGTTCGCTCAACCGGTCTTCCCGGAGAACGTCCTCGATCGGGCCGTGCACGATCGTGCCAGAAGCGGTCATCAAGAGAATCGAGGTGGCGAAGTTGAGCACCAGCGAGAGTAGATGCGTGACGATCAGGATCGTCATGCCCTGCGCCTGATTCAGGTCGCGGAGGAAATCGATGATGGCTGCCTCGCCGGCCACGTCCATGCCGGCGGTGGGTTCATCGAGCACGAGCAAGTCGGGCTCGGCGGCCAGGGCCCTGGCCAGGAGCACGCGCCGCTGCTGTCCGCCAGATAGATCCCGGAACAATTGCGGACCAAGAGTGTCGGCCCCGACTCGACGCAACGCCTCCAGCGCCACGCGCCGGTCCGCGGCACCGAGACGCCGAAATGCGCTCTCCCGCGCCATGTGTCCCAGGAGCACAACCTCCAGGGCCGTGATCGGAAGGATCGTGTCGATATTTTCGTGCTGAGGAACGTAGCTGGCGGCGAGGCTCGGGTCCCGCTCCACCGTCCCTCGCACGGGCTTCAGAATCCCCAGGAGCGTCCGCAGGAGCGTGGTCTTGCCACAGCCGTTGGGTCCCACGATGCCGAGGATCTCTCGCCGCCGGACCTGGAACGTCAGGTCCTCCGCGAGCGCTCGGTGGTGGTACCCAAGACCCAAGCGCTCCGCCCGCAGAACGAACGCGTACTTCGATGCTGCGATTCGCTCACTCAAGGTACGTCGAACACCCTGCCTCCACGCGCCTCTCGGCGCCGGACATGACCGGTTCCGAACGGCGAAAGGGATCTGTCACATCGCCGCGGCAACCCCGCTCCGAACGAACGCAACGTACGGCACTGGACCGTATTCGCTCGCGCGAGCCATCATGACCGAGATTGAGCCTCACATCCAGACGACGCGACAGGACTGCGGCTTCCCCCGGATTCATGGTTTCGCGATCCCCTGGGGGTCAGACGGGGACGTTTTCGACTCGGGGTGATACTCGGGGGACCCCCGCTCACTAGAGGTAGCAGCCGACAGTAAGATCCGAGCGCGGTGAATCGCCGCAAGCTCATTGAGAATCAACACCCTTGGCGACTGATCGCAACGCGCAGCAATTCGTGTTTTGAGCGACCTGTCCCTTCTGTTAACCGGAGGGTTGTAGGTTCAAGTCCTACCTGAGGAGCCACTGCTCAACGGGCATTCGCACTTCGGGCCGCAGTGTAAAGTTCTCGCCGGGGTCCGATGACACTCACCGCTGGGACCCGTCTCGGTCCCTACGAGATCCTCGCGCCTCTCGGTGCGGGAGGGATGGGTGAGGTGTACCGGGCCCGCGACCCGCGGCTCGGGCGCGACGTCGCGGTCAAGGTGTTGCCGGCGTCCCTCTCCGCCGATCCGGATCGCCTGCGGCGCTTCGAGCAGGAGGCCAAAGCCGCGGGAGTCCTGAACCACCCCAACGTCACGGCCGTCTATGACATCGGCCAGCACGACGGCGCGCCGTACGTCGTGCAGGAGCTCCTGGAAGGGGAAACGCTGCGGTCAGTGCTTGCCGGGGGCAAGCTTTCTCCACGCCGCGCGATCGAATACTCGCTCCAGATCGTTCACGGCCTCGCCGCAGCGCACGAGAAGGGAATCGTGCATCGCGACTTGAAGCCCGAGAACATCTTCGTGACCAACGACGGGCGAGTGAAGATCCTCGACTTCGGCCTCGCCAAGCTGACGCACACGGAAGAGAAGGGCGTGGTCACGAGTATGCCGACCGCGACCGCCAGGACGGAACCCGGCGTCGTGCTGGGCACACTCGGCTACATGTCCCCCGAGCAGGTGCGCGGCAAGCCTGCCGACGCGCGCTCCGACATCTTCGCCTTCGGCGCCATCCTGTACGAGATGCTCGCGGGCCGCCGCGCATTCTCGGGTGGCTCGGCGGCGGATACGATGTCCGCGATCCTAAAGGAAGACCCGCCGGATCTGTCCGCGACGAATCAGAACGTTTCGCCCGGGCTCGAGCGCATCGTGCGCCACTGCCTCGAGAAGAGCCCCGAGCAGCGCTTCCACTCCGCCCACGACCTCGCCTTCGATCTCGAGGCGCTCTCGGGCGTCTCGGGCGCCGCGGCGGCCGGCGCCGCCGTCGTGTCGCGCACGAGAACGCGCGCTTTCCGCGCCGCGGCGCTGGGAGCGGCGGCGCTCGCGCTCCTGCTCGCCGGCTTCTGGGCCGGGCGTCGCGGGTCCTCCGGCGTGCGCGCCGGCGGTGCGGCGGAGCAGTTCACTCGGAAGCGATTGACCTACCGGCGCGGCAACATACTCTCCGCGCGTTTCACAGCCGATGGCCAGAACGTCGTGTATGGCGCCGCCTGGGGAGACCGTCCGACCGAGATTTTCCTGAGCCATATCGGCAGCCCCGAAACGCGTTCGCTCGGCATTCCGGAAGCGAACCTCCTCTCTGTGGCTCCTTCGGGCGAGCTCGCGATCCTCCTGAAGAAGAACGATCTCTATACCCCCATGGGCAGCGGAACTCTTGCGCGGGTTGCCCTCGCCGGCGGCGCGCCGCGCAAGGTCGCCGAGGACGTGGTCACCGCCGACTGGTCGCCGGATGGAAACAGCCTCGCCATCGTGCGCAACCTCGGAAGCAAGTTCGCGCTCGAGTTTCCGCCGGGTAAGGCGATCTACTCCACCGGGACGGAGCTTTCGTCGGCGCGTGTCTCGCCGGACGGCAAGCGGGTTGCGCTCGTCGAGTCCGACGGCAGTCACAACTGGATTGACATCATCGACTCCGGTGGGAATCGGAAAGAGCTCGCGAAGGACCTCATCTACATCGACACGCTTGCCTGGCATCCCTCGGGGCGGGAAGTCTGGTTCGACGGCGTGGACCCTCGGCCGTCGCCGGGGATCTTTGCGGTGAGCCTGGAGGGAGCCGAACGGACCGTCGCTACGACGACCGATCTCGAAGTGGTTCACGACATCGCGCGGGACGGCAGCGTCCTGATCGAGCGCGCGATCCTGAGGGGGTCCATCCGTGGCTCCTTCAACGGAGACAGCCAGGAGCATGACCTGTCCTGGCTCGACCATTCGATTCTCGGCTCTCTGTCCAACGACGGGAAAACTCTGCTCTTTTCGGAGGCTGGCGAAGGCGGGGGGCCAAACCTCTCGGTCTACCTCCGAGCGACCGACGGCTCGCCCGCCGTTCGTCTCGGGGACGGCAGGGCGCTCGACCTCTCACCCGATGGGAGATGGGCGCTCACACTTCTGCCCTCGACCCCGGCGCCTCGACTCGTCCTTCTTCCGACGGGCGTCGGCGAGCCGAGGCCCGTTCCGGTCGAGGGCCTGCAGATCCTCTGGGCGTTGTTCCTTCCACCCGACGGGAAGCGGATCTCGATCGTGGCGTCCGAGCCCGGCCATGGCGTACGCAACTACGTGATGGATCTCTCCGGAGGCAAGCCACGCCCGTTCACGTCCGAAGTGCGTTACGCCGGCGCCGTGTCGCCCGACGGGCAGTTTGCGGCCGACAGCGGCGTGGATCGGCGGGCCGTAATCCTTCCGGTCGCCGGAGGCGCGCCTCGTCCGATTGCCGGCCTCGATCCGGGTGACGTGCCGATTCAATGGAGCGCCGACGGCGAGTATGTCTATGCCACCCGCTACGGAGAGGCGCCGCTCCCCGTCTATCGCGTCAACCTGAAGACCGGCAAGAAGGAGCTCTGGAAGGAGCTGATGCCGCCCGACCGCGCGGGTCTCGTGAAAGTCGACGACGTCGCCATCAGCCGCGACGGCCGCTCGTACGCCTATTCCTTCAGCCGTGTCACCGCGTCGGATCTCTTCCTCGTGAAGGGCTGGAAGTAGAGCTTCCTGTCGCTCTGGACTCCCCCCTCACCCTAGCCCTCTCCCCCGAAGACGGGGCGAGGGTAGGACTCACAGCTAGAATCCCCCTCGATCTCATGCCGCTTTCTCCAGGCACCCGTCTGGGTCCCTACGAGATCCTATCGCCGCTCGGCGCGGGAGGGATGGGCGAGGTCTACCGCGCGAAGGACACACGGCTCGGTCGAGACGTCGCGATCAAGGTCCTGCCGTCCCATCTATCCGCCTCCGCGGAAGCGCGTCAGCGCTTCGAGCGGGAGGCGAAGGCGATCTCGCAGCTCACGCACCCACACATCTGCACGCTCTACGACGTCGGGAACCAGTATGGGGTCGAGTACTTGGTGATGGAGTTGCTGGAAGGCGAGACGCTCTCGGAGAGGCTGGTCAAGGGTGGGCTGCCGCTGGAGCAGACGTTGCGGCACGGGACGGAGATTGCCGACGCTCTTGACAAGGCACATCGGCAAGGCATCGTGCACCGGGATCTGAAGCCCTCCAACGTCATGCTGACGAGGTCGGGGGTGAAGCTTCTGGACTTCGGGCTGGCTTTGAAGCGGCCGCTCGACGCTGCCGGAAATGGGCAGGCGGCCGTGGCCCACGATCCCATGGCGAGAGCGCACCTCACGGCTCTTCCAACCGTGATCAATGATCCGAGCTTGACGACCCCGGGGACGATCCTCGGAACGTTTCAGTACATGGCGCCGGAGCAGCTGGAGGGCAAGGAGGCGGACGGCCGAACGGACATCTTTGCTTTCGGGTGTGTCCTCTACGAGATGGTGACGGGGAGGAAGGCGTTTTCGGGGACGAGCCAGGCGAGCCTGATCTCCGCGATCATGACGAGCGAGCCGGCAGCGATCTCAACGATTCGGCCTATGACGCCTGCCGCGCTCGACCGGGTCGTCAAGACCTGCCTCGCCAAGGACCCCGAGAACCGATGGCAGTCGGCGGGAGATCTTGCGCGCGAGCTGCGATGGATCGCGCGGGGGAGCGCTGATGCGCCGGTGCTCGCGTCGGGACGACGGATGGGAACACGCGAGCGACTCGCGTGGGCCAGCGCAGCCCTGGCCGCCGCCGGCCTGGTGACTGCTCTCGCCTCGCGATCTCCAAGATCTCCGGTAGGCTTCGACCAGGCGATCCAGTTCAAGATTCCGCTTCCGGAGTCGGTGTCCTATGTCGGAGTCGATCCGATCAAGTCGATGTTCGCGCTCTCGCCCGACGGCAGCGCAGTGGCGTTTCTCGGCTCGACGACCGCGGGCACGCAGATCTTCGTGCGGTCGCTCGGAGCGGTTGCTTTGCAGGCGATTTCTGGAACGGAAGGCGCCGAGTCCCCCTTCTGGTCGCCGGACGGAAAGAATCTTGCCTTCTTTGCGGGAGGCAAACTGAAACGGGTCGGTCTGTCGGGAGGTCCCGCTGTCACCGTCTGCGAGGCCGAGAGCGGCGGTACCGGGACGTGGGGTCGGGACGGAACGATCCTTTTCGCCGAATGGGGGTTCACCAAGACCCGGCACGTCGTCCTCCGCGTCCCGGCCTCAGGAGGCCGGGTGACTGAGGCGACGAGACTCGACGCCTCGCGGCGCGAGCACATGCACTACTGGCCGGCGTTTCTTCCCGATGGGAGGCATTTCCTGTACCTGGTGGACGCGGGAGAGGGCTGGCCCAAGGAGGAACAACAGATCCGGATCGGCGAGCTCGATTCCTCGACGACACGCTTCGTGATGCGGACCCCATCCCGATGCGAGTATTCCCCGACTGGCCATCTGCTCTTCGCCCGCGAAGGGGCGCTCTTCGCCCAGGCGTTCGATCCCGTCGGCGGAGTCCTTCGTGGCGACGCCTTCGTGGTCGCTCCGGAGGTCCAGACGTATGTGACGACGGGGGATGCCGACTTTTCGGTCGCGTCACGCGCTCCGGTCCTGGCGTTCAAGGAGCCAATCCACTCCCGGCTGACCTGGGTCTCCCGATCGGGAAGGGAGGAAGGCGCCGTTCGCCCGGAGGGGTCTTATCTGGGCCCGCGCCTTTCCCGGGCCGGAGACCGTCTCGCGTTCGCGCAAGTCGATCCGCGGCTGGGGACGGGCGACATCTGGATCCAGGACCTGCAGCACGGCACGACTGCTCGCGCCACGTTCGATCCGACCTCGGAGTGGAGCCCGGTGTGGCTCCCGGACGGCAGCCGCGTGATTTACTCTTCGGACGCTGGCGGCGAGCTCCCGGATCTGTTCTGGCTGGATCCGGCCTCCGGAAAGACGGGCCTGTTGCTTCACAGCCGCGGCGTCAAGTGGCCGGACGACGTCTCCCCGGATGGCCGCTTCCTGTTGTACTTCGAGATGCTGAGCAAGCAACCGGTCATCATGGTCCTGCCGCTGACCGGAGACAAGAAGCCCTTCCCGTTCTTGACCCAGCCGTTCCCGGAGTATTCCCCGCGATTCTCGCCGGACGGGCGCTTCGTGGCCTACGTCGCCGAAGGGTCCGGGAAGCCTGAGGTCTACGTCCGGCCGTTTCCGGGACCGGGGCAGCCCTGGCAGGTCTCGAGAACGGGCGGCAAGGCGCCCCGCTGGAGTTCCGACGGCCGCGAGATCTTCTTCCTTACCGAGCATGCGGTCATGTCGGCCGCGGTCCGAACGGGTCACGGATTCGAGACGACGACTCCCGTTCCCCTCTTCGGCGCGGACCTGTCCGCAGGGGGCGACAAGTTCGGCTACGAGGTCGGCGCGGATGGGCGGTTTCTGGTGCTTCAGCCGGACGCCGGAGCCCGCGACACGGGCATCCACGTGGTCGCCAACTGGCTCTCGGGACGCCGGAACTAATCGGAGGGTTCGTCCCAAGAACCTCGAGCCCTGCTCAAGACCCGGAACGTCGTTTCAACACTGGCGCGATTATCGGGATGCACTGGGTCGCGCTTGCGAAATGGTCCTGTCTTAGAGAATGGCGAGAAGCCTCTGCATCTCCCGCAGCCAGCCTCCGAAAAGTTTCCAACTGGGAACTATGTGGGGAGCCACTGCTCAACGGGCATTCGCACTTCGGGCCGCAGTGTAAAGTTCTCGCCGGGGTCCGATGACACTCACAGCTGGGACCCGCCTCGGTCACTACGAAATTCTCGCGCCTCTCGGTGCGGGAGGGATGGGAGAGGTCTACCGCGCACGGGATCCGCGGCTGGGGCGCGAAGTGGCCATCAAGGTCCTGCCGGAAGCCCTCGCTGCGGATCGCGACCGGCTGGCGCGTTTCGAGCAGGAGGCTCGCTCGGCCTCAGCGCTCAATCACCCGAACATCGTAACGATCTACGAGATCGGCGTGGCCGGATCGGTCTCTTACATTTCGATGGAGCTCGTGGAAGGAAAGACTCTGCGGGAGGTTGTCGCGGAGGGTCCGGTCCCAACCAAGCGCCTCATCGCCATCGCCGCGCAGATCGCGGACGCGCTCGCCAAAGCGCACGAGGCCGGGATCATTCACCGCGACCTGAAGCCGGAAAATCTGATGGTCACGCGAGACGGCTTCGTGAAGATTCTCGACTTCGGCCTCGCGAAGCTGGCTCTCCCTGAGTCCAGCGAGATCTCCGCGATGCCGACGCTGGCCAAGCCCGAAACGCACGCCGGTGTCGTCCTCGGCACGGTCGGCTACATGTCCCCCGAACAGGCGAGCGGACTGCGGCTGGATTTCCGCTCGGATCAATTTTCCCTGGGTTCGATCCTCTACGAGCTCGCAACTGGAAGGCGCGCGTTCTCGCGGCCGACGACGGCGGAGGCGCTGGTCGCAATCATCCGGGAAGAGCCGGAAGGGATCGCGGCGCTTGCTCCGCAGATTCCCGTCCCCGTGCGCTGGGTGATCGAGCGTTGCCTCGCCAAGGATCCGGAGGAACGCTATGCCTCGACCCGGGACCTGGCACGTGACCTGAAGCACTTGCGCGACCACGGGTCCGAGGTCTCGGCGGAGGCAGCCCCCGTCGTGCTCGCTCGGCGGCTCGGCTGGTTCGGTCCGGCGCTGGCGGCGGGAGTCCTTCTCGGCGGGGCCTTGGTGGTCTTCGCGGCCCTTCGCGCGCGCCATCCATCTCCGGCGCAACCGGTACGATTCGCGATACCGGTTCCGCCCCGGGCCACCTATTCGCCAGCGGAGGGTTCTCGAGGGTTTGCGATCTCTCCGGACGGCACGCGCCTGGTCATCGAGGCGAGCATGGCCGGGCGACGACGTCTCTTTCTCCGGCCGCTCGACTCGGACAAGGCGGCCGAGCTCGACGGCACGAGCGGGGCGGAGTCGCCCTTCTGGTCACCGGACAGCCGCTTCATCGCGTTCTTCGCAGACGGCAAGCTGAAGAAGATCCCGGCCGCGGGCGGCCCTCCCGAGGAGCTCTGCGCGGCATCGTTCGACATCGTCGGGAGCTGGAACCGTGAAGGCACGATTCTCTTCTCGCAGATATCTTCCAACGCGGAGATTTTTCGCGTTTCGGACAAAGGAGGAGAGGCCGTGCGCGTGACGTCGGTCGATCCGTCGCGCGGTGCGGTCGCCGACATCTGGCCCCACTTTCTGCCGGATGGCCGTCGATTCCTCTACTTGGACTGGGTATCGCATCCAATGAGTCCGGGGCATGCGCCGCGCGAGCTGCGAGTTGCCTCCCTCGACTCGAAGGAGAGCCGAGTCGTGACGCGGCTCGATTCCAGGGCCGAGTATGCCTCTCCCGGATACCTGCTCTACGTCCGCGACGCCACGCTTTTTGCACAGCCGTTCGACGAGGCGAGAGCGCGCCTCACTGGAGAGCCGCTTCTCGTGGCGGAGGGCGTCCATTACTTCTACGGGCCCGCCCATGCGGCCTTCTCCGTCTCTCAAACCGGGGTCCTCGTCTATCAGGCGGCGGCCCGTCCTTCCCGGCTTGTGTGGCTCGATCGAGCGGGGAGAGAAATCGGCACTCTCGGGGAGCCCGCGGTCTTGAACGGGTTTCGGATTTCAGCCGATGGACAGAAGGTGGCTGCCGCCATCGAGGACAAGCGGACCGGAACATCGGACGTCTGGGTCTTCGAACTCCAGCGGGGCGTCTCGACGCGGCTCCACTCTGATCCCGTGGACGAGAAGTCCCCAGTTTGGTCGCCCGACGGATCGAAGGTTCTCTACCGCTCGGACCGAATGGGTGTCCCCGACATCTACGAGATCGCGGTCGGAGTGCCGGGAAGCGAAAGGCGGCTGCTCGAGCAGCCGGGAGTCCAACAGCCGGAGGACATTTCCCGCGACGGGCGCTTGCTCATCTACCGCAACAACACCCAGACGACGGCGCCGGACATCTGGATCCTGCCGCTCAACGGAGACGCGAAGCCCCTGCCTTGGCTTCAAACGCCCTTTGCCGAAAGGAGCCCACGGATCTCTCCGGACGGGCGGTGGATCGCCTACGAGTCGGATGAGGCGGGAGATCCCGAGGTCTACGTGGCCCTGACGGAAGGGGGCGGAGAAAAGAAGCGGCTCTCTCCGGCCGGAGGAAGACTCCCGCGGTGGCGGCGAGACGGCAGGGAGATGTACTACGTCACGCCGGACGGCTTCCTCGCGGCAGTCCCGATCGCCCCGGGGGCGCGACTGGAGACCGACGCTCCGCTCCGGCTTTTTCACCTCGAGCCGGCGATCGAGGACTACGACGTGGCTCCTGACGGTTCGCGGTTCTTGGTAAGCACGCCCGAGGAGAGAGGCCGGGAGTCGCCGATCCGAGTGATCGTCAACTGGCCGGCGACGCTGACGAGCGAAAAATGACCCTCGTGGCCGGCACTCGCCTCGGTCCATAGGAGATCCTGTTGCCCTTGATCGACGGCGCGAAGTCGTCCGGCCTTACTCCGCGGCGAGAAGACTCTCAATCTCCCGCAGCCAGCGGCCGAAAGGGTTCCAACTGGGGACTATGTGGGGAGCCACTACTCTCTACGAATTCACTCCGAGACCCGCAATCGCTGCGGCCGCATCCCCGCGGCGACCAGCCTGGCTCCGCCGGCAGTGATGAATCTGCATCATGGCTCCGAGACGGCTTCAACAGAGACTCACGAGCGAAACAATGCTCGAGATGACTAGGAAAGGGAGGGGCCAATTGATCAGAGTGATGAGAACAACCGTTATGGCTCTTGCGGCGACGACACTGACGGGAGCTTTGCTTGCCCAATCCGCACAAGAGCGTCTTGCAGCCTCCGTGAAGGACGCCCGGGATCAGCTTCAAAGCGCGCGTACCGATTTGCAGGAGACGGTCGGCGCGCTCAATGACCTCCGAGGTCAGACTGGCGACCTAAAACCCGGTTTCGAGAAGTACTCCGAGTCGATCGAGAAGACTCGCAATTCGGCCGGCCTTGCGGCGAAGTTGGCCGGAACCATGTCGGCGGATAGCAAGTCCTATTTCGACTCCTGGCAGTCGGAGATCAATACCATCTCAAATAAGGACATCCAGAAGACGTCTACCAAGCGTTTGAAGACTGTTCAAAAGGAATATGACAACGCTGTCAAGCAGCTCAAGCCCCTGCCGTCTTTGTTTGCGCCGATGATGTCGGACCTCGACGACTTCAAGAAAGCGCTGGGCATGGATCTGACGCCCGCCGGACTCAAGGCGCACTCCAAAGCCATGGACAAGACCAACAAGAGCCTGGCTGCTTTCCAGGAGCCGATCACCAAGTCGTTGGTGGAGCTTTACTTTTTGTCCCCGGCCGCGACGCCTGCGGCGCCCGGTCCCATTTAACCGGCCCGGCGCGGTCCGACTTCGGGATGCTCAAAACCGGGCCTCGGCGGGCGCCCGCCCCCTTGTGGCGGGCGCCGACAGGATTGCAGGGGCGCTCCGCAGCGCGTCGAAAAAGTCGGGGCTTTCGTGTGGCGAACAATGTTCTCGCCGATCTCCGGGTCTCCAACTATCGCCGCCGCCGCGATGGTAGTGTCACCGCAAGAGAAGGGAGCTGCGATGGTTGGAAAAGCGAAACGAACGACTCACCGCAGCGTTTCGGGCAAGAGGCGATACGCCGTGCGTGACGCAAAGGGGCGCTTCTAAGACATTCAGACTGATGAACGCCCCCACCGGGCCGACCTGGAACGAAGGGCGAAGGCCGAGAAATGGCGTCCAGGCGCTCGGGCTCGAGAAGTCGTCTTCGAAAACAGGGCGGCTGCCTTCCGGGCGCGGTGTCGAGATCGACCCTCGCAGAGCGGGCCGGAGTTCCGGCAACCGACAGGCGCGCGAACAAGCTGCGAAGGCTCACCCTCTCGTCACACCGCTCTGCGGAGGCTGAGTCGGTTGGACGAGGGTTCTTGTTTCCCCGCGTTCGGGGCGTTTGAGATCCGAAATTGGGCGTTGGTGTCGTGAACTTCAAAGTGACAATCCGCCGAGGGCACATCCGGCGGACCCTCGTCGTCGTTGCGGCCGTCCTCGCCGTGTGGGCCCTGGCTGGATTCTTCTTACTCCCACACTTCCTCCGCCCGGTCGTCGAACGGAAGATCGCGGAGCGCCTCCACCGTCCCGCGACGCTGCGCCGACTCTCGATGAACCCGTTCGCCCTGTCCGTCACCCTCGAGGGTCTCGACGTGAAGGACAAGGGGGGGGCCGATGCCTTCTTCTCGCTCGAGCGCCTCTACGTGAACCTCGAAGCGGCCTCGATCTTCCGAGGCGGGCCCGTGATCCGCGCGATCACGCTGACGAAGCCGTCTCTTGCGATCGTGCGGAACGCGGACAGAACGTACAGCGTCCAGGACCTTCTCGACGAAGCCTTGAAACCGAAACCCGCGGAGAGGTCGAAGAAGGAAGAGGCGCCGCTGCGCTTCTCGGTCAACAACATCCGCGTCGAAGGCGGGAGCGTGGACTTCGACGACCGTGCCGAGCAGACGAAGCACACCGTCAGGGACCTCGCGATCGGCATCCCGTTCCTTTCGAACATTCCTTCGCAGGTCGAGATTACGACCCAGCCCCTTTTCGAAGCCAAGGTCAATGGCACGCCGTTCTCGCTGCGCGGAAGGACCAAGCCGTTCAGCGAGACGCGCGAGACGGCCGTGGACGTCGATCTGTCGGATACGGACCTTCCGCATTACTTCGCGTATGCCCCGCCCTCGATCCCCTGGAAGCTCGCCTCCGGCCGGCTGGACGCGAAGATCAGGGCTGTCTTCTCGCAGCCGCCGCGGGGCAAGCCCGCTCTCGTTCTTTCGGGCACGGCGGCTCTCCGGAACTTCGCCGCGAAGAGCGACGGCAGGCCGCTACTCGCCTTTGAGCGATTCGAGGCCGTCGTCGACGCCTTCGACGTTTTCGAGCGCAGGGCCCGGATGAGGAGCCTGAAGGTGGTCGGACCCGAGATGTGGGTTCGGCGCGAAGCCAAGGGCGAACACCGTCTCGTGGAAGCCTTCATCGCCCCGGCCAGAGGGGGCGCGAAGAAGACAGGCGTGGAAGCCGAGGAGGGCCCCGCGGCCGAGCCGCCGCCTCTCGTCGAGATTGCGGACATTGGGATCGAGCGAGGCAAGATCCACTACGACGACACCGCCTTCGCCCGACCGTTCCATGCTCTCGTCGAGGATTTCGAGGTTTCCGTAAAGGGCTTCTCGACGGCTCCGGGCGCCGCGGCCTCACTCGAGGCGTCGGCGAAGACCGACGCCGGCGAGACGCTGAAGAATACGGGCACGGTATCGATGGAGCCGTTCGTTGTCGAAGGCACGATCGAGATCGCCGGCCTTCCGCTGAAACGCTACGCCCCGTTTTACGAGAGCCTCGTGACCTTCGACGTCGACGACGGCACTCTCGATCTGGGAACGAAGTACCGCTACTCCACGGGGCCCGATGCGAACACGACCCTGTCGGCGCTCTCGGCCACTCTCCGATCTCCTCGCCTGAGGAGAAGGGACGCGAGGGAGCCCTTCTTCAAGGCGATGTTCGTGAAGATGACGGGGACCTCCCTCGATCTTGGAAAGCACGACCTCGCGCTCGGAGAGGTCTCGAGCGACGGAGGCTTCCTTGCGGTCGCGAGGGGAAAGGACGGCAACGCCGACCTCGCGGAGCTGATGGCTCACCCGCCGGCCGATGCCCGTCCGGAGCCCCCGTCGGCGCCGGAGCCTCCATCGATACCGTGGAACGCGACCCTGGGGAGGCTCGCCCTCGACGGGTACACCGTCCGCATCGAAGATCTCGCGACCGGCCGACCGGCCCGCTATGCGCTGACGAAGACGAACCTTTCCCTCGAGAACTTCTCGACGGCGCGCGACACGAAGGCGACGTTGTCGGTTCGGTTCGGCGTGAACGGGCGCGGAACGGCTTCGGCGAAGGGTCCCGTGGGAATCCACCCGACCTATGCCGAGCTCGACGCCGAGGTGAAGAGCCTCGACCTGGTTCCCCTCGAGCCCTACGTTCTCTCGAACTTCAAGCTAGCGCTCGCCCGGGGAACGCTTTCCGGACACGGCGTTCTCTCGTTGCGCGAGGCCGCGGAGGGCAAGACGAGCATCGGCTTCACGGGATGGGCCGCCGTCCGGGATCTGCTGGCCTTAGACGAGTCGACGAAGCTCGACTTCTTCAAGTGGGACGACTTCTCTCTGCAGGGGATGAAGGCGGGCTACAACCCGACCTTTCTCCAGGTGGCGAAGCTCGCGGTCACGGGCATGGCGTGCGACATCGTGATCGAAAGCGACGGTACGGTGAATCTCGCCCGGGTCGTCGGCAAGCCCGCGCCTCGCGAAGGGGAAGAGGAGGAGGCGGCCGATCAGACGGCGGCGGCGAGCGCTCCATCGCCGACGGTCGCGCCGGCGCCCCCCGCTCCGGAGGCCAATGAGAAGGTGCCGATTCGGATCGACACGCTCGCCCTCCAGGGTGGCCGGATCGGCCTCGCCGACCATTTCATCAAGCCGAATTTCGCCGCGACGCTCATGGATCTCGGCGGGAGCGTGACCGGTCTCTCGACCGAGGAGGGTACCGTTGCCGAGCTCGACCTCGGCGGCAGCCTCGCCAACAGCTCATCCCTTCGGATCGCCGGCCGGGTCAACCCTCTCGCGGCAACGGCCTTCGCCGACGTCACGGCGAGCTTTCGAGACATCGACCTGCCCCCGTTCACCCCCTACTCCGGCAAATACGCGGGATACACGATCTCTCGGGGCAAGCTCACGGTGGAGCTCAAGTACAAACTTCAGAACCGCAAGCTCTCGGCCGAAAACAGGCTCCTCATCGACCAGTTCGAGTTCGGCGAGAAGGTGGAAAGCAAGGACGCGACGAAGCTGCCGGTCAAGCTCGCCGTCTCGCTCCTCCGGGACAAGGACGGCTTGATCGACCTCGACCTGCCCATCGAGGGATCGCTGGACGACCCGAAGTTTCGCCTCGGAAAAGTCATCTGGCACGTCATCGGAAATTTGATCGGAAAGGCGGCCACGGCTCCCTTCGCGCTCCTCGGAAAGGTCCTGGGGGGCCGAAGCGCGGAGGAGCTCTCGTCCGTCGACTTTGCCGCAGGCCACGACGCGCTGGACGACGCCGCCCGGAAGAAACTCGACGCGCTCGCGAAGGCCTTGAACGACCGGCCCGGTCTGAAGTTGAAGGCGACCGGCTGCTTCTCGGGCGAAGAGGACCAGGAAGGGCTGCGGCACCTGCGGCTCGAACGGAAGGTCAATGCGCAAAAGATGGCCGACCTCGTCGAGAGGGGCGAGGCACCCGCGAGCGTCGACGCCGTCGTCATCGACGAGAAGGAATACGAGACGTACCTGAGGAAGGCTTACAAGAAGGAGAAGTTCAAGAAACCCAGCAAGTTCCTGGGCATCCCGAAGGAGCTCCCCGCGCCCGAGATGGAGAGCCTCATGCTCGCCAATCTGCCCGTGACGACGGACGACCTGAGGCAGCTGGCTCTGGCGCGAGCGAATACGGTGAAGGACTACCTCATTGGGCCCGGAAAGGTCGAAGCGGCGCGCGTCTTCATCCTCGAGCCGGGAAGCAAGCCCGCCGCACCCGCGGGGAAGGCGAAGGCCAGCCGCGTCGATTTCACGCTCGAATAGCCTCGCGCCGGGCGGGCGCGGGCGTTGAAGATCCACTTTCTCTCGCCCCGGTGGCTCGCGTGCGACTCCGGCTTCGACCTCGTGCGCAAGATCACTCCGGGAGGAGGCACGACGCCCACGAATTCGGTCCGAGACCTGCGATGTAGAGTTTCCGCCAGCTTCGATGACACTCACAGCCGGGACCCGACTCGGTCCCTCCGAGATCCTCGCGCCGATTCGCGCGGGAGGGATGGGAAACCGTCGCTCGCGCTGGCGCCGGGATCTCGCTCTCGCGACCGACGCCCGGCTCGGCGAACCGGCCTCGACCGGACGCCTGATCCCGTCCCTGCGCGCTCGCTCCCGCGGCGCGAGGCTCTTCCCTCGGTTACTGCGGGAGACTCCTCGCGCCGCGACCGGAGACCTGCACAGATGACACTCGCCGTCGGCGCCAGGCTCGGTCCCTATGAGATCCAAGCTCCCCTTGGGGCCGGGGGCATGGGAGAGGTGTACCGCGCGCGGGATACGCGGCTCGGCCGCGACGTCGCGATCAAGGTTCTGCCGGAGCGCCTGGCTCAAGATCCCGACGCCCTCTCGCGCTTCGAGCGCGAGGCGAAAGCCGTGGCCGCGCTGTCTCACCCGAACATCCTGGCCCTTCACGACTTCAGCCGGGAGGGAAGCGTCGCGTACGCCGTCATGGAGCTTCTCGAAGGCGAGACGCTGCGCGGCAAGCTCGACACGGGCCCGATTTCACCGAAGCAGGCGATCGACTACGCCCTGCAGATCGCCCGCGGGCTCTCGGCGGCGCACGAGAAGGGAGTCATACACCGGGACCTGAAGCCCGAAAACGTGTTCGTGGTCAGGGGCGGCCACGTGAAGGTCCTCGACTTCGGACTCGCGAAACAGCTCGAGCCCGACACCGGGGGAGGCCGGACGGGGGCGGCGGCCGATTCGGCTCTGACCGAGCCTGGCATCGCGCTGGGGACAGCGGGTTACATGTCGCCCGAGCAGGTGCGGGGCCTTCCCGTCGACCACCGCTCCGACATCTTCTCCTTCGGGGCCATCCTCTACGAAATGCTCTCCGGGCACCGGGCGTTCCAGCGGAACACGGCGATCGAGACGATGACGGCGATCCTGCGGGATGAGCCGCCGGACACACCGGAATCCGGCAAGAGAATTCCGCCGTCCCTCGATCACATCGTTCGCCACTGCCTCGAGAAAGAGCGGGAGGAGCGATTCCAGGCGGTCCAGGACATTGCGTTCGCCCTATCCGAGGCGTCTTCGCCGGCGATCACGGTCGTTCATACGGAGGCCCCCCCGTCCCCGCGCCGCCGGGCTCTGTTGGCCGCAGCCGGCGTGGCAGTCCTTCTCGGCATCGCGGCGATCCTGGTGCTGTCGCGATCGCATCGCAGCGGCGACGCCGCCGCGGGCTTCACGCGCGTCGCCGTTCTGCCGTTCGAGAACATCGGGGCGCCCGAGGATGACTACTTCGCCGACGGAATCGCGGACGAGGTGCGGGGGAAACTGACGATGCTGCCCGGTCTGCAGGTCATTGCCCGCGGCAGCTCCACGCCTTACCGGAAGACGACGAAGACACCACAGGAAATCGCCCGGGAGCTCGGTGTGCGATACCTCCTGACCGCCACGGTCCGCTGGGACAAGAGCGCCGCCGAGAATCGGGTTCACGTCAGCCCCGAGCTCGTCGAGGTCTCGGGCGAGCAGGCGCCCACCTCCAAGTGGCAGCAGCCGTTCGAGGCGGGGCTGACCAACGTGTTCCAGGTGCAATCGGACATCGCGGCGCGCGTGGCAGAGCAGCTCGGCGTCGTCCTTCAGCCCAACGAGGAGAAGCAGCTCGCGGAGAAGCCCACCAAGGATCTCGCCGCCTATGATGCGTATCTGCGTGGCCAGCAGGCTTCCAAGAGCATGGCGGTTCAGGATCCACCGAGCCTGCGGCGCGCGCTGACGTTCTACGAGCAGGCCGTGGCCCTGGATCCCGAGTTCGCCGTGGCCTGGGCAAAAGTCGCGTGGGCCAACTCCATGCTGTACGGCAACAGCGCGCCGACCCCCGTGCTCGCCGAGGCGGCCCGGCGCGCCGCGGAACGCGCCGTCGCGCTGGCGCCGAATCGCCCCGACGGCTACATCGCCCGGGGCCAATACGAGCGACTCGTCGCCAAAGATGCCAACCGCGCTCTCGAGCAGTTCGCTCTGGCCGAACGCCTGTCGCCCGGGAATGCGGAGATCCTGGCAGCGATCGCCGTGGCGGACGTGGCCCGGGGACGCTGGGACGCCGCGCTCGAGAACCTGCAGCGGGCCGAGCGTCTCGACCCCCGGTCGGTGAGCATCCAGAGGCGGCTAGGGGACGCGTTCTTTTGGCTGCGAAGGTATTCGCCGGCGAGGGAAGCCTTCGACCGCGGGCTGGCCCTTGCCCCGACTCACCTCGGCCTGATTGAGGCCAAAGCGATGACGTACCTCGCCGAGGGCGACCTGCCGGGGGGCCGAGCCGTCCTCCGCGCGGTGCCGAAGGAAGTCGACCCAGCCGCCCTCGTGGCGTACGTCGCGGCCTATTGGGACGTCGTCTGGCTCCTCGACGACACGCAACGAAATCTGCTGGTGACTTTGCCTCCGAGTGCGTTCGACGACGACCGGGCCACCTGGGGCCTCTGCCTGGCCGAGGCCTACGCGCTGAAGGGCGACGGGGCGCAGGTCCGCGCACACGCCATGGAGGCGAAGAATGCGATCGAGGAGCAACTGCGGTCTTCACCCGAAGATGCCCAGCGGCGCGTGGGGCTCGGCCTGGCGCTGGCGTACGTCGGCGAGAAGGCGCGTGCCGTGGAGGAGGCCGAGCGGGGCGTTGCGATGCTGCCCGTCGCCAAGGACGGATTCACGGGACCGTTCCTTCAACATCAGCTGGCACGGATCTATGTGCTGGTCGGCGAGCCCGCGAAGGCGGTCGATCGGCTCGAGCCGCTGCTGAAGATCCCCTACTACCTCTCAGCTCGGTGGCTGGCGATCGACCCGAACTTCGACCCGCTGCGCAAGAACCCGAGGTTCGAGAGGCTCGTCGCCCGCGCGAGGTAGCCTCGCCTCACGGCGTCGCGCAGACGCGCCACTTCTCGCAGCCAGCCTCCGAAAAGGTTCCACTGGGAAACTCTGCGGGGGGGCCACCGCTCACTCAGCCGTTTCAACGGCGGAGCGGCTTTCTCTCCCTGATGGCGTCGCCTCAGCGGGCGGCCCAGCCGCCCTCGCTTAGAATGCCCGCCTCGGATGTGGCTCAAGGCGTGGAAACATAAGGCGCCGTTCGGGCGGGACTAAATTGGAAAACTCAATTCAGGATCGTTTATCGGCGCACCGACTGCTTGCCGGTGCGCCGCCAGAGCAGATCGCCTGGCTCGCCGCCCACGGCCGCCTGGTCCGAATGGAGGCGGGGGACCTGCTCACCTCGAAGGCCGGGCCGGTGCGCGGTCTCTACCTCGTCTTGTCCGGCCATCTGTCGATTCACATCGACCGGGGCGCCGGACCGCACAAGGTCATGGAATGGGGCGCGGGCGATGTGACGGGGCTGCTGCCGTACTCGCGTCTGGTCTCGCCTCCGGGCGACGTCAAGGCCGAGGTGCCGACCGAGCTCCTGTTGATCCCCCGCGAGGAGATTCCGGCCCTGATTCGCGACTGCTACGACCTCACGTCGATTTTCGTGCACGTGATGATCGACCGTACCCGCCACTTCACGTCGAGCGACCTTCTCGAAGAGAAGATGTTTTCCCTCGGAAAGCTGGCGGCAGGGCTGGCGCACGAGTTGAATAATCCCGCGTCGGCAGTCGCGCGCAGCGCCAAAGGCCTCACGCTGCGGTTGTCCGAGGTCGAAAGGGCGTCGCGCGAGCTCGGCGCGGCGCGCTTGTCTGAAACCCAGGAGGCCGCGGTCGACCGGGCGCGGGAGCTTTGCCTTGCCGCGGCCGGCGCCACCTTCGGCCACTCGCCCCTCGAGCGTGCAGACCGCGAAGACGCCATCGCCGACTGGCTGGCGCGTCACGGCACCGATGCTGTCGCCGCGGAGACACTGGCCGAGTCGGCGGTCACGCTCGACGCGCTCGACCGGCTCGCCGAAGCGCTCGATGGCGAGGCGCTCCACGCGGCCCTCCAGTGGCTCGTGGCCGGCTGCTCGACGTACCAACTGGCATCGGAGATCGAGGCGGCCGCGTCGAAGATCCACAACCTCGTTGCGGCGGTCAAGGGCTTCACCTACATGGACCAGGCAACCATGCCCAAACCGGTGGATGTCGGTCAGGGGCTGTCCGATACGCTGGCGGTGCTCAATGCAAAGGCGCGCCAGAAGTCCGTGGGCATGAGCCTCGAGGTGGAGGCCGATCTTCCGCGCATCCAGGGGTTCGGCGGCGAGCTCAACCAGGTGTGGGCGAACCTGGTCGACAACGCGCTGGACGCGGCGAAGAGTCGTGTCACGGTCGCGGCCGGCCGTCACGGCGAGGCCGTCGTGGTGCGAGTCGTCGATGATGGGGCGGGATTGCCACCGGAGATTCGCGAGCGCATTTTCGACCCCTTCTTCACGACGAAGCCGGTGGGTCAGGGCACGGGGCTCGGCCTCGACATCGCGCGGCGGCTCGTGCTCCGGCACCACGGGGAGATCGAAGTCGATTCCCGCCCCGGGCACACACAGTTCAGCGTGACGCTGCCGATCGATGCGGGAAAGGCCTGACTTGGTCAAGCCGGTGATTCTGACCGTCGACGACGACCCCGAGGTGCTCGGCGCCGTCGAACGCGATCTGCGCCAGCATTATCGAAGCGACTACCGCATCCTGAAAGCCAGTTCCGGCCGCGAGGCGCTGGAGGCCGCCCGGCAGCTCAAAGAGCGGGGCGCTGCGATTGCGCTCTTCCTCGCCGACGAACGGATGCCCGAGATGACGGGCACGGCGTTTCTGCGTGAGGCTCTCAAGCTCTACCCGGAGTCCCGGCGGGTTCTGCTGACGGCCTACGCAGACACGCAGGCGGCTATCGCCGGCATCAACGACATCGGGCTGGATCACTACTTGCTGAAGCCCTGGGATCCTCCTGCGGAGCGGCTCTATCCGGTTCTCGACGATCTGCTGTCGGACTGGACGGCGAACGTGCGCCTTCCCTACGAGGGCATCCGTGTGGCCGGCGCGCGATCGTCGCCCCACAGTTTCGCGGTGAAGGAGTTCCTGTCGAGCAACCAGGTTCCGTACCACTGGATCGACGTCGACCAGGACCCCCCGACGCGGGAGTTGATCGCCTCGTTCGGCGACGCCACGCGGCTGCCGATCGTCTTCTTCCCGGACGGCAGCCGCCTGGTGGCTCCGACCAATCGCGAACTGGCGGAAAAGATCGGGATGCAGACGCGGGCGAATCTGCCCTTTTACGATCTCGTGATCGTTGGCGCCGGGCCGACGGGTCTGGCGGCCGCGGTCTATGGTGCCTCGGAGGGGCTGCGCACGATGCTCGTCGAACAGAGCGCCCCCGGGGGTCAGGCCGGATCAAGTTCCCGGATCGAGAACTACCTCGGGTTTCCCGCGGGCGTTTCCGGTGCGGATCTGGCGCGCCGCGCCACGACTCAGGCGCGCCGCTTCGGCGCCGAAGTGATCGCGCAAGAGGCCGTCGCGCTGCGCCGCGAAGACCCGTACCGTGTGGTACGACTCGGCGACGGAACCGACGTGAGCTGTTACGCGGTCGTCCTCGCGACGGGCGTGTCCGTGCGGACGCTGGAGGTTCCTGGGGTCGAGCCCCTTCTCGGCATCGGCGTCTATTACGGCGCAGCGATGACCGAGGCCGCGACCTACCGCGGCCAGGACGTTTGCATCGTCGGCGCGGGGAATTCGGCCGGTCAGGGCGCGCTGTTTTTCTCGCGCTACGCGCGCCGCGTCACGATGCTCGTTCGCGGAGATTCTCTGGGAAAGTCGATGTCGCAGTACCTGGTCGACCGCATCACGGCCACACCGAACATCGAGGTCGTGACGCGCGTCGAGGTCGCGGCAGTCCGCGGTACCGGTCGGCTGGAGAAGGTCGTCGTCTGCCGCGTGCCGGAGGGAGAGCAAAGCGAGCTCGAGGCGGCGGCGATGTTCATCTTCATCGGTGCGAGGCCCCGGACCGAGATGGTCGCCGGACTGCTCGAGCTCGACGCACAGGGCTACGTGTTGACCGGCGCGGCCCTGTCGCTTTCCGGCCGGCGGCCTCCAGGCTGGACGCTCGATCGGGACCCTCTTCCCTTCGAGACCAGCGTGCCGGGAGTCTTTGCTGCCGGCGACGTGCGAGCCGGTTCCAGCAAGCGCGTGGCGGCGGCCGTCGGCGAGGGCTCGGGCACCGTCGGCCTCGTGCACAGCTACCTCGAGACCGTCTGAGCGCCGGCCAGCGGCCGTCGCGGGAGCCCACCAGGGCTCGGACAACCGGCGATCTCGGGCCCCTTTCGAGGAGCCGGGTCCGGAACGTCTTCTGCAGATCGTCGCTGCCCCATGAGACGGCGGGGAGGTCTTTCTCTGTGTCATCCGTGCGTCGCCTCGCTGCTTCCCAAGCCTCCGTGGCCGCATAATGCCCGCCCGGGGTGCCGCTTGATCACGATCGTCCCCTTCCTCCTGGCCACAGCAGGGGCCGCCTTCGCGGCCAGTCGGTTTCGGCCCGGCGCCTGGTACGCGGCGCTCGCGAAGCCTTCGTGGACTCCTCCGAATTGGCTCTTCGCGCCGGTTTGGTCTCTCCTCTACCTGGGCATCGCCATTGCCGGGTGGCTGGTCTGGCGAAAGGCGCACCGCGACGGCGTCCTGCCGCTTGCCCTCTGGGTCGGACAGCTGATCCTGAACATGACCTGGTCCTGGCTGTTCTTCGGTCTTCATCGGCCGCGAGCCGCGCTGGCCGACATCGTCATCCTCCTGGCGCTCATCCTGGCATTCATCGTGGTCGTCTATCCTCTCTCCTCTGTCGCGGCCGGGCTGTTCGTGCCTTATGCGCTCTGGGTCCTCTTCGCGACGGCTCTCAACGCCGCCATCGTGCACCTCAACCCCAGCGCGACCTGACCCCGCGTGCCGCCTTTCGCCTCGTCGCGGCGAGCTCACGCGGGATTTCGCGTCAGGCCGCGAATTGCCGCGCGCGGTCGGCGATGCCGCGAAGCATGCCGGCGAAGACGAAGCGGTGGAGCGGGTACAGGGCGTACCAGTAGGCGAGGCCGAAGAGCCCTGAAGCGTCGAAGATGGCAGTCTGCCGGATTTCGGTGCCTCCCGGTGCCGGCGTCGTCTCGAACTGCAGCCATGCCCGGCCCGGAACTTTCATCTCGGCGCGCAGCCGCAGCAGTCGATTGGGTTCGATGGACTCGACGCGCCAGAAATCGAGCGCATCGCCCGGACTGAGCTCGTCGGCCCGGCGGCGCCCACGGCGCAGGCCGACGCCTCCGACGAGCAGGTCTAGGGATCCGCGCAAGCGCCAGAGCAGGTTGCCGTAGTACCAGCCGGCGTCGCCGCCGATGCGCCGGATTGGCGCAAAGGCCGCGTCCGTCGGCAGCGGAACGAACGTCTTGCGACTGTCGATCAGGCGTGTGCCGACGAGATCGCCGCCGTAGCGTTCGGTCAGTCCCGAGGAGGAGATCGCGTCCGACCAGCGCGTTCTCGCGAAGGCCTCGTCCTCGTTGACGAGGGCCCGCGCGATCGCCTCGCGCGCGCCGCGCGGCTTGACCGGGAAGGCCGCGAGCGCGGCCGGGTCGCGGATGACCGTGGGATTGCGAAGGCTGTCCACGAGCTTTCGGCCGACGCGCGCGTAGAGCGGCGTCACCAGGCCGAGCCAGAGACTCGAGAGCCGCGGTGTCAGCAGCGGCACGGGGATCAGGATCCGCTTGAGGCCGCGCTGGCGCGCGTACTCGCGCATCAGATCGCCGTAGGTCACGCGGTCCGGGCCGCCGATCTCGTAGATCCGCTCGGCACCGGCCGGCAGATCGAGCGCCGCGGCCAAGTACGCGATGACGTCCTCGACGGCGATCGGCTGGGCCTCGACGGCGACCCAGCGCGGGCAGATCATGACCGGCAGCCGCTCGACCAGCGCTCGGATCATCTCGAAGGAGAGGCTGCCGGAGCCGATCACGATCGAGGCGCGAAACTCGACGACGGGAACGCCCGACTGCCGCAGGATCTCGCCCGTCTCCTGGCGGCTGCGCAGGTGTTCCGAGAGGCCGCCTGCGCCCAGACCGCCGAGGAAGATGATCCGTCGCACGCCGGCCTCGTGTGCGGCCTTGCCGAAGATTCGCGCGGCCTCCCGGTCCCGCGTGGCGAAGTCCTCGCCGCCCATGGAGTGAATCAGGTAGTAGGCGGCGTCGACACCCTCGAGGGCCCGGGCCACCGCCGGGGCGTCGAGCGCGTCGCCTACGGCAATCTCGGTCGAGGGCGCCGCGCGGCCGTAGAGCGCCTCGGGCCGGCGCACGAAGCAACGCACCGATGAGCTGCGCCGCTCGAGCTCGGCAAGCAGCCTTCCGCCGACGTAACCCGTGGCGCCGGTCAGCAGGACGCGCCGGGCCGTCATGGCACGGACACGACAAGGGCCGAGCACGGCTTGTTGCCGACCCGCCGGTAGCTGTGAGGCTGCGTCGAGCGGAAGTAGACGGAATCCCCGCCGTCCAAGACGTAGTCCTCGCCCGCCACGCGCAGCGCCAGCTGTCCCTTGATGACGTACAGAAACTCCACACCGGCGTGCTGGTGGGGGCGCGCCTTCTCGGAGGGGACGGGCTCGAATTCCGCGTAGTACGCATTCAGCCGGCGCTCGACCGCGGTGTAGTCCAGGGACTCGAAGAAGAAAGAGACATCCTTGCTGCCCGACCTCTCGGGAAAGCGCTGGCGCTCCCGGCGGCGCACGATGGAGACGGCGTTGCGCTTGCTGTCGGCGGCGATGAAGAACTCGAGCCCGACGCCAAAGACGAGAGCGACCCGCAGGAGCGTGGGGAGCGTAGGGAAAAGCCGGCCCCGCTCGACCTTCGAGAGCAGAGCGGCAGAGAGGCCGGTGTGGCGGCCGAGCTCGACCAGCCCCATCCTCTTCGAGAGCCGGAGGCCGCGCAGCTTGTCGCCGATGGCATAGGCCCGAAGGCCCTGTTCGAGCGTGGTGGAAAGCACCTTCGTCCTCCTCTTTGAGCTCCAGTCAAAAGACGGGCTGGGTTTTGACCGAGGCTCACACGAGTTTCAGTATGAGCCTTCTTTTCTCTCAAGTCAAAGTGATTTGAACTATGGTCAACGACGGAGGTAACGAAATATGAAACGGCTCGATGTTCTCGCAGCGGTTCTGGTGGTGGTCGGTGCACTCAATTGGGGGCTCGTCGCGGTGGCGCGCTTCGACCTGGTCGCGACGCTCTTTGGCCTGCGGTTCGGTGAAGTCTCCGCGGCCAGCGCCGTCGTGTACGCGCTGGTCGGGGTGGCGGGCGCCTACCAGGCGGTTCTCTGGAAGGGCATTCAGCGCCGCTGGAACGGCTCGCCGATCGTGGCGGGCGCCCGGTAGACGATCCCTTCAGAGACTTGCGAACTTGAACGACAGAGGAAACGAAAGGAAAAGAGAAAGATGAAAAACGAAACTCCGCGCAGCCGGCATTCGATCCTGGCCGTGTTGATGTTGGCTCTGGTTGCCGGGTCGGGTCCCGCCGCGGCAACCCAGCCCGCGCCTCAGAAAGACATCGTGGACACGGCGGTTGCCGCCGGTTCGTTCAAGACCCTGGTGGCGGCCCTTCAGGCTGCCGGATTGGTGGATACGCTGAAGGGCACCGGGCCGTTCACCGTGTTCGCGCCCACCGACGCGGCCTTCGCCAAGCTCCCCGCGGGCACGGTCGAGAGCCTCTTGAAGCCAGAGAACAAGGCCGAGCTCATCGCGATCCTCACATACCACGTCGTGCCGGGCAGGGTCCTGGCGGCGCAGGTTGCCGGCATGAGCTCGGCGCCGACGGCCAATGGACAGCCGCTCGCCATTCGCTCCAGCCAGGGAATGGTGACGGTCGGCGGAGCTCGTCTGGCCAGCACCGACATTCTCTGCAGCAATGGCGTCATCCACGTCATCGACACCGTGCTTCTTCCCAACTGATTCGGCACTTTCTTCAAAAGGAGACGTTCATGGAGAACATCGTTCAGACAGCGATCCAGGCAGGCGGCTTCAAGACGCTCGTGAAGGCCGTGCAGGCCGCTGGCCTCGTGGAGACGTTGTCCTCGCCGGGGCCCTTCACATTGTTTGCCCCCACTGACGGGGCGTTCGCGAGGCTTCCTGCCGGGGTCCTCGAGGAGCTGCTCAAGCCCGAAAGCAAAGACAAGCTGACGGGGATCCTCACCTATCACGTGATCCCCGGCAAGAAGACCGCGGCCCAGGTGACGGCTCTGTCTTCGGCAGACACCGTCAATGGCAAGCCGCTTTCTTTCGATACGAAAGAGGGAGCGGTCCTCGTCGGGGGAGCAAGGGTCGTGCAGGCCGACCTTATCGCGAGCAACGGCGTCATCCACGTCATCGACTCGGTCGTCGTTCCCGCCTAGCTTCGAGACGTGACTTCGCGGGGCCCCGCTGCCGCTGGCAGTCGGGGCCTCACTTTTTCTTTTGACAGGTGCGTTCTCTTGCCTTGATCAGGGGCAATGTGGCGAACCCCGGATGCTCTCCAACCCGATTCGCCGTCGCACCCGCTGGCGCGCACCGTCCCCCGACATCTTTGCCAGGCACCTCTCGCGAGAACGGAGGCGCTTCTCTCGGCGGCCGCTGGTTCGCGTACGTCTTGGACGTCACCGGAAGAGCCGAGAGCTACGTCCGGCCGCGCCGTAGGGCGGCACGGCGCTCGTTCTCAATTTGACTGAGGGACTCCAAGAACGGTGATGCACAAGGCGACGAGGGTTTCCTGCCCATCGCGCAGATCCAACCTTTGTCGTACTCCTCGAAGACCTGACCGTCTGAATAACCAGTCTTTGAGAAGAGGTCGCGATGCTCATCAACACTCAGGTGCGAGTAATGCCCCGTTCGGCCCATTACATCGGCAAACCGTTGAAGCCTCTTGTCGTACTTCCCCCCTCTGTAGGCCTCCGCGATGATGAGGAACGTTCCGCCGGGTTTGAGGACGCGTAGAACCTCTCGCATGTCGGAGAGCAGATCGGGCCAGTAGAAGTGAGTTTCGACGGCGGTGACGAGATCAAACGCGGCGTTGGAGAACGGCAACTCAGACACGGGAGCATGCCGGATTTCGACGCGGCCAGTCTCGATCCACCGCGCGCTCGTTCTGCGGGACGCCGCAACGCTCTCCTCCGAGTGATCGATGCCGTAGATCTTGCCCTCCGAGGCGAGTGTGGCGAGCTTGTATACGGTCCGGCCTCCACCGCAGCCGACATCGAGAATCGCGAAGTTCTTCTCGATCGAGGTGTGCTTCAGTCCCCAGTCGGTCAGCTTGGAATGGCGACGGTTCATGGCCGACAGATTCAATTGGCCGAACCAGCCTGTCGGTCTACGGAATTGATTTACCAGGGTACTCACCCTGTCCATGATGTTCCTCGCCTGCCAAGTATTGATCTGAGGGCCGACGACGAAGTGACGGTGATGCTCCTCCGCCGCTAGAGGATCTGCAAGCCCGCCCAGAGGCTTCCGGGCAGATCCGAGAGGTGCGCCATCCCGGCCGTCGAGAAGACCGAGCCGCCCTCGGTGATCAGGGCGCCCTCGACATCCGGTGCACTTTCGAGGAGCGCGAGACCCGCTTCCACTCCGAAAAGGAAGGCCGCGGTGGCGAAGAGTCCCGCGCGAAAGGCCGACGCTGCGACGACCGTTACGGAAGACAGGCCTCGAGCGGGCCATCCGGTCCGCGCGTCCAGGATGTGGTGGTATCGGATCCCGCCTTTGACGAAGCCTCGTTCGTAGTCGCCGGAGGTGGCGATGCCGGCATCGTTCAGCGGGCGCACGGCGAAGCGGCAGCGCCTGCGGTCTTGCGGGTCGACAACGCCCACCTTCCACGGGCGGCCATCTCCGCGGCTTCCCAGGGTGCGCACATCGCCGGCGAAGTTGATGATCGCCGCCCGGATCCCCTCTTCGCGCAAGATTTGAGCGGCGCGGTCGACCGCGTATTCCTTGCCGACGCCGCCGAGATCGATCTCCATGCCGGTCTTTCGCAGAAAGACGGTTCCATTCCGAACGGAGACCGCATCCGCGCCGACGAGAGGCAAGAGGGCGTCGATTTCTTCCTGGGCGGGGGCGCGGCCACCCTTGAAGTCCCAGGCTCTCCGGAGGACACCCACGGTCGGGTCGAATCGGCCCTCCGTCATTTTCGCGAGGTCGAGCGCCGACCGGACCAGCATTTTGGTCTCTTCGTCGACGGCGACCGGCGTGCGGCCCGCGTTGCGGTTGATCTCGGAAACGACGCTCGTGTCCCGGTACCGCGAGAACTTCCATTCGATTCGGCACGCCTCGGCCTCGACGGCGCGGGCGATCCTCTCGGCCTGATCCGGCCCGCGGTCGTCGACGAACTCGATTGAGGCGCCGCCTCCCATCAAGCGGAAGCGCCGCGTGTAGAGAACGCGGCCGCCGGGTTCCATCAGTAGGTCCAGGTCAAGCCGAAGGTAAACGTCAGCACGGTCATGTCGGCCGCAGACACGGTCGTGCCCTGGGTGGCCGGCGGGGTAGGCGCGAGATGAATGGGATCGTTGCTCCTCTGGGAAAGGTACGTCACGCCCACATTGGCGTTGACCGCCTCGTAGATTCGGTGTGAGAGGGTGAGGCCCGCCATGACGCTGCCGAAGGGAGAAAGGCGATAGTCCGCAGACATGTACGTCTGCGGCACGAGGAACCGGTTCGCGAAGAACGAGGCACCCGTCTGCGTGTAGAGTCGGACCTCGGGCGAGACGATCCAGTCCGGCCCAATCTTCTGGTTGTAAGTCACGTCGAGAGTGTTCGCGGTGATCGACCAGTCGTCGTTGTAGAACCTGTAGAGCACGTTGACCGAGCCGCCCCACAGATAGTAGTGGCTGTACTTGGCCACGATGGCGCGACGGGAGCGCGTGCTGGGACGCGACTCCGGAAGCGTCTGATTGGAGTCGACGGGCCCGATCGTCACGACCTTGTACGGATCGTTGAGGTATCCGGAAAGGTTCATGAGCGAAAGCGAAATGTCGGCCAGGTCCCGCTCGCCAAAGACCCAGCTCCATCCGAGGGAGAAACCGTTGGTGTTCTTCGGGTAGTTGAGGCTGGCGCCGGTCGGGTTGGTCTCGGGGTTCTTGACGGGGGAGACGATGTCGCGGGAGAAAGCCAGGCCGAAGTGGAGCGTGGCGCGCCCGCCGATCAGAGTCAACGCATCCGTCAACCCGATGGCGCGGGCGGTGTAGTCGTTCTCCTTGGCGTAGTTCAAATTGACTATCGGAAGGTTTGCGCCGAAGCGGCGCCCGTAAGAGAGCCCCACCGACTTTCGCTGGTCTTGGTAGCTCGCCTCCGGGATGTTGCCGCTCTCCGTCACGGTCCCGGAGGCCGAGGTCGTCACATCGGAGGTCGGGTAGGCTCCTGTCGGAGACGCTCCGGAGATCGAGTCGTAGCCCAGGTTCAGGCCGAGCTGCCCTCCCGACTGGCCGAAGTCGTGGCTCCAGAGAATCAGCGGGTTTAAGACCTGAGTGCGGCCGCCCGATTCCTTGTAGAAGAGGAATTGCGTATCGACCGAAGACTGGCCTTGCGCGTCGCGCGCGGCGATGGCCCCGATGCCCGCCGCGATCCACGGGAGCTCCCGGGTCAAGCGCCGGGGGCGACGTCGACCGGATCGGGCCATCGGGTCAGTTGCAGCCACAGCCGCCTCCCGAGGCGCCGCCGTCCCCCGCCGCGGCCTCCTTGCTGGCGTGGATGTGCTCCCGGAAGATTTGCGTTGCGGCCGTGCCGTCGAGGCTCATGATCGGATCCGCGAGGTAGCCCCGCTCCCAGGCCTTGACGGTGCCGGTCGCCGCCAGACCCTTCGAGACGCGGACCTCCGTTCCGACCGCGAGGGACCCGCCGTCGAGCAGGGTCGTCGCTGCGGCCTCGAGCTTCGCGTGCACGGTCTTGTCGCTTCCCTCGAATCGAGCGACCGTGCGTCCCTCGCGGTCGATCAGAAACGTCGTCGGCATCGCGACGACCCCGAAGGCTTCTCCCGCCCGACCGGTAGGGTCGCGCACGATCGAGAACGTCGCGGGCACGGCGTCGAGAAAGTCGGTGACGGCGTCGTCATCTTCTTCGAGTGTGAGGCCGACCACGCTCAAGCCTCGAGCGCCGTACTTCTGCTGGAGTCCGTCGAAGAAGGGAACGCTCGCCCGGCAAGGGACGCACCAGGAGGCCCAGAAGTCGAGCACGACGACGCGGCCCTTCAAGGACCCGAGCGAGAACGGCTTCCCGTCGAGATAGCGGATCTTCAGGTCCGGAGGCGAGTCGGCGGCGCGCGCCATCGCCGATGTCCCGATGACGAGAACGGCCGCCAGCAGTCGAGCCAGAACACGGCGCGGCGCCACGGCGCAGGCGACGAGAGCAAGTCTCCTCATCGGCGATTCAACGGCGGTCAAGGAGCAAGGCTGAGGCCACACGTGTGTCGGACGCTGCGGCCTGCGCAAATTCACCGGCGCAGGATAGTTAGTTCAACATGAACAGCGCTTAAACGGCTGCAGCCGACCTCCGGCGGGGTCACTGTGTCCGCTGGAGAGGACCGAACTCATCGGGACAGTCGGAGCCGGGCCGGCGCGGCTACCCTTTACCGTCTGGGCGCCGAATCGGCCGAGGAGACGACGATGCTCCCTTCGAGCGGGATCTTCGCCGGCGGGAAGCATTGCCGGTCATTGCAGGCTTGGAACGAGAGGTTCCCCGCGATCGAAACCTTTCCGACGGCCTCCTTCGGCAGAGAGAGGTCGGCCTCGAATCGGACGGTCCCCTCGTAGACCATCATGGGCTTGTCCGAGAAGGCAAACCGCCTCTCGATCTGCCGCGGATATCGCACCGCGGAGAGCGTTCCCTGCGATGTCGTGAGGCCGACCTCGGTCGGAATGAGGAACTTCTCGGCGGGCGTATGGCTGTTGGTGTGCCAGTTCTCGCCCAACGTCATTTCGACGATCACGACGGCGCTCGAGCCTGCGGAAAGGCTTGGCGGAGCGATGATCTTTGCGCGCACATCCGGCTTTTCGGCGCGCAGCGAGACGGGTCCCAGGGCGCCAAGAACCACGAGGCTCACGAAGACCGGGGTTCGCAACGGCGGTCTCGAAGGGTTCATCAAACGGATGTCCTCCTGCGTTCGAGAAAACCGGCCCGGTCAGCGACCCTATTCCGAGTGTCACTGGAAGCAGCCGACAACATCGAGCTCCGCGCTTGGCCGGCCCCTCGCGGCGCCTGCGTTTCGCGGCTACAGCAGCCTGAAGGCCCCCTCCGCGGGATTGCGCCGCCTTCGGTGACTCTGAAAGAATCACGCTTTGCATCGTCGGGCTCTTGACCGGCGAGGCAGGAGGAGACAAACGCCATGCAGAGATTCGAACGATTCGCGCGTCTTGGATCTATCGCTCTCGCTTGCGTCCTCGTCACCGGCTCGCTCGCGGCGCAGGAGAAGAGCGAGGAAGAGTGGAAGTCCATGAAGAAGGAGGCGAAGCAGCAGCAGATCGACGCCACCGCGGGCGCGGCGCTCGAAAAGCTGCTGAAGGAGAACCCGAAGGCCAAGGAGCTGTACGACAAGGCCTACGGCTGGGCGGCCTTCGACAACCTGAAGCTCGGCTTCTTCTTCTCGGGCGGCGGCGGGAAGGGCGTCGCCGTCGACAAGAAGACCAAGAAGCGGACCTACATGGAGATGGGAACCGTGGGCGCTGGCTTCTCGTTCGGTGGAAAGAAGTACGAGGTGGTCTTCCTCTTCCAGGACAGTGTCACGTTCAAGAATTTCGTCAACAATGGTTGGCAGGCTCAGGCCGCGGCGGGCGGGACGGCGGGACCGGCGAGCGCCGTGGCGCAGACCGGGTTCACCAACGGCCTGGCGATCTATCAGATCAGCGGCGCGGGGCTCATGGCGGACCTCGACATCGCCGGGACGAAGTATTTCAAGGACAAGGACCTGAACTGACGGCGCAGCCTCGGCTGCCGGGGTGTGGCCCGGCGGCCGAGCCCCCAGCCACTCGAGAGGGCTGGTCGCCCAAGCGTCCCGGAGCACCTGAACTTCAGAACCGCCAGCGAAGGCTCTGCGGCAGGCGAGCGTTGGACGGTGCGCACGGCTGCAGTGGCCTTGACCGAGCGGCGAAGCTCGGCGAATATTAGTGACGCTCGAGGCGATGGAGTTCGCCGAAACCGTCCGCGCAACGGCGGACTGATGACTCCTGCAAGGAGGCTCGATGGGCCCTGCAGGAGTTTTTCTTAGGCGGGAGGGGAAGAGCAAGCCAAGAAGCGGCGGGGGAGTGCGTCATGTCTGAGACGTGGTTTCTCGCGGCCGTCTGGGTCGGGCTCGCCCTCCTCGCCGTTCTGCTCGCGATCAAGCTGCGGATCTCGACGGCTCTTTCCGAAATCGTCGTCGGAACGGTGGCTCAGCTCGTGATCGGGGCTACCATTGGGACCGCCTTTCTCGGCGCCAAGCAGCCCTGGATCACGTTCCTTGCCGGCGCGGGATCGATTGTCCTCACTTTCCTCGCGGGCGCTGAGCTCGATCCCGTGGTTTTCCGGAAGCGCTGGAAGGAAGCGACCGGAATAGGGCTCATCGGCTTCATTGCGCCATTCCTCGGTTGCGCAGCCATCGCGTACTACGTGCTCCACTGGCCAGCGCGGCCGGCCTGGCTTGCCGGCGTGGCACTTTCGACAACGTCGGTCGCCGTGGTCTATGCCGTCATGCTCGAGCTTGGCCTCAACACGACACCCTTTGGGAAGGCGATACTGGCCGCTTGCTTCGTCAACGACCTGGGAACCGTGATCGCGCTGGGTCTCATCTTTGCGCCCTTTACGGCCCGAACGGCACTGTTCGTCGGGGTCTCGGTCGTCGTCTTTGCGGTGCTGCCATCGTTAACTCCACGCTTCTTCAAGCGCTACGGCGGCCGTGTCTCGGAGCTCGAGGCGAAATATCTGCTGCTTCTTTTGTTTGGGATGGGGGGTCTCGCCACCTGGTCCGGCAGCGAGGCGGTGCTCCCCGCCTACGTCATCGGCATGGTCCTGGCGGGAACGGTGGGAAAGGATCATGTATTGATCCGGCGGCTTCGCACCCTGACTTTCGGGCTCCTCACTCCCTTTTACTTCATCCGTGCCGGATCCTTCGTGTCGGTGCCAGCGCTCGTGGCGGCGCCGTTGGTCTTTCTGGTCCTTTTCGGAGCCAAGTCCATCAGCAAGTTCGTCGGGGTCTTCCCTGTGACGAAGTTCTTCCGGTATGGCAAGCAAGAGGCGATCTACACGACGCTCCTGATGTCGACGGGGCTCACATTCGGCACGATCTCTTCGCTTTTCGGCCTTTCGCATGGGATCATCGATCAGGCACAGTATTCGTATCTGGTGGCAGCGGTGATCGCGAGCGCAGTCATTCCGACGGTGGTCGCCAACGCGTTCTTCCTCCCGCGGCACCACCTCCCGGCGACGATTGGTGAGCCCGAGGAGGAACCGGTGGCGGTCCCTGTCCGACTCGAAGGAGGAAGGCCGTGAAGACGATTCTCGTGGCTTTCGACGGTTCGGACCAGTCACGGAAGGCGTTCGATTTTGCGCTCGAAGTCGCGAGTAAGTTTCGCGCGAACCTGGTTGTGGCCGGCGTGATCCGGTTGCCGGAACCGGCGATTTCGGTCGAGATCGACGCGATCCTGGACAGCGGCCGAGCCCATTTCGCCGAGGAGTTCGCTGCGCTGGAGAAGTCGGCGGCCAAGCAGGGCGTTCTGCTCGAATCGCGAGTGGCAGTCGGGCACCCCGCGGAACAGATCGTCCGGCTGGCCGAGGATCTCCACGTCGATCTCATCGTCATGGGGCGCCGCGGCCTGACGCGAGCAACCCGGTGGTTGCTCGGCTCGGTGTCCGGGCGGGTCTTGGCCCACGCGCACTGTCCGGTCACGGTCGTGAAGTAGCTCCGGCCATGGTCCCGCGAATCTCTGTTCGTCGCCAGAAGCGGTACGGCCGATCCGTCGCGATCGAGCGCCTACGCGGTCGCCAGTATCGGTGCTTGCGATGCAATACCGTCTTTTACGAGCTCGAAGAGCTCGACCACCACGTCCGTCTTGAGGAGCCGGGCCCCGACTCGAAGGACGTTCCGTGTTTTGACGAGCCGATACTCCTGCGGATCTTCTACTCCGAGGACGTGCGAGAAGGGTGGGGAGAGGCTCTCACGCAGCGTCGGTAGGGCGGCGCGCCCGCATCAGACTGGTCGAAATCCCCTTGCCGCAACGAACGCCGGGCCTGCCAAGCGCGCCTCGGCGCCCAGCCCCTCTGCGATACGGAGGAGCTGGTTGTACTTGGCCACCCGTTCGCCTCGCGCCGGGGCGCCGGTCTTGATCCGGCCCGCCGCCGCGCCGGCGGCGAGGTCTGCGATGAAGTCATCCGTGGTTTCTCCCGACCGGTGACTGATCACCGTGCCGTAACCGCCCTCGCGCGCCACCGTGATCGCCTGGAGTGTCTCGGTCACGGTCCCAATCTGGTTGAGCTTGATGAGGGCGGCGTTGGCGACCTTTTCCGCGATGACCCTGCGAAGGATCGCCGGATTCGTGAAGATATCGTCGCCCACGAGCTTGACTCTCCCACCGAGGCGCTCCGTGAACAGCCTCCAGCTACGTCTTTCGCAAGTCCGGCGGCCGCGCGCTCTCGTTGCAAGATATGGTGGCGCTCTACGAGAGCTGGGTTCGCCATGTTCGGTGGCACGAAGGAGAAGCTCCAGCGCTTCGACGTCTGCCTTCAGGTCCGGCGCAAAACCACCCTCGTCACCAACGGCCGTTCCGTAGGCGGCCTCCTTGAGGATCGACCGGAGGGATGGTAAGTCGCGATGGCCATTAGAAGCGCCTCGCGGAAAGTCGATGCCCCGACCGGCACGATCATGAACTCTTGGAAATCCGCGCTGTTGTCGGCGTGGACTCCGCCGTCCAAGACGTTGAACATCGGCACCGGAAGTAGCGGCGCCGCCCCTCCACCCAACCTTCGACAGAGAGGCACGCCCTCACTGGCTGCCGAGGCGCGAGCCACGGCCTCCGAGACGCCGAGATTGGCGTTGGCGCCCAGCCGCTGTGTGTTCGTGGTGCCGTCGAGGGCGATGAGGCGAGCGTCGATCGCGCCTGGTCCGAAGCCTCGAATCCCCGGACTTCGGGAGCGATCCTGTCGTTGGCCACCGCAGTAAGAACGCCCTTGCCTCCGAACCGCGCGGGATCCCCATCGCGAAATTCGACGGCCTCGCGACTTCCCGTGGATGCTCCCGACGGAACGGCTGCCCGTCCGAGGGTGCCGTCCTCGAGGCTGATGTCCACCTCGATGGTCGGATTCCCCCGCGAGTCGAGCATTTCACGGGCGTGGAGCAGGACGATTCTGGCCCTTCACGCCTCCTGTCTGGGTCCTTGTTGAGTTTGGTGCCCCGCGGTCCTCCTGCTTTCTTCCACGTTGATGACCGAGTCGGGCTGAACGTCCGAAGTGAGCTCCGCGAGGTCCGCGGCCAGGCCATCGAGTTCTCCCGGGTCGGCGCCTTGCGTCGCTCGCCGCGCCATGGCGCGCAGAGGCTCCGCCTGCGCGACGAACTGATCGGCGAGACCGGCGGCCGCGCTGCGGAGCCAATCACGGAGCCGGCGGCTGAAGGCAAGAAATTCGCGCTCGACCACCGCGAACTCCGCGAAGAGCCTGCTCTGCGCGCGGCGCTCGACCAAGGAGGAGACATTTCGGATCAAGCCGCCCGGCCGCAGGTCGATCCGGCCGACCTCGGGTGGGATGATCAGCGCGGGCTGGGTGACGAGCCCGAGTTGCAGCTCCTCCAGTTGGCCGATGCCTTCGCCGGCTTCCCTCGTCATGTCCGCGAGAAACTCCTGAAGCTTGTCACGCAGAGACACGAGCTCCTGACGGATTTTCCCGCGCAGCTCCTCGCCCGTCTGCGAGAGGATCCGGTGCGTCACTTCCGCGAGTGAATCTCCTGGATGGCCCTGGGGCGCGATGCGGGCATACTCGCGAGCAGCGAGCTGGAGCGCGGGTCGGGCCAGACCCCGGGCCTCTTCGACGAACGCTTCGCAGCGCCGCCGGCACTCCTGCATTCGCCCTTCCGCCTCGAGGGCCAGTCGCTCGAGGGCCGCAGCGCCGACTTGGGCCGGCTCATCGGTTCCACGGGCGCGGGCCTCGAGCGCAACCCGTAGTGCGGCGGCCACGCCTTCCCGAAGCGAGGCGAGCTTCCGCCGCGCCGATGCCTGCGCCAGCTCGTGCGCACGGGCGGTCAGGGGCTCGAGCTCCCGCTCGAACCAAGCGCGCGTGAGCGCCGCGCTTGGCCCGACGGCGCTCGAATAGTCGACCGGAAGGTCGAGGCCCATCTCACCGGCGATTGTCGTGCGGACGTAGTCGCGCATCCGAGCGCGATCCGTTTCGGAGATCAGGTCCGCCTTGCTGATGACGACCTTGCCCGGAATGGCGGAATCGTAGAGCAGACGGAGAATCTCGAGGTCTTCCCGCGAGGGGGTGCTCGCGGCGTCGAGCAGCAGGATTCCCAGGTCGCAGCGCGGCAGGTAGGCGTACGATTCGCGGGCGCCGGCCGTGGCGAGCGATCCGACCCCGGGGGTGTCCACGAAGACGACGCCCTGTCGGAGAATGGGCGAGGGCAGTTTGACCGTGGCGCGCGTGACGTGCTTTCGGTTGTCCGGGTTTTGCTGCTCCGAGACGAATTCCGGCAGCCGCGCGAGCGCGATCTCCTCAACGGGCGCGTCCGCGAAACGGATCTCGGCGGAGGGCGATTCTCCCCAGAGGACTCGCGTGGGAACAGAGGTCACCGGCGTGACGCCGACCGGGAGAGCCGGAAATCCGAGCACGGTATTGAGGAGCGAGGATTTTCCCGAGCTGACCCTCCCGAATACCGCGATCTCGAAGGTGTCCGACTCGAGCCGCTCGACGAGCGCCTCGAGCGCGCCGCGGAACTCGATCAGGCCCCGATCCGTGACGATCCGTTCGAGCCGGCGCAGTAGCGCCAGGTCCACGGGAGAGCGTTCGAGCCGCTTGAGGCGCTCGGCCAGATCCCTTCCCAGTCCCTGCACCAGGTAGGCCTGCAGCCTCTGCAGGGTGCGTTCGAGGTCCGCCTCCAGGCGTTCGAGGACCCCGGTCGTCTCCCGGTCGAGCGGCCCGTAGCCCTCCAGCCGGGAAGGCGCGATCTCGGCGACGGCGATCTGAGCGAAGGAGACCGCCGTCTGGACGGACCAGCTGGCGGCGACCCGGGGCGGTTCCAGGGAAATTCCGAGCGCCCGGCAGGAATCCGCCATCTGGTCCCGGACCCGAGCAATGTAGTCGGCGATGACTCTCTGCTGCGTCGGAGTCAGGTCGGGAAAGTGCGTGGCGAAGGGGCTTCCCGGGCCGGCCCAGGCGGCCTGCGCATCGGCGAGGAGCTTGTCGATGTGCTTGAACGCGCTCCGGAGCGATCGGTGGTGGTTCTCGTTCAACCCGGACATGCGGAGTCAGGTTCGTATCGCCGCAGATTCCCGGATTCGCTGTGTCTGCGTCCGCAGGGCGGCGATGTTCGCGAGCTCCCGGTCCACCACTTCGGCGCCTTCGGCCCGGCGGTGGCGCGCCCGCTCGAGCGCCTGGACGGCGTAGTCGAGCCCTTCCCGGAGGCGGTCCCGGATGTCGGACTCGAGGCGGCGGCGGCTCTCGGCGACGCGTTCGTCGAGGTCGTTGACGACCCGGGTGCCGTTGTGCTCCAGAAGCTGGCGCAGGTACTCGGAGACCTCGGGGACGGCGGCCGCGGCGGACTGCTCGACCGATCGGGAAAGATCGGCGATCCGGCGGACGCCGGAGGAGGGCTCGAGCTCGAAGAGATCATTGAAATAGAACCGCCGTGCCGTCCGAAAGCCGGTCACGGGACCGAGAGCCTGCTTGGGAAGGTCCGCGAACGACCTGTCGGAAGCCGCGAGCTTTTCGAAGAAGTCGATGCCGATCCGGACGAATCGCTGCATCGCTTCCCGATACCGGCTTTCCGCGATCGGCTCGATTTCCGATACCCACCCCTCGAGGGCATCTTGAGCGATCTGGCGCGCGAGCGCCGCTCCACGCCGGCGGAGATCGCCGCCTTGCCCGGCGGCGGACCGGATCGCCTCGACGAGCCGGCCGGTCGCGCCCGGCAGTGTCCGGGTCAGGAACGCCTCCCGCCTCTTCGCGAAGTCCGCCGAAAGACGGTCCTGCTCGGCCGTGAAGAGGTACCCGAGATCCTGCGCCGCGCGTTCCGCCGTTTCCACCGATCCGCGCAGGCTCTCGAGCCGGAGCTCGGATTCGTGGATCGGGCGAAGGAGGGCCTCTTCGCGCGCGTCGAGGCTTTGAATGACGCGCGCGGTGAGGCGCTCGATGCCCCGTTGCTGCGCTTGACGGACCAGGTCCGACCCCGCCTCCGTCGCGAGCGTCCCGAGGGCCTCCACGAGCGTTCGAAAGTCGCGCGCCGGTTTTCCGTCCGTGAGCACCTCGGTCGCGCTGACCTCGAAGATCGGCCCGGTCGGTCTGCCGAGCCGGCGTTCGATCTGTTGTTCCGCGAAACGCCGCGCCTCTCGGCGCTCCGACTCGGAAAGCCGGTCTGCCTTGTTCAGGACGAAGAGAAATCGCTGGACGGTCTTCGAGACGTCGGCGACGAGGGCGAGCTCTTCGCCCGAGATGGGCGGGTCTGCCCCGAGAACGACGAGCGCCGCGTCGATGTGGGGAATGAAGGATCTCGTCGCCGCGGTGTTTGCCTCGAACACCGAGCCTAAGCCCGGCGTGTCCACGAGGCAGAGACCGGAGGCGAGCAGAGGGTGCGGCAGAAGCACTTCGGCAGCGAGGACTCCCTTCCGATTCTCCGGATTCTCGCTCTCGGAAACGTAAAGGGGTAGGGAGCCCACCGCGATCGCTCGCCAGTGACCCGACTCGAAGCGGACTCGGGCGATGCGCTCGGCGCCGTAGCGAAGGACCGTGACGACGGAGGTGACCGGGACCACGCCGGCGGGAAGGACCGTCTCTCCGACCAGGGCGTTCAAGAGCGTCGATTTGCCGCGCTTGAACTGTCCGACGCAAGCCACGTAAAAGAGCCCGGCCTCGACCCGGGCGGCGAGCAGGCTCGCCTCGGTGGCGACGGTCAGCGCTCCGGCCCTTGACGCGAGAAGAGAGAGGGCGCCGAGCGGCGACACCTCTTCGGCCTGCGCGCCGGCGCCGGGACGCTCTTCGAACCCGACGTTTGGGTTGCTCACGCTTCACCTCCGATGAGGCGCGGAGCCTTGCGCCGGCGGCGGAGGTCACCGGCCCTTCTTTGCGCCGACGTCGAGGGCTCGCTGGCCGGGCGCGTACTTGAGGACTCGCGCTCTTTCGAGGGTGACGAGCCCTTCTTGTACCATTTCGTCCAGGATGGGGAGGAGACGGTCGATGTGCTCGTCCGTGTCCACGACCTCGATGACGACCGGCAGGTCCTCCGAGAGCCGCAGCAGGTGCGTCGTATGGAGGACACTTCGGGCTCCGAAGCCGGCCACGGCGTGGAACACGGTCGCCCCCGCGAAGCCCTCCCTGCGCAGCCGCTCGAGAAGCGCGACGGAGAGCGGCTGGTGATGCCACTTGTCCGACTCTCCGACAAAAATTCGGACGAGCACCTGTTCGCCGTCGAGGACCCGCATAATTGCCCTCCCTTCGCTCCTAGCCGCCGATCGCCCAGCGCGCGCCGAAGAGGCCGAGCGCACCCGCCGCAAGACACACGAGAACCGTGGTCAGAATGTTCAACAAGCCCAGGAGCAGGGCGCCCTCCTGAAAGAACTGGAGCGTTTCGTAGTTGAAGGTCGAGTACGTCGTGAAGCCGCCCATCGCCCCGGTCGTCAGGGCGAGGCGCAGGGTCGGCGAAAGAAGCTGTGTCCCGAGGGCAACCTGCATGAGCACACCGAGAAGGAAGGAGCCGATCACGTTGACGGAGAGCGTGCCGTAGGGGAACGATCCGCCCAGGCGCTGGAGAACCCAGCCCGAAAGAAGGTACCGGGCCCCGGTCCCGGCGGCTCCTCCCAGGCAGATCCAAAGGAACCTCGCCATCCGTCACCTCGCGCTCGGCGAGTCGCCGGCGCCCGAAAGAAGAAAAGACTCCCACGACGTCACCTCTGTCGCAGGAGTCATTGGCCTCCCGGCGGAAGGCGGTTCTGGCGGACTCCACCGCCCGTTCTGACGCCGAAACAGTATCACGCTCCGATAGAATCCCGGGCCAAGAGGAGGATCGCATGAGAAAGAAGGTGTCTCTGGTCGCCGGGCTCGCTGCGGGTCTTCTGCTCTCCACGCTCGCGTTTGCGGGCGCAACCAAGACCTATCAGGTCACCGGCACGGTCGTCGACGTCATGCCCGACATGATCGTCGTGATGAAGGGCAGCGAGCGCTGGGAAATCATGCGCGACGGCTCGACGAAGATGCCGGACAACATCCAGAAGGGCGCCAAGGTCACGATCACCTACCGGATGCGCGCGGAATCGGTCGAGGCCAAGCCCGCCGCGAAGTCGAAGACCAAGTAGCCTTCGGATCAGATTCACGGCCATCGGCGGCCATCCGGGCGTTGCGCGTCCGGCGTCACTCCTGTGTCCCCGGAGTGACCAAAGTCGTCTGGCCGGCGGGGATGGCTCGTTCGCCGGCCCTGCCGGTGGGTTCTCCGGGACCCACCGGCCTGTCAAGCAATTACGGCGGCCTGCGGCAGCAGGGGGGGTCGTTGGAACGCGGCTTGCAGCCTCCTGGAAGGCGTCCTGGCAACAGGGAGGCTTTCATGGCAATCAAGAAGGTTTCGACTCCGCTTACGGGAATCGAGGGTCTCGCCGACGAAGCGCGCTTCGTCGCCTCGGTCGGGGAGGATGACCCCACTCTCCCAATTCCCCGATCGCTGATGCTGCTCGCGGCTCGCGGCGAGGTGACGCTTCGGGTCCTCCTGGATCTCGCGGACGAGCCGGCCTCGGCGGAGGGCGATTCGATTCCCATCAAGCGTTCCACCCGTCCCGCTTGACGGCGCGGCGGCGCTCCGAGAGACTCGGCGCCGCCCATGACCACCTACTGCGAAGTGGCGCCCGGACACCCCTTCCACGGCCCCTATCACGATCGCGAGTACGGCTTTCCGATCCGACGGAATGACCGCCTTCTCGAGCGACTCGCGCTCGAGATCAACCAGGCGGGTCTCTCCTGGCTGACGATCTTGAAGAAGCGCCCGGCGTTCCGCGATGCTTTCGAGGGCTTCGCGCCCGAAGTCGTGGCGGCCTACGGCGCGCGGGACCGGCGGCGACTTCTCTCGGATGCCGGAATCGTTCGCAACCGGCTGAAGGTGGACGCCGTCATCGAGAATGCCCGGCGCGTACTGGAGCTTTCCGAGTCGCACGGCTCCTTCGCGCGCTGGCTCGACGCGAATCACCCCGCCTCCCTGGAGAGCTGGACCAAGCTCTTTCGCGAGACGTTCCGTTTCACCGGGGGCGAGATCGTGCGGGAGTTCCTGGTCTCGACCGGATATCTGCCGGGCGCGCATCACCGGCGCTGCCCGACCTGGGCGGCGGTCGTCCGCCGGAAGCCGCCCTGGATGCGGGCGTCGTCGCGCTAAGGTCGAAGCAGCCGTGCATTTCTTCCGGCGGCCGAGGTTCCCCATCGCGTTGCTGGCGGCGCTCCTGCTCGTTGCGTCGCCTCCTCGGCCGGGTTCTTCTCCTGGGACGAAGAAGGGCGTCACGCTGCTTCCCAATGGCTGGAGGATCGCTCCGGCCGGCCGCCACCTGGCCGTCGGGGATCTGCCCCTCGCGATGGTGGAGTCGGTCGATGGGCGGTACCTCGTCGTGACGAACAACGGCTACGCGAAGCCGACCTTGACGCTCGTCGATCTCGAGCATTTCACCGTGGCCCAGAAGGTGCCTCTCGAGGACGCCTGGCTGGGCCTCGCCTGGAACCCGGCGGGCGACCGCCTCTACTCCTCCGGTGGCAATGGAAACAAGGTTCTGGAGCTCGAGTTTCGCGAGGGAAAGCTCGCGACCAGCCGGTCCTTCCCGTTACCGAGCTCGTCGGGGCCAAAGGATCGGCCGAGTGAAGGCCACCCGCCGGACCGCAGCCCCTTCGTGGGCGGCCTCTCCGTCTCGCCCGACGGCAAGCGTCTATACGCCGTGAACGTCCTGGGTCAGAGCCTCGCGAGCGTGGATCTCGCGACCGGAAAGGCTCTGCAGTCGATCGAACTCGAGGCGGAGCCGTACACGTGCGTCGTCGCTCCGGACGGCCGCGCCCTCTACGTTTCCCTGTGGGGAGGCGCGAAGGTGCTCGTCTTCGACGCTTCGACCCTGGTGCGCACGGGGGAGATCACGGTCGGCGAGCACCCAAACGCCGTGGCGGTCTCGGGCGACGGCGGGCGTCTCTTCGTGGCTTGCGCAAACACGAACGCCGTCTGGGCCGTGGACCTGTCCGCGGGGCGCGCCACGGAGCAGATCTCGACGGCGCTCTTTCCCGGCCTGCCGCCGGGCTCGACACCCAACGGCCTGGCTCTCTCGCCCGACGGACGGCGGCTGCTCGTCGCCAACGCCGACAACAACGCCGTGGCCGTCGTGGATGTCACGGAACCGGGAAAGAGCCGCGCCCTTGGCTTCCTGCCGACGGGCTGGTACCCGACGGCAGTCGGCTACTCGCGCGACGGAAAGACGATCCGGATTCTCTCCGGAAAAGGGCTCGTCTCGCAGGCGAATCCTCGCGGCCCGCAGCCGGGGATCCCCGCGGGAGAGCCGGGCCAGTACATCGGAGCGCTGCTGACCGGCTCGCTCTCGGTCCTGTCGGCGCCCGATGCGGCGGCGCTTTCGCGGTACACGAAGAAGGTCTACGAGCTCACGCCGCGGTTCGAGACGACCCCGCCGAAGGCCGCGCGGCGCACCGCGCATTCTTCCGTTCCGATTCCGCTCCGCCCGGGCGAGCGGTCGCCGATCCGGCACGTGTTCTACGTCCTGCGTGAGAACCGGACCTACGACCAGATACTCGGGGACTTGAGCGAGGGAAACGGCGATGCGAGCCTCTGCCTGTTCGGCGAGGACGTCACCCCGAATGCGCATGCCCTGGCGCGGGAGTTCGTGCTCTTGGACAACTTCTACGTCAACTCCGAGGTCAGCTACAACGGCCACGAGTTCTCCGACGGCGCCTACGCGAGCGACGTCGCTCAGAAGCTCTGGCCGATGAACTACGCCGATCGGGGCGGCGCGTACCTTTCCGGGGAGGGCGGGCCGATGCGCAATCCGTACGGCAACCTCGTTGCGCCGGCCCCGGGATACATCTGGGACGCGTGCCGCCGCGCCGGGGTCTCCTTTCGCGACTATGGCGAGTTCATCCACGAGCGCGAGGGCTCCGGCGAGAAGACCGGGGTGGCAGAGGCAAGGCCTCCCGCGGGAAAAGTCTACGAAGCCGGTGTTCCGGGTCTCGAGGGACGGTTTGCGCCGAAGTATCCGGGTTTCGACGTCACGATCCCGGACTCCCGCCGGTTCGAAGCGTGGCTGGAGGAGTTCCGGCAGTTCGAGCGGGACGGCGGCCTGCCCTCCCTCTCGATCGTCTATCTGCCGAGCGACCACACCGCGGGCGCCAAGTTGGGTTTCCGGACGCCTCGGTCGATGATTGCCGACAACGACCTCGCCTTGGGACGCCTGGTCGAGACGATCTCGAAGAGCCGCTTCTGGAAGGAGTCGGCGATCTTCGTTCTCGAGGACGACGCGCAGAACGGGCCGGACCACGTGGACGCGCACCGCTCGGTCGCGCTCGCCGTGAGCCCCTACACGCGGGGACGCGGCGTCGACTCGACTCTCTACACGACCTGCGGGATGCTGCGCACGATCGAGCTCGTTCTGGGACTTTCGCCGATGAGCCAGTGCGACGCGGCGGCAGCCCCGATGCGGTCGGTGTTTCGATCGGCTCCGGATGCGACGCCGTTCACCGCCCGCGCGGCGCGAGTTCCGCTGGACGAAACCAACGGCGTGGCGGCCTGGGGCGGCGCCGAGTCCGCCCGGATGAATCTGGCCGAGGCCGATCGGGCGCCGGACCTGGAGTTGAACGAAATCGTCTGGCGTTCCGTGCGCGGCGCCGATTGCCCGATGCCTCCTCCGGTGCGGGCCGCCTTCGTGAGGCCGGCGGCATCTGCCGGCGACGACGACTGAGGCGAGAAGGAGAAAAAAAACGGCCCGGCTGCTCGAGGCCAGCCGGGCCGCCGAGATCTTGGCTCGCTTCGGCTAATTGATCGGGCCGTACGGCTTGACCTGCTCCTCGATCACCTTTCGGTCGCCGGCCGCGACGATCGTGGCCTTGTCGTCCTGGATGTTTTTCTGCGCCATCTGCTGAACCTGCGCCGGCGTGACCGCGTAGACGCGCTGCACCACGCGGTTCAGGTAGTCCGAGGGCAGTCCCTGCAGGTCGACGAACTCGAGCTGCCCGATGATGCCGGGGCGCGAGGAGTTCTGCAGGACGAACGTGCCCGAGATGTAGTTCTGGATGCCCTTCAACTCCTTTTCGGACGGCGGCTCGCCCTGGAGACGGTCGATCTCACCGAAGATCTCCTTCAAGGAGGGCCCGGTGACATTGGTCGTGACGTCGGCGATCTCGGCCCAGTACGCGTCGTGGTTGCGCGTCGAGAGTTGCGAGGAGGGCGAGTAGGTGTACCCCTTCTGCTCGCGGATGTTCGAGGTGATCCGAGAGGAGAAGGAGCCGCCGAGAAGCGCGTTGGTCACCTGAAGCGGAATCCAGTCCGGGTTGGAGGGGTCGATCACGGGCATGCCCAGAATGATCGTCGTCTGCACGGCCGCCGGACGGTCGATCAGGTAGACGGCCCGAGTGCTGACGCCTTTCGGAACGTTCGAGACGGGGTCCGGCCCGCGCTTCCAGTTGCCAAAGGCCGACCGAATCGCTTCCTCCATCGCCTTCTCGTCGAACCGTCCGACGACGTAGAGGTGCGAGCGAACGGCGCCGAAGTTCGCGTCGTGGAACGCGCGGACTTGCTCGACCGTGTAGCCCTGGAGCATCTCCGGGGTCGGGAACATCCGGCCGTAGGGGTGGTCCGGATAGATCGTCGCGAGGAACTTCTCCTGCGCGACCGGCCGCGGCTGGCTGCGGGCGATCGAGAGCTGCCGGAGCCTGTCGGCCTTCAGTCGAGCGAGCTCTCCCTCGGGAAACTTCGGGTTGCGGACCACGTCGGCGACGAGCTTCGTCATCTCGGGCCCGGACTCGGATAGGACTTCGGAGGCAATCTCCGTGCGGTCGGGTCCCACGGTCACGTCGAGCGAGCCGCCCATGCGCGCCGCGGCTTCGGCGATCTGGGTCGCCGTGCGTGTCGCAGTGGCCTGCGTGAGGTAGTCCCCCATCAGGTCGGAGAGCCAAACCTGGTTGGCCTTCTCGTCGATGTGGCCGCAGCGGACCGCCAGCCGCACGGCCACCTTGGGCACCGCCCCGTAGGGAACCAGGGTGACGGCGAGGCCGTTAGGCAACGAAAGCTTCTTGGGCGCGGGAACCTGGAAATCCCTGGCCGGACCGGGCTCCGGGGGCGCCTGTTTTTGCGCGAGAGCCGGCAGCGATGCCAGCGCGATTTGCGCGAGCGCTATCGAAATATTCTTTTTCATCGTCGCTTCCCCTTCGCGGCCTACGAGCCGCTCTTCGATTCGGGCTTCTTCTCTTCCGCCTTCGGCTCGATGACGAGCACCGTGCGATTGCCCGGCCGGAGGTACTCCTGCGCCGTCTTCTGAAGCAGCTCCGGGGTCACCTTCCGGAAGTTCGCCTCGATCTGGTTGATCGCCTGCGGATTGTCGTCGAAGAGCGCATAGCAGGCGAGGAGATCGGCGCGCCCGAACCCGAAGAGTCCTTCGATGTTGTCGTAGAGGCTGGAGCGAACCTTCACCATCGCCCGGTCGATCGTCGCCTGATCCACGGGTTTCGTTCGCACCTTCTCGATTTCCTCGTCGAAGGCGGCGAGAATCTGCTCGGACGACTTGTCCTTGTCGTAGTAGAGCGAGATGTCCCAGAGGGTCGGGCCGTCGATGTTGTACATGTCGCCGAGGCCCGAGTTGATGCCTCCGTCGACGTCGCCCGTCAGGCCTTTCTGCTGAACCAGGGCCTGATAGAGGCGGCTGTCCTTGCCCTGCACGAGGATCTGGTCGAGCAACCCCATGGCGTAGTAATCGGGCGTGTTTCGCTTGGGCGCGTGATAGCCGACGGCGAGCGCCGGACGCGTGGCCAAGGCATCGGGCTTGGTGGCGCGCTTGGCCGTCTCCTGCTTCGGCTCCGAGATGTCGGGCTTGGCGGGAAGCTTGGCGGCCGGGATCGCGCTGAAGTACTTTTCGATCCAGGCGCGCGTCTGCTTGGGATCGAAGTCCCCGACGACGACGAGCACCGCGTTGTTGGGAGCATAGTAGGTCGCAAAGAACTTCTTCACGTCTTCGAGGGTGGCGGCGTCCAGGTCCTTCAAGTCTCCGTAGAAATTGTGCGCGTTGTACCAGTTGACGTTGGCGTATTGCGGCAGATCGAGCCAGGGGAAGCCGCCGTAGGGCCGGTTCAAGACGTTGACACGGACCTCGTTCTTGACGACCTCCTGCTGGTTCTTCAGGTTCTCTTCGGTGATCGCCAGGCCCTTCATCCGATCGGCCTCGGCCCAGAGCGCCGTCTCGAGGGCGTTGGAGGGAACGATTTCGAAATAGTTGGTGAAGTCGAATCGGGTCGAGCCGTTCAAGACGCCGCCGTTGGATTGCACGAGGCGGATGAATTCCATCTTCCCGAGGTTCTGCGAACCCTGGAACATCATGTGCTCGAACAGGTGCGCGAACCCCGTCCGATCCTTCGGCTCGATTCGGAAGCCGATGTTGTAATAGACCGCCACGACGGCCTTGGGAGACGTCGTGTCTCGGGAGAAGACGACCTTCAAGCCATTCGAGAGCTTCCAGTAGTCGACCGGGACGCTGAAGCCACCGGTGCCGGCCGTTTCGGGCGGGGGTGCCGCCGTTGCGGTTGCGCCGAGGAGCGCTCCGATCGCCGCGAAGACTGCGAGCCGGATGAGAGACTTCATTCCATCCTCCGTCAAAGAGAGGGTTGAAGGGAACGCTTGACGTTACGCGGCCCTGGCCCAAGAGTTTCGGCTGCGGCAGAGCCGGGAGGAGAAGTCTATCCCGGCTCCGGCCCCTTCCGGCCGGCCTGGTGGCTCCCCGGTGCGCACCTCCAGACCGTCTGGGTTCGGCTGGCGCGCAGGCGCCGCCCGCTGCCCTATGTACGCGAGACGCTCGCGACACCCGATGAGGACGACCTTCTGGTCGATCGAGTGGGAGGGCCGGCGGGGAGCCCCATCCTCATCGTCCTTCACGGCCTGGAGGGGAGCTCCTTTTCCGCCTATGTTCAGGGACTCCTGCGGCTCGCCCGGGAACGCGGCTGGCGAGGGGCGGCACTGAACTTCCGCTCGTGCGCCCGCGATCCAGACCGGCCGGGCCGCATGCTCGCGAACCGCCGTCCCCGCCTCTATCACTCGGGAGAAACCTCCGACCTCGATTTCCTGGTTCGCACGCTCGCGGCCCGGGAGGGCGAGGCACCGCTCGTCGCCGCGGGCGTGTCGCTCGGCGGCAATGTCTTGTTGAAATGGCTCGGCGAGAATCCGGGGCAGACTTTCGTGCGGGCCGCCGCAGCGATCTCGACGCCGTACGACCTGGCGGCGGGAGCGCGACACCTCGAGAGAGGGCTCGGCCGCCTCTACACCCGCGGTCTGCTCGCGACCCTGAGGCCGAAGGCGCTCGACACCGCTCGCCGCTTCCCCGAGGCTGCGGCGAGGATCGACAGCGCGGCAACTCGCCGCGCGCGAACCTTCTGGGAATTTGACGAGGCGGCGACGGCGCCACTGCATGGATTCGCGGGCGCCGACGACTACTATGCGCGGTCGAGCTGCCTCCGGTTTCTGCCGTCGATCACGACGCCGACGCTCTGTCTCTCGGCGCGCAACGACCCCTTTCTGCCGGTCGAGGCGCTGGAACGCGCCCGGCAAGCCGCCCCGCCGCCCGTGCGTTTCGAAGAGACCTCGAAGGGCGGCCACGTGGGCTTCGTCCAGGGCGCCTTTCCGTGGCTCGCGCGCTATTGGGCGGAGGAAACCGCCATCGCGTGGCTTGCGGAAGAACTCGGGACGGAAAGTCGAGACGCGCCCCGACGTCTCTAGGCCGCCTTTTTCGCCGCCGGTTCCTCGAGCATTCCGAGCTGCCAATAGAGGAACATCGCCTCGGTGGTCAGGTCCTCGATCTGTTTCGCCACGGGTGTGTTGATCCCGCGCGAGTGCCCGGCCTTGGTGTCGTAGTAGAGAAGAACCGGTTTCTCTGCCAGGTCGTTGCTGTCGGCCTGGAGCAGGGCCGTCATCTTTCGGGCGTGCAGCGGCGCCACTCGCGTGTCGGAGTCCCCCGTGATGAAGAGCACGGCCGGGTAGGCGATCGCCGGCCGGACGTGATGATAGGGAGAATAAGCGTAGAGATACGCGAATTGCGCGGGGTCCTCCGACGATCCGTACTCGGGCACCCAGTAGCTCGCCACGAAGAACTTGTGGTAGCGGATCATGTCGAGCAGCGGATAGGAGCACACCACGGCGGAGAAGAGGCCCGGGCGTTGCGTGAGAGCGGCGCCGACGAGCAAGCCCCCGTTGGACCCGCCGGAGATCGCGAGCCGGCGGTTGGACGTGTAGCCCTTGGCGATCAGCCAATCCGCCGCCGCGATGAAGTCGTCGAAGACGTTCTGTTTCCGGTCGAGCATGCCGGCTTTGTGCCACGCCTCGCCGAACTCGCTCCCTCCGCGGAGGTTGGCGACGGCGTACACGCCGCCCCGCTCGACCCAGAGAGCGGCTCGCGCCGAGAAGGCGGGCGTCTGAGAGAGTGTGAACCCGCCGTAGCCGGTCAGCAGGGCGGGGCTCGATCCGTCGAGGACGAGGCCCTTGCGGTGCACCACGAACATCGGGATCTCGGTGCCGTCTCGGGACGTGTAGCGAACCTGCTCGACCTCGTAGCGGTCGCTCTGGAGGGGGATCCGTTGCTTTGCCCAGACCGAACGGGCGCCGGTGGAAACATCGTAACGGTAGATCGTGGAAGGCACGAGGAAGGACTGGTACGCGAAGAACGCTTCGCGCTTTCCCCACTCGCCGGAGACGTTTCCGACCGTTCCCACCGACGGGAAGGAGATCTCGCCGTGGGGCTTGCCGCTCGCATCGAAGATCCTGACCTTCGGCACGACGTTCTCGAGGTATCGGACGAAGAGTCGGCCGCCGGCGACGCGGGTGTCCTCGATAGCAAACTTGCTATCAGGGACGACGGTCTTCCAATGCTCGCGCCCGGGAGCCTTCAGGTCGACCGAGAGAACCCGCCCTTTGGGCGCCTCCCAGTTCGTCTGCAGGAACATCCGGTCCCCGGCGGTGGAGGGGAGGAAACGCGCCTTGACGTCGTTGACGACCGTCTGGATCGGCCCGCCGGTAACGAGGTCCTGAAAGTAGACCTCCGTCTGCGCGGCGGCCGATCCGTGGAACACCACGAGCACGAGATACCGCGCATCGTCCGAGAGGCCGACGCTCACGATCTTCTCGGGCCCGTAGCCGTCGCCGAAGAGCTTCACATCCTCCGCGACGTCGGTTCCCATCTTGTGCCGGAAAACGCGCGGCCCTTCCTTGGTCTGTTTCGAGTAGTAGATTGCGCCTCGATCGCCGGTGATCGCGACACCCGAGTATCGAGCCCGAGGCAGCACATCGGGTAGGTCCCGGCGCCCCTCGACCTGCAAGAGCTTCACCGTGATCTCGTCCTCGCCGCCCTGACGCACCCCGTACGCGACGAGCGTGCCGTCTGAGGCGACGTCCAGGAAGTTGACCGAGGTCGTGTGGTCGGCCGAGAGCGAGTGGGGATCGACCAGCACCTCGTCCGGTCCCTGGATTCCCTTCCGGACGTAGAGGATCGGGAGGTCCCGGTCGGCGTGGCGCCGCGAGAAGAAATAGCGCCCCTTGCGCTCCATCGGCGTGCTCGAGATGTCCACCTTGAGGAGCTCCCCGATACGCTCCTCGACCGCCGCGCGGCCGGGCAAGTCGCCCAGAACCGACTTGGTGTACGCGTTCTGAGCGTCGATCCAGGCCCGAGTCTCGGGGGAGTTCTGGTCCTCGAGCCAGCGGTACGGATCGGTGATCTCCACACCGTGGATCGTCTCCTTGACTTCTTCCTTCTTCGTCTCGGGTGGGCGATTGGCCGGCTCCGCCAGAAGCGAGAGAGAGGCGAAGAGGAGAGCAGCCGCTCCTCGGGCTTGGCGCGCAAGAAAAGCGTTCATGCTCGGCCCCTCCTCGAGAAGTCGAAGCCTCAGTCGATGCGAACGACGATGCCGTTCTCGAAGACGACGGTCTTGCCGGCGCGGCGATAGATCCACCGCTCGCGCGGCGCCCCGGTCTCCGAGGTTTCCGTGACGGTCTCATCGGGCGGCCCGAGCAGGGACCGCACTTGTTCCGGCGTCATGTTCTCGGAGATCGACCCGGTGGGGCTCGTGGCGTCGGCCTCGCGCTGCGCCGCGCCGGTCTCCTCGGCCCGGCCGCTCGCGGCGGCCGCCGCGGTGCGAGCCTTGTCGGCCGGGGCCGCGGTGGGCTCGCCTCCCGACTTTCCCGAGAGGAGCCCCGAGCGTGTCAACAGCCAGTAGCCCAGCGCCAGAATCAGAAGGATGAGGAGAAGGCGGGAGAGTCTCATCGCCGAGCGGTGATTCTATCTGAGCCTCTCGGAGGGCGGCGCCGGCGGTCTCCGGGAGGTCCGGGAGAGCGTGCAGGGTCGGATGTCCGCCTCATTTTTTCGTCGGCGGAATCGCTTCCTCGTCGGACTCGATCACCGCCCCGGGCGGGATCTCGGTCTTTTCGAGAATCTGCGCATTCTTGCCGACGGTCGTCAGACCCAGACCCTCCGCCTTCCCGTGCTCGCCCTTCAGGCGCCCGCCCACTTTCGCGCCTTTTCCGATCTTGACCGACTTGTCCACGACCGCGCGCTGAACCCGGGCGCCCGCGCCGATCGACGTGTCGGTCAGCACGACCGACTCGCGAACGATGGCGTTGACCCCGACGGACACTCCCGGGGACAGCACGCAGCGCTCGACCAGAGCTCCGGCCGCGATCACGCAGCCGTCGGTCACGAGGCTGTCCCGCACGATCGCCCCCTCCTCGATCATCACGGGGGGCCTCTCTTCCGAGCGGGTATGGATGATCCAGGATCGGTCGTTCAAGTCGAGCGGCGGGGGCTGGTCGAGCAGGTGCATCTGGGTCTGCCAGTAGGATTCGATCGTGCCGACGTCCACCCAGTAGCCTTCGAAGGGATAGGCATAGACCGGGTGTCCGCCGGCGACCATGCGCGGGATGATGTCCTTGCCGAAGTCGTGCGAGGAGTCGCGCCGCTTGCTGTCGTCCAGCAGCACGTCGGACAGCACGGCGCGGTCGAAGACGTAGACGCCCATCGAGGCGAGGGTTCCCGGCGGCTCCTTCGGCTTCTCGACGAAATCCGTCACACGATAGTCCGAGTCGGTGGCCAGAATCCCCATGCGCGTCGCATCCTCCCGGGAGACGTTGAGGGTCGCGATCGTCAGCTCCGCCAGATGTTGCACGTGATGCTCGATGAGCGCTCCATAGTTCATTTTGTAGATGTGGTCGCCCGAGAGGACCAGAACGAGATCCGGACGCCCGCGCTCGACGAAGGAGAGATTCTGGGAGATCGCGTCGGCGGTGCCCTTGTACCAGTCGGTCACGAGGCGCCCGCGGTAGGGGGGGTAGATCTGGACGCCCCCGGAGAAGCTGCGGTCGAGATCCCAGGGCCGCCCGGCGCCGATGTGCTCGTTCAAGGAGTGGGGGCGGTACTGCGTGAGAATCATGACGTCGGTGATCCCGGAGTTGGCGCAGTTGGAGAGCGTGAAATCGATGATTCGGTACTTGCCCGCAAAGGGAACCGCCGGCTTGGCGCGCTTGTCGGTCAAGACTCCCAGTCGGGAGCCCTCGCCGCCGGCCAGGATGACTGCGCGGGTCTTCATCGGCGGCCTGCATTATTCATGATTCTGAATCGTGGGAAACCCTCGCCAGGCGGTACAGCTCCTCGTACGCTCGGGCCGAGCGGCGCCACGAGAAGTCGCTTTGCATCCCCCGCTGCTGCAATTGAGCCCACCGAGGCGGATCAGAGTACACCGCAAGAGCCCGTTCCAGAGCGTCCCAAAGGGCCTCGGGGGAGAGCTCGTCGAACATGAGTCCCGTGCCTCCCGGGTCGCCGGCATCGATGACCGTGTCGGCGAGTCCTCCCGTCCGGCGCGCCACGGGGACCGCGCCGTAGCGCATCGCGATCATCTGCGTGAGGCCGCACGGCTCGTAGCGGGACGGGATGAGAACCATGTCCGCGCCGGCGTAGATGCGGTGCGCGTAGTCGGCATCGAAACGCAATCGCACGCTGGCCTGCCCGGGCCGCTCGATTTCCATCGCGGCATATTCGCGCTCGAGAGCGGCGTCGCCGGTCCCGAGCAGCACGAACTCGCCGCCCGCCGCGAGCCAGCGCCAAACGGCCGGCACGGCGATGTCGAGCCCCTTCTGCGGGTCGAGGCGCGAGACCACCGCCAGAACGGGGATCCGCTGCCCGCGAGCCAATCCTGCCTCGTGCTGGAGGGCGGACTTGTTGGCGGCGCGGTCCTGCAAGGAGTCGACCTCGAAGCGCCGAGCGAGGGCCGGGTCCGTGTCCGGATTCCAGAACCTCGTGTCGATCCCGTTCAAGACACCGGCCAGCCGGTCGGCGCGGGCCCGCAGGAGTCCGTCCAATCCGTGGCCGCCCTCGGGCGTTTGAATCTCACGCGCGTAGGTGGGAGAGACCGCCGAGAGAAAGTCTGCGGACACGATTCCCAGTCCGAGCAGGGAATCGCGCAGATCCGGCGGCAGCGCCTCCATCGCCGGCGAGGTCGGCAGGCCGTAGTCGCCGAGGTAGGAACCGGCGCCCCTTCCCATGTGGGGGAGGTTGTGGATCGTCATGACGGTTCCGATCGGGCGGTAGAAGGGGTCGCGCCGGCCGGTGGCCGACAGCCAGTACGGGGCGGCCGCCGTGTGCCAGTCGTTGGCATGCACGAGGTCGGGCTTCCAGCCGAGCGTGCCGCAGGTCCAGAGCGCTGCCAGCGAGAAGAAGATGAACTTCGGGCCGTCCCCGGCGATCGAGGCGCCGTAGATCTCGCGGTGCATCGGGATCGGCGGCCCGCACACGAGGTACACGTCCTGGTCCGCCATGTAGATGTCGGCCTTCTGCGCCCCCCCGCGGTGGGGCACCGGAAAACTCGCGATCGGCTCGGGCCGCCAACGATCCCAGTCGATCGCCCCATAGCCCGGGATCGCCACACGCACGTCGTGCCCGAGCTCCCGCAGCGCCTTCGGCAGCGACCCCGCGACGTCGGCGAGCCCTCCCACCTTGACGAAAGGGGCCGCCTCGGCCGCCAGGAAGAGGATCCGCATGGGCGGGGATTATTGACCGAGTGTCGGGTCGTTGCGCCAGGGCGACCCGAGGCCGGGTCATCGGATCGGCGCGGCGAGGCTCGAGAACCTCGCCCGGATCAATCGGGGCTCGAGCCGAGCGTCAGGGGTTCGAAGGAATGGTCGGCAGGACCGGGGCGCCGGGCCTGGGGTGAAAGGCGTTCATCTCCTGCTCGGAGACGAGAAGGTCTCGCAGCGTGATCTTGCCGAGCACCTGGTCCACGGCCTGCTGGACCATCCTCCAGACGGAACGGATCGAGCAGTCGGTCATGTGGGTGCAGAGTTGCTCGATGCCCGTGTGGGAGTCGCAGAAGGCCGGCTCGTAGATCCGCCCGCCGAGACACGCCAGCACCTCTCCCAGGTGAATCTGCTCGGCGGGCCGGGCGAGCGAGTACCCGCCGGACTGCCCTCGCGTGGACTCCACGAGGCCGCCCTGTCGCAGCACCCGCATCATCTTGGCGACGTTCGGCTCGGTGATGCCCTCGGAGCGCGAAAGCTGTCCGATCGTGACGCTCCCTTCGGTCCCGGCGCGTCCGACGCGCAGCAGGCAGCGCAGCCCGTATTCCTCCTGGGAGGAGAGTTTCATCGGCGGCGCCTCACATCATCCCGAGCTGCAGCTTCGCGGCATCCGACATCATGCTCATGTTCCACGGAGGATCGAAGAGCACCTGCACATCGGCGTCCCGGACTCCCGGCACCGCGAGGAGCTTGCCCTTGATGTCCTCCCGCAGCACGTCGCCCATTCCGCAGCCGGGGGCCGTGAGAGTGAAGCGGACCTCCACCTTGTTGCCGCCCTCCGGAAGCGCCGTCACCTCGCACTTGTAGACGAGCCCCAGGTCCACGATGTTGACCGGGATTTCCGGGTCGTAGCAGGTCCGGAGCTGGTCCCAGCAGAGCTCGGCGATGGTCTTGCCCGTCGCCGCCTCGGCTTCGAGCGCCACCGGCTCCTCTCCGATCGCGTCGGCGTCCTTGCCCTCGACGCGCGCCATGTAGCCGTAGGGCGTGACGACCGTGTAGCTTCCGCCGAGCGACTGCGTGAGCGTCAGCGGCGTTCCCTCCGGAATCGTGATGCGCATCCCGCTCGGGATTTCCTTGGCCTCGATCTCGCGCGTCGTCCGGGTCTCTTTCTGCATTCTCATCGCGACCACCTCAGCAGACCTTGGGCTCTTCCTTCGGCGAGGCCTCGGCTCCGTCTTCTGTCGAGATCGTGTGCTCGCCGCCGGCCAGCGCCGCCTTCAGCGTGTGCCAGGGAAGAGTTGCGCACTTGATGCGGACGGGGTACTCGCGCACGCCCGAGAAGACCTCGAGCTTCCCGAGGGACGGCCCTCCCGGCGGTGCCTTCTTCTCTCCCGTGATCAGGTCGTGGAATCGCTCGAAGAGCGCCTCGGCCTCGGCCCGGCTCTTTCCCTTGAGGCTCTCGGTCATCATCGAGGCCGACGCGGTCGAGATCGCACACCCGGCGCCCTGAAAAGACAGATCGCGCAGCAGGTCCCCCTCGAGCCGGAGATACACTGTCTCCCGGTCGCCGCAGAGCGGGTTGTAGCCTTCGGCGCGGCGATTGGCACCGGGGAGCTCTCGAAAGTTCCGGGGCCGCTTGCCGTGGTCCAGGATCACCTCCTGGTAGAGGTCGCGCAGATCGCCGCTTCCGGTCATGCGAACATTCTCTGGACCTGGCCGATCCCGGCGACCAACGCGTCGACGTCCTCGGGAGTGTTGTAGAGGCCGAAGGAAGCGCGCGCCGTCGCCGGCACCTTGAAGAATTCCATGACCGGCTGCGCGCAATGATGCCCCGTCCGGACCGCCACGCCTTCGCGGTCCAGGACCGTGCCGATGTCGTGCGGGTGAACGCCCTCGATCGTGAAGGAGAGAACTCCGGCCTTCTCTCTGGCCGTGCCGATGATGCGAAGGCCCGGGATCGCGGCGACTCGCTCGGTCGCGCTGGCGAGCAGGCTGTCTTCGTGGCGTGCGATCGCCTCCATGCCGAGGGCCTGGACGTAGTCGACCGCCGTTCCGAGCGCGATCGCTCCGGCGATGTTGGGCGTGCCCGCTTCGAACTTGTACGGGAGCACGTTCCAGGTCGACTTCTCGAAGGTGACCGAGGCGATCATGTCGCCGCCGCCCTGATACGGCGGCATCGCGGAAAGGTGGCGCGCCTTCCCGTAGAGCACGCCAATGCCGGAGGGCCCGTACATCTTGTGCCCCGACAGCGCGTAGAAGTCGCAGTCCATCTCCCGAACGTCCACCGGCAGCCGCGGTACGGCCTGCGCGCCGTCCACGAGAACGGGAATTCCCCTCTGATGCGCCATCCGAACGATCTCCCGGATCGGATTGAGCGTGCCGAGGGCGTTGGACACGTGCGGAACCGCCACGATTCGCGTGCGGTCCGAGAGAAGTCGGCCGAACTCTTCGAGCAGCAGTTCCCCGCGCTCGTTCATCGGCGCGACCCGGAGCTTGCCTCCCGTCTCGGCGCAGAGCAGCTGCCAGGGCACGATGTTCGAGTGGTGCTCCATGGCGGTGATCAGGACCTCGTCGCCGGGGCCGACGTTGCGGCGGCCATAGGTTGCCGCGACCAGATTGATCGCTTCGGTCGTGCCGCGCGTGAAGACGATCTCCTTCGACTCCGCCGCGTGCAGAAAGTCGCGCACCTTCTCGCGCGCCTTCTCGTAGGCATCGGTCGCCTCGACGGAGAGCAGGTGCACGCCGCGGTGGATGTTGGCGTAGGAGTGCTCGTAGACCTCGCGCTCGGCGTCGATGACGGCGCGCGGTTTCTGCGTGGTCGCCGCGTTGTCGAGGTAGACGAGGGGCTTGCCGTGGACGCGTCGGGCGAGAATCGGGAAGTCCTTGCGGACCGCCCCGACATCGAGTGCCGCCTTCGGCCGTGCCGCGGCGGAAGAGATTGCGGTGCTCATCGGATCGCCTCTGGGCCCCCGCCCGGGAGACGTTGCCCGAGCGCCCGCTGGAGCTCGGCGCGCACCGACGGGACGGGGATCCGCTCCGCGACGTCGGAGGCGAAGGCCCAGGTCAAGAGCGCTCGTGACTCCTCCTCGCCGATTCCGCGCGAGCGCAGGTAGAAGAGCGCATTGGCATCGAGCTGCCCGATGGTCGAGCCGTGTTTGCACTTGACGTCGTCCGCGAAGATTTCCAGGGCCGGAGTCGAGTTGACGAGCGCCTCGCGCGAGAGCAGCAGGTTCTTGTTCGTTTGCATGGCGTCGGTCTTCTGGGCGTTCGGCCGAACGATGATCTTTCCGTGGAAGACGCCGCGCGCCCGGCCGTCCAGGATCCCCTTGTAGAGCTCGCGGCTGGTGCCGTGCGGCATGGCGTGGTCGATCGACGTGTGATTGTCGAGGTGCTGGGCGCCGCTGCCGAGAAAAATGCCGTCGAGCCTGCACTCGGCGCCCTCGGAAGCGAGCTCGACGGTCAGGTCCGTGCGGGCGAGGGCCGCGCCGAGCGCGATGTTGTGCGAAGTGAATCGAGATGCCCGTCCCTGTGTGACGGCGATGGTGTGGACGTGATAAGCAGCCGTGTCCTCCTGCTGGAGCTTGATGTGCGAGAGCCCGGCACCGCTGTCGAGCACGATTTCGGTGATGCTGTTCTGGAAGTAGGCGCCCTGGCCGGCGTAGCGCTCGACGACGGTGGCTTGGCTTCCTTCGGCGGCCACGACGAGGCAGCGGGGGTGCGACACGACAGGCCCGTTGAGCCCGGAAGAATCGAACTGAATCTCGATGGGCGTGTCCACGACCGCGCCGCGGGCGATCTCGACCAACAGGCCGTCCTCGAAAAATGCGGTGTTCAAGGCGGTGAAGGCGCTCTTCTCGGACCCGGCGATCTTCGAGAGATACGGCTGGAGCCTCTCGGGGTCGATCGCCAAGACGTCTTTGAGACGCGCGACCCGGACGCCGGCGGGAAGGCTCGGCGTCTGAAGCATGGGCTGCCCCCGCTCGGCTCGAGAGAGGACCCACGGCGTGGCAACGATCGGTCCGACACTCGTGTAGCGCCACTCCTCGGACTTGGCGGTCGGGAAATCGAGCTCCTGGAAGCGCTCGATCGAGGCTCGGCGCCGGCCGGCCAGCCAGGAGGGCTCGGCCGATCGCTTGCCTTCGAGTGCGGCGAAGTTCGGGAGGAAAACGTTCGTCTGTGCCAGGGCTTCCATCGTCAGGCGGGTAATGCCGGGGCCGGCGCGGGCTCCTTCTCGAGCCAGGCGTAACCCCGCTCCTCGAGCTCCAAGGCGAGCTCCTTGCCCCCGGAACGCGCGATCTGTCCCTCGACCAAGACGTGCAGGAAATCGGGCACGATGTAGTTCAGGAGCCTCTGGTAGTGCGTCACGACGATCATGGAACGCTCGGGCGAGCGCAGGGCGTTGACTCCGGAGGCCACGATCCGGAGGGCGTCGATGTCGAGGCCCGAGTCCGTTTCGTCCAATATGGCGAGCGAGGGCTCGAGAACGGCCATTTGAAAGATCTCGTTGCGCTTCTTCTCGCCGCCCGAAAATCCTTCGTTGACGGGGCGCTTGACGAGATCTTCGTCGATCTGGACGAGTCGGGCCTTTTCCTTCGTCAGTTGGAGAAAATCCATCGCGTCGAGCTCCGGGAGCCCCCGGTGCTTGCGGATCGCGTTGACCGCGTTCTTCAGAAAGTAGACGTTCGACACGCCGGGGATCTCGACCGGGTACTGGAACGCCAGGAACACGCCCTCGCGCGCCCGCTCTTCCGGCTTCAAGGCGAGGAGGTCCCGACCGCGGTAGAGCACCGACCCGCGAGTCACCTCGTAACCCGGTCGCCCGGCGAGCACGTGCGCGAGCGTCGACTTGCCGGAGCCGTTCGGGCCCATGATGGCATGCACCTGGCCGGCGTCGACGGCGAGGTTGACGCCGCGCAGGATCTCCTTGCCCCCGACCGACGCGTGGAGGTCTCGGACTTCGAGCATCGGAGTCTTCTCAGCCAACGGATCCCTCGAGCGAGACACCCAGGAGCTTCTGCGCCTCGACGGCGAATTCCATCGGCAGCTCGCGGAAGACGACCTTGCAGAAGCCGCTCACGATCATGTTGACGGCCTCCTCGGGCGAGATGCCGCGCTGCTGGAAATAGAAGATCTGGTCTTCGCCGATCTTGGAGGTCGAGGCTTCGTGCTCCATCTGGGCCGTCGAGTTGTTGACTTCGATGTAGGGAAAGGTGTGCGCGCCGCACTGGTCGCCGAGCAGGAGCGAGTCGCATTGCGAATAGTTGCGGGCGTTGTCGGCCTTGCCGAGGATCTTGACCATTCCGCGATAGGTGTTCTGGCCGTGTCCGGCCGAGATCCCCTTGGACACGATGGTCGACTTCGTGTTCTTGCCGACGTGGATCATCTTCGTGCCCGTGTCCGCTTGCTGGTAGTTGTTCGTGACGGCAACCGAGTAGAACTCCCCGATGGAATCATCCCCGAGCAGGATGCAGCTCGGGTACTTCCAGGTGATCGCTGAACCCGTCTCGACCTGCGTCCAGGAGATCTTGGAGCGCCGGCCCGCGCACTTGCCGCGCTTGGTGACGAAATTGTAGATACCGCCCTTGCCGTTCTCGTCGCCGGGATACCAGTTCTGGACGGTCGAGTACTTGATCTCGGCGTTCTCGAGGGCGACCAGCTCGACGACCGCCGCGTGCAGCTGGTTCTCGTCGCGGATTGGCGCGGTGCAGCCCTCGAGATAGGAGACGTATGCCCCTTCCTCCGCGATGATCAGCGTCCGCTCGAACTGGCCCGTGTTGGCGGAGTTGATGCGGAAGTAGGTCGAGAGCTCCATCGGGCAACGGACGCCTTTCGGCACGAAGCAGAAGGAGCCGTCGGAGAAGACGGCGGAATTGAGCGTCGCAAAATAGTTGTCGGTGTAGGGGACCACCGTTCCGAGGTACTTCTTGACCAGCTCGGGATGCTCGCGGACCGCCTCCGAGAAGGAGCAGAAGATGACGCCGGCCTTGCTCAGCTGCTCGCGGAAGGTCGTGGCGACCGAGACGGAGTCGAAGACCGCATCCACCGCGACGCCGGCGAGCTTGCCGCGTTCCCGGAGCGGGATGCCGAGCTTCTCGTACGTCTCGAGCAGCTTCGGGTCGACTTCATCGAGGCTCTTCGGAGCGTCGGCGCGGCGCTTGGGCGCGGAGTAGTAGACGATGGATTGATAGTCGATCGGCGGAAAGTGAACGTTCTGCCAGGTCGGCTGCGCCATCGTCAGCCAGTGGCGGAATGCCTTCAGGCGCCAGTCGAGCATCCACTCCGGCTCCTGCTTCTTGGCGGAGATCAAGCGAATGATGTCTTCGTTCAGGCCGGGAGGCGCACTCTCGGCCTCGATGTCCGTGACGAATCCGGCCTTGTACTCGCGCCGGGCCAGGTCCAGGAGCGAGGACGGATCGGAAGCGCTCATGCTCTCCTCGAATTGCGGCGATCACATCGCATGCCCGATAGCATATGGAATCTGTACGAAATAGTCAATATTCGTTAGGATTGTAAGTTATTGACTCTACGATAGCTTATCTAATATCCAGGACGACCTGGCGATGGCTGGCTACGTCGAGGGCTGCGAAACCCCAACCCGGCGACGAGGGAGGAAATTCTGAAATACATCTCACCTCACCCAGGGCCTGTACGCGAGCCAGGCGGTGACGGAGCAGCTGAGAACCGTCCGCAGCCCAGCTTCCGCGGCGAGGGCGCTTCTCGTTACTCCGGTGACGATGAAGTGAGCGCGGCTCGTCCTCTCAGCGCGATTCGGGCTTCTTGGTCGGCTCCGGCTTGTGCTGCCGAGTGGTGTCCTTGTGCTCCGCCGGACGCGCGGGCGATCCCGTCGGGTGGGCGGCGGCACTCGACCTTTCGCGAGACCGGTCGGGAGCCGATGACGCCGCGGGCTTGGGGGCGGCCGGAGTCGGATGCGCCTGCGGCGGAATCGCTTGCGAGCGCCCGCGATTGGTCGGCGCCTCCCGCTCACGGGGCGTTGGGTGGCCTGGAACTGGGGCTGTCGGCGCCGGTCGTCCCGTTGAGGACCTGGTCGATGGCTGACCCGCGGATGAGGACGGCCGTGCCGGGACGGCCTCGGCCGGTTGCCGATTCGGCCGGGCAGGTTGGGCGGCCGCGGGAGCATTCGGCTGTGTCGAGGGCCGTGTCTGCCTGCTCGATTCGGCCGGACGCACCCGCGATGTCTCTGGCGGCGGCGCGGCGACCGGAGCGGCGGCAACGGGCTGCTGGACAGTGGACATGGGGCGTCCGCGATTCGGGGCAACGGGCTCAACGCGCTTGGCCGACGGCGCGGTTGAGGTCTGCTGACGGGGGGCCAGCGTGACGCGCCCCGACTCGACGGCGACGGGGCGCACCGCCGTCACCGCCTCCGGACGGCTGCGATCTCGCGTGGAGATCTGCGCCGCGACCGCCGGTGACACGGGCGTGCCTCCGCCTTCGCGAATGACCGAGATTTTCTGTTGAAAGGACGGTGCCGCCGGCGGCGGAGCAACACGAGCGACGACGGACCGGTCCACCATGGCCGCGGGCGGCCGCACGACCGCAACAGTGGGAGCGGCCGCGAAACGGGTCGCTTCCCGGGTCGGTACGCAGGGCAGCGGCCCGCGCAGGACCGGTGCCGCCGCGACCTGACGGACGATCGATGTCTCGCGAACGTAGTTTGCAGTCACCAATCCGCCGGAGACAAACGCCGTGCGATTGACGACGGTGCAGTAGTTGCGATTGACGTACACGACGTTGGTGACCGACACGTGGCGCCGTCCCCACCAGGGAATGAAGGGCTCGTGAGGTGCCAGGGGAAACCACCCGACGTAGCCGCCCGACGAGACGGAAACGGACCAGCCGGGACCGCCCCCGACGAACGCAACGAGCGCGGGTCGGTACGGCACGACGGCGACACGGGGCCCGACGGGCACCCAGTACCAGCGCGAGGACCAGGAAACCCACCGACCGTAGTGGTAGGGCGCCCAGCCCCACGGTTCCGTCGAGAGCCATGTCCATCCCCACGGGTCCTGCCAGATCCATTGGCCGATTCGGTAGGGCGCCCAGCCCGCCGCGACAACCGTGGGAGTCCAGACCGAGCCGTAGCTCGGGATGCTCTCCCACCGGCCGTGACGATCCAGGTCATCCGCGCCGACGATCTCGCTGCTGACGTGGCGGTAGGAGGCCGACTGTCTGATTTGGGCCTGGCGCGTGTCGACCCATTGGTCCCAGCCGTCTCGTGGGAGCGGCGCCACCTCGGAATACTGCGGCGAATCGGTCCCCCAGATCTGTAGCGCCTCGGAGTTGCCGACGGATACGGATCCGCCGCCGGCGGCGACGTCCGCTGTCCCCTCGCGGACCGTGACCAGGGTGTTTCCCTCCCCGTCAATGTCGATGCGGTAGGCGCCCGGCCGCTGGAACGTGACAGCGGCGTTGGGTGTATCCACCTCGAAGACGTCGTTGGAGTCCAGGCGGCGCACCTGGAACGACGCGATACCGCCTTTGAGGGCGAACTGTTTGGTGTCATCGGTTAGGTTCAGTACCGCCAGGTCCGTATGGGACCCGAGGCGGACGTAGTTGCCGCCATGAACCTGAAGCTCGAGGCGGCTCTGTTCGTCTGCGTACAGCCGGTCACCCAGCGTGACGGGGACGTTGCGATCGGCGGGTTGCCAGTCGTCCGGGTCATCTCCACGGGCGTAGGAGACCTTTCCGTCAAAGTCGGAGATCCGCGCGACGGTTTGACGGATCGCCCCGGCGTCCTCTCCCGAAGGCTGGTTTCCGACCGGATTTCCGTAGGCATCGCGGGATTGGGGCGCGGCAGAGGAGCCGCCCAGGCACAGCGCCAAGAGCGCCGCCGAGAGAAGTGGCCGAGCCGTCGTCCGGGCGATTTTCATGTCGCATTCCTCCGTCGGTATCGGAACTTGCAACCTTCGTTCCCGCGGGAGTCGGCTGGTACTGCGTGGAAAAGCGCTCGGGCGGGCGGACGTATTCCAGGGAGCCCGTTTGATGGACGAACCGGCGTTACTGATGGTTGTCGGCCGTCCTCGCGAGAGACGCGACGTCCTCTTCCGGAGGCGGCTTTAGACTCCGGCCATGGCCGAGCCGCCCCGCGTTGCCGCGCCGCCGCCCAAGCCTCTGGTCGTCTTCGACGGCGAGTGCGGGTTCTGCCGGAGGTGGATCCGGCGCTGGAAGTCGGAAACTGGGGAGGCCGTGGATTATGCGTCCTCCCAGGAGGTTGCGCAGCGCTTCCCCGAGATCCCCGCCGAGGCCTTCGCGCGCTCGGTTCAACTCATCCTGCCGACGGGCGAGGTCTTCGAGGGGGCGCAGGCGGTTCTCCGCGCACTTGCCGCGGGGCCCGGGCCACACTGGCTTCTCGGCGCTTATCGGGGTATCCCGGCTTTCGCGGCGGCTTCGGAGTTGGCGTATCGCCTGGTCGCACGTCATCGTCAGGGCGCCTCCCTCGTGACCCGTCTGCTCTGGGGCTCCCGAGTCGAGCGACCCGACACCCGCTTGACGAGCGATGTCTTTCTCCGCCTCGTCGGCCTCTGCTATCTCGCGGCCTTCGTCTCCCTTTGGGTCCAAATCGCCGGCCTCGTCGGGTCTCGCGGGATCCTGCCGGTCGGAGAGTTCCTCGCGGCGGTTCGCGCGCAGACGGGCGGAGCTCGCTTCGACCTGTTGCCGACGCTCTGCTGGTTCAACGCGGGTGATGGGTTCTTGAACCTGCTCTGCGGAGCCGGAACGGCGGCCGCCCTGCTCACGATGGCGGGCCTGGCCCCGGCGTGGAGTCTGATCGTCTGTTGGGTTTGTTATCTGTCCCTGTCGGTCGCGGGGCAGGTGTTCTTGGAGTTTCAGTGGGATTCGCTTCTGCTCGAGACGGGCCTGCTCGCGATTTTTCTCGCGCCTCGGGGTCTCCGGCTCTCCCGTGCGGCGGCGCCTCCATCGCGAATGGTCCTCTTCTTGCTGCGCTGGCTCCTCTTTCGCCTGACCTTCGCGTCGGGCTACGTCAAGCTCTCGAGCGGCGATCCGGTCTGGCGGAGCATGGCCGCCTTGCGCTACCACTACGAGACGCAACCCCTTCCCCCGTGGACGGCCTGGTTCGCGCATCAGCTTCCCGCCTCGTTCCAGACGTTCTCCTGCGTCGTCATGTTCGGTATCGAGCTCGGCGTGCCCTTCCTGATCTTCGCGCCGCGGCGGCTACGGCTGTGCGCCTTCGGCGCGCTCGTGTTCCTCCAGGCCTTCATCGCCGCCACCGGCAACTACGCCTTCTTCAACCTTCTGACGGTCGTTCTCGCGGTGCTGTTGCTCGACGATTGGGTGTTTCCCGAGCGGTGGAGGAGAGGGCTCCGGTCACCCGGCGCAGCGTCGGGCCGTCGCTGGCCGAGACCGGTCACGGCCGTTTTGGCGGCGGTGATTCTCGTGGTCAGCGGAGCCCAGATGGCGGCCATGCTGCTGCGTCCGAGATCGTTTCCGGCTCCGGTCGTCTGGCTCGCGCGGGCGATCGGGCCCTTTCGGAGCGTCAACCGCTATGGACTCTTCGCCGTGATGACCACCTCGCGCCCGGAGATCATCATCGAGGGAAGCGACGACCTCCAGACCTGGCGACCCTACCCGTTCCGCTGGAAGCCGGGCGATCCGATGCGGCGGCCGCGGTTCGTCGCACCGCATCAGCCCCGGCTCGACTGGCAGATGTGGTTCGCGGCGCTGGGGTCGGCCGAAGAAAGTCCATGGCTTCTGCGTCTTGTCGAAAGGCTGCTCGACGGCTCGCCGGAGGTCGTCAGCCTCCTCGCGGGCAATCCGTTCCCCGAGCGCCCGCCAAAGTACATTCGAGCGGTCCTCTACGACTACCGCTTCACGGACATCGCGCAGCGGCGGCAGACGGGCGCCTGGTGGCGCCGCGAGGAGACCGGGCTCTACCTGCCGGTCCTCTCGCGGGAAATGTTGCGGCCCTAGAACGCCGGCGCGCCGAGCGGTGCTCCCGGCTCAATCCTTGCCGTCGTGCTCCCCGTTGGGAACCACGGTGATGATTCCCATCATGGGCGTGCCGAAGTTGCAGGTGTCGGTTCCAGCCGGGTCGCATTTCGTCGGGTCCTTTTCCCCTTGGATCCCGCCCTCGGGACCGGGGGCGACCGGCTGGTTGTCCGAATCCAGGTGCGAGTGGAACCGGCAGTAGAGCACGAAGAGACCCGGGTGATTGAACTTGATCTGGAAAGGAGGGGCGGGCTGGCCCCCGTTGCTGTCGGTGCCCGGAAGGAGCTGGTTGACGTGCTGCGGACCCGTCGTATTGAAGGCGTCGTTGCTCACGACCGTGTGATCGTCCGTGTCGTTGTTGACCCACTCGACCGTGTCGCCGGGCCGGATCACGAGCGCGAACGGCGTGAACCGGTCCTCTTCCGGCACGGCAATCATCTGATGGAGTTTGGGTCCCCGGTCTTTCGCCGCGGTCGTGCCGAATGCGATGAGGGCAGACGCGCCGGCCAGGAACACGAGACGGGGGATCGATCGTCGAGAGAGCATGAAGGACCTCCTCCGCGGGAGCCAAGTTTCCCGGGGGAGTCACCATCCTCCGAAATTGAACCGCCCGCCTCGGTCTTTAGCGACCTCTGAGTCAAATTCGCTAGACGCCGAATCGCTCGGCTTCCCACTTCAGGCCGAGCTCGCTCGGCGGAGCCATGTAGCCGACCAGGGCCGACGCCGCGACGACGGCCGGCGAAGCGAGGTATCCTTCGCCGCCAACACCCATCCGGTTTTGCCAATTTCGGTTGAAGGATGTGATGGCGCGCTCCCCCTTCGCGAGCGCGTCGGGTCCCTGGCCGAAACACGGGCCGCACCAGGACTGGCGGATTTGCCCGCCCACGGACCGGAAGACCTGCGCCACCGACTCTCCGGCAAGACGCGGGTCGGGTCGCTCGATCTCCCTCTTCACGCCGCCCGAACCCGGAAAGATCGCGAACGTTCGAGCGACCTTCTTGAAGCCCTGCTCGCGCGCGGCGTAGAGGACGATCGCCGCCTGCAGGAGGTCGGCGTAGCTGCCGTTGGTGCACGAGCCGATCAGGGCCTTGTCGAACGTCAACCGCTCCCGCGCGACTTCGTCGGCCGGGAAGGCGTTGCCGGGGGAGAAAGGTTTGGCGATCATGGGCCGGATCTCCGGCAGCAGAAGCGTCTCGTCGATCTCGTAGACCGCGTCGGGACCGGGCGCGATCCGCGGGTAGGGCAGGTTCGGAATCCCCTTGGCGCGGTACCACGCCTCGGTGATCTCGTCGGCGGCGAAGACGCCGTTGGAGGCTTCGGCCTCCGCCATCATGTTGGCGATCGTGTTGCGGTAGGCGATCGGGAGCTCCTGGTCGGCGTCGATGAACTCGACCGACATTCCTTGTGACTGCCGGTTTCCCCATCGTCGCAAGAGCTCGAGAACGATGTCCTTTCCCGAGACCCATGGCTGGAGCTTTCCGCGGAAGACGACGCGGCGCTGCTTGGCGAGCGTGAAGTAAACGTACCCGGTCGACCAGCCAAAGCCGAGCGTGGTCGACCCCACGCCGAAGCCCACGGCGCCGTAGGCGCCATAGGCGCGGCTGTGGGAGTCGGCTCCGGGTATGAACTGTCCGGGAAATACCAGCCCCTGCTCCGGGAAATAGAAGTGGAAGATGCCGTCTCCCGGTGTCGCGTAATAGGGCTTCTCGATGCCGTGCAGCCGGGCGAAGTCGCGTCCAATCGCCGTCTGCCGGTCATCCGTCGGCTTCCCGGTGAAGACGAAGTGGTCGTTGGCGATCGCGGCCTGGCGCGGAAAGATCGTCCTGCCCCCGGTGATCTGGTTGAACGTGTGGATCGCGAAGGGAGCCGTGCCGTCGGAGGCCGGGAGCAGGTCCGCGTACACGCGCAGCGTCGATCCGGGCTCGACGCGGGCGTTCGAATCGACTCGGTGCGCGAAGACGATCTGCTCGGTCGTCGTCATGCGGCGCGCCGTTTCCGGATCCGGCCAGCGGATTTCCGGCTGGCGCGCCGCCGATTCCCGGAACTCTCGGCGCCCGAGCGCGAAGATGCCGCCGCTCCTTCGGATCTCGTCCTCTTTGGGAGTGAGCGCAACGGGCTCGTAGCTCCTGGCCCGCGTTTCGTTGGTCAGACGGCGCGTCGCGGGTTCGAAGGAAAAGACATCTTCGTCCCGGGCCTCCTCGACGGCTTCGGCGCTCTGCACGACGTGCAGGCCGAGATTGAGGGCGTTGCGCCGGAAGATGTCTCCCATGTTGGCGCCGCACACGACGACCAGCTCCCGACCGGCCTCCTCGGCGACGCCCTTCAACCCGGCGGGACTCATCTCGCGCGAGGAGCCGATGGCGAATCGATCGCCGGCCACGAGAAAGGTTTCGCCCGCGTGGACGCGCCGGCGGAAATCCGGCACGAGGTGCCGGAAGGCACCGGCCTTCCAGCGCTCATCGAGCGTGTCGAGGCTCTCGGAGACACAATCCTCGGCGGGCGTGATCTGGTCCGTGTCGACGGCGTCGAGCTTGCGGCCGGGGACCTTCGGGTCCCACAGGATCAGGGCCTTCCCCCGGATGCTCCGGGAGGGTCCCTCGGCGGGTGCGTCGCGCGGGCTCGGCCCGGAGAGGTCGTCCCGTGTGACACCCGGCCGGAATCGGGCGGGTTCGATCTGGTGCATCGTCCTCTTTCCTACAACGATTTCGCGGCTTCGGCCGTTCCTGCGGCCGGCGGGCGGGTAATCGTATCGGAAGTGACGTCGGTCCTCCGCCGCAAGGCCGGTCGAGCGCGGGGGCGGGCCGAAAACGGGCTTCTACGGAGCGGGCAAGAGCTGAACGCGGCGCACGCGTTCGGCCCGCGAGAGCGTTTCGGCCTCGCGGTAGAGCCGGGCGGCCTCTTCGAAGGCGCTGCGCGCGGCATCGTATTGGCGGGCCCGGAAGAGCTCCTCGCCCTCTCGCTCGCGGTTGTTGCCTTCCTGAAACGAGTCCGGCGCGTTTTCGGGCCCTTCGAGTTGCTGGGCGGCGACGCGTGCGAGGGCGGCCTGGAGACGCAGATCTTCGGCGCTCCTTCGCGCGTTCTCCATCTCGCGACGCAGCGCTTTCGTCGGAGCGGCGGCGTGGAGAACGGCCGGGGCCGCCGAGGGCGCCGAGGAGGATTCGCCGGTCATGGAGGGATTGGCCTCGGCCGTCGGTTGAGCGGAATCGGCCAGGGGAGCAGCGGCTGCGGGCAACGCGGGTTCCGCCGGTGATGGGTCGTTGGCCGACATCTCGGCCGCAGGCGGCCCCTCGGCGGGAGACGCGGAAAGACGGCGAGATCTCTCGGTGTCGATCAAGATGGCTAACCCGAAGACCGCTCCGGCGAGAACCAGCAAGGCTCCTGTCCCGCGGGCTCGAGCCGGGCTGCGGGGGCGGGCCGCCTCGAGCAGCGCCGGATCCGTCTGGTCCGGCTCGAGCGGCGTTCGCGTCGCGGTCAGATCCGGGGCGGAGGATTCGGGCGACGGGGCCCGGGAATCGGAGACTTCGTCCGTATCTCCGAGAGCCTCGGAAATTTCGGCCGCAGTCAGGTCGAAGGGCTCGGCCTCGCGCGGCGCACTGGGTCCCTCTCCGCCTGCCGGGGCATCCAGCACGCGCAGAAAGACCTGCGGCTCGGATTCGACGTCCAGCTCGCCGGCCAAGCGCGGCTCCGTCTCGACCGGGTTGGTCGAGTCGGCGTCAGTTGGGACGACGTCGGTGCTCTCGGGATTCAGGAGCTTGTAGAGGTAGAACGCCAGACCCGCCGGATAGAGCAACTTCGGCGCCGCCATCATCGTTTCGTGGAGCGCCCGCCGCATGTCCGAGATCGTCGGATAGCGCTCCTCGGGCGGCGCCAGGGCGACCTTGAGAAAGGCGCTGATCTCCTGCGAAAACGGATCTCCGGCCCGCAGCTCCGGGAGCGGCGCGCCGAGGGCCGGCCGCCGTCCGGTCAAGAGCTCGAGCAGCATGATGCCGATGGAATAGACGTCGGAGTTCGCGAGCGCGCGTCGGCGATCGCGTGCTTCCGGCGCGACGTAAGGCGCCACCTCGCGGGAGACGCGCGGTTTGCGCAGGACCGGGAGAATGACGGACGCGAGCCCGAAGCCCGCGATGCGAACCTCGGCGTCGTTGGAGATCGAGACGAAGCCCGGCCAGAGAGCTCCATGGGGCGTCAGGTCGCTTTCGAGGAAGCGGGTCGCCGCCTCCATCGCCTCGATCAGGCGTTCCCCGAGGAGCAGAGCGTATTCGGTAGTGACCGGCGCCTTGGCTGCGCGTGCCATAGCGAGCACCCGGTCGAGGGTCCAGCCGGCCGTTTCGTACCAGGCCATGAACGGAACACCGCCGACGACACCGTACTGCGGCCGCCGCACGATTCCGTCGTGCGCGAGCGCCGCGAGCCGCGCTTCGAGCTTTTGAATCGCGCCGAGCACACCCCGGGGCGACAATTCCCCCGACTGCAAAATGCGCAGGCGGACGAAGCGCTTTTCGTCGGCCGAGTGGATCGCCCGGTAGACACTCCCGAGGGGGTCGTCTCCGAGTTGCGCTACGAGCAGGTAGTCGCCAAACGGCCGCGGAAGTGACGCTTCAGCGCTCATACGGTGCAAAAAAATGGCGGCACCCCCCTCGAGAGGCTCGGGCCTCCTGGCACGCGACGATGCTTAGTCATTGAACCGACTCGAGTTGAGCTCGGGCATTGGTCTCCTGGCACACCCGTCCATCTTCAGGCTTTCGCCCGTAACCCCTTGGTTAGCAATGCCCGAGCCAAATGGGCTAGTTCAGGGGAGTCTTCAGGACCAGGACGTCGACGAGCCTTGCGCCGGGCGTCAGGCGGCCGTCGTCGCGGAGGCTCTCGAGTTGGCTGTTGGCGAGGTAATAGAAATCGTTTCCGACGATGGCTCCGGTGGTGGGGATACGAAACTGCGGGTTGTGGCTTTCCAGCACGCGCAGGCTCTCGACCCGGTAGCCCGTGTTGTCGAGTCGAAATTGCGCAACGCGCTTCATTCCCTCGCCGTTCTGGATTCCCACCAGGCTCGCCCCGTAGCAGTACAGGCCGTCGATCCCGTGAAGGGACACGTTCTGCGGGTGAGCGAGGGGGCTCGTCCTTCTCGTGTCGATCTCCACGATGGAAATCCCCTTGGCAAAATCCGCCACGTGAAGCCTCTTTCGCGCTTCGTCCAAGGCGATTCCATTGGGGTATGAAAAACTGCCCGGCGGCAGGAAGACCTCGAGGGCGCGGCCTCCCAAGGCGTGCTGGTAGATGGCTCCCGACTCGCTGTCGGTCAAGAAGACCTCGCCGCGGCTCGTCACGACGAGATCGTTGAAGAGATGCTTGTGCGTCCGGCCGTCGAGGATGTGTTTCTCGAGAAGGCGCCCGCTCGCCAGGTCGAAGGCGAAGAGCCCGGAGGAGCCCGCGGCCTCTCCCTCCCGGTTGTCCGCCGCCGAATTGACCCAGAGCATGCGACGCTCGGGGTCGACCTTCATTCCGAGAACCGTCCAGAGACCGTCCCTGCCGCTCGCGACGAAATCGTGAGCGGCTCCGTCTGGTCCGAGGCGCACGATCTTCCTCTTGTACAGGCTGCCGACGTAGAAGCTCCTGGTCACCGCGTCCCACGCGATGCCCTCCGGGATCAAGTCGGGCTCGGCGATTCGAAAGGCGATCCGACTGGTGTGCGCGGGCGACTGTCGCGCCTGCGCCTCGAGCTGCCGAAAGGCCGCGAGCTGGCGCAGGCTCGCGAAGGCCGGGTCGTTGTCCAGGTCGAAGTCGGAGCCGAGCGCCGTCGCCTTCTCGAGCCAGGCAACCGCGCGCTCGCGCTCGCCGTTTTCGGCGCAGGCGACCGCGAGGCGATACATCACGCTGCCGTTGTCGGGAGAGGTCGAGAGCAGGCTCTCGAGCCGCGCAATCTTCGCGGTGGCGGAGGCCGGGAGAGGCGGCGGGGTCTGTGCGGCCGCCGCTCCCCGGAGCCCGGCCACGAGCACGGCCGCGATGAGCCCGCGTGCGACAGAAGACATTCCCTTTCGGATACGGGCAGGCTCGTCGCGGGTTTTTGGGGCCGGCGCTTTTGGACGCTCGTTCCCCTATCATGGTGCCGAGACAAGATGGCCGACGAATCGCCCGGCGATCGAGAGCAGACGCCGCTCAACCGCAGCGCCCGGGAGATCATCCGCATGGCCTTGATCACCCTCTATCGTGTTCCGCCGGCGGATGCGGCGCGGCTCGAGTCGGAGCTCTTGGTCTGGTTCGACCGCCTTCGTCGGCGCCCCGGCGCGCCGATGACGATTGCGATCCTTCGCGCGCAACTGGTGGCCATGGCGTGCCGGGTCGCGCACATCTATTGGACGGGACAGGTTGGGCAGTCCGTGGCAACAGATCAACGAGTCGCGCGAACGCTCGCGTTGGGACCCGAGGTCGTGGCGGCCGAACTCGAGTCGCGGCTTGCCAAGAAGGGTCCCGAAGGAAAGAGCGAACCCTAGCGGCCGCGCCGGGGTGGGCGCGAGAACCCCGTTCGACGCGCGCTTCGGACGCGAGGAGGGCCGATGGAAGTCTCTCCGGCGGATGGTCGAGAGCGGGTCCTCTACGAGGGCAAACACCTCTCCCTCAAGCAGAAAGGATCCTGGGAGTACGTCGAGCGCCGGTGGAAGGCCGGAGGCGTCCTCGTCGTCGCCGTGACTGCCGACGAGAAGCTTCTCCTGGTCGAGGAGTATCGGCCGCCGGTGGACGGCCGGGTGATCTCTCTTCCCGCCGGCCTCGTGGGCGATGCGCCGGGGCCGGAGACCCCGATCGTGGCCGCGGCGAGGGAACTCCGCGAGGAGACGGGGTATGAAGCGACGAGTCTGGATTTTCTGGGCAGCGGGCCGAGCTCGCCGGGCCTCGCTTCCGAGTCGGTTTCCTTCTTTCTGGCCCGAGAGGCGCGGCGGGCCGGCCGGCCGACGGCGGAGGAGGAAATCACGTTGCACGCCGTGCCGCTCTCGGAGGTCCGGGCCTGGGTTCGGGTGCGGGAGCGGGAAGGAGCCCTGATCCATCCGCTGCTGTGGGCGGGTCTGTACCTCGCCTTCCCGCCTCCCGCGCCGGGCGAGTGAGCCGCCTTCTCTTCGTCACCGGGACCCCGGGGAGTGTCCGCGGCGGCAGCGGCACCTTCATCGGGATCTCGGTGCTGCGCGAGGCCCTTCTCGGGTTGGGGCATCGAGTCGACCTCGTGACCTCCCCTGCGGCGTCACCGGGAACGCTCTCGCGGCTTCTCTTCAATCTGAGGCGCCGGCGGGCCGCCGTTCACGCGCATTACGACGCAGTCGTCGGTTTCGACCTCGACGGCGTCTTCGTGTCCGCGCCGGGTGCGAGGCGGGTCGCCTCGATCAAGGGTGTCATCGCGGAGGAGCTGCAGTTCGAGCGCGGCGTCACGCGTCTCTCGATGCGACTGGCGGCGTATTTCGAAGGCTGCAACGTCCGGCGGGCCGACCGTGTGATCGCGACCAGTCTGTACGCCGCGGACCGGATCGTCGAGCGTTACCGGGTCGCTCGGGAGCGCGTGCAGGTCGTCCCGGAGCCGATCGATCTCGCCCGTTGGAACGCCGCGCTCGACAGGGCGCCGCGGCGAGCGCCCGGCGAGCCGGCCATCCTGTGCGTCGCGCACCTCTATCCGCGCAAGCAGGTTGGCAGCCTGCTGCGCGCGCTGACGCTGCTGAAGTCTCCGGCGAGGCTCCGTGTCGTCGGAACGGGCCCCGAGGGTGGAGACCTCGTGGCGCTCGCCAGAGAGCTTCGCCTGGGAGACCGAGTCGCGCTCTTGGAACACGTCCCCTTCGACCGGCTGGTCGAGGAGTATCGGAACGCAGAGCTCTTCTGCCTGCCGAGCCTTCAGGAGGGTTTCGGCATCGTTTTTGTCGAAGCCATGGCCGCGGGCCTACCGATCGTCGCCTGCCGCGCGGCGGCCGTTCCGGAGGTCGTTCCCGACGGGGAATGCGGAATGCTCGTCCCGCCCCGGGACGAGCCGGCGCTCGCCCTCGCGCTCGAGCGTCTGCTGGGCGACGAAGGGGAAAAAAAGCGCCTTGGCGCGGCGGGACGGCAGCGCGCCGCGCGCTACGACGCGCCCCTGGTCGCCAGGCAATTTCTCGAAGCGATCGGGCTTTGAGACGTCAGTTCTTGGGGGGAGCCGGCCCCTTCATCATCGGGCAGTCGCTCATCGCGGCCATTTCCGCGCAGCAAGAGCCCATCCCCATCATCATGGGGTGGTGTCCCATCCCCATTCCCGGGCCCATCCCCGGCATTCCCTGCATCTGCTCATGCATGGATTCGTGGAGGGAGACGAGTTTCTCGATCGCCGCTTCGAGGGCCGCGACCTTTTTCTCGCCCTTGGCGCTCCTGGCGAGATCCAACTGAGCGCGGACCTCCTTAAAGGTGGTCTCCATCTTCTCCCTGCGGGCCTTCTGCGCATCCATCGCCTTCTGGCGGGCCTCGGCCATCTGCCGGCAGTGCTTCATGCACTCATCCGCCATCGCCCCGGCGGGCGGCGGTGCCTTCTCCTGTGCGACCGCGGGCAAGACTAGGAGAAGCCCGGCCAGAGCGAGACCAATCCCCTTCTTCATGGAACCCCCTTGTTCTGCGGGCGCCACTCCGTGGCGCATCGCCGCGTCGAGCAGGTTAGCAGCGCGCGCGCCGGCGCCGCTGATGCGTTCGTACCAGGATCCGTGGCGCACTCCGGACGGGCCTAGCGGCCTTCGAGCTGCTCGTAGAGAGTCAAGAGCGCCTGTGTCCCGTCCTCGCCCCGCCCCTGGGCCTCGAGGGCGGAAAGGAGCTGATGGACGAGGGCCGTGCCCGGCAGCGGCACGCCCTTTTCGCGCGCGGTGCGCAAGACGATCGCGAGGTCTTTCTGTTGATGTTTGACGGCGAAGGCGGGCCGGAAGTCGCGATCCAGCATTTTCTTGCCGAGCACCTCGAGCGCCCAGGAGTTGGCGGCGCCGCTCGACAGAGCCTCGTGCAGCGCCGGCAGCGGCAGGCCGACGCGCGCGGCGAAGGCCATCGCTTCCGACAGCGCGATGAGATTCCCGGCGACGAGGATCTGGTTCGTCGCCTTGCCGAGCTGGCCCGAGCCCGACGGGCCCAGATGCGTGATCCTCTTGCCCATCGCCTGAAGAACCGGCCGAGCCCGCTCGAGTGCCGCAGCATCCCCGCCGACGAAGAACGTGAGTGTCCCCTCGATCGCGCCCTTCTGCCCGCCCGAGACCGGGGCGTCGAGGAGAAAGACGCCTCGCGCGGAGAGCCGGGCCGCCATCCCGCGCGCGGATTCCGCCGCGATCGTCGAACAGTCGATGACGATCGCGCCGGAGCCGAGGCCCTCGCCGGCGCCGGACGGCCCGAAGAGGACGAGCTCGACCTCCGGCGCGTCGGGCAGGCAAGTGACGAGGACGTCGGAAGCGCGGCCGACGTCCGAGAACCGCTCGAAGGCTTTCGCCGCCCCGCCGATCTCCGCGGCGAGCGCCTGCGCCTTGGCCGCCGTGCGCGTCGCCACCGAGAGCCGGAATCCCGCCTTCGCGAGGTTGCGCGCCATCGGCGCGCCCATGGTCCCGAGCCCGATGATCCCGACGCCAAGCGGAGACGGCATCAGTGAAGACCGTTCGCGACGTAGAGCTCGTCGAGAAGCCGACGGTAGGAGTAGACGTACGAGCTTCCGTCGGGCGCGACCACCACGGGCCCGACCTGGAGGATGCCCGCGGGATCCGGAGGGCGGAACTCCTTCCACGGCGTCCGGCGGCCCGTCGCGAGATCGAGGAGCTCGATCTTCCCGGGCGGCGCCGATTGGCGAAAGACGTAAAGGGAACGTCCGTCGGCGCTCCAACGGAGCGGGACATCCTCGGCGGCGACTCCCGGCACCGGGTGGGGCTCCCCCGGCTCGGCGGGATACAGCGCGAGCTTCGCGTCCGGCCCATAGGCCGCGATGAGCTTGCCGTCGGGAGACACGGGGCTGATCGTGCGCGCCGTGCTCACGCCCTCCGGGGTGATGGCCCGCGGCTTTCCGTCCGGCAAGTCCTGAACGTAGAGGCGAATTCCGCGCCCCGGCTCGTTGCCCGCCACGAGGATCCGTTTGCCGTCGGGGAAGAACGTCGCCGCCTGCGTGACGACGTTGCTCTGCGCCAGACGCTTCGATTCTCCTGCGCCGATTGGAAGGAGCACGAGCTGCGTCGCGGCCGGCTTCGGTGCGTTCAGCGCGAATCGGCCGTCCGGCGAGAGGCCGAAGGAGAAGCCCTCTCCGAGCTTGACGGCCGGCCCCGACCCGTCGATCGGACGCAGGTAGACGCCGGCCGGAACGACGTTCTGCTCGTCGAAGATCAATGTCCGGCCGTCTCGTGTGATGTCCGTCGGAAACGACCAGTTGAGCCAGGTGAGGTTGTGCTCCGATCCGTCGGCCGGAACGCCGACGATCTCGCGCCGCGCCGACACGAGCGACATCAGCACGCGGCCGTCCTTCGAAACGTCGTGCAGGATGTCGACCCCCGGCGAGTCGTAAGGCTGCCGCGTCTTACCGGACAGGTTCGTGACGGCCAAGGGGGCGCTCGACCAGACCTCGTCTCCCCGGGGTGACCAGGCGACGCCGAGGTTGGCGATGGGACCTTCGACACGTACCTTTCCCTCGGCGTCCACGATCCTCAGCCGGCCGTCGTTGTCGCCTCGCGTCGGGTGATCGATGAACGCCACGAAGTGTCCGTCGGGCGACACGCGGACGCTGCTCACCCACCCGGACGAGGAGTAGATCGCCTTGCCGATCGGATATTCGAGGCGCTGAAGGTTGCCAACATGGCGCGCGACGGCGAGCGACTGCCCGTCGGGCGCCCAGTCGGCGTCCTGCACGTTCTCGAGGACCGGCCGGGGCGCGCCGCCCCCCAGCGAGACGCGCGCGAGCGTGCCCGTGCTCTCGTAGCCGGCGAGGTAGTGGCGGCCGAGCGAGATGGCCATCTCTCCCGTCTTCGAGATCGAGAGGACGTCGGCCGGAGGCAGTCCCATTGGCCGCGATTCCGGACTGTCGAGCCGCGCCGAATAGATCTCGAGCGGGCGGCCATCCCACGCCGCGCCGTAGGCGATCGTCTGCCCGTCGGGCGCGAAGCGCGCCGAGAAGATCGTGCCGCGCTGGTAGGTGATCTGCTGGAAATGTGGAGGCCCCGGCGTCTTGCCGTCTGCCAGCGCTCCGCGAAGCAGGAGACCCGCGGCGAGGCCCGCGAGCGCGATCGC
>Ga0335085_10000485_pt1 | contig 111553 bp, 89 predicted proteins | sample Lox_Sample_45_FD_206712 | JGI IMG/M metagenome (GOLD analysis project Ga0335085, IMG submission 206712) | Soil microbial communities from Loxahatchee National Wildlife Refuge, Florida, United States - Lox_Sample_4.5 | ecosystem: Environmental > Terrestrial > Soil > Wetlands | place: USA...
CAGTTTGCCGTCGGGGCGGCCCTGGGGGCCGCCCAAGCGACGGACCGAACTCGACCCGGGCGGCCACACGGGCCGCCCCTACGTCAAACCGCACCACCACCGAAAATCGGCGTAGCCGGGTACGGGATTGCGTGTCATCCTGTGCGTAGCGCAACGGACGAAAACCGCCGGCAGGGGTTCAAACCGGTTTCGAGGACGTGCCGACGTTTTCTATGTGCCAGCAATGTCCTCCGAGCCTTCACACGAAACAAAGTTGCAGTCCATCGCCTGCCCCGCATTGTTTCTGGCCGTGGCGCTCGCGCTGGGGATCGCGGCGAGCGGGTGGCTGAGCGCCCCGGAGGTGCGATCCTCGCTGGCGGCTGCGATTCCCCTGTTAATCGCCTCCGTCGCCGCGTGTCTGATCGCAGCGATGCTGCTGCTTCGCGCCGGACGCAACCGCGCATCCGCGGCAGTCGTGCTCGCCGGATTCGCGCTGGCGGGGGCCGCTCTGCCGATCCTCTTCGCGCACCGGTTCCCGCCAAATCACGTCAGCCATCTCGAAGACTGGGGCTTCGACCTCGACCAACCGCTGCAAGTGGAGGGCGCGGTCCTGACGGAACCGATTCCGACGCCGTCGGGACTTCAGTTCGACATGGCCGCCGCGCGCCTGTCGCAATCGGAATCGTGGCGCGCCGGAAGCCCGTCGTCGCAGAGCGTCTCCGGCAAGATTCGCGTGCACCTGGGAAACTCCGCGGCCGCCCGGCTGGAGGGCGGGAGCGAATCCGACGCGCAGAACCCATTTGAGATCCATCCTGGCGACCTGATCGACGCCGGCGTGCTGCTGCGCCGTCCTCACTCCTATCAGAACCCCGGCAGCTTCGATTTCCGAAGGCGCGCGGAAGAAATCGAGGACCTGTACTGGGAAGGAAGTGCCAACGGAGCCGTCCAGATCAATAAGCCACGCTCATCCTCTGTGAACCGGAGCCCGGTGATCTGGCGTGCGAGGGAGCGCGTGCGGAACGCTATCGATCGCCTCTACCCGCCGTGGTCCGCCGAGGGACGAGACGGCGCCGTGCTCAAGGCCGTCCTGCTCGGCGACCGATCCTCCCTCGACTCCGCCACCATCGATCATTTTCGCGCAAGCGGCCTCTATCATCTGCTGGTGATCGCGGGACTGCACGTGGGACTCATCGCCGGGCTGGTTCTCGCCTTCCTGCGGTTACTGGGATTAAACGCCACCTGGCGAAACCTCCTGCTGCTGGCGATTCTCCTCGCCTACTCGCTGTTGGTCGAGCAGCGCGCGCCCACGCTGCGCGCCACGCTCATGATCGTGGTGTTCATCATGGCGAATCTCTTGGGCCGCGGCCACTCGGCCCTGAACGCCGTGGGTCTCGCCGCGACGGCCCTGCTGCTGGTGCGTCCGGCATGGCTCTTTGACTCGGGCTTTGAGCTCTCGTTCGCGGCGGCTCTGCTGATTGTCGGACTGGCGGGGCCGCTGCTTCGACGGAGCATCGAGCCCTATCATCGCGCGCTCGCGCAACTCGACAATGCCGACCTCGACGCCGCCCTCGCTCCACGCCACGCGCAGTTCCGGCTCGACCTGCGCTCGCTCGTCTCGGTTTTGCGCGGGCGCTCGGCATACCTCGACCGCCATCCTGTCGCGGCGTCGCGCCTGATCGTCTGGCCTGTCGGCGGGGTATTGCGGCTGATCGAGATCGCGGCGCTCTCGGCCGTGCTGCAGATCGGTCTGCTGCTGCCGATGGTCGAGACCTTTCATCGCGTCACGCTGGCCGGGATCGGCCTGAATTCGCTGGCGCTTCCGCTGATGGCCGTGCTGCTTGCGATTGCTATCCCCACGGTGGCGCTGGCCACGGTCGCTCCCACGTGGGCGGTCGTGCCCGGCCGAATCCTAGCCATCGTCTTTGAAGCGCTCTTCCGGCTGGCCGGGTCGCACCTGCCCGCCTGGCTCTCTTACCGCGTTCCCTCGCCGCCGCTCGCGGTCGCGCTCGGCTTCACGGTGGCGCTGATTGCTATGGCCGTTTCGATCGGGCGCTGGCGCGCGGGCGCCGTGGTGTCGACTGCGGCGTTCGGAGTTTTCGCGATCTTGCTGGCGACCGCGCCATTCGCCGCCGATCTCCCTGCCAGCGGCGTGGAACTGACGGCGCTCGACTGCGGCCGCGGTCATGCAGCGTTTGCCGTGCTGCCCGGCCGATCCACCCTGCTGATTGACGCGGGCGGGATTCCGGCCGAGACCACCAGCGCGTTGACCGAACGCTGGGATCCCGGTGAGAACATCGTGGCACCCTATCTGTGGTCGCGCGGCGTGAAGAACCTTGATGTGCTGGTGGCGACAGGCTCAAACCTGGATGGGGTGGCGGCGATCGCAGGCGACTTCCGAGTGCGCGAACTCTGGCTCGCGCCGCAACGTGGCGGATGGAACGCGGCCGCCATGGCGGCGGTCAAGGACGCAGTCCGGCACGGCACCATCATTCGTCCGATCGCGCCCGGTGAAGTGCTTCGGCTTGGCAGCACGATCATTCAGATCGGCGCGGAGGCTGACTTTCCCACACCGGAGGCCGCCGCAACCAAACCGGCAAAAGGTGACGAGTGGCGAGTGACGAGTGGCGAGCAAAAATCGTCGCGCGCCGCGAGGAATTACGGCATGAGTCGCGCCGGGAACACGGAGGGTGCAGAGAGTCCGTCCCCGGTGCGCTCCGTGGATTCCGTGGTGAGCCTCGAAATCACGGATGGGCCGCATTCGGTGCTGTTCGCAGGGAGTGGACTGAGTCAGAGTGCGGAAGACCTGGACGATTTCGTGAGCCGCTCCGGTGCCCGCGTGCTCGTCGTCGACCGGCCGGGACTCGTGGCCGCGACACAATCCGATCTGCTTCCAGTCGTCGGCGCTGTGATTGTCTCGCCCGGGCCCACGACGCGCGAGGATTCTGCGGCCCGCCGCGCGCTTGCGGGCCTGGACCTCAAGATGCGCGTTTTCGAAACGGATGCGGAGGGCGCGGTGACGGCGCTGATGAAGAGCGGCTCAATTGAGATTCGGACCTTTCGCGACGGGAGGATCGCCGGAGTTCACGGGCGGTAAATTGCCTTCGCGGGTGATGGGGGGAGCGGCGGGCTGCGGCCCGATGGTCGCATTGCCGCTGGCGGACACCAGGGTTCCAGTAAGCGTCCCCACGGAAAGCATGGCTTTGATCCGGAGCGGCAGGCGCTGAGCGTCGTCGCTGAACCAGATCAGCATCCGCCCTTTGCGCTGGTAAACGCTGCCCGGCCCGAAGACGGCCGGCTCCACGCGAAAGGCGAAACGGCGTCCGAGCGGCGTATCGATCTCCTCGCGCGCCTGGACTTCGGCGGTCACCAGGGTGGTCCGGGAGCCGTCGTTGACCGGCACCTGGATGCGATCTCCCACGTGCATGGGTTGCGCGCGCAGGTAATAGAACGCGGAGACCACGTCCTCGACGCAAGGCGGGATGGGGTGTTCGTCGTGCTTGGGCGGCTCGTTCGATTTCGCCAGGTTGTGTTCGTCGAGAATGGCGAGCTTGCGCGAGCTGTCGAAGACGATCTCCGTCTGCTTGCGGCGCTTTCCTTCGATCACGCGTTTGGAAATGCCCTCCGAGCAAACCGTCTGGGGGTTGAAGCGCGACTGGTACCGGTCGTCCAGCTTGTAGAGCGTGGAGACGATTCCGTGCGATTGCGCGGTGGTCACGATCTGATAAGCGTCCGGGGCGGAGCCGCTCTCTTCCAGCAATGCCGACACCTCGCCGGCCTCAAAAACAGACCAGGTGATGTTGTAAGTGAGCCTTTCGCCAGGGTGAAAAGGCAGCGACGGCTGATCGGGCGCCGCCGCCAATCTGAAGGCGGTGATCAGGCCGGCGAAGGCCAAAGCCGGGGCCAGGGCAACCACCGCGCCGCGCTTGGAAATCATCATACGGTTCAATTAGACGCCTCCAGGCGTTTCAAAGGAAGCCTGGAATCGTTCGTGGGTCAACCTAAGAGTCCATACTCTTCTCGCACCCACCGTCATTCCCGCGAAAGCGGGAATCCATTGGCTGGACCCCCGCCTTCGCGGGGGTGACAATCGGGAGAGGGTCGTTCTCTACCACCACCTTGGGATCCAACCGAGCGTCCTCAGCACCAGGAACGCAATTCCGGCGGCACAGCCAAGCGCGGCCTCGTATTCGTGATTCTTCCAGTAGCGCGACCATCGAAAGCGGTCCGCGGTTGCCATCGCCCGGCCGAGCCGCGGCAGAAACGACGGAACGCGCGCGGCGTAGCGGCGATAATCGTCGCCGAACCGGCCTTCGAGAAACTCCGCTTCCCGGCGGATCACCGGCGCATAGATGAAGATCAAAAGGCCGGCGAGCGCCACCGCCATCACCACTGAACGGCCGGCGAGCGCGAAGCCTGCGCCCATGAGGCTGCTGCCAAGATACAACGGATTGCGCGTGCGCGCATAGGGACCGCCGGTCGCGAGACGCGCGCTCTTCTCGAGATAGCCGGCGGCCCAGGCGCGCAACCCCAGACCCGCCAGCGCGAGCGCCGACCCGGCCGCCAGGTACCGGGGCGTAGGACGGGCGAGCACGACATACGCGACGCTGACCGCGAATCCCAGCGGAACCCGCCAGCGCGCCGCCCATGCCGCGTAGCCACCTTCTCTAGGCTCCATCGCCAGCCGCCAGGCGGCGCCGGACCGCCGCCAGAACGTCCTCCGCCGGCACGCCTTCGAGGTAGCCCGGCTGCCGCGCCTGCATCCGGTTCCAGTGCGTCCGCGGCGGCTCCGATGAACCCGGATGATTCGTCAAGACAATATCGCCGGGCGCGAAGGGCCCGTTGCGCCGCGGATTCGTGGGACCGTAGATGGCCACGACCGGTGTACCGAGGGCGGCCGCCAGGTGCAACGGCCCCGTGTCACCTCCCACCAGCAGCCGGGCGCGGCGCACCAGAGCGATAAACTCCAGGAGCGTCGACGGGAAGTATACTGCGCGCCCGACGGTGGCGGCGGAGTCTACGATCTCGCGAATCCAAGACGCCTCGCCGGGCGAACCGGTCACCAGCACCGCGAAATCCTCCGCAAGAGCGCGGATCAGGGCGGCATATTGCTGCGGCGGCCAGCGCTTGCTGGTCCAACCGCCGCCGGGATTGATTACGATGAAGCTCTCCGCTCCCAATTCCCCCAGGCGCCGCTCGACTTCGCTTTGGGCCTCAACATCGCGCGGCAGCGGAAATTGCCAGCATTCGCGGGCCACCGGACGCGCGCCCAATCGTTCCACAAGGGCCAGGTTTTCTTCCACCACGTGCTCGCGGCCCGGGACCTCCACGCGCTCGGTATAGAGCAGGCCGGCCGGCTTCTCGCGCCGCCACCGTCCCCCGAAACCGAGGCGACGCGGTGCATGGCTCAGCCACGCGAGCGCTGCCGACTTCACCAATCCCTGAAAATCGATCGCCACGTCGGGACGAAATCGGCGCAGCGCCGCGAGGCCGCCCACCACGTCCTCCGGCGCCGCGGCAGACCGCCACCGCGCGCGCCAGCCCAGCGTATCGAGCGGGAGCACCCGGCGCACGAACGGATTGCCGGCCAGCAGCTCCGCGAACCGGCTCTCCACGGCCCAGGCGATCTCCGCTTCAGGCAGGCTTTCACCGAGGGCCGCCACGGCCGGCAATGCGTGCACGATGTCGCCGATCGAGCTGAGGCGGATTACGAGTATACGGGGCATCGAGCGTCAAGGCGATCAGCACAATAATGAAAGACCCGAATGGCAGGCCTGTTTTCAGCGGCCCGTTAGATTAGGTGCGGCTCACGATCCCGGCCAGTATGGTTCGCGTGGAGTGGTCCTTGGGGTCGCCGACGATCCGCACCTCGCCGCCGAGACGCCGCATCACCTCGCGCTCGGGAACGCTCTCCTCGGTGTAATCCGTCCCCTTACAGTGCACGTGCGGATTGAGCTCGATCAATACGGCTTCGGCACTCCGCTCCTCAAAGATCACCACGTAGTCCACGGCTTCGAGCGCCGCCACCATCTCCGCGCGGGCTTCGGCGGGGACCAGCGGCCGGCCCGGACCTTTGAGCGCGCGCACGGCGGCGTCGCCGTTCACGCCGACCACCAGCACGTCACCTTCGGCGCGCGCCGCCTGCAGGTACCGCGTGTGGCCGACATGCAGCACGTCAAAGCAGCCATTGGCAAAGGCGACCCGCTTCCCTTTCCGCCGCAAACACTCGCCAAGGGAGCGCAAATCACCGCGCGGGATCACACGCGATTGTTCGGATTGATCGCTCATCGGCCCTCACGAATTGCGAATCGCCTGCGCCAGCTCCGCGCCCGTGACCGTGGCCGTGCCACTTTTCATCACCACGAGGCCGCCGGCGCAATTCGCCAGCCGCGCAGCGTCCAGAAAGCTCGCACCGACGCCGAGCGCCGCCGTGAAGACGGCAATCACGGTGTCGCCCGCGCCGGTCACGTCGACGGCGTCCGTCGAACCGAAGACTCGCAACTGCTGTGGCTCGCCGCCCGCCTGGTAGAGGATCATCCCCGCGGCGCCGCGGGTGACAAGGAGAGCCTCGAAACGCTGGCGGGCCAGGATGCGTGACGCTAATCGATGGAGCGTCTCAACTTTGTCCATGAGCGGTGTGCCGAACGCCTGCTCGATCTCCTGTTCGTTCGGGGTGGCGGCGGTGACGCCGGTGTACTGGCGCAAATTGTGGCGCGAATCGAGGGTCACGGGCGCGCTGCCGGGACCGGCCGGATGCGCGCGGCGGAGCCAATCCACTTCGCGCGATCCGGTGGCGCCGTAGCCGTAATCGGAGACCAGCAGTGCCGCGGCCTGATCCAGAAGCCGCGCGGCTGAGGACGACAACTGGCGGCGCAGCCTGGCATCGAGAGGCGTGGTGGGCTCGCGGTCGACCCGCACGATCTGCTGCGCGCGGCCATGCCCGATGGCCCCCAGGATGCGCGACTTGGCCGGCGTGCGGTAGCCCTTCGGCCTCATCACTCCTTCCACGTTCACACCGCGAGCTCGAAAATGATCGAGCAGCGCCTCCCCGTTCTCATCTTCACCGGCCGCGCCGAGCAAAGTGAGCCGCACGCCGAGATCGGCCAGATTATTGGCGGCGTTGGCGCCGCCTCCCGGCACAACGCGCCGCTCGCGCTCCTTGACGATCAGCACCGGCGCCTCGCGCGAGACGCGCACGATCTGGCCGTGCACGAACTCGTCGGCAACCAGATCGCCCAGCAACACCATGCAGGCGCCCGTGAACTTGTCGACGATGCGCGCCAGCCGCGAGCGATCGGCGGCGCGAAACTGCATCAGGTCCGATGGGCTGCGATCACTCATTCAGGGAATTCGGGTCCGGAGCGGCGGGTCAGGCCGGGCGTTCGTCCGCCGCTTCGTAGTCGGCTACCAGCTCGAGAGCCCGTCGATGGACTTCATCGACGGTGACAGCGTCCATACAACGAAAATCGATGGGGCATTCCCGCAAGCCGCAAGGACTGCAAGGGACCGGATGACGCACAACACGTGCCCAGGGGCTGAGCGGGCCAGTGCGCCGCTCATCGGTGGAACCGAAGATGGCAAGCACGGGCACTCCTACCGCAGCCGCGAGGTGCATGGCGCCGGAGTCGTTCGCCACCACCAGCCGGCAGCGCTCCGTCAGGGCCATCCATTGCCGCAAGGTCGTGGTGCCGGCCAGCACCACCGGCGTGTGGCGCATGGCGCGCGCCACGGCCTCGGCGAGAAAACGTTCCGCCTTGGAACCGAAGACCAGCACGTCAGCACCCAGCGCGCCGACCAGGCGGTCGCCGATGGCGGCGAAGCGGTCCACGGGCCAACGCTTGGCCGGTCCGTAGGAGGCGCCGGGATTCAAGCCCACGAAGTACCGCGGGCCATCGAGGCCGAGGGCCTTCAACGCCTCCATACTCCAGCGCCGCTCCTTCTTGCTCACCACCAGCTGGGCGCGATGCGCGGCAGCCGGACGCTCGTCGAGCAGGCCGGCGCGAAAAAGCAATTCCAGATACTCCGACGATTCGTGCCCCAGTTGTCCTCGCGGCGGCAGAATGACCGGATGCGTGAGCAGGGGCCCGCGGCCCTGGCATCGATAGCCGACGCGCACCGGAATCGCGGCCCGCCAGGCGATCCAGGCAGCGTGAAACGCGTGCTGCAACAGCACGGCGGCGTCAAAACGCTCGGCGCGCAGGGCGGTGAGAAACATGCGGAAGCCGCGCCGCCCGCGATGTTCGCCGTCCGGATCGTAGGTCATCAGGCGCAGCAGCGCGGGATGATTCAGATAAAGATCAGCGACCGACGGCTTGGCGACGACCACAATCTCGGTGTCGGGAAAGCGGACGCGCAGGGCTTCGATCGCCGGAAGCGACATGATGGCGTCGCCCACCCAGTTGGTGGCGCGCACCATGATCTTCGACGGCTGATGCAGTCTCACGGCTCGGGCGATCAATCCTCAATCCTCCACTCTTGCCGGCCCTGGTTCGGGCCGGCCGAGCAGCAGCCTGAATTTCTCATCCAACAGATCGGCGCTTTCGATCTCGAGCCGTGTCGCGCAGGCGAGGACCGGCGCGCCCGCAGCGCTCAGGCTGATTCCCGCGAGATTCATGGCGTCCTTTTCGGTGGTGACGAACGCCGCCACGCCGCCTGTCCGGGTGAAGCGAATGTCCCGGTAAACATGATGGTCCGGAAAGACGCTCTCGCGAACCACGTCGAATCCCCACAGGCGCAGATCGCGGAAAAAAGCGTCGGGATTGCCAATCCCGCAGAAAGCGTGCACCGGCTGCCCGACGTACGTCTCCGCCGGAACGTCCGCGCCACTGACGAGGTCGCGCAGGCACTCGAGCCGATTGTGCGCTTCCATCAGAGCGGCCTCGGGACTGACGCTTCGAACAAGATCGCGAAATTCCTGGAGGCGTCCGCGGTTCAGCAACTCGGCTCGCGTGATGACCACCACGTCGGCCCGCGCCAGCGCCGAAGCCGGCTCGCGCTGCAGCCCCGCGGGCAGAATATCATTGTCGGAGATTCCGCGCATGGCGTCGAGGGCCACCACGTCCAGGTCGCGCGCCAGGGGCCAGTGCTGGAAGCCATCGTCGAGCAGAAAGACATCCACCGGGTAATGCTCCGCGATCATTTGCCCGGTGTGAAACCGATCCGCGCTGATGCCGATCGGGACCTGAGGCAGCACGCGCGCCAGCCAGGCGGCCTCATCGCCTACTTCGCGAGGCTCGGGCGCTCTTCGGTCTTTGGGCGGAATCACGATAGCGTCCGGGCCGCGCTGGCGACCGTAGCCGCGAATGAGAATCGCCGGGCGGAATCCGTGCTGCGACAGCCGTTCCGCGGTCCAGCGCACCAGCGGAGTCTTGCCGGTCCCGCCGACCGTCAGGTTGCCGATCGAGATCACAGGGCGCGGAAGACGGCGGCGGCGAAGCCAGCCACGCTGGTAGGCCCCAGCGCGCATCCGGGAGCCGGTCCCATAGAGCCGGCCGAACCATCGGAACAGCGAATCGCTCACCGGGCGCGTCCCCCCGCGGCAACCGGCGAAGCGAGCCCGGCATCGAGCCTCGGCGCCAGCGCGTCGATCACGCGCGCGGTCGCGCCGGCAGAGGATTGCAGCACCGACTGAGCGCGCGATCCCATCGTCTGGCGCAGCACGGGACTCGTGAAGAGTTCGACGACACGCGCCGCAAGCTCGTCGGCGCTGCCGACCTGGAACGCGGCTCCGGACGCCACAAACTGCTCGGCAAGGTCGCGAAAGGCGTCCATGTGCGGACCGAACAGGACCGGCCTGCCCCAGAACGCAGGTTCCAGCGGATTGTGACCGCCGGTCGCGACAAGAGACCCTCCCACGAAGGCAGCGTCCGCGAGTTGATAGACGCCCGCGAGCTCGCCAATCGTGTTCAGCAGCAGAATGTCCGGCCCGAGGATCTCGCGGCCAAAGCCGGCCGTATCCAGTGCCGTGCGCCGCACGAACTTGCGATTTTGATTCTCCAGCAGCCGGGCCACTTCCTCGAAGCGTTCCGGATGGCGAGGCGCCAGCACCATGAAGGCTCGCGGACAGCTCTCCCGAATCGCGTCCCAGGCGCGGAGCACCGCAGGCTCTTCGCCCAGCATGGTACTCCCCGCAACCAGCACGGGACCTCGTCCGGACTCATTCATCGCGCGCCGCGCCTCGCGGGTGAAATCGTTCGACTGCGGCGGTTTCATGTCCGATTTCAGATTGCCCGCGACCGTGATGCTATGCGCCGGCACGCCCAGTTCACGAAAGCGCGCCGCGTCACGTTCCGTCTGCGCGAAGATGTGGTCGACGGACGCCAGCGAGCGTTGGAAGAAGAAGCCGAATCGCCGGTACCCGCGCAAGGATCGATCCGAAAGCCGGGCGTTCACGAGCACAACAGGTGTTCCTGTCTCGCGCGCGGCGCTGAGCAGGTTTGGCCAGAGTTCGGTCTCGGCAAGAATGAGCATGGCCGGTTGCAGACGATGGAAAATCCGGCGCGACGCCCATTTCCAGTCCAGGGGCAGAAAGAAGCGCCCGGCCACATGGGGAATCCGCGCTTCGCCGGCAGCGCGCCCGGTAGGGGTGACGTGGCTGAGATAGACAAGCCGGCCGGGGAAGCGGCGATTCATTTCCGAGATGAGCCCCGCTACGGCCAGCGTCTCGCCCACGGAGACCGCATGAATCCAGATGGCTCTCTCGCCGATCTCTTTCCCTCGCCCCAGGCACTCAGGCAGCAGTCCCATCCGCTCGCGCCAGTAGCCCCGCGGCCGCCCGCGCAGGCCATATCGCGCGAGATACCAAGGCGCCGCCAGCACGGCGGCAATCGTGACGAGCAAGCTGTAGAGCAGGTCCATACCAGGAGCGATGCGAACGTGCCGCAGAATTGGGTCGCAGGCGCTTACGCCGCGAGTATAGCAAGGGCCGGAGGGAGTTAACAGTTCACAGTTTACAGGTGACAGTCCACAATTCGCCGTCTCAGGATTCGCTGCGGTGTCAATCCGCACGAGTCAGTTCAAGGCCGGAAGGAAGGAGTTAGAGTACACTGATGAGGAGCCGCCACGAAGCGCGAAGCCGGATCGAGGAACAGAGGCCGAATGGGAAGGATCCGATTGAGGACCCCCAAAAATACCGCAATAACGGCCCCGAAAGCCCGCTTTGGGCGGACGGGAATCATCGCGGCGACGCTCGCCTTGGCGGTCATCGTCTGGTTGTGGCCGGCACGGCGCGTGCGCGGCGACAACTTGGTGGTTTACCTGCCGAACGCACGCCAGCTGGTGCCCATCCAGATGATGGACAACGTGCGCTATCTGCCGCTCGTCAGGGTGCTGAACCTCGTGGGAACGGCGAGCGTGCTTGAGGAGAAGCGCGGCACGCTGAAGATCGCAGTCGGTGACGATCGTCTGGAGCTGCACGATGGTAACGACAAGCTCAAGCTCAACAAGCACGACATCCGCCTTTTGAGCCCCGTGCGGGTGGAAAACAGCCAGTGGCTGGTGCCGCTCGACTTTCTTGACACTGTGCTGCCACGGCTGACGACGGAAAACATTCGCTACCGCGCCGGGGACGAGCGGCTCTTCCTGGGCAACGTTAATCCCCTCACGTTCTCGGCACACCTCAGCCCGATTACCAATGGCGATCGGCTCGATGTGCAGTTCACATCTACCGTCAGTGTGAAGACCGCCTCCACCAATGGCCAGTGGGTGATTTTTCTAGGCGACAAAGCGCTGATGCCGCTCGAATCGCAGATGAAATTCCAAAGCAAATACGTCAGCGGGATGCGCTTTGACGACCAGGACGGCGTGCCGAAGCTCATCGTCTCTCCTACTGAAGGCAACCTGAACTTCGAACCTTTGCTGACGGACGGCGGAAAGACGCTGCAGATGGACATCACGCAGGCTGCCGCGACGCCAACCCAGGCAGCCGCCAGCGCGCCGAAGACGTCGCCCTCGAATGCGGCACCCGCTGGGGCGCCTGCGGGACAGGCTCCGGCAGGCGCTGCGCCGTCCAGCGCCTCCAACGCGGCATCGCCCCAGGGCGCGGCTCCAGCAGCAGCGCCGCCCGCTCCTGCATTACCCGTGGTGGTGATCGATGCCGGTCACGGCGGAACCGACGCGGGGGGTCACAGCTCCGACGGCGTGACCGAACGCGAGCTTGTGGCGGTGCTAGCCGCACGGGCGCAGGCCGCTCTCACCGGAACAGGCAAAGTGCGCGTGGTGCTGACGCGGACGGGATCAGGCGATCCCACGCTCGATGAGCGTGACAGTGTGGCGAACGGCGCGCGTCCCGTGGCCTTCTTGACGCTGCACGCCGGAGATCTGGGCGGCGCGTCGCCCGCGATTGCGGTCTACACGTACCAGGCGCCTTCGCCTCCGGCTGCACTGGTGGCACCGCGTAGCTTGTTCATGCCCTGGGATGAGGCGCAGCAGGCGCACCTCACGCGAAGCAGGGACCTCGCGAATTCGCTGACACAGCAATTTGGGCACGTCCAGAACCTTGAGGTGCGAAGCCCGGCCGCCGCTCCGGTCCGGCAACTTCGGAGTGTGGATGCGCCCGCCGTGGCGCTGGAACTGGGGACATTGGCGCCGCGCCAGGCGGCGGCGGCTCTCACGGCGACGGCGTTCCAGGACCAGCTCGCCAACGCGATTGCGCAAGCCGTGCTGGCGCTCGCACAAGGAGCATCGTAGGCATGTCGCGCCGCACCAAGATGATGCTTCTCGTGATCGTACCCGTCCTGGTGATCGGGTCCCTTTATCTGCGATCCCTGGTGCGCTGGACGTTTTTTGAGCGGCGACGGCCCCCCGACACGATCGCGCGCGCGCAACTCGATCAGGCCGCGCTGCAGGCCTCGGCCGGGCCCGCCCAGACCGTCACTCTCTACTTCCCGTCCTACGCCGAGGGCAAACTGCGCGGCGAGGCTAGGCCGCTGGCACTGGCGGCGGATCCCGCCGACCGCGTCCGGCAGATTGTTCTCGCGCTGATCGAGGGACCGAAGCAAGTCGCAGGCAGCGCCCTCTCCGCGTCAGCCGATGTGCGCGGCGTGTTCGTCACGGCGGACGGTACGGTCTATCTCGACCTGTCGAGCGGCGCGACGGGGGATTTCAGTCCCGGCATCGAGAGCGAAACGCTGGCGGTCTACTCTGTGGTCGACTCGCTGGCGGCTAATCTTCCCGAGGTCAAGAGGGTGCAGTTCCTCGTCCAGGGCCAGGAAGCGGACACGCTGGATGGGCACGCCGATCTGACGGCTCCCTTCGCGCCCGACACGTCCTGGATCGACTCCGGAACCGGCTCCGGACAGGGCGAGTCGCCAACGGTGCCGTCTTCCCCGGGAGCGGGGCTCGGAACGAGCGGACGCTCGTAGCGGCCCAATAGCGGAAGCAGAGAAGTTCCAATCCAATTGCTGTATCGGCGCTCTGTGAACGCCGGCTCTCTTACGAGGACGTTCGGCGCTCATCGAGCGCTGCTACAGCAGTTTGTTGTCAAGGAGAAACGATGCCATCCAATACGCCGCGTGTGGTCAGCGGCCTGATCTATACCGGAGGCAAGCTCGTGCGCGCGGGTAATCGGGCCGACGACGAAATGCGCAAGCTGGAGATCACGCCCGATTTCATTTCCAGCGCCGAAGGATCCGCTTTGATTCGCCTGGGCGAGACGCAGGTAATCTGTACCGCTTCGGTTGAAGACGGCGTGCCGCAATTCCTGAAGGGGTCGGGAAAGGGCTGGATTTCGAGTGAATACGCCATGATCCCGCGGGCCACCGACACGCGCACGCCGCGCGAGGTGACGCGCGGCCGCCAAGCCGGCCGCACCATGGAGATTCAGCGGCTGATCGGCCGGTCGCTTCGGGCGGTGACCAATCTGAACGCGCTCGGTGAACGCACCATCTGGATCGACTGCGACGTGATTCGCGCTGACGGCGGCACGCGCACGGCCTCGATCACGGGGTCCCTGGTGGCCGCCGGACTCGCCATGCAAAAGCTCATCGCAATGAAGGCGCTCGGGCGCTCGCCGCTCACCGATTATCTTGCCGCCATCAGCGTGGGCGTGGTCGGCGGGGAGATGCTGCTCGATCTTGAATACAGCGAAGACTCGAACGCCGAAGTTGACATGAACGTGGTGATGACCGGCTCCGGCCGGCTCGTGGAGGTGCAGGCCACGGCCGAAGGCAAACCGTATTCGCGCGACGACCTCAACCACCTGCTCAATCTCGCTCAACCCGCGATCGAGAAACTCATCGCAGCACAGCGCGAGCTGGTGAAGATCGGCCCCGCTTGAACGCCGTGCTGCGAAGCGCATGATGAAATCGGTAGTGTCCTGGATTCGCCGTCGGGGCGGCCCCAAGATACTCGTCGCCGCTATCGCCTGGGCGGCTACGGGGGCCGACCCTACATCGAAACTAGGTAGCATCATGAAATCAGTCCCGGCACCCATCCATAACGCCTCACACAAGCTGTGGCTCGCCTCCAGCAGCAAGGGGAAGTTGCGCGAATTCACTCAGGCGGCTCGGGCCCGCGACATCGAAGTGGGGACCCTGCCCGACATTGACCGTCTCGAGCCCTGCGTCGAGGATGGATTGACTTTTGAAGCGAACGCGTGCAAAAAGGCAGAATACTATTCGCGCCATGGCCATGGGCTGGTCTTCACCGATGATTCCGGAATTGCCGTGGACCTTCTCGGTGGCGCGCCCGGCGTGTTCTCAGCGCGATTCTCCGGTCACGACGCGACAGACGACGACAACAATGCCAAGCTGCTCCGAGAACTACGCCGCGCGCTCCACCCGGAGGACGTCGGCCCGATTGAATCGCCAAATCCTCGCGCGGCCGCGCACTATGTGTGCGTCATCGCCCTGGCGCGCCAAGGCCAAGTCCTCGCAATCGCCGAGGGCCGCGCCGACGGCATCATCATCGCGCCGCCTCGCGGCAGCGGCGGCTTCGGTTACGATCCCTACTTCTTCTTTCCTCCGCTTGGCAGGACTTTCGCGCAGCTAAGTCCGGAGGCGAAGTTCGCGGTGTCGCATCGGGGAGAGGCCTTCCGCAAGCTGCTGGATTATCTCGAACGATCAGGCGGGGCTCCCGGTACGATTCCGGCCGGAGCGTAGTGGTGTCATTTTGCGGCTTCCTCGTTTTGGGCCATCGACATTCCCATGAAAGTGGGAATCCACCTATGGCGCGCCGGCCTCTCAAGGATTTTTCTAATGGATTCCCGCTTTCGCGGGAATGACGACGTCTCTAAGACAGCCTTAAATCAGCAAATGACACCACTATCGGCCGGAGCCGGGTCTTGACGAAGTTTTTGAGGCTTGGCGACGTTTTCGCTGACCGCCTGGCGCGATGTAATGGAACCGGATGAGGTAAATGTTGTCACCCCGGCCGTGCTTCGCGATCTTGAGCAGATCCAGGACTCCGAGAAATCCCGACTCCCGCGCAAGCTGCGGCGTAATATCCGGAAATCCGATGTGCTCGATCGAATCCACTTCGATCTCACCCTCCTCCATGCGGTATCGCCCGCCCACGCGGACGTGAGGACGCGTCCAGATTCGTACGCTGCAGGTGATTTCCCCGCGGCGAACTCCATCGCGAAGCCGCTTGGTGAAAACCATTGAGGGTTTCGCTCGGGCCACAAACGGCCATGATATGCTGATCGCCATGCCGATGCGAAGTCGCAAAATCTCGAAGCCGTCCGCGGCGCCGAAGCGAGCGCGTTCTGCGGCGGGCGCGTCAAAGAGCAAGCGGAGGAAACAGGATTACACTTCGCCCGCGCGCCTGGCAAAAATCTTCGCCGGGCTGGACCGGCTCTTTCCGCACGCCGAGTGCGCGCTGAAGCACAACAACGCCTTTCAGCTTCTGGTGGCCACCATCCTCTCGGCGCAGTGTACCGACGAGCGCGTGAACAAGGTCACGCCCAATCTCTTTGCGAAGTATCCCACGCCGCGCGATTTCGCCGCCGCGCAGCAGGAGGTGCTGGAGCAGGACATCAAGTCGACGGGATTCTTCCGCAATAAGGCGAAGAGCATCATCGGCGCCGCGAAGAAGATCGTGGCGGAGTTCGGCGGCGAGGTGCCGCGCACCATGGAGGAATTGCTTACGCTCCCGGGCGTCGCTCGCAAAACGGCGAACGTCGTGCTTGGCACCGCTTACGGCATTGCCAGCGGACTCGTGGTCGACACGCACGTTTTTCGCATCATGCACCGGCTGAAACTCACGAACTCCAACACGCCTGAAAGAGTCGAGCAGGATTTGATGAAGATCGTCCCGCGCGAGCGATGGATTTCCTTCAGCCACCAGGTGATCTGGTTCGGACGCAAGATCTGCGTGGCGCGCAAGCCGCTGTGCCCGACGTGCCCCCTGGAGCCGATTTGCGATGCACCGGATAAGACGGTCTAGGGAGAGCGAAAAGCCAGGCGGTTAAGACAGGAACTCGCGAGTTGCAAATCAAAATTCGAAAAGCAAAAATTCAAAAAACAAGAAATCAAAAAAGCAGAATCAAAAGGCAGAAATCAAGAATCCAGGGCAAAAGCAAAATGAAGGCAACCTGAGCAGGCCTACCCCGAACCCCTGACGCGCGCCAGCTCCGCGGGCGGCGCGAACGTGACTCGCTCGTCCATGGCTTCGACCTCTTCGACTTCGATCACGCCCCGCGCTTTGAAGTAGTCAACCACCGCCTCGACCAGATGCTCGGGCGCTGATGCGCCCGCGGTCACACCCAGGCACTGTGCTTCTTCCAGCCAGACGGAATCGATGCGCGAGGCGTCGTCGATCAGGTAAGATTGCGCCCCGGAGTCCAGCGCCACCTCGCGGAGCCGCTGCGAGTTGGAGCTATTCGCGGAACCCAGCACCAGGACGAGATCGGCACGCTCCGCCAGGCGCTTCACCGCGATCTGCCGGTTTTGCGTGGCATAGCAGATGTCATCGCTCGGCGGCGTCACCAGTTTCGGGAAGCGGCGCCGGAGCACGTCAATGATCGTATTGGCGTCATCCACGCCCAGCGTCGTCTGGGTGAGCACGGCCACGCGCTCGGGGTCCGGCACTTCCACACGCTCGGCTTCCTCCGGCGTGCCCACCAACTGCACGTGTCCGGGCACCTCGCCCATCGTACCCACCACTTCCTCATGTCCTTTGTGGCCGACCAGAATCAGGGATCGGCCCTCGCGGTGAAACCGCAGCGCCTCCAAATGGACCTTCGTCACCAGCGGGCAGGTGGCATCGATCACCTGCAGTTTGCGCTCGCGTGCCGCAGCCCGGACGGCCGGCGACACTCCGTGAGCGCTGAAGATCACCAGTCCGCCGTCAGGGACTTCGTCCAACTCTTCGACGAAGATCACACCTTGCGCGCAGAATGATTCGATCACATGCCGGTTGTGCACAATCTGCTTGCGGACGTAAATAGGACCCTGAAACAGCTCGAGCGCGCGGCTCACGACTTCGACGGCGCGCTCCACGCCGGCGCAGAATCCGCGCGGCTTGGCCAAAAGCAGCTTCCGCGGCCGCGCGCCGGGTTCCAAATTGTCCTGCCGGCGCACAGACGCCGGCCCGTTTTCCGGTGCCACAGTACCTCGCGAGATTCCAAAAAACCTTGCCGTCTCGATTCATTATATCCGAGTCCGGACAGGCCCCGCCGGATGGCGGTTGACGGATCTCGTCTTCAGGTCTTACTGTCTACTGAGACCGTAACCGAGGACGCTGTGTGCCGAAGCATTAAAGTGCTGCGCAAGCCGGAGCAATCGACGACACCCGAGGAAGTGCAAGCCGCGGCCTTGCAGTTCGTGCGTAAGATCACAGGATTCCATCATCCATCGCAGGCCAACCAGGAAGCCTTTGAGGCTGCCGTGGCACAGATTGCAGACGCGAGCCAGCGCCTGCTCGGATCGCTCAAAAAGCCCGCCGGCGGCAGAGCAGCGAAACGTGCCGCCTCCCAAGGCAGCGCGGGCATCTTGCCCGCTGTAGCGCCGGCGTCTCACCCGAGCCACGACTGAGGCGAGGCGCCTCAGCGACAGCGGCCGAGAACGGCCGCACTACGTCGCCAGTCCAGAATTCTGCGAAGCTCAACAGGATTCTTCTGGTTCACCGCCTACCCGTCACGGCCCGGCGTACGTCCAACCAATTGAACATTTCGCTTGACACGCGGTATAGTATCTGTTACACATTGTAACGTTACAATGACTAGCTCAAAGAAAACCCGGCATCGCAATCTCAGCGAAGTGGAGCAGATGGTGATGGACCACGTCTGGGCCGCCGGCGGCGTGACCGCGGACGCGGTACGTGAGGCGCTTGCCGCGCGCCACGCCATGAAGGATTCCACCGTGCGGACGGTTCTGCGGCGGTTGGAACAAAAAGGCTACCTGCGCCACAAGGTGGAGGGCCGCACGTTTATCTATGGCGCCGCCCACGCGCGCCAGAATATCGCCGCGCGCGCCGTGCGCCACATCGTCGACCGCTTCTGCGGCGGCTCGGTGGAACAGTTGCTGGTCGGAATGGTCGAGAACGACGTGCTCGGACCCGAGGAACTTCAGCGCCTCGCACGCAAGATCGCGGAGAAAAAGGAAGGCCAGTCATGAACACCATCGATGCGTCCTGGATGATCGCTCATGTCGCGGACGCAGCGGTGCGGGCCCTGATACCCGCGGCGGCGGCGGCGTTGCTTCTGGTTCTGTCTCGGGTGCGCCATGCCAACCTGCGCCTCGCCGCCTGGACGGGCGTGCTTTACGCGGCGCTGGCGATGCCGCTGCTGGGGCTTCTCCTACCGTCGATTTCCGTCCGTGTGCCGGCGAGGTTTCTGGCCATCGCGAGTCCCGTGCGCAAGCCTTCCATCACGAGCGGCGTCGCGGGGACTTCAGGAGACAAGTCCGGGTTGAACGTGAAGAGGGTGATTCTGACAGGCTGGGGGCCGGACGCTCCCCTGCGGACAAACCGATCGGCTATCGCAGGTCCGGCACGTCCTGCACTCGCAGATTGGCGCGCGCGCGTCACTTCGCTTTCGGCGGCCGGGGTCGTCCTGAGCGCCTACCTACTGGTCGCGCTGTTGATGCTCGGCCGGCTCGCTCTCGGCGCGCTGCTGGCTCGGCGTCTCTGCCGGACGGGACGGCGCATCGAGGACCCGAGAGCTTCGCGCTGGCTCAGATGGCACGCGCTGGCCATGGGCGTCGAAGGTGCTCCGCCTCTGCTGGAATCCGCCGCAGTGACGGTCCCGCTGACGATCGGAGCGTGGCGGCCCGTCATCCTGCTCCCCGGCGGCTGGCGCGAATGGGAGAGCGCCAAACTCTCGGCGGTCATGGCGCATGAGCTGTCGCACGTGAGCCGGAACGACTCGCGGACGAAGGCCCTCGCGCTGATCTATCGAAGCATTTTCTGGTTCAGCCCGCTCAGCTGGTGGCTGGAGAGCCATCTGGCGGCGCTCGGCGAACAAGCCAGCGACCTGGCCGCGATCGGCGCAGGCGCGGAGCCGGGCTACTATGCGGAGGTTCTTATGAGTTTCTTCAAAGCGATTCAGAACAGCGGCGCGCGCGTCTGCCGGGAGGGCCTCGCCATGGCCCGACCTGGAGCCCGATTTGGAAGCCCAGCGGGCCGTGCGCAGGAACGCATCGAGAAGGTCCTCTCGGCAACTGCGACACCTCCCGGAAGGCGGAAGGCCCGAACGGTGGCCTTGCTGACGGTCGCCGCCCTGCCTCTTGCGTATCTCGCGGCCGTGACCCGTCCGGTGTTGGTCGCAAGCCCAGCCGTGGCCGCCCAGTGGCCCGCGCCTACTCCGCCCGCAGCACCGGCGATTGCACCGATGCCGCCTGAGGCGCCGCCGCCCTCTGCGGTTGCGCCTGTTCCCCAGGTCCCACCGCTTCCGCCCGCACCCGCGGTTGCGCGCGCGCCCAGAGCCACATTCGCAGGCGTTGCGCCCCCGGCGCCGCTAGCCGCGCCGGCTCCGCCCCCTCCGTTCGCGCTCTCCGGGCAGCAGCCGGAACCGCCCGAGGCCCCCGAGCCGCCTCAAGGCGGTGGCGATGGCGACTGGATGATCAACAACGGATATTCGGGCATGAGCTTCGCCGTGGTCTCGGGCAGGTCCGTCATGATGAACGGAGCCAATGACGATGCGGACGTGGTGCGGGCGCTGCGCGACAAGATCGGCGGTGATTTCATCTGGTTCAGGCACGACGGCAACTCGTACGTGATCCGCGACGCTGCAATCGTCAAGAACGCGCAAAGCCTATACGCCGGCATGGACGAATTGGGCCGGCAGCAGGACGAACTCGGACGCCAGCAGGACGAGCTAGGACGAAAGCAGGACGCTCTCGGCAAGCAACAGGATGAGGTCCGGGTCAAGGTGCCCGCCGAGCTGACAGCGCGCCTCAAGAAGGTGGAGGACGAGATTCGGCAGCTCGGACCCGAGGCGAGGCAGGACGACCTGGGACGGCTGCAGGGCGAACTGGGTGACATCCAAGGGTACATCGGAGATCTGCAGGGGAAGGCCGGCGACGCCCAGGGCGAGCTCGGGCGCAGGCAAGGTGAACTCGGGGCGCAGCAGGGGGAGCTCGGAAGGAAGCAGGGCGAACTGGGACGCCGCCAGGGTGAGATCGCCCGCGAGGCGGCGCGCAAGATGCCGGGTGTCCTCAAGCAGGCGCTGGCGAACGGCAAGGCCGAGCGCGCGCCGCAGTAGGCCAATCAATCATTGTGCTCGCGCTTTGGACTGGCGGCCGCGGCACGCGCCAGCGGTGACTTTGGCCGTTCGAGTACCCTTCTGCGGCTGCAAGTCCGGCCTTCCCTCCACAACGGTGTAGAACCTGTCGGCCGCCACGTTGCGAAAAGCCTGGCGCGCGCCGCTCGGCCAGCGAATCTCCACCTCTTCGGCGGCGCGGCTCGGTCCCAAACCGAACTCGGCGCGCAGATCGCCCTGCGACATGTAGCTTCCAGCGCCCGAGATTTCACGCTTCTGCCAGAGTGCCCCAGTGCGGAGCCGGATGCGCGCTCCCATTCCATCGCGATTGCTCCGCGTGCCAACGAGTTTCAGATTCACGAAGTGATTCCTCGCACCGCGGCCCGGCCCGTCATTGTGGAGTAACAGCGGAGGATCGCCGTTGTTGGCAACTACCAGGTCCAGGGAGCCGTCATTGTCGAAATCAGCGAAGGCCACGCCACGGCCGGCATACGGAGTCGAGAAACCGCCGCCGGAGACCTCGCCCACCTCGCTGAACTTTCCGTTGCGATCGTTGTGGAAGAGCGAATTCGTCTGCTTGTAATGCAGGTCCGGCGAGACCCGCGTGATTTCCGGGTAGACGCTGCCGTTGGCGATAAGGATGTCGAGCCAGCCGTCGTTGTCGTAATCGAAGAAACCGCCTCCGAAGCTGAGCACGCGCCTCGTCGGGCCCGCGATCCCGGCGCGATCGCTCACCTCGTCAAAATACCCCTTGCCGGCGTTGTGCCAGAGATGGTCCGACATCATCTGGAAGTCGGTAATAAGAAGGTCGAGGCGCCCGTCGTTGTCGTAATCGCCGAGGCCGATGCACATGCCGGCCATAGCATTCCCTTCCTGGGTGTAGGCCATACCGCTCGACACGGCGACGTTGGTGAAAGTCCCGTCGTGGTTGTTGTGGTAGAGATAAGCGTCGGTGCCGTCGTTGGCCACAAAGAGATCGGGCCAGCCGTCATCGTCGTAGTCGGCGGCTCCGGCCGTAAGATTGTAGCCGTTCGGCTGGTAAATCCTGGCGGCTCGCGTAACCTCCTTGAACGTGCCGTCGCCGTTGTTGTGATAGAGGACGTCCGGGCTGCCCAGGTAGACGGAAGGACGGCAACTGCTCTGGATGCCGCTGCCGATGTCGCAGTTGCGCTTGCTGTCGGGCAGGAAGTTGGCGTAGCCGCCGGCGTAGAGATCCAACAGTCCGTCGCGATCGTAGTCGAAGAATGCGGCGGCGGTGTGAAACGTCGTCCCGAGCTCCGTGGCGGCGACTCCCGCTTTGTCCGTAACATCGCTAAACGTCCCGTCGCCGTTGTTGTGATAGAGCAGATTCCTGCCGTACTGTGTCACGTACAAATCGGGAAAGCCGTCGTTGTTGTAGTCGCCCCAGACACAGCCGAGGCCGTAGGCGTTGCCCGGGACGCCCGCAACGTCCGTGACGTCGGCAAAGGTGCCATCACCGTTATTGCGGTAGAGCGCGTTGCGGGCGGCGATATTGCGATGGTACAGGTCGCGGCCATTCACGAAGTAGATGTCCTGGTAGCCGTCGCCATCGTAGTCCGCCACGCAGACGCCCGGTCCGGCCTCTTCGAGAATGGTCGACGTGCCATTCGCACCCTTGAAGTGCACGAAGTGAATGCCGGCCTTGACGGTCGCGTTGGAGAATTGCACCGGAGCCGCCACGGCGGCGGCGGCCGAAGCCGGCAATGGCCGGTGGGCCCCGGTAAGGCCAAGGCACACCGCGGCGAGCCATGCCAGCCAAACGCCCCACCGGCTCCGAGAAACCCTCTCGCTGCAACGAACCACTTCAGATCCTCGTCGTAATTTCGGGCGTAGGGTCGGCCCTCGTGGCGGCCCGATTCTGGGCTGCTATGGTTTGGGCGGCCACCCGGGCCGCCCCTACGCCGGCAAACCAACCATCATCTAGGGCGCGGGGCCCGCAGGCGCCGGCAGCTTGCCCATCATCTTCTGCCCCTGCTCCTCCCGCGCCGCCGCCTGCAGCGTCTGCTGACGCGCGAACTCCTCCTGCGCCTCGGCGCGGCGGCCGAGCTTCAGGTAAACCTGCCCGAGCTGATAATGCTTGTTGGCGCTGTCCGGCTCGAGTGCCAGGGCTTGCTTCAAATAGGAAGCGGCCTGCTGGTTTTTTCCCTGCTTGAAATAGACGCGGCCGAGGCCCGCCAGCGAATCCGCCAGTTTCGGATTGATCTCGAGCGCGCGGCGGAACAGCGGAACGGCGCGGGCGAAATCGCCTGCGTCCAGGAACAGCGTGCCGCGATCCTGGTAGGCCCAGGGCTCGTCGGGGCTGATTTGCATCTCTTTGTCGAACTCGGTGGCTGCTTTGTCGGTTTCGCCGAGCCGTTGATACAGGACGCCCAGATCATAATGCGCAAAGGGGAGACTCGGATCTCCGGCGATGGCCTTTTCGAGCTCGACCTGCGCCTTCGGGTTCTCATAGAGGTCCAGATAGGCCTTTCCCAGCAACAGGTGCAGATGAGGCGTATCGCCGCCCGCACGGACCAATTCGCCGAAGGCTTTTACCGAGTCGTCGTTCCGCTTGGTCTGCTGGTAAGCGATCCCCATCACGTAGAGATAGTCGAGATCGTCCCGCTCCTGGTCGTAAATCGGCTCGAGCGCGGAAACGGCGGCAGCGTAATCGCGCAGCATGAACTGCGACATGCCAAGCAGGTAGTGCGCCTGCAAGTTGTCCGGCTGGGCGGCGGCCACTTGCGTGAAGTAGGGGACGGCCTGCTTGAACTCCTGCTGGCGATAGTAGGCCAGGCCCAGGTTGAGGTCGATCCCGACCATCTGGGGATCAAGCTTGCGCGCCGTCTCGAACGCGCGAATGGCATCCGCGAAGCGCTTCGTACGCATGTAGACGACGCCGAGGTTGGTGTAGGCGGCGGGATTGTTGGGATCGAGCTTGAGGAAGTCTTTGAAGCCGCGCTCTGCCGCCGGGTAGTCCTTGCTCTGGAGAGCCGCCTGGGCCTTCCCGAAGGCCGCGCGCAACGTCTCGTCGGAAGTCTTGGCGCCGCTCGGTGTCTGCGCGGGAGCAGATAGGGTGAGAAGGAACAGGAGGAAGACAGAATAGTTCGCTAGCCTGTGTGAAGCGCGAGTTCTCATCCCGATTTCTTACTGAGTTCCCAAGGAATTAGGTCTGAGGCATTTTGCTCGTGCCTTGCAATGCGGTAGTCGAGCTCTACTCGCTGCGCTTCCGTCAGCAACGAAGGATCGCCTTCCAAGCTTTCCCAAACCGCGTCCAGAAGGTCTACCTTTTCCTGGACCGAGAGGCTGCCGACCTGTTTTCGTAAATCGCTCATTTTCACATGCTAGCAACGTCTTCCCCGGGGTGGCAAGCAGCGCGACGTACGGGCACCCCTTGTGGGCGCCCCTATTATGAGACAGGGCGCGCATAATTGGGCGGCCACAAGGGCCGCCCGTAATCGCGGCTCTCAAAAGGCCGGCCCTTACGACTCATCCCAAGGCACAACGCGCCCCTCCCCATCAACTACCGGAACTCCCCGATCCGGGTTGTAGCGGTCACACTCCCACCTGAGCGGGTTCTGGCGGATATAGGCCCGTACTTTTTCGAGCTCATCTTCGTCGCGAATAATGTGTTCGTAGAAATTACGGTGCCAGAACCTCCTGTCGAATGCCGGCCAGGCTCGGTCTCTCACACCATAGATGTACTGATCCGTGGTGATGGACTTGAACGATCCGACCATTTCTCCGAAGGTAGGGGCTGGCCTCGTGCCCGCCGTTTTTCGATCCTGGGCGCCCACAGGGGGCGCCCTTACCGTATCATGGGCACCCACAAGGGGTGCCCGTACGATTCGGAGAATCCCGTGGAGATGATTCGGCATCACGATGTATTCGTCCAATTGCGCCGATGGAAAGCGGTCCGGAATCGACCTCCACGCGTAGTCGACCATCTGACCGGCGTCGTTCCAATTCATCCGGCCTTGGACGACCTCGCCCAGCAGACATCTGTAATGCTCAATACAAATCGTGACGTAATACGAGCCCGGCCGGCTGTAATCGTAGCCGTGCAGACGAATGGAACGGCGATGGTGAACGTCGGGATCGTATGACATACGGGCAGACACGTACGGGCATGCCCTCTTCATTGTATGCTCCGTATGCTCCACCGCGCTTGTAGAGCGGGCCCTGTGCTTGCCCTTTTCACATCGCGTACGGGCAGGCCTTGTGTGTGCCCTTTCTACAGAGGGCACCCAGGAGCGGTGCCCGTACGGGCGGGCCTTGTGCCTGCCCTTTCCACAGAGGGCACCCACGAGAGGGCACCCACAAGGGGTGCCCCTACGTGCAAGGGCGGCCTCAAACAAAATGGGCGCAACGGAGATTTATGCCCCGTTGCGCCCAAGGAACAGCGGACAACAGCAGTCTTGTGATACCCGCTTTTGATCGGGGCACCCACCAGGGGTGCCCCTACATAGAGTCAGTCTAGAAGATGAACTTCAGACCCAGTTGAACGTTGCGCGGCGACCAGGTGCTGTTGACCTCGCCGTCGCCCACGTTGGCACCGCCAGGAGCACCGGTGGCCGTGAAGGCCGTGCAGGAGGCGCCGAAATCAATGGAGCCGCTGCAGCCGGTGTTTATGCCCTGGTACTGCGTGTGGTTAAAGGTATTGAACGTCTCCAAACGGAATTGCATCGTGGAATGTTCGCCATTGAACCACGGCAGGTTGAAGTTCTTCTCCAGCGCCATGTCGAAGTTGTTGCGGCCAGGGCCGGTAAGAACGTTGCGTCCCATGCAACCGAACATGCAAGGCTCGCCGTTGGCGTAAAGCTCGTTGAATTGAGGCTGCGTGATGGTCGCCGAGTTCCACCAGGACCGGGTCGGACCGTAGGTGGGATCGTTGTAGATGGTCTTGTCGATCGCCACTTTACCCACCGTGTTGCACATGTACGGGTCGCCGGTACCGCTGTTGAATCCGGTGACGCCGCAGGCAAAGTTAACCGGCTGGCCGGTGAAGAAGCTGGCGATGCCGCTTAACTGCCAGCCTCCGAGCGCCACCCGCTCGAAGGCGTTCGAGGAGTTCTTGAAGAACGGCATGGCGTAAATGTAGTTGATCTGAAGCACCTGGGTGCGGTTGAAGTCGGACGTCCCGTAGAAACGGTTCAAGGCTGTGTTGTCGATATAACCGTTCCCTGCGCCGCCGCTGTAAGTACTGCTGGAGTTGTCGAGCGCATGCGACCACGTGTAGGCAGCCTGCAGCGTCAGGCCCCTGGAACCGAAGGTGTGGCGCAGGCTCGCCTGCAGACCGTTGTACTCGGAGTGAGCGGTGTTCTGCTTCATCGGGATCTGGGTGTATCCACGGTAGGGGACGAAGAAGATGTTAGGCTTCTCACCGTAGATGAGCGTGGTCTGCACGTCGCAGTTGCCGGAAGCGTCGCAGAGCTGCTGCCCGGCGTCGCCCGGAGCCCCGCTGCCCGCAGCTTTGGAGCCGGGCAGTCCGGCCAGCGCGGGAGCGTTCACCGTTGTGGTGTTGAGCGGAACCTGGTTGATGTTCAGCGCGCGAGCGAGATCCCGTCCAAGGTTTCCGACGTAAGCGACGCTGACGATGCTGTTGGTTCCGAGTTCGTGTTCATAGCTAAGGCTGTACTGGTAAACGTGCGGCCAGTGCTGGTCGTAAGGAATGGCGGTGAACCCACCCGGGCCGGGTACCAGGAGTCCGTTGGAGGGTGGAGCGATGAGCGCATAGCCTGCGCCTGCGCCGCTACCCCAAAGGTTGTAGGCCGAGGGACCGGGGGCCACCGGCGGGTTGCCCTCGCCGCCTTCCGTCTGGGCTTCGTTTCCGTTACCGGATTCATAATAGATTCCGATGCCGCCGCGGAGCGAGTTCTTCCCGGTGCCCGTCGGATCCCAGGCGAACCCGAAACGCGGACCGAAGTTCTTGCCGGTGTTGCGAAGCTGGCAGCCGTTCGGTACGCCGTTGTGGCCGCACTGCACCAGACCATTGCCGTAGTCATTCACCGTGGCGCCGGTCCCGGCAATGTAGTTTCCGTCGGCATCGAGTTGGGCTTCATTGGCCGGGTTGTATTGCCACGGGAAGAAACCGGAGTCGATGGTCGGATTGGTCACGTCGTGGATGCGGGTATAGAAGTAGTACCGCAAGCCGAGGTTCAGCGTCAGGCGGGGGGTCACCTTCCAGTCGTCCTGGACATAAGGCTCGGTATCGGTCATTTGCCAGTGGCCCTTGGGATAGCCACCCACGGCCACGCCGCTCACCACCTGCGTGCCTTCCTGGTATTGCTGGATGCGGCCCAGGAACATGTCGGCCATGGCGTTCCCGGTGGTCACAGCGCCGCCGCCGCCATTGTAGAGCCATCCCTGCGTATTGGTACCGAACTGTTCGTTCTTGCGGTAGTTCTCTACGTAGATTCCGAACTTGGTTGTATGCCCGCCGTGCACCCAGGCCAGGTTGTCCTTCCAGGTGATGATCGGGTTGGAGTTAAACCAGGGACGGTTGCCGGCGTCTTCGGCGGTGCAGAACGAGAGGCCGCCGCAAAGTTCGAGCGAGGGAAGCAACGTGTTGCCGGCGTTGGCCGGGAAGATGTGCGCCATCTGGAAATCGCTGGGCCGGTCAATCGACATGGCCACGGAGTCCGCCGCCTGGTTGTAAAGCAGAATGCGGTCAGTGGTATAAGCGGCCACGAACTCATTCATCAGATTCGGCTTGAAGGTGTGGTTGATGTGAAGTACGGCGCTTTCTCCAGGACCGGCAAAAGGCGTCTTGATGGTGTCATACGAGGCCCAGTTCCAAAGCGCCGGGACCGCGAGGGTGTTCCAGGTATCCTGGGTATAGCGGAAGAAGGCCTGGGTCTTGTCGCTGAAGTTCTGGTCGATGCGAATCTGCTCCTGGCGCCAGTTGACCGGGGCGCTGGAGGCCGTGGTCCAGTTTGCGGGACCGCTGTTCGGCAGAGGAACCAGCGCGTTGATCAGGTCCGTGCCGTTGGTGAAGGCCTGCGCGTCATAGCCCGGCATGCTCTGAACGGTATCGTAGGTGACGCCGTTCAATTTGGGCAGGTTGCAACCGCTGCCGACCGTGTTGGGCAGGTAATTCGGCGACTTGGGATCGCACTGCGAGAAGTCGCCCGTGCGCTCCAAGGTCGAAGGAACGCCGGCGCCGATCACCTGGCCCTGGCGGTAACGCCGCCAGTTTTGGGACCAGAAGAAGAACGTCTTCGACTTGTCGGTGTTGTAGTGGCCAGGAATGTAGACCGGGCCGCCGATGGTGTATCCGAAGTCGTTCCACTTGAGGGGAGTGGTGGCAGAACTGCCCGCACCGAAGTTGTTGCAGTCATTGATGCAGTTGCGGTTAATGAAGAACGGCTGCGCGTCAAATGCATCGTTGCGGACGTATTCGAAGGCGTCGCCGTGGAAATCGCGCGTGCCGGACTTGGTGGCAAGCTCGATGCTGGCGCCGGCGTGCTTGCCCTGGTCCGCGCCGTAGTTCGAAGTCGAGATGCGGAACTCAGCGATCGTATCGAGACTGGGATAGGTGTTAAAGGTCGACGCAGAGCCTTCGTCGGTGTTGTTGCCGCCGTCGATTTCCCAGTTGTTGTACTGCATTCTGTTGCCATTGAAGGAGATGTTGTTGTTGCCGTACACGCCAACGGCCGAGGTGTTGAGGCCATTGTCCGGCACCGCGCCCGGCACCAGCAGGGCCAGCGATACCCAGTTACGGCCGTTCAGATCGAGGTTCTGGATCTGGGTGTTAGTGATGACCGACGAAACCGCGGCAGTGTCGGTTTGCACCTTAGGCAGGTTGCCGGTAACGGTCACTTCCTGCGTCACCTGGCCCACACTCATCTGCATGTCGACGCGCTGGTGCTGCCCCACCTGCAGCGTGATGCCAGAGCGCACGAGCTTCTGAAAGCCTGTGGCCTCCGCCGTCACTACGTAATCGCCAATGGGAATGGAAGTGATGGCAAAGAATCCCGCAGAGTCACTGGTCAGCACGCGGGTGAACCCTTTATCCGGGTTCGAGATGGTGACCGTGGCTCCTGGAATGACGGCCCCGCTTTTATCCGTCACCGTTCCGTTTATGTTGGCGGTGTCTTGCGCGAAGCCGCTGACGCAAACGGTCAAGAGGACCGTGGCCAGCAGAAGCAACCTACGTTTCATTGGCATCCTCCGAACTTTGTAATCTCTTACTGCGGTCTGGCATCGTGGCTGACGAGCGCTTTGAGAATCCCGCAACCTGGATCTGAAGGTCCTTAGCCCGGGTCTTCGCGCAAAACCTACCCGTCGGTCGAAACCCCCGGAAGTGCGGGATACGACTCTCGGCAGGCTTCGGCTGCCCCGAATCCCCTGGGCGGATGCAAGACTCAGCAACTCGCCTCGAAGTTCCTTGTTCCTTCAACCGACGCTAGACCAATCGCAAGTGTTTCTAAGTGTGGACAATAACTGCGGATCGTGCCTTTTGGTGGGGCCCCCTGTTAGTGCCTTCAAATACCTTCCGCCCCTAACCCACAGATAGTCTGTTCATGTGATGTAACGCAAGGTTAATGCTGTTAACTCGGTGCTTGAAGTAACCGTTACATATGAAACGCGAATAGATTCAATTAGATACTGACGTTACGCAGTTTGGTTGAAATAACGAACGATTGCTGTGGTATACTTCAAAACGGTTAGATACAGCCCATGGGAGCGATATCCGCAGCGGACTTGCAAGAAAAGGAACGATCGGAGCTTGAGGCGGTACTTTCTTCAGGAGCATTGGGCAAGGCTCCCGGGCAAGCAAAGTTGCTCGCCTTTGTCTGCGAGGAGTACTTTAACGGCCGCGCCGATCAGCTCAAAGAGTACACCTTGGCGACGGAGGTGCTCGGCCGTCCAAGCGATTTCGATCAAACCCGGGACGCTATTGTAAGAGTGGAAATCTTTCGGCTCCGCAGGAAGCTGCGAGCCTTCTACGCGGCTGCGGGAGCGAGCCATCCCCTTCATATCTTCATCCAGCCCGGACAGTACGCACCCCGTTTCGTACCCCGGGACCAGAGCCCGTATACCCACGACGAAGCGGCGCCGAACGATGTGGCCGCGAGCCTCGGCGAACCTGAAGCCGCACCGGCAGAGATTCCGGAGGCTCCGACTAAGGAGGAAGGGGACGGCATCGAGGGCCCTCTCCTGCCTGCTTTCGAGGCTCGGCTGGCCGAATCGGCGCGTGCCAGTCGGCGCTGGCTCGCCTTGGCATTAGCAGCTGGCGCGATTCTATTGGCGGGAGCATTGGTGGTCGCAGCCATCTGGTATTGGCGGGCCCGCAAGAGTCCAGTGGATGGCACGGTCAGGCAGCCGGCGGCCGCGGCGCTGACCGGATCAGATCCTGCGGCCGGGCCCGTCGACAGCGTCCGCATCCGGGCAGGATATTTCAACGGCGCTTACGTCGATCGCGCCGGAAATGTCTGGCAGAGCGACCGGGACTATTCGGGAGGCGAAGCACTCGCCCAGCCGCGAGAGTACATTGCACGGACGCTCGACCCCGGAATGTTCCAGACCATGCGTTCGGGCCAGTTCTCCTATGACATTCCGCTGGCGCCTGGAACTTATGAGCTTCGTCTGTACTTCAACGAGCTCCACTACGGCCCGGACACGCTTTCGGGAGGCGGCGAGACCAGCCGCCTTTTTGATGTGCTGCTGAACGGGCAACCGCTACTGCACATCTTTGACATCATCAAGGATGCGGGCGGCAACAACATCGCGGATGTGCGTGTGTTTAAGGACGTCCATCCCGCGCCCGACGGCAAGCTGCACCTCCGGTTTCAGCCCCTGATCGACTCAGCCGTCCTGAATGCCATTGAAGTCGGGCCGGCGCCTCCCGGCCAAATCAATCCGATCCGCATCGTCGCCCAGGAGAATTCCTATACGGACCACGAAGGGCACGTCTGGCAGCCGGACGAGTTCGCGCGCGGCGGCCAGTTCGCGGTCCACTTGCACCGGGAGCCCGTTGCCGGCACGCCGGATCCCGACCTCTACGTCGGGGAACGCTTCGGCAACTTCGACTATGCCATCCCGGTGCCGCTGGGCCGTTACACTGCGACTTTGCACTTTGCTGAGACGTACTGGGGAACGGACAACCAGCGTCCGGGTGCAGCTCTTCCGGACTATCGCGGATCGCCGGAAGGGGGCGAGGGCAGCCGCATTTTCGACGTCTACGGCAACGGCCGCGTTTTGCTCAAGGATTTCGATATCTTCAAGGAGGCGGGAGGCGCCGGGCGCGCTGTGGTCAAGACTTTCCACAATCTCGAGCCTGACGGCGAAGGGAAACTGGTCTTCCGATTTGTCCCCCGGCTTGACTATGCCTGCGTGAACGCCATAGAAATCGACGACGAATCGCCTTCGCCCTAGGCTCCGCGCCGGCCGCCAGTCAGCGGGGCGTGCGCCGGGAAACCTCAACCCCGGAAACCTGGTAGCGGGGGGGAGGATCGAACTCCCGACCTAGGGATTATGAGACCCTCGCTCTACCACTGAGCTACCCCGCCGGTTGAAAAGCACTCCGTGAGACACTGGATCTATCGTAGGGGACAAGCTGTCTTGCGGTCAATCGGAGTGGACTCTCCAGCGGAGGGGACCCGCCAGATTCTCAGAAGTGTATGCACTGCGACCTAAATTGAATAGTTAGCGGTTAACCAATTATAAAAGACTTGGCAGCCTTTTGCACCTGCATTAGATTGCGCTGCGCCGTTTGAGCTTCCGGAGGTTCCGCTAGAGAGAGTCGTCCAGAGGACGGGCGAAGGGGGCGTCTCATCGAGGGCAACTGGTGGTGAGAGACGGTGGCTTCTGCCGACCAGCACCTCAAAACAACCTAAAGGAGGAAGATGCAAGTGACGAAGATCGTGAAAGTGGCAACAGCAACGTTGTTCGCTTTGGCGCTCGCCTGCGGCACGCTTCTGGCCCAGAACCGAGTGTCGGATTTCATCACCGTGACGCCGTCAACTCACATCACGCCCTTCACCGACTTCAACAATGCCACGGTGACCCTCTACACCAACCTCGGCCCCACCACAACTAACGAGTACTACAATGCAAACGGATATTGCGTCACCGGCAATAACCAGAGCGCGTGCGGCACGACTGAGCAATGGATCGCGACGCCCTTTACGGCGACGAGAGCCTCTCATGCGACCCAGCTTCAGGTCGCGATTCAGTACTTCAGCGGAACGAACGCGCTCCAGGTATCGTTGTACAACGACGTGGGCGGCGCTCCGGGAACCTCGCTCAAAACAGTGGAAGCGTTCAATGCGCCGGCAGCCGGGACGTGCTGCATGCTGGTTAACGCGAACCTGGGGACACCCGGAGTTTCGCTTACTGCCGGCACTCAGTACTGGGTGGTAGCCGCGGCGGATGACACCCGCGCGCCCACCTTCTCAGGCTATTGGGCGCTTACCAACTTCGCCAACCTCGCCTACAATCCCGCTCAAGCCGGCTGGACGACGTTCCAGGACTTTGGTCTGGAAGCGATGTCCGTAAGAGGCACCGTTCCTTAACCTCGGCTGACCGTCGAGCTTTCAAAAGGCCGCGAAGCGATTCGCGGCCTTTCTTTTTGGAACGCGGCGATCGTGCGATCACGTCGCGACGGGACGAACACGCGGGGACGTGCGTCTATAATGGCGTCTTAGAAAGAGCCGCGAGCCCAGGAGCGGCTCGGGGTGTGAGGCAGAGTGACACAGAGCATTCGGGAGACAGCCAGGCGAATCTTCCTGCGGACGCTGGATGCGATCGACGTGCGGCGAGTGATGCTCAGGCGCTTGCGGAGGGACGAATCCGAGTCTCGCCTGCTGCTCACCGGCGCCGAGGCAAGCTCGCGAGATGTGGCTTCGCTGGTGCAGCCGCCAGTCGTGGTTGCCATCGGGAAAGCCGCGGCCGTCATGGCGCAGGCGATGAGCGAGATTCTCGGCGGTCAAAGCCAGATTCGCTCCGGACTCATCGTCTCGCCGGCCATCCCGGAAGAGCGCCTCGACCGCTTTCGGTACATCCGCGGCGGCCATCCCTACCCGACCGAGGGAAGTCTCGAAGGTGCGCGAGCGGCGCTCGGACTCGTCTCCGGTCTCGATCACGACGACCTGGTGATTTTCCTGATTTCGGGCGGCGGGTCGGCCCTATTCGAGCAGCCTCTCGATTCCGCCGTGACGCTCGATGACCTGGAGGCGTTCAACAAGCTGCTGGTCACCTGCGGACTGCCCATCGAGCAGATCAACGTGCTGCGCAAGCACGTCTCGGCGGTGAAAGGCGGACGACTGGCCGCGCGCGCACATCCCGCCGCGCAGGTCACGCTCTTCATTTCCGATGTGCCGGAAGGGCTCGACTCCATGGTCGCTTCCGGCCCCACGTTCCCCGACAGCTCGACCGTGGACGAATGCTACTCGCTGGCCGAATCGGCGGGCCTGATCGCGCAACTCCCGGCATCGATCCGGCGGCGCTTCGAGCAACGCGACATCGAGGAAACTCCGAAGCCGGGCGATGCACGATTCTCCCGCTCGCATTATTGCCGTCTGCTCTCCAATTGCGATGCCGTCGAGGCCGCACGCCTTGCCGCTGAAGACGCGGGATTCGTCGCCGAGGCTTACCGGGGCGAATGGGACGTGGACTTTCGCGAAGCGGCGCCCGCGCAATCGGAGGCGCTGGACGCGCTCGCCTCGAAGCACGCCGGCCATCCGGTTTGCCTGGTTGCGGGCGGCGAGGTGATCAGCCCGGTTACGGGAAGCGGCACCGGCGGACGCAACCAGGCGTTCGCGCTCTGCGCGGCCGGACTGATCGCTGGCCGGAATCGCGCCGTGCTCAGCGCGGGCACCGACGGCCGCGACGGCAACAGTCCGGCGAGCGGCGCTGTAGCGGATGGCACCACGATCGAGCGCGCCAAGCGTCTGGGTCTCGACGCCGAGCGCGCGCTCGCCTCGAGCGACGCCTATCCCTTCTTCAAAGCCCTTGACGATATCCTCGAGACCGGCTACACCGGCAACAACGTCCGCGATGTGCGCGTGTGGTTGGCCCCATGACCGCGCGCCGCGAATCGGAGGCGCGACCGGCGCCATGGCGAATCCGACGGCTTCGACGATCCGAGTTGCCGGTGGACACAGAAGAGTTGGCGCGCTTCCTGATCGGCAAGACCGTGGTCCGCGTCGCGCCGCAAGGGCGTATCAGCGGACGCATCGTCGAGACCGAAGCCTACATCGTGGGCGACGCGGCGGCGCACGCCTTCATCGGGATCACGCGGCGCAACCAGTCGCTGTTTCTCAAGCGCGGGCACGCGTACGTTTACTTCGCCTACGGATCGTGTTACCTGCTGAACGTGTCAAGTGAAGTGCGCGGCGTCGGGGCGGGCGTGCTGCTGCGCGCGCTCGAACCCCTCGAAGGCGTCGCTCTGATGCAAAGCAATCGCGGCACGACGCGGCTGCACGATCTTGCGCGCGGCCCGGGACGCCTGGCCGAGGCCCTGGACGTCGATCTGAAGCAGGACGGTCTTGACCTCTGTGCGCCCGGACAGTTGTGGCTCGGCACGGCGCGTCGCGAAACCGGGGCGATCGGCGTTAGCCTGCGCATCGGTATCACGCGCGACGCGCATCGCGAGCTGCGATTCTACGAGCGCGGCAATCCGTTCGTCAGTGGACCGCGATCGCTGAGCCCATAAGCTGAGAAGGTGAAGCCCAGGCAAACGCCGGCGTGGGCAGCGCGACGGTCTGAGTTCCGAATGCTAATGGGCTACATACATGGCCTAGTTATAGACACATCCATTCACGCGGAGGCGGGAATCCACAGCGAGAATACCGGAAAAGTGCCGGACGGCGGAGGGGGTTCGTTATGCAACATTCCAGGGTCTTTTTTTGACTGGTTTTCGCCTTTCTTCGACCAGCCCCCGAGTTCGAGTACGGAGGCCAAGGCTGCGATCTCCACTCGATCGGCTTGTCTCCGGACTGGTGGTGCGCAAAACCATCGAAAGAACAGGAATCGGCGCGAATACTCTGGGTGAAATACCCGGCCGTTACACGCGGGGTGGGGCGCCGGTGACAGAAGCCTGCACAGCGATCGACCAGGCAGTGAGGAAGGTGGCGGCGCCGCGGGGCCCAAGGGCTTCGGTGCGGCGCCGCTCGCGTGTCACTCGGCCGGCTTGATGTTCTGATTGATGTGGAATAGATTTTTCGGGTCGTAGACGGCCTTGATCTGGGCGAGTCGGTCGTAGTTCTTGCCATAAGCTGCTTTGACCGTGTCCTCGCCCTCGTCCATGACCATGTTGAGGTAGGCCCCGCCCGCCGAGTGGGCGTGCAGTGCCAGCCAGTAATCCTTCGCCCACGCGATCATCCGCGCGTTCTGGGAGGAATCAGGATGCACCCCAACGATGACCTGGGCAAAATTGACGTCGCGAAAGCTAAACGCGGTGTCGGCTGTGCCGACTTTGTGCGCCGCGCCGTTAATGGGGTAGATATGCATGGTCGAATGCATGGTCGGGAGTTGCGCGCCATACTTGACATGCAGATCGATCGCCTGGTCATTCAATTCACGGAAGAAGTCGGCCTTCCAATACCATTGCAGACCGGCTGGGTATAGGGCGTCGAACATGCTCTGCAGCGCCGGAAACGGAATCGGTCCGGCGAAGTCGACCGCGGGTGGCCCAAAAGCCCGGATAGGTTTGAAGCGTTCTTCAGCCTGGTCCAGGGGGCCGGTGTAGCACCACACCACGGCGCACATCTTTTTCATGTGAAACTGCTCGGGGAATGGCGGAGCGGGGGGAACGGTGATGAACGCGAACCAGCCGTTAATATCCTCCGGCGCCTTCGCAATGAAGTCGCGCCAGAATTTCATCAGGTCGGATGCCTGCTCCAGGGGCCAGATCATAGGACCGCCATAGACGGTACTGATCGGGTGGAGTTTGAACAGGAAGGAGGTAACAATGCCGAAGTTGCCGCCTCCGCCGCGCACGGCCCAGAACAGGTCAGGGTTTTCCTTGGCGTTTGCGGTGACGAAGCGGCCGTCCGCCAGCACCATATCGACCTCAAGCAGGTTGTCAATGGTCAGTCCGTAGGTTCGAGCGAGATAGCCAATGCCGCCGCCCAGCGTGAGCCCGCCTACGCCGGTGCTGGAGATAAAGCCGCTCGGCGTGGCCAGCCCGAAGGGATGGGTCGCGTGGTCCACGCTGCCCCAGGTGGCGCCACCCTCGACCCGCACAGTGCGGGCGGCCGGGTCGACACGGACGCCTTTCATCTGCGATAAGTCGAGTACCAAACCGTCGTCGCAGACACCGAGACCCGGCCCGTTGTGTCCGCCTCCACGCACCGCCAGGGTCAGTTCATAGTCTCGTGCAAAGTTGACGCCGGCGATGACGTCTGCCACATCGGCGCAGCGCGCGATCAGCGCGGGATGTTTGTCGATCATGGCGTTGTACACCTTGCGCGCGGAGTCGTAGGTTGGATCGCCCGGCTGGATCAGTTCGCCTCGCAGTCGGGATGCAAAATCCTGGACCGCCGCTGGGGTCAGTCTGCTTGTCGTCTGTTGCTTTGGAACCATCATTGTCCTCCCTTATGTGAATCTTGGATATCAATCCATCGAGTGGCGCTCGATTTTTCACATCATTTAAGGTCGCCCGAACCCTCCACCATCGCGCCTTTAATAATGCGTTCCGGTGCCACCCGCCAAACGGAATCTCGCCGTTTGGTGAGGTGAAGATAACAAGCGCAACGTTAACAAAGCGTTCGTGGAAACAAAGAAAAGGAAATTTTTCGAAAAAAATAGGTGGCAGAAGGCAGAAAAACGTTAGTCGGGCGTTAGTTCGCCACGAAACTCCGTCAGCGGCGGTCGGAAATAGGGGGCACTCGAATTCGAAGTCGTTTCGGGGCACCCCCCACCCGGCCGGCAGCGGTGGGTGAGGGTACGTACGCGCAGTACACCGACGCGAGCAGCCCGCTCAATCAATGCATAGCTCAATAGTTCTCGGCGAGCACCGATCCGGCGGCTTGGAGATCGGGCGAGTCGAGCCCTTCAGTAAACCAGGAATACACATTCTGCAGCACACGCCGCGCATCTCCGGCACGGCGCTGCCCGGATGACAGACGCACCAGGCTCGTCGCGGCCCGCAGCTCCAGAGCGCGCGCCTGCTGGCTGCGTGCGACCTCGATGGCTCGGAGATAGGCCGCTTCGGCGTCGTTGGCGTCTGCGCCTCCGGCCCATAACAACTCGCCGCGGAGACGGTGCAGTTCGGCATCCCACCAGCGCTCGTTGTGCGCGCGTGATGCCGCCATAGCCTCGTCAACAGCCGCAAGCCCGTCTTCGACATGCCCAGCCTGGCCGCACACCTCGGCCAGCAGCCCGAAATAGTAAGGCAACCGCAGTCGGGCGCCGCTTGCTTTGAATGCCTCGATGGACTCACGCAGGCTGGCAATCGTCGTGGTCCCGGGCTGTTCCCGGGCCTGGGCGTAGCAGATCAGAATGGAGGACCAGGCGCGGTAGTAGGGCGTCTTATACTGAGTCGTGAGGGCCAAGGCCTTATCCGCGCTCGCTCTAGCGGTAGCCTCATTCGCGCGCAACTGTTGCAGCATGGCCAGATAGGTGGCCGCCATTGCCTGGTTGAAGGGTTGGCCGAGATCGTTGGCCAGCTCTACCGATTCAAGAGCGCGGAGCAATGCCGTTTGTGGGTAGCCTAGCAGCCACAGCGCGTGCGCCTGCCAGGCGCGCCCATGTACGGCGCAGTTCCAGCCTTGCTCCTCGGCGATGCGCTGAAGTTGCGAGGGGTTGGGGGTGGCCAGCATGCGCTCAAACTCCTCGTTCGCCTCAGCGATGCGTCCCAGGTGTAAACGGGAGCCGATCCGTATGATGTCAGCCTCTAACGGGGGCGGCATCGCTTGCACTCGATGGTAGAGCCTGTGCAGCTCATCCGAGGCCAACTGCACTTTTTCCAGCTTGGCTTGAACGACGTACAGCGACTGCAAGCCATAGAACACCTGCGCGCGCTGCGCGTCGTCTCCGACCTTGTCGCATAACTCCATGGCGCGATCGAGGGCTTGTTCCACCTCGGGCGATGTCCACCCTTTCGTCATGCGGTAGAGCGGCGCCAGCGCCAGCCAAAGGTTCAATTCCTGCGCGTCGCGTTTCGCGCCCGGCGGCAGATGCTCCAGCAGCGCCAAGCCGCGCGACAGCAGATTGACCGCGTCTTCGTTCGCATAGAGGCGCTGTGCTGCGGCGGCGGCACCTTGGTAGTTCGCGATGGCCCGGTCGAAGACGGCCGCGCGCTCATATTGCCACGCGATTTGGCCGCTCATCGGGGAGAGATCATCGGCGTTCATCGCCTCCAGGGCCTGGGCAATTCGACGGTGCAACAGCCAACGCTGCGGGCCGCTGATCTCTGCGTAAGCGATTTCGCGTAGCTTGTCGTGGGTGAAGTCATAGTTGTTCGGAGAATGCTCCTGCACGATGCGTTTCTGACAGAGTTCCTCCAGCGCCCGGACGATATTTTCGTCGCCGGTGTGACCGGCTTGAATCAGCAGATCGAGGGTGAATGCGCGTCCAATGGCGGCCGCCAGGTAGGCGAGTTCCCGGCCGGACGCCGACAGTTGCGCCAGGCGGCCCGAAATCACCGCCTGGACTTTGCTGGGGATGGGCATTGCCGCTTCCAAAGCACCCGATTGTCCCCCGCCTTCGTTTCCCGACGCTCCCTCGCCCTGTGACCGAACAGTCTCGACGACAAAAAGCGGGTTTCCCTCCGTTTCCCGGTAGAGTCGCATGATCGAGTCCACATCCAGCTCACGGCCAGCCACCTGAGCGGCCAGCTTTGCTGTTTCCGCCGCATCGAACGGCTGCAGCATCAGCTCTGTGAGCTGAACGCTGCTTCGCAGATGCAGCAGCAGCGAGCGCAGAGGATGCTGCAGCGGGACCTCTTCCCACCTCGCCGCGCCGAGGATCAGCATCTTGGCGTCCCGGGCGAAGCGTAAGAGGAAATGCAGCCACTCGAGGGTCTCCCGATCGCACCATTGCAGGTCGTCAATCAGCAACAGCAGCGGCTGAGGTGCGGCAAGCACTGCGCGGGCGAGCGCCTCGAAGAACCGCTGCCGGTGCCCGTACTCCGTAATCGGCTCGTAAGGCGGCAGTTCCGGGTACTCGGCCACCAGTTCGGGTAGGATGCGCGACACTTCGGTACGCCACACGGGATCGAGCTTGGCAAGATTGCTTCGCAGGACATCGCTGCGGAGCCAATCAGCCGCCGGTGCAAGTGAAAGCTGACCCTCAGCCGCATACGAACGCGTCTGAGCAACGGTGAAGCCCTGGCCTTCGGCTAAGCTGAGCAGTTCCTCCGCCAGCCGCGATTTTCCGATCCCCGCTTCACCCATTACGAGTACGAAACCGGCAGGGCCCTCTACGGCCTGGAGCCATGCCGCCTGAAGCCGCTCCCACTCCCGCCTGCGCCCGACAAGCGGAAGTGCGGCCTCGAGAACGGGCTGGCGCTCCGCCACCCGCATGGGTCGCGATTCCATGCGCAGCAGCTCACTGTACACGTCGCGCGTGGTCTGGCTCGGTTCCACGCCCAGCTCCCGCTGCAGATTAGCGACGCAACTCTGATAAGCGCGCATTACGCCCGTGCGATCGCCATTGAGCGCCAGCAGTCGCATCAGGCGGCAATAAGCATCCTCGTCCACTGGCTCGTCGCGGATCAGGCGTTGCGCATGGAGAATAGCTTGAGCGTAATCGCGTCGCGCCTTCAGCAGATCCACGAGAAGCGTGAGAGCGTGTCGATGGCGCTGGCGCAGGCGGTCGCGCTCCGCGCCGATCCATTCGTCATAACAGCTCGCCAGCAAGTCGCCGCGGTAGAGATCCGCGGCCTTCTCTAAGGCTCTCCGTTTGTCTTCCGCCCGCTCTGCCGAATCGGCCCGTGCCAAAGCGCGCTCGAATTCATCAACATCGACAAAGAACGGCGCGTCACTTCGCCAGCCCACCGTGCGAGCATCGACGTGCAGAAATCGATCGGAGTCCGGCAGGGCGTAACGAAGTTGGTGCAGCACTTGGCGGAGATTGTTGCGGGCTTGGGCTTCGCTCGTATCGGGCCAGAACACAAACGCGACGTGCTGTCGAAGCTGTGAGGCGTCACGATGGAACAACAGGTAGGCGAACAGCGAATGCAAGCGTGGAGTGTTGATTCCGGTGACCGCCTCATCACGGTAGGTGAGGCTGAAGTCACCAAGTAATCGTATCTGTAGCGTCGGCGATATGGTTAGCTCCTTCAACGTAACCACAAAGTTCTCTGTCGGCCCAGCCCGCGTGGGCGAGGTGTCCAACCTGAGTGTTGATGCGCCGAAACGATGCAACCTGAGCAGAACACTTCGCGTCAGTTACGCAAACTGTTCATCAAGACCATTATAGGTGCAAGTCTGCCTTGGCGATCTTGGCTCTCCACGTCAATGCCAGCTGAAATCTGAGGACTTCGCGCTTCGCCGGTCAGCGCCGTTCCTGAATGGATCTGCCGCTCGACGGCGTTTGAAGACGACGGATGAGATGTCCATACGCGGTCCCGAAGCGGCGGTTTGGGGGCATAAATCTTCCCTGGTCGGCGTTGCGATTGCGCGCGACGCCGCCTCACCCCAGAATGGCAAGCCCTTCGAGTCTGGGCCAGCCCTCCCAGATGCATCAGGGCGGCCACAGGGGGCCGCACCTACCTCGCAATCGGCCTTACGAAGGGCGTTTTCGGTTTGCACCCCGACTCGTTATGATTTAGGCTCATAGCAGGTAGTCTCGTGCAAGACACCAGTCAGGCTTGACTCGTCGACGCGGCAGCCGGTTCATCGGCACGCCGGAGGAGGGCTTTATGGGGGGAAGGAGAACGTGGACGTGTTGTCTGGCTCTGCTGGCATTCGGCCTTTTGTTCCGCGAGGCCCGGGCACAGCAGCAGCAGATGTCGAAGTTCGATCGTGCCCGCACCGAAGAGATGTTGAAAATCGTGGCCAGCGACGTGAGCAAGCATTATTACGACCGCGATTTTCACGGCGTGGACTGGGACGCCAAGGTTCAGGAGGCCAGGGAGAAGATCGACCGCGAGACCAGCCTCGGCATGGCGCTCTCCCATATTGCGGCGGCGCTCGACTCGCTCAACGATTCCCACACCTTTTTCGTGCCGCCGCAGCGGCCCGTACGCGCCCGATACGGCTGGGAATTCCAGATGATCGGAGACCATTGCTTCGTCACCCAGGTGCAACCGGGAAGCGATGCGGAAACCAAGGGCCTCAAACCGGGAGACGAGGTGCTGGCCATCAACGGCTACACGCCTACGCGCCAGAACCTGTGGAAGATGCAGTTCGTCTTCAGGATCCTGCGGCCCCAGCCGGCGCTGAAGCTGGCCCTGCGGGACCCGGCGGGCCAGGAGCGCCAGGTGGAGGTGATGACCAAGTTCCGCCAAGACCAGCGCCTCAAGGACCTGACCGGCAACGGCATCTGGGACCTGGTCCGGTCGGCTGAGAACGAGCAGCATTTCATGCGCGTCCGGATGAGGGAAGTGGGCGACGACCTGCTGGTTGTCAAGCTGCCGGAATTCCTTTTGACCCACCAGGAGGTAGACGACCTTATTCACAAGGCGAACAAGCGCCAGCTTCTGATTATCGACTTGCGTGGCAATCCGGGCGGCGCCGTGGAGAGCCTCGAATTTCTCGTGGGCGGCATGTTAGACCATGAAATCAAGATCGCCGACCAGGTGGAGCGCGACAAGACCAAGCCTCTGAATGCGAAGTCGATAGGTGGCGGCGCCTTCAAGGGCAAACTGGCCGTGCTGGTGGACAGCAGGTCCGCCTCGGCTGCGGAACTCTTTGCGCGGACCGTGCAGCTTGAGAAGCGGGGCGTGGTTCTCGGCGACCAATCCTCGGGCAGCGTCATGGAGTCCAGGGAATACAGCTACAAGGTGGGTGACGACGTGGTGGTGTTCTTCGGCGCGTCGATCACCGCGGCGGACCTTGTGATGACGGACGGCAAAAGCCTGGAACATCGGGGCGTCACGCCCGATCAGATCGTTCTGCCGTCCGCAGCGGACTTGGCCGCCGGACGCGATCCGGCGCTGTCCCAAGCGGCCGCCGCATTGGGCGTCAAGCTCAGTGCCGAGGAAGCGGGAAAACTCTTCCCTTACGAGTGGCCACCCGATACCGACTAGCGCGCCGTCGCGCCGAGGGCTTGGATCGCACGCAAGACGGGCACTGACGCTGCCGCCACATTTGGCATCATACTGAACGCCTAGGAAACGGGATTCTGCCCTAACCAGCGTATCCTTCCGAGATGCACTTGAACGGCGGGGGTTCTTCCAAAGCCGCTGCGGGATTTTGTCGCAGCACGGAATCTTACCAAGGAGCCTGAAATCCGGGGGACTGGCCAAATGGCCGCGGCTGATGTGATACCCTGTTCGCGAGGGACTGCGGCCGGCGGAGTTAGATTTGCCGGGACTTTGACATGCATTTGCTGGTAATTCACTTTCTGCTGGCCACCTGGCCGGCATCGTGGTCGCCGATGACGGACGTCCTTTCGCGCACTCAGCCTCTGGACGTCGGCTATCTCGAAATGTACAATCTGCAGTTCGCCGATGCCCACCAGACGTTCGCGGAATGGGCGAAGTCTCATCCTGAGGATCCGCTCGCACCCACTTCGGACGGGGCCGCTTATCTGTTCAGCGAGTTTGATCGGCTCGGCGTGTTGCAATCGCAGTTGTTCGTAGATGACGGGAAATTCAAGAAACGCAAACGGCCGGACGCCGATCCCGCGGTCGGAGCGGCCTTCAACCAGGACCTGGACAAGAGTGATCGCCTGGCCGATGCCGTGCTCGCGAAGGATCCTCGCAACCGCGACGCGCTCCTGGCGAAGGTCTTGAATCAGGGCATGCGCGGCGATTACGCAGCCCTCATCCAGAAGAGGGACTTGGCGTCGCTCGGGTATATGAAGAACGCAGGCGTCATCGCCGAGCGTCTGCTGGCCGTTGACCCGCACTGCTACGACGCGTATCTTGCCGTCGGCGTCGAGAATTACATGTTAGGATTGAGTGCCGCGCCGGTGCGTTGGGTGCTCCGGCTCTACGGGGCGGAAACTAACAAGCAGGACGGAATCGAAAAACTGCAGCTGACGGCGGAGAAGGGGCATTACCTGCTGCCGTTCGCGCGGCTTCTGCTGGCGGTGGCTGCGATGCGGGACCACAATAATACGGAGGCAAGGGACCTGCTTGAGAACCTGGCCGAAGCATTCCCCAATAACGATCTGTATCGAAAGGAACTCGCTCGAATCCAGTAACATCAGCGCGCGCCAGCACGGGCGAAGGTTAAACCCATGAGGATTGCCAGCGTCGGCAGCGCATTTCCCAGGCACTACTACACGCAGGAGGTCATCACCGAAAGGCTGAAGGCTCACTGGGGCCCGCAGATGAACAGTCCCCAGTTGCTAGACCGCCTTTACAAGAACTGCTGCGTGGATGGCCGGTACCTGTCAGTGGAGCCCGAGCAGTATTATGGGATCAATAATTTCGGCGAGGCCAACGAAGCCTGGATCAAGTGCGCCATGGAAGTGGGCGAGCAGGCGCTGTGCAAGGCGCTCGTGGGCGCGGGGCTCAGTCCCGGAGAAATCGACGCAATTTTCATGATCTCGGTGACCGGCATCGCCAGCCCGTCGCTCGACGCCCGACTGGCAAACCGGCTGGGCTTTTCTCCGCGGATCAAACGCATCCCCATCTTCGGCCTGGGCTGCGTCGCCGGCGCAGCGGGCGTGGCGCGGGCCACCGACTACGTGAAGGCCTATCCGAACGAGGTGGCGGCGCTGCTCTCAGTGGAATTGTGCACGCTGACGCTGCAGAAGGACGACGTTTCCATGGCCAACCTGATCTCCGCCGGCCTGTTCGGCGACGGCGCCGCGGCGGCCATCATCGTGGGCGCGGAATGCGAGCAGCCCGGGCCCCAGATCCTGGACACCCGATCGATTTTCTATCCGGACACCGAACACATTATGGGGTGGGACATCACCGAGAAGGGGTTCCGCATCGTCCTTTCTCCGAATCTGCCGGCGCTGATCGAGGAGAACCTGGGCGGCAACATGGAAGAGTTCCTCAGCGACCACGACCTCACATTTGATGACATCGGCTGCTGGGTCCTGCACACCGGCGGTCCGCGCATTCTGGAAGCGACGGCCACGGCGCTGCGCCTTCCCCGGGAAGCCTTGGAAGTCTCCTGGGAGTGCCTGCGCCGCATGGGAAATCTCTCCTCGGCGTCGGTACTGATGGTGCTCGAGGAGTTCCTGCGACGTCGTCCTCCCGAGGGTACCTACGGTGTGCTGGCGGCCATGGGTCCGGGATTCTGCTCGGAGCTGGTGCTGTTGCAGTGGTGAGGGCTGTGGTGCAGGCATCCCTGCCTGCTTCTCTCGCGGTGCACCCGCCTTAGCATGCCGGCCTCAAGGCCGACTCTACTAGCTTCCCGGAAGATGACGAAAGTGATGAGTACCCAGGAATAACAGAACCATCAGCGTGCCGTTGTAGGCCACGTGCAGGATAACGCCGGGCACGACAGAGCCGGTGATCGCCCGCGCCGTCGAGCACACCAACCCGACCACCAGAATCAAGGCCAGCCCGCTCCAGGCACCCCAGTACTCCGGGGCGTGAATCAGTGCAAACAGCAGCGCCGTCACCACCAGCGCAAATCGGATTCCGGCCATGCGCTCGAAGAACGCAAAGAACACCCCGCGAAAGATAATCTCTTCCATGAAGGGTGCGACCGTCACGCTGAAGATCGCGAGCGTGTACGCTGAGGCCGGTGAGGAGAAGAGCTTCTCCAGTGGAAACGATTTGTTCTGCGGCAGCCAGGCTTCAACAATTATCAAGCCGATCGCCAGCACAACGCCGCTGATGAAGATCCGTCCCGCCTGCCGACCGCCCGGCCAGCGCCATCGGATTCCTTCCCAGAACGGCAGCCGGTATTGCACCGCCACGAGGATGTAGATGTAGAGGAAGAGCGGCCCGTAATAGACCAGCTGCGTCACGACAGCAAAAATCGCGTTCTGCGCCAGATCGTACACCGTCAATTGCCATCCCACAATCGGCTTCAGAATGGCGTAGACGGCGAGGCAGCCGAATTGTGAAAGAAGCAGCCAGACCACGCCGAGAGCCACGAAGATCAACAGGTCGCGGCCTCTCCAGATTCTCAGCGGGGGCTGCTCCGCGCGAACGCTCGCGAATATCGGCGCGGGCTGGGCTGCTGATATTGCCTCGGCCGCCGCGCCGATTCCGACGGGCTCTGCGGGACTGGCCGGAGGAGCCTCGCCCGTTGGCCCGTTGCCGTCAGTACCCGTGGACGAGGTGTTCCCATGTTCGACGGGCAGCGACGACGATTCGCTGTGGGCGCGGGCCGTTTCCGGCGCCGGCGGGTCTGCCGCTTCAGCAGAGGACGCGTGCTGTCGTGTTGGATTCTCGTCTTCCATTGTCCCCGTCAATCGAGCGCCGCGGCCAGCAGCGGAATCATCAATTCGTGATGCCCGGTGATCGCGTAACCTCGGCTTTGCTTGCCGCGGGCCATCGCCACGGGCCGGCGCACCACGTTTTCGGTAGGCCGGTAATGCTGGATGAAGTCGAAGTTCACGGTCACCAGGTCGCGCGGTGGGTGGCCGAGATTCGCCGCCAGGCTGACGCACTTCAAAAAGACCTCAGGCAGGATCACCGCCGACCCACAGTTCACGTAGACGCCGCCGCGGCTCATCTGCTTCACCAGTGCCGCCAGCAGCCGGAAATCACGATGGGTCGCTGAGCCGAGCGCTCGCGCGTCCATCGCCGGATGATTATGGATAATGTCGGTGCCGATCGCCTCATGGACCGTCACCGGCGTCCGCGCGCCGTATGCCTCAGCCAGGAGACTGTACTTCCGAAAACGCACCGGCACCGGCGGACGCCTCCCGGTCAGGAATCGTCCCACCGCTTCGCCGATCCCCAATTCGTCGCGGTCGCCGGCGGCAATCGCCTCGTTGAGATACCGCCCGGTCTCCTCAGCCATTCCGAACTGGCCCTGGCCGAGCGCCGCGGGCACGTCCTCGGACGTCGAACCCACCAGCGCAACCTCGAAATCGTGGATCATGGCCGCGCCGTTCAAGGCGAAGGCGGTGGCGTAACCGCGCCGCATGAGATCGATCAGCAGCGGTCCCAGGCCCACTTTGATGACGTGTCCGCCCAATCCCCAGACGATCGGCTGCTCTCTCGCCTTTGCGCGTCGCAACGACTCGATGACGCCGCGAAAGCTTTCGCCAGCGAGAATCCGGGGCAGCGAGTTCACCCAATCCCGTATGGAACCATTGCGCTTCGGCACCCGCGCGAAGGTGTCGACGGATACTTTGCTTTTCCGCGAGGCGAGAGGGTAAGTGCGAAGTCCGTTGAGGCTCAACGGTTGCTGGCTGTAGATAGTCATTTGGCTCTGGATTGCGTGTCGGCCGCTACAATTCTAGCGCGTTTGCCCTTGAGCAGGTCTTTCTGACCGCGTCGCTTGGACGGCCGGCGGGGAAGCCGGAAAGAGAACAGGTATTCCGCACCATTTTCAATCCAGATTCCGACGTAAACGTCTCCCAGCAACGCCCAACGCGCCACGACGTTTACGCTCACTTCGTGTTCAAGTGAGTCAACTCCGGCAAAAAAATAGAGCTGCTTCGCCCCACGAACCAGGAAAGGGGGGGATGAAGGCTGGTCCGCAATGCTTATCACCATCTCGTTCTCTCGCTCAAGCACCTCGGCTTGCACCTCGATCGGGCCCTCGACGCCCCCGAGGAACTCTATGGAAACGCCCGATAACTTTCTTATTGATCTTTGCAACTTGATCCGTCCTACTAGCGTTAGCTCGCCCTCTTCTTCAGCACCGGCACCAGCGCCTGCCCGGTGTAGCTCTTCTTCACGCGCGCTACCTGTTCCGGCGTGCCTTGCGCGACGATCCTGCCACCGGCTTCGCCCCCCTCGGGCCCGAGATCGATGATCCAGTCGGCTTGCTTCACGACGTCCAGATTGTGCTCGATGATGATGATCGTGTTACCGAGGTCCGTCAAGCGATTGAGCACCAGCATGAGCTGCTTCACGTCATCGAAATGCAGTCCTGTGGTCGGCTCATCGAGGATGTAAAGCGTGCGGCCCGTCTGGCGGCGGCTGAGCTCGCGCGCGAGCTTCATGCGCTGCGCCTCACCGCCCGAGAGCGTCGTCGACGCCTGGCCGACGTGAAGATAGCCCAGTCCGACGTCGACGATCGTCTGCAGCTTCTGCTTGATCGCCGGAATGTTCTCGAAGTAGGGCAGGGCGTCCTGCGCAGTCAGGTCGAGGACGTCGGCAATCGAGAGACCTTTATACTTCACGGCAAGCGTCTCGGCGTTGTACCGGCGCCCGCCGCAAACCTCGCAGGTCACGAATACGTCCGGCAGGAAATTCATCTCGATGCGGCGCAAGCCGTCGCCCTGGCATGCCTCGCAGCGTCCGCCCTTCACATTGAAACTGAAGCGTCCGGCGCGATAGCCTCGCTGACGCGATTCGGGCAGCATGGCGAAGATATCGCGGATCAGCGTGAACAGGCCCGTATAGGTGGCGGGATTCGATCGGGGCGTACGTCCGATCGGCGACTGGTCGATCTCGATCACTTTATCGATGTGCTCGATGCCTTTAATCGATTCGTGCTCGCCCGGCTCTTCCAGCGAGCGATAGAGCTTCTGGGCCAGCGCGCGGTAGAGAATATCGTTCACCAGCGTCGATTTGCCGGAGCCGGAAACGCCCGTCACGACGGTCAGCAATCCCAGCGGGAATTTCACCTCGATATTCCGCAGATTGTGGGCGCGCGCGCCGATCACGGTCAGCGCTTTGCCATTCGATCGCCGGCGGTCCTCGGGGACGTGGACCTCGAGGCGCCCGGCAAGATACTGACCGGTGAGCGACTTCGGCTCAGCGGCGATCACGGCCGGAGTTCCTGAGGCCACCAGGGTTCCGCCCCTCTTGCCGGCTCCCGGTCCGAGATCGATCACCCAGTCGGCGCGCCGGATCGTCTCCTCGTCGTGCTCCACCACGAGCACGGTGTTGCCGAGATCGCGGAGCTGCTCCATGGATTCGAGCAGGCGCATATTGTCGCGGGGATGCAGGCCGATCGAGGGCTCGTCCAACACATAGAGAACGCCGCGCAACCTCGATCCGATCTGTGTCGCCAGGCGAATGCGCTGGCTCTCGCCGCTCGAAAGCGTAGCCGCAGAGCGATCCAGGCTCAAATAACCAAGGCCGACCGCCAGCAGGAAATCGAGGCGGGAGGTGATCTCGTTCAGGATCCGTCTCGCCAACAGTTCCTGGCGCGCCGTGAGTTCAATGGCGCCCACGGTCTCGCGAGCTCGGCTGGCCGGCAACGCCGTGAGGTCGGCGATGGAAAGGCCGGCGACTTTGACGGCCAGACTCTCGGGCTTGAGCCGGCGACCCTCGCACGCATGGCAGATGGTCGGCGACATGTAGCCTCGATACCACTCTTGAAAGGCTTCCGAGGGACTCGACTCAACCCAGCGATTGAGCATGGGAATCACGCCCACAAACCCGCGCGTCTTGCGCGGGCTGTCGGGGCCGCCGAACAAAATGATGTTCTGAATGCGGCGCGGGAATTGATCGAAGGGCGTGCCGAGATCGAAGCCGTAGACTTCGGCGCCCCGTTCGAGATTCCGCTGCATAGCTGCCGATGTGCCGCCCGCGGCCAGACCGCCCTTGAACAGCGGACGCGACCAGTCTGCGATCACCTTGGCCGGATCGAAGTTGTAGAGGCTGCCGAGGCCCTTGCAGACCGGGCAGGCGCCATAGACGCTGTTGAAGGAAAACGATCGCGGTTCGAGCGCAGGCACGCTCACGCCGCAGTGAATGCACGCCGACTGCTGTGAGTAGAGGTGTTCCTCGCCATCCACAACAGCGACCTGAACGAGACCCTGGGCGAGTTTCATCGCTGTATCAATTGAGGTGGCGAGACGTCCTTCGATGCCTGGCTTGATCAACAACCGGTCCACGACGACTTCGACGTTATGGTTCGCCCTGCGGTTGAGGGTGATCTCCTCGTCGAGCTGGCGAAGTACGCCGTCAACACGGGCGCGTACGAAGCCTTGAGCGGACAGATCTTCAAAGAGCTTGCGAAACTCGCCTTTACGTCCGCGAACCAGCGGCGCGAGGATCATGACGCGCTGCTCACCTTCGGGAGCGCCGTCCGCGCCGAGGGCCATCACCGCGGCCACGATCTGGTCGGTTGTCTGGCGCGAAATCGGACGTCCGCAATTGTGGCAGTGCGCGGCGCCGATCGAGGAATAGAGCAGGCGCAGGTAGTCGTAAATCTCGGTGATCGTCCCGACGGTGGATCGCGGGCTGCGGCTGGTGGTCTTCTGTTCGATCGAGATGGCCGGGCTCAGGCCCTCCACCGAGTCCACGTCCGGACGCTCCATCTGGTCGAGAAACTGCCGCGCGTACGCGGAGAGCGTCTGCACATAGCGGCGCTGGCCTTCGGCGTAGATCACGTCAAAGGCGAGGCTCGACTTGCCGGAACCAGAGAGTCCGGTGACCACCGTCAGGCTGCGGCGCGGAATCTCGACGCTGATGTTCTTCAGGTTGTGCTGGCGCGCGCCGCGCACCGTAATGCGGTCGATCATTCGTCTACCTGAGCGCTACAGTGAGGATTGGATACAAAACTCCAATCTTTCATGCTAGGTGCTTCGATTCCAAGCGTCAACCTCTGCGGTAGCGTCCTGATTTCGACGTAAGGGGTCTCTGCGCATTCTGTGAGTCCTCTGTGAACTCAGTGTTGAAAGCTTTTAGCACAGCGAGCACCGAGGAGGCACAGAGGACACAGTGGCCCGTCGAAAACTACGCAAACGACGCCGTCTTTGCCACCAGGAGTCCATCCGGCACGGGTCCAGCGGTCCACAGGGCTGTATCGCTGCCGGGCGAATCCGAAATCGGTCGGTACCCGAAGTCTGTTACTTTTTGAAAGCAAAGGACTTTCCAGCTTTGCTCCTGAAGGGTGCATCCAGGCGCGCGCAACGCTACTCATCGATCCTTCGGCGCGAGGCCGGACGGCCCACGCATTGCCTGCTCCAGATCAGGCTCCGCAACTTTCTGCTCCCAAACGTACTCGATCCGTTCCCATGGCCGGAGCCGCCTTGTAAAGACTATCAGGTCTCCGGGTTATCGCGGACACTTTGACCTTTCCGGCGAAAGTTCTCCGCTACCATGCCCGTGTCGAGAATTTCCCTAACACAGCAGGTGAATCCAACGGTCTATTCTCGCGGCCAGGTGGCCGAAGCCGAACCGGCGCTGCCCGGCTGGACCTTTCCCGTCGAAGACCTCTTTCGCTGAAATCGAGCGCAAGCGCCGAATTGCCGGCGGTCATAGACCGCCGCTACAGTTCCTGTTGTCCTATTCGCGTAAAAGTCTGGAATCCTGCCGCCGTCTCAACTAGAATTCACACTCGATTTGAAGGCCGGAGGATGATCCATGCGTGTGAGACGTATTGGGATCGCAGCGTTGTTGTGCGTGATCGGTTTCGCGGGAGCGTGGAGCGGAACGCGAGCTTTGCAAGCCGCCGATTCGCCCTCGGATTCGGCAAAGCCTGAAGACACGCTGTTCAAGGGCATGAAGTGGCGTCTGGTCGGGCCTTATCGCGGCGGGCGCGTGATTGCCGTGACCGGCGTGCCGAGCCAGCCGAACGTCTACTATTTCGGCGCCGTCAGCGGCGGCGTCTGGAAGACGATCGATGGCGGCGGGAACTGGACGCCGCTCACCGACAAAGAACCGATCGCGTCGGTGGGCAGCATCGCTGTGCCGGATTCCGATCCCAACGTGATCTACGCCGGCACGGGCGAAGGCTGTCCCCGCGGCGACGTGACCTATGGTAACGGCGTCTGGAAATCGCTCGACGGCGGCAAAACGTGGGTGCATATGGGCCTTGACAGCACCGAGACGATTCCACGTCTCATCGTGAATCCGCAGGACCCGAATGAAGTCTTCGTCGCCGCTCTCGGACATATCTACGGCCCGAACCCGGATCGCGGCGTCTACAAGTCGACCGACGGCGGCAAGACGTGGAAGAAGGTGCTCTACAAGGACGACAAGACCGGCGCGGTCGATATCACCTTCGACCCTTCGAATCCTCACGTCCTCTACGCGGCGCTCTGGGAGATGAACCGGACGCCGTACAGCCTGACGAGCGGCGGCCCCGGCAGCGGGCTCTACAAGTCGACCGACGACGGTGAGACCTGGAAGCGTCTCGAGGAACACGGCCTGCCGAAAGGCGTGTGGGGACGCGTGGGGGTGGCGGTTTCGGGGGCCGACCCGCAGCGCGTCTATGCGCTGATCGAGGCCGGGGAAGGAGGGCTGTACAGCTCGAGCGACGGCGGCGAGACGTGGAGCCGCGTGAATCAGGACCGCCGCTTCTTGCAGCGGGCGTGGTACTTCACGCACGTCTTTGCCGATCCCAAGAGCGTGGATACGGTCTACATCCTCAACACCGGCGCTTACCGCTCCACCGACGGAGGCAGGACGTTCACGCCCCTCAGCGCGCCGCATGGCGACCATCACGGCCTGTGGATCAATCCCCGCAATCCGCAGCTCATGATCAACGGCAACGACGGGGGCGCTGACGTATCCATCGATGGCGGCAAGTCGTGGTCGACCCAGGAGAATCAGCCGACCGCGCAGTTCTACCACGTGATCGCGGACGATCGGTATCCCTACACCCTCTACGGCGCGCAGCAGGACAATTCGACTGTCGGCATCGCGAGCGCGGGCGAGGAGGGCGGGATCGGCCGCCAGGACTGGCATCCCGTGGGAGGCGGCGAGAGCGGGTACATTGCGCCTTATCCGCAGGATCCGAACGTGGTCTACGCCGGCTCCTATGACGGGCTGATCACGCGTTACGATCATCGCACCGGGCAGGAGCAGGACGTGAGCCCCTGGCCTGACAACGTGATGGGCGAGGGCGCGGCCGATCTGAAGTATCGCTTCCAATGGACCTTTCCGCTGCTGATCTCGCCGCACGACCCAAACGTGATCTATGCGGGCGCGCAGGTGATCTTCAAGAGCGCGGACGCAGGACACAGTTGGACGGCGATCAGCCCCGATCTCACGCGCAACGACAAGTCGAAGCAGGGCTCGTCCGGCGGGCCGATCACGAAAGACAACACCAGCATCGAGTACTACGACACGGTGTTCGCGATTGCCGAATCGCCGGTCGAGAAGAGCTTGATCTGGGCGGGCAGCGACGACGGACTGGTTCACCTGACGCGCGATGGCGGGCGCAACTGGGCCGATGTGACGCCGAAGGAGATGCCCGAGTGGAGCTTGATCAGCATCATCGAGCCCTCGCCGCATGATGCGGGCACAGCTTACGTGGCGGCCGAGCGGCACCGGCTCGACGATCATCATCCCTACATCTATAAGACCAGTGATTTTGGCAAAGCGTGGACGAAGATCACCGGCGGAATCCCGGACAGCGTGTATGTACATGCCGTACGCGAGGACCCCGAGCGCAAAGGGCTGCTGTACGCGGGCACCGAGGCCGGCGTGATGGTGTCGTTTGACGACGGCGGGCACTGGCAGTCGCTGCGATTGAACCTGCCGCAGTCTCCCGTGCACGACCTGTTCGTGAAGAACGGCGATCTCGCCATCGCGACGCATGGGCGCGCCTTCTGGATTCTGGACGATCTCACGCCGCTGCGCCAGTTCACGCCCGAGATCGCCTCCGAGCCCGTTCACCTCTTCAAGCCGCGAGCGGCGATCGTTCCGGGATTTGGCGGAGGCTTCGGACCGCGAGGCGCGATCGGCCAGAACCCTCCCGACGGGGCGGTCATCGATTACGAAATCAAGAATCCACCGGCGACTGAGTCCAAGCCGGGTGAAGCAGCGGGAGGAGCAGCGGCCGCGCCGAATGCAAGCGCCGCCCCGCCCCCGGGCAGTGAGGCGCCCAAGCGACCCGAAAAGGCAGCGGTTAAGATCGAGATCGATGACAGCGCCGGTCATGTGATACGCCAGTATCCGCCGAAGAGCGCCGAGGACGAAGAGGGCGGAGAGGAGGTCCCGGAGTTTCGGCGTCGACCAGCGAGTGTGCCGGCCGAAAAGGGACTGAATCGCTTCACCTGGGACCTGCGCTACGAGGCGGCGACGCGCGTTCCGGGCAGCGCGCACTGGGGCGGAGGCGGAGGAGGACCCCAAGTGCTGCCGGGGACGTATGAGGTGAAGCTCACGGTGGAAGGCCACACCTACACGGCGCCGCTCGAGGTGAAGCTCGATCCGCGGTTGAAGGTATCCAGCGCCGATCTCGAGAAGCGGCTCGAGCTGGCGCTGAAGATCCGCGATCGCGTGAGTGCGGACCATGATGCCGTCAACCAGATCCGCAGCGTGAGGACGCAACTCACCGCACTCGAAAAGCGGCTGGGCGGCGATGAGAAGGCCAAGGCGCTGATCGATTCCGCCAAGGCCCTCGACAAGAAGATCACGGCGATTGAAGAGAAGCTGATGCAAACCAAGTCGAAAGCCTCGGAGGACCCGCTGAACTATCCCGTCAAGCTCGACGACCGCATGGGCGCGCTCGGCAACGCCGTGGAGAGCGCGGACGCGGCGCCCACCGATCAGGACTACACCGTGTTTGACCTGGTGAATGGACAACTCCAGCAGGTACTGGCGGAGTGGCAGGAGGTGCGCAGCCACGATCTTGCTGCGTTCAACGCGCAGGCGGCAAAGGTCGGAGTCGGCGTCATCGGGGTCAAGCAGGATCACGAGGGCGCGGACGAAGCGGAGGCTAGTAGGTAGCCTCGGCGGCAGCACACCAGCTTGAAATCACCACGGGTGTAGGGGCGGCCCTTGTGTCCGCCCAAGCAGTACCGGCGGCGCAAAAGGCCCGGGCGGCCACAAGGGCCGCCCCTACACCGAATCCACACACCAAGCCATTGACCCCTACTACTCGTAGCGCAACGCCACGATGGGGTCGAGCCGGGACGCCTTGAGGGCGGGCCAGAGGCCGAAGAAGAGCCCGATGGAGACGGCCACCACGAAGCCCGTGACCACCGACCACATCGGAACGGCGGACGGCAGCACATGCAGTGCGCGAATCGTGGCGCTGAGGGCGAAGCCGAGCGCAATGCCAAGCGCGCCTCCCGAGCCCGTCAGCGTCATGGCTTCCAGCAGGAACTGCCAGGTGATGTCGCTGCGGCGCGCGCCGATGGCCTTGCGCACGCCGATCTCGCGCGTGCGCTCCGTGACCGAAACCAGCATGATGTTCATCACGCCGATGCCGCCCACCAGCAGGCCGATCGAGGAAATCACCACCGTCACCAGGACCACCGTGCCGATCAACTGGTTAAACTGATTGATAATCGAATCGGCGGACGAGATGCCGAAATTGTTGCCTTCGGAAGGCTTTACGTGGCGGCGGCGGCGCAGCACGCCTTCCGCCTCGTCCTTGGCTTGATCGATGCGGCCGGGGAGCGCGGTGGCGATGATGAAGTTTTCCTTCTGGCTGGGATACATCTTCTTGAAAGTCAGATAGGGGATCTTCACCGTCATGTCCGTATTGTTGTTTCCCGGAAACCCGGTGCGCGGGGCGGTGGTGCCGATCACTTCGAAGGTCTCGCTGCCGATCACGATCGTCTTGCCGACGGGGTCCTCGTTCGCGAAGAAGCGCTTCACCACGTCGTTTCCGATGACGGCCACATTGGCGCGGTGGAGATTGTCGATTTCGGTGAAGAAGCGCCCATCGGCCAGCACGTCATTGACGGCACGAAAGTCCTCCGGGGTCACGCCGTTGAAGTCGTAGCTCAGGATCTGCATACCCTTGTACTTCACGGGCGGCGGATCGCCCCACCAGATGAAGGTCTCCACCGATACCATGCTGACGTCAGGGCACTCGTCGCGAACGGCCATCGCGTCCTCGAAGCTGAGCGGCTTGCGCAGGCGCTCCTCACGCGATAGCCGGCCCACGTGAATGCCGGGATCGAACTTGAAGATGAAGAGATTCGACGTGCCGAATTGCGCTGCCGCCGCCGCCACCTGGCTCTCGAGTCCCGCGAAAACAGAAGCCACGGCGATCACGGTCGTGGTGCCGATCAGCACGCCGAGAATGGTCAGGAAGGAGCGAAACTTGTGTGTGCGCAGCGTGTCGAGCGCCAGCAGCAGGTTCTCGCGGATGTTGCGGCGGAAGAATCTCATTCCAAAACTCCTGCTGCGCGAATGAGAGTCGAAAGTCGAGGGTCAAAAGTCAAAAGTCGAAAGTCGAAAACCGCTGGCTCACCGGAGCTCGGACTTTCGACTTTCAACTTTCGACCTTCGACTGCGTTTCTCATGCCTCTGTCCTCAGCGCCTCGATCGGATCGAGCCGGGCGGCTTTCGTCGCCGGGTAGATTCCGAAAAACAGTCCCACGACTGTCGAGAGCGACAGTCCGACCAGTATGGCGCTGACCGGCACCGATGCCGTGAAGACCATGTCGACGAGCTTGGCGATGATCACCGCCAGAAGGATTCCGATCAGACCGCCGGCGCCCGCCATAACGCCCGATTCGATGACGAATTGCAGCAGGATGTCGCGCCGCCGGGCGCCCAGCGACTTGCGAATGCCGATCTCGTGCGTGCGCTCGGTCACGCTGGCCAGCATGATGTTCATGATCACAATGCCGCCCACCACCATAAACACCGCCACCACCGCGATGGTGATGGCAAAAATCGAGCCTGTCAGCTGCTGCCAGAGGCCCATGATGGTCGCGGAGGCGTTGAGACCGAAATCGTCGGACTCTTTATAGGGAATGTGGTGACGCGCGCGCATCAGCGCCCGGGTCTCGTCTTCCAGCTCCAGCATCTGGTCCGCATTGTTTGCCTGGATGTCGATGTCGATGCCGGGCCGCGACGCATACAGCTTCTGAAAAGTGGTCAGCGGAATCTGGACGAAGCTGTCCTGGCTCTGCCCAAGGGTCTTGCCCAAGGTCTGGGCCACGCCGATCACGCGGAACGGCTGGCCACCGATGTCGATCACTTTATCGAGCGGGTCGGAATTGGGGAAGAATTCGTTCACGACGTCGTTGCCGATGAAACAAATCATGGCGCTGTGGTCATATTCCGCTTCGGTAAAGTAGCGCCCGCTTCCCACCTGCTGCTGCCCGATCCCCATCATGCTCGGCGTTTCACCGGTGATCACCACCTCATAAAGAGTGTGGCCCCGGTAACGGAGGGGCGGCGCGGAGTTGCGGCCGTACCAACCCTCGGCGCCGATGGCCTTGTATCCCTGCAGACTGTCTTTGAGGAACTGGTAGTCCTCCAGCCGGATCAGCTTGTTGCGCCGCTGCTCCTTGATCCACTCTTCGTCGCTGGTGTTCGCCCACTGGAACCGGTCGAGGATAAAGACATTGGCGCCCAGGTTGGCGATGTGGTCGGCAATGTAGAGGTTCATGCCGTTGATGACGGACATGACCACAATCAGGGTTGTGGTGGCGATGACCACTCCGAGGAGGGTGAGAAAGGAACGCAGCTTGTGAGCGCGCAGTGCTTCGACGGCGATAAAGAAAGCCTCCCGGGCCGCCACGCTGAATGTGGCACGGCCATCGCGAGTCTTCACGCGGCTCAGGAGGGGTTGCGCGTTGCTGATGGCGGACACAGTCTTCCTCGGGCGGGACGGTTACCTCACCTGCTCGTCGCGCGCCACTTTGCCGTCGCGGACACTTATGATGCGGCGCGCCCGCGCGGCAATGTCATGCTCGTGCGTGACCAGCACGATGGTGTTGCCGGCCGCCTGCAGGCGATCGAACAGGTTCATGATTTCCTCGCCGGTGGCGCTGTCGAGGTTGCCCGTGGGCTCGTCGGCGAGCAGCAGCGAAGGATTGTTGACCAAGGCGCGGGCCACGGCCACTCTCTGCCGCTGACCGCCGGAAAGCTCGTTTGGCTTGTGACCCATGCGGTCGCCCAGATCCACCCGTCGCAGGGCCTCTTGAGCGCGTTCCATGCGTTCAACGGCCGGCGTGCCGTTATAGATCAAGGGCAGTTCAACATTGTGCAGGGCGGAGGCTCGCGACAGCAGGTTGAACGTCTGAAAGACGAACCCAATCTCCTTGTTGCGAATGTACGCGAGTTCGTCGTCGGTCAATTCACTCACCAGCCTGCCGTTCAGCCAATACCGGCCCCGGGTGGGAGTGTCCAGGCAGCCGATGAGGTTCATCAGAGTGGACTTACCCGACCCCGACGGCCCCATAATCGCCACATACTCGCCGCGGCGGATGTCAAACGAGACGCCTGAGAGGGCGTTGACCTGGATCGCGCCGCCCATGTCGTAGGTCTTCCAAAGATCTTCGACCCGGATCAGCACGCCGTCCGGAGGTATGTAGCCCTCCTGGACAGGCGACGTCAGTGTTTGGGTTCCCATGAAGCGTCCTTCAGTAGAATCAGCACAATCAGTGCGTTACACGTTCTGTCCACGGCAGGCAGATTTCATGCGTTCTGGATAATCTATCGCACAAAATCAGAGCAAAAAAGCCTCGAGTTTGACTTAAGCCGCCAGAATTCAATGACCTAACGGCTTTCACCATCCAACTACCCCGTTGTCAATAATCTAACGGATTTCACATCTCATGAAAAAACGTAAATGATTCATTTTCAGCAACCTAACGGCTTCGTTTGGCGCGGAAAATTGATTGATCTCCGCCCAGTTCCCTGTTACGACGAGGACGGGGGCGGCTGCATGGGTGCTGTGTTGTCAACCCGGACCTTCGTGTTGGTCTTCAGCGTTCTCAGCACCTGGTAGCTGCCGGTTACGATCTCGTCGCCCTGCGTAAGCCCCTTGAGCACTTCCACATTGGTGTCCGACATGATCCCGCTCTCGACCGGGACGAATACGGCCTTCCCGTCGCGAATCACAAATGCGCCCTGCACCTCTTCCTTAAGGCGGGCCTGCTCCTGAGGAGATAGCTGTGACGTGGGGCGGCTTGCCGCCAGAGCTTTGCCCTTGCCATCCTTCTGATTATCCTCAAGTTCGCGCCGCGTCCGGATCGTCAGCGCCTGAATGGGGATGGCCACGGCGTTCTGACGCGTCGCGGTGGTGATCTTTGCCGTGCAGGAAAGGCCGGGGCGCAGATTAGGGGGCGGATTGTCCAGCGTGACGACCACTTTGAAGTCCTTGGCTTCCTGGTTGGAAGTGCCGCTCGTGGAACTGGTGGTCGTGGTCTGCCCCGTGGTACTGCTGACCGCGCTTTGGCCAATCTCCGTCACCTTGCCGGTAAACGTTTTATTGGGGATGGCGTCAATCGAGACCTGCGCCGGCTGCCCCATCTTGACATTAACGATATCTGTCTCATCCACAAGAACTTCAGAGGTGACAATCGACATATCGGCGACTTGGAACAGCACACTGCCCGCCGCATTTTGAATGCCCGTGACCACGTTTTCGCCCACCGTAACGGGCAAAGAGGTCACAATGCCGTTGATCGGTGAGCTATACACCGTCTGGGCCAGCTGGTTTTGCAGGCCCATCAATTGGGCCTTGTTCTGGGCCAGACGCGCGGCCGTCATGTCATGGTTGTACTGAGATTGCTGCAACTGCGCTTTAGCCTGCTCCACCGAAGCCTGCCCCGACTGCACGTTGGCCTTGGCCACCTGCACATCACTCAGCCGGGAATCGAAATCCTGGCGGGAGAGGAGGTTTTCCTTGAAGAGCTGCTGACCGCGATCAAACGCGTCGCTGGCGAGCTTGAACTTCGCCTGGCTCTGCGCCAGATTCGCCAGCTGAAGGTTCAGCGTCGCCTTGGCCGAGTCCACGCTGGCCTGCGAAGCTTGCAAATCAGCCTCTTCGGTCCTGATCGCCGCCTCCTGTCCCTGGACGCTTGCCGTCTGCTGGACGTCTTCGGTACGCATCAGGAGCTGGCCTTTTTTGACTGTATCCCCTTCTTTTACCGTGATCTCCACAATCCGTCCGAAGCTGTTGGAGGTCACGTTGACAAGGTTCACATCCGGAGGTTTGATTTGGCCGGATGCGGTCACAATGGCGGCGAGATCCTGGCGCCCCACTTTGCCGGTCTGCACCACCACGGTACCCCGTTTGCTGTAACTAACCCCGGCGATCACCAGCACAATCAGCACCACCAGTGAGACAATCGCGATGATTGCCTTCGTGCGCGGCTTCATGCCCTTTTTCCCCCTCGGAGGCGGAGCGGCTCCCATCAAAGAACGCTCCGGAAGGTCGATGCGTCCTGCGGTCTGAGTCTCTTCCAACACCGTCGAGTTGCTCATGTCCTTTAACTCCTGGATGGCCGTTCAGCGGCGCACAGCCCAAGCCTCGGCACAGTTAGACGTGGATGGAGCGCCGTTTGGTAATACGTTCCACCGGCCGGAAAAGTTCCAGGCCGGAAAAAAGTTGAATTCAAGAATGTGCAGCAGTCCGGCGCATGAAAACATGCAAACGGATGAGTGCACGATATGCGGGATTTCGATGAACAGTCTCCGGCGCCCTGTGCGCTCGAGTCCTGCATTATCCTGAACAACTGATTATTATAACGCGCTCCGAGCGTTTAATGAAGCCCGGTGCAACACAACACTTCGTGCTGTCCGGCCTTCGACGTAGGGGCGCATCGCGATGCGCCTCTTATGCAAGGCACGTCCAACTCAGCGGGCGCATCGCGATGCGCCCTACGTCGCGGTGGGACACTACCCACACCTCTTGCGGGGGCGCTATGCGATCGTCAAAGAGGTTCAACTCAGGTCAACCTTCCGCCGCCTCAGCGCATCTGAGTCAGCGTCGGCTTTGCAAAGGGTCGCGGAGGGATTACCTTGACTTTTCGCGGCTCAAAAAATAACATCTCAGGTAAGCGGGCTTCTGAGCTTATGGAGTCAATGCTTCACCAAACCCGGTCGTGGTATCGCGGCCGCGGGCTGTTGATGATGCTGGCAGCCGCGGTGACTCTCCCCGTTTTCTTCGGCATCAGCACCCGCACATTCGCCCGTCCGGACAAGCAAAGCAAAGACGAAAAGAAACGGCAGAAGGAGATCCAGAAAGAAGAGCAGAGCCCCTACAAGAAATGGATCGAGGATGAAGTGCCCTACATCATCACCGATCAGGAGCGGGCGGCCTTCAAGAAGCTTACCACCGACGACGAGCGCGAATCGTTCATCGAGACATTCTGGGAACGGCGGAATCCCAATCCCGGCAATCCCGAGAACGAGTTCAAAGAGGAATACTACCGGCGCATCGCTTACGCCAACGAACATTTTGCTTCCGGTATCCCGGGCTGGAAAACGGATCGCGGCCGCATCTATATCACGTACGGGCCGCCCAATGAGATTGATAATCACGACAGTGGCGGCACCTACCAGCGTCCGATGGAAGAGGGTGGCGGCGAGACCTCCACTTTCCCGTTCGAAGATTGGACCTACAACTACATCGATGGCATCGGCAACAACATCAAGCTGGAGTTTGTCGATCCGTCGATGAGCGGCGAGTTCCGTCTCACCATGGACCCCGGAGAAAAGGACGCTCTGCTGCATGTTCCCGGCGCGGGTCTGACCATGATGGAGGAGATGGGAATGTCGTCCAAAGCCGACCGGTTCACCCGGACCGACGGCATGACCATCGGCGCGCCCATGGGCGGATTGCCCGAAAGCATGGAGGAGTTTACCCGCCTCGACACCTTCGCCAAGATCTTCCGGCCGCCGGCCGTGAAGTTCGACGATCTCAGGGCTTCGGTAACCCATAAGATCACTTCCCAGGTTCTTCCTTTTCAGCTTCGCACCGATTTTGTGCGTATCACCGATGATGCCGTGCTCACGCCGATTACCATTCAGGTGGCGAACAAGGACTTGCAGTTCCAGAACAAGGACGGCATCATGCACGCCTCGCTGGATATCTATGGCCAGTTGACGACGCCCAGCGGGCGGGTGGCCACCAGCTTCGATCAGGGCGTCGCCGTGGACATGCCGGAGCACGATTTCCAGAATTTCGGCGATCGAAAAGAGGTCTACCAGCGGGCGCTGCCTCTGAAACCGGGATTGTACAAGCTCAGCCTGATCCTGAAGGACCAGAACAGCGGCGCGATGGGGTATCTCGACGAGGGGATCCGCGTGCCGCACTATCAGGACGACAAGCTCTCCAGCAGTTCATTAATCCTCGCGGATCTCATCCAGCAGGTTCCGACAACTCAGGTGGGAACGGGGATGTTCGTCATTGGCAGCACGAAGGTTCGTCCCAGCGTGCAGAAGATCTTCAACCGCGATCAGAGTCTGGGAATCTACATGCAGGTCTACAATCTGGCGCAGGACCCCACCACGCACAAGCCGTCCGCCCAGATCGAATACTCGCTGAGCAAGGACGGCAAGTCGTTGTACTCGAAATCCGAAGAAGCTCAGACGGCTCAAGTGACGATCTCAAAGACTTTGCCGCTCAAGACTCTCGCACCCGGCCAGTACACGCTCGAAGTGAAGGTCGTTGACAATGTCAGCAAGCAGTCGGTTATGGAACCGGCTACGTTCCAGATCCAGTGAAGGGATGAGGGAACCGAAGAGGCTCAGGCGATCATGAACCCGCTTTTCATACGGTCGAAGCATTCGGGCCTCCTGGCAGCCGGAATGGCGGTGTTTATGGCCGCCGCCGGTCTGGCGGCGGATCATTCCGCGTGCGGCCGTCTGGCGGGCATCGTCACCGACCGCGGCGGCGCGCCCCTGGTTGACGCCACCATCGTGATCGTGGGACCTGGAATTACGCGGCGCGTGGAGCGGGTGCTGACCGACGCCCATGGCCGATTCAGCGCGGGCGATCTGTTGCCCGGACGCTACTCGCTGGTGGTGGCGAGCACGCGTCTGGAACGCGATGGCATTGACGTGCGCGCCGGCCAGATCTCCGAACTCAGCCTGATGCTGAGCACGCTCCTTCCGCAAGTGACGAGGTCGCGAGAAGGCACGAACCACGCCGTCGACGACTGGAAGTGGGTGCTGCGCAGCGCATCCTCGGTCCGCCCCGTGCTGCGCTATCACGCCGCAGGACCCGGCAGTTCGCCGGCACTGCTCGACGTCGGCCAGCGGCTGGTGGCCATGATGCCGGAGTCCGCCGGCGCCGACGTGTTGAGTGATCAGGTTCAGCTGGGCACGGTTCTTGCCTATTGGCGGCCGGTTACCGAGGGCACCGATGTGCTGATCGCCAGCGCTTTGGCGGGTGAGGGCGTCTCCGGATCTTCTCTGATCACCTCCGTCCGGCACCGCTCGGCCAGTGGAGCTACCGACGAAGTCGCAATCATCGGCCACCAACTCGGTTTCGGTGATGGTGCGCCGATCGTTCCGCTCGGGGCGGTCCCGGCCCTGGTAAACGCGCACGGTGTGGCGCTGGCGTATAGCGACAGCCGGCAGATTACGGGCAGCCTGAAGCTGAGTACGGGACTCCAGGTCGATTATCTGGATGCTTTCCAGGGCACAGCTTTAGTCATGCCGCGCGCCGAGGTGGACTACGTCCTAAGTCCGGCGAGCAGCCTCGAAGTCAGCTACGGCGACGTTCCCGTGACGCCGGACGGCACTCTGGCCGGAAAAGTCGACGAGCTTAATGTCTTTCCGCGGATCAGCATGCGGGATAATCGTCCTCAACTCGAAGCGGCGCGCCACAGCCAGGTTGCCTACTCGCGGCGGCTGAATCGGAAGACGCAGGTGCAGGCGGCTGCCTATCACGATGGGTTCAGCAACGCGGTGGTGCGGGCGTTCGGACCGGCGGAGGCATGGAGCTCATGGGCGGGCGAAGGGTTGCCCAACGGCACTTCCAACGGGGTTAATTTGAATGCCGGCGGCTACGGATCTACCGGCGCCCGCATTTCGGTATCGGAATCGCTTACGCGGAATTTGCAGGCCGACGCCAGCTATTCCACGGGTGACGCTCTGGCAGTTCTTGAGTCGGCACACGGCGTTGCCTCGGTACCTGTGATTCGGCCGCGGTCAAGCCAAATGGCGGCGGCCAAGATGGTCGCCGAACTTCCCGCAACCAAGACGAAGGTGATCGCTTCCTACGGGTGGATCGAGAGCGGGCGGGTGACGGCGGTTGATCCCTACGGTCTCGCCGATCTGGACGTCGCGCCCTACGCCGGGCTTCAGATTCGCCAGTCCCTGCCGCGCGTCAGCTTCCTTGGCGGCGCGCAGATTCAGGTCATCGGCGATTTCCGGAACATCGGCGGCCAGGGCTACGTCCGCATCAACGGAGCCAATGGGCCCGTGACGCTCACGCCGGTTTATCGCAGTTTCCGCGGTGGATTCTCGGTCCAGTTCTAGGCTTGTGGTGCACAGTTTGCTGTAGGGGCGGGCCCCCGTGCCCGCCCAACGGAGTGAACTGTTTCTCAACTGAGCGCGCACAGGGGCCCGCCTCTACAGCAAACTAAGCCACCACGCTTTATGCCGTTTATGGCCAGCCGTTGACGCCCGGCCGCAAGCCCCTCTATAATTGAACTTTCCGCTCACAGGAGAATTTGGCTCTATGTATGCGATCTTTCGGACTGGCGGCAAGGAATACAAGGTCTCGCCCGGCGACGTGGTGCGCGTTGAGAAGCTCGCGGCCGAACCGGGGGCCGGCGTGGAGTTCAACCATGTCTTTGCGGTGCGCAGGCAGACCCTGACGCTGGGCGATCCGCTCGTGGAGGGCGCCAAAGTAACCGGCACGGTGGTTCGCAAGGCGCGCTCGGCCAAGGTTCGCGTGCTCAAATATAAGGCTAGCAAGCAGTATCGTCGCACCTTGGGACATCGGCAGGACTACAGCGAAGTACGAATCACCGACATCGTCGTAGCGTAACGGACGCCGAAAAGGCGGCAGCAGAGGGATTTCATGGCACATAAGAAGGGATTAGGCAGTTCGCGGAACGGCCGCGATTCAAATGCGCAGCGGCTGGGCGTGAAGCGTTTCGCCGGTCAGACGGTCACCGGCGGCTCGATCCTCGTGCGGCAGCGCGGTACGAAGCTCAAGCCGGGAGACAACGTCGGACGCGGCAAGGACGATACGCTCTACGCCAAGGTGCCGGGCGTGGTCCAGTTCGAGGACAAAGGACGCATGGGACGCTTCGTCCACATCCTGGTTCCCTCGGCAAGCTGAAGATCGGGCGGCGGGACGGTGAAGAATCTCCGTTCCGCCGCCTTTTGTGTCTCTAAAGGCAGAAGCCAGAAGCAAGGAGCCAGAAGGAGCAAAGTCGTAGCCGGCCACACGCAGCCACAGAGGCAGGGCGGCGTCCTAGGCTTCTCTCTTCTGGATTCTGACTTCTGGCTCGTGACTCCTCACTTCTCAGTCTCATGTTCATCGACGAAGCCATCATTCGCGTAGCGGGCGGGAACGGCGGCAACGGCTGCGTGGCGTTCCGGCGTGAGAAGTTCGTACCGCGGGGAGGTCCGAGCGGGGGCGACGGCGGGAACGGCGGCAGCGTCTTCATCGAGAGCACGGAGCACCTGAATACCCTGCTCATGTTCCGCTATAAGCGCGAATTCAGCGCCGAGCGCGGACGGCACGGCGAGGGATCGACCAAGCACGGCCGGGACGGCGAGGACCTGGTGATCGCGGTACCGGCGGGCACCGTCGCCTATGACGATTCGACCGGCAGCAAGCTGTTCGACTTCGACGCGCCCGGCGAGCGATTCATGGCCGCGAACGGAGGACGGGGTGGGCGCGGCAATGCGCGGTTTGCGACCTCGACTCACCAGGCGCCCCGGCGCGCCGAGCCGGGACGTCCCGGCGAACAGCGCGTCCTGCGCCTGCAATTGAAGCTGCTGGCTGACGTGGGCCTGGTGGGATTTCCCAATGTGGGGAAATCCACCTTGATCTCCCGCCTGAGCGCCGCCCGGCCGCGCATCGCCGACTATCCCTTCACCACGCTGGAGCCGCACCTGGGCGTGGTGGAACTCGATATGAATCGCACTTTCGTGATGGCCGATATTCCCGGACTGATCGAGGGCGCGCACGAAGGCAAGGGACTGGGCATCCGATTTCTTAAGCACGTGGAGCGGACGCGTCTGCTGGTTCATCTGATTGATGTCGCCGAAGCATCGAACCGCGAGCCTCGCGACGATTATCGGGTCATCATGGCCGAGCTCGAAAGCTTCAGCCCGGAGGTCGCGGCCAAGCCCATGCTGCTGGTGGCTTCGCGCGTGGACGCGGCGGGCGACGGACGTCGTCTGGAAGCGCTGCGCGCTTTCGCTCGGGAGCGCAGCAAGCCGCTATACGAGATCTCCGGCGTGACCGGCCAGGGCCTTGAAGAGCTGAAACAGGCGATCTGGGATCGCCTGGAGCAGCTCCCGCGTGCGGCGAGTATCACCGACTTGGCCAGAACTCTTCCCGGCAGCCAGGACGTCATTCCGGAGCGGCAACCGTGAGCGCCGTCCCAGGTCCGGACCGAGATTACTTGTGAACATCGCCCTCTTCGGCGGCACTTTCGATCCCATCCACGTGGGCCACGTCCGCGCCGCGGAGGCGGCGGCGCGTCGCTTTGGCCTCGACCGCATCCTGTTCGTGCCGAGCGGCGTGCCGCCTCACAAATCCAATGGGGAGATTACACCCTACCCGCATCGATTCGCGATGGTGGCGCTGGCGGTCAGAGGCCATCAAGCGTTCGTCCCGTCGCTGCTGGAAGAGCCGCGGCCAGACGGCCGGCCGAATTATTCCATTGAGACCGTCTCAGCCATACGCTCGTCCATGCGTGCCCGGGACCGCCTCTATTTCATCCTCGGGATCGACAGCTTCCTGGATCTGCCCAACTGGAAGGATTATCAGCGCCTGAGCGAGCTGACGAACTTCATCGTCGCCGCGCGGCCGGGGTTTGGCAGCCGCGACCTTTTGGCGCGGATCGGCAACGGGTACGCAGGCACGGTGCTTTCGAAGACGGGATCGAGCCTGCGGCTGCCCAGTGGCGCCGGCGTACACGTTTTGGGCGCCGTGAGGACGCCGGTGGCCTCGCGCGAAATCCGGCAGGCCGCTGCCGCCGGACAGCCTCTGGCTGGCCTTGTCCCGCCGCTTGTGGAAGAATATATCGCGAAGGAGGAACTCTATCGCTCCGCGCGCGCCGGGCGGCGGGCGGGGCAGGCTGGCAAATGACGGGCGATCTCGAAGCGGCTGTCCGCGCGGCTCAAGGACGCAAAGCGCTCGATTTGCGCGTGCTGAATCTCGAAGGCGTCTCCTCCTTTACGGATTTCTTCCTGATCTGCTCCGGCACCTCGACGCGGCACACTCAGGCCATTTGCGACGCCGTGATCGAGGACCTGAAGAAGAGAGGCGCGAAGCCGGCCCACATCGAAGGTTATAACCAGGCGGAGTGGATTCTGGTGGACTACCTCGATTTCGTGGTCCACATCTTCCTCGAGCGGGCCCGCGAGTTCTACGATCTGGAGCGCCTCTGGAAGAAGGCGGCGCGCGTGAATATTGCCGATTGACGATTTCCGATTGCGCATACGAATCATTCGCGAGGGCAGACCCAGGGATCCGCACCTGCGGGCGCTTCAGGCGGATTATCAGGAACGCATCGCGCATTTCATTGACCTGAAGCTGGAGGAGAGACCTTCCCTTGCCGGGAAGAAAGGAAGCCGGGGAGCATCAGGGGATTCCGCGGAGCGAAAGTGGCTCGAGAGCCTGAAGTCGAGTTGCAAGGTCCTGCTCGACGCGCGCGGTCGCGAATGGACTTCAGAGGAGTTCGCCGAGTGGGTGGGAGAGCGAGCGATTCGCGGCACCCGAGAATTGGTATTCCTGGTGGGCGGCGATCGAGGATTTCCGGCGGCGGTGCGCGATCAAGCCGACCTGTTGATGGGGCTCTCGCGGCTAACTCTGACGCACGACTGGGCATGCACGCTGCTTCTGGAGCAGATCTACCGGGCGTTCACGATTCTGCGCGGGTATCCGTATGCCAAATGAAGGTGCGGACACCAAGAGAGGTCTGATCATCGTTCACACCGGCCCCGGCAAAGGTAAGACGACCGCCGCGCTGGGCCTGGGATTCCGCGCCGTGGGCCAGGGATTGCGCGTGCTGATGGTGCAGTTCATCAAAGGCTCGTGGCACTACGGCGAGCTCGATGCCGCCGGGCTTCTGAATCAAGCGCTGGGCGAGGAAAGGTTCACCATCACCCCGATGGGGCGCGGCTTTGTGAAGGTCGGGGTTGAGAAGCCGGACCCTGAGGACGTCAGGCTGGTGGAGCAGGCTTGGGATTTCGCGCGGCAGGCGATCCTGGCCGGTCAGCACGACCTGGTGATTCTCGACGAGATCAACTACGCGATCAGCTACCACATGCTGGATGCCTCTCAAGTGGTGGATGCGCTGCGGCAGAAGCCGGAGATGGTCCACGTGGTGTTGACCGGGCGCAACGCGCATCCCGCGATCACCGAGGCCGCCGACCTGGTGACCGAAATGCGCGAGGTGAAGCATCCGTACCAGACAGGGACTGTGGCTCAGAGAGGAATCGAATATTAGGAACTAGGGGCTAGGGGTTGGGGTTTTAGGGGCTAGCAGTGATACTGCCTCTAGCCCTAACCGTAGTCCCTAACCCCTGACCGCTGTTCTTTTATGGCTTGGTTTCGCAAAGACAAACCGCCCTTGAAAGCGTCTTCGGAGAAGCGCGTCCAGACCGAAGGGCTCTGGGTGAAGTGCGAGAACTGCAAGCAGATCGTCTGGAAGGGCGACCTCGAGGGCAATCTGCATTGTTGTCCGAAATGCGGGTATCACTTCAAGATGGGCGCCCCGGAACGCCTTGCGATGCTCTTTGACGGCGGACATTATGCGGAGCACGACGCGGGGCTCGCCTCTTCCGACCCGCTGGCGTTCACGGACACCAAGGCCTATCGCTATCGACTAAAGCAGGCGCAGGCTCAGACCGGCATGAAGGACGCGCTCATGACCGGTGAAGGCCGTATCGAAGACCGCCCGGCGATTGTCTGCGCCATGGAGTTTCGTTTCATCGGCGGCAGCATGGGTGCCGTGGTCGGCGAGAAGATCACGCGTGCCATCGACCGCGCCATAGCGGGAAGTCTGCCCCTGGTGGTGGTCTCGTGCTCCGGCGGCGCGCGCATGATGGAAGGCGCGATCAGCCTGATGCAGATGGCTAAAATCAGCGCCGGCTTGGCGCGTCTTGACGAAGCGGGACAGGCGTTCATCTCCGTACTCACGGACCCCACCACCGGCGGCGTCACGGCCAGTTACGCCATGCTGGGCGACCTCAACATCGCCGAGCCGGGGGCATTGATCGGATTCGCCGGCCCGCGCGTGATCGAGCAGACCATCCGGCAGAAGCTGCCGGAAGGCTTCCAGCGAGCCGAGTTTCTGCTCGAACACGGAATGCTGGACGCGATTGTGCCGCGCAAGGAACTCAAGGGCTACCTGGCGCGGACGTTGGGGCTGCTTTCAAGAAGCTAGTCCGTTGTCCGTCGTCAGCCAACGTAGATCGCGGCGTGATCTGCGCTTCCGCTGCGAACCGTGCCTCAGCGCAGCCAGACTGAGGCGGCGGACAACGGACAACGGACGACGGACCGAACCAATGAACTACACCGATTGCCTGCAGTACCTCACCGATCTTGGCCACGAACTTCGCGGGGTGAAGTTTGACCTCGTCAACATGCGGCTGATTCTTGATGCGCTCGAGCATCCCGAGCGATCGTGGCCCTCGGCCATCGTCGCCGGCACCAACGGTAAAGGCTCGACGTGCGCGATGCTGGCGAGCATCCTCACCTGCGCCGGATACCGCACCGGACTCTACAGCTCGCCGCACCTGGTGCGCGTCAATGAGCGCATCCGCGTGGATGGGAGCGATATCAGCGACGAAGACTTCGCGGCAGCTTTCAGCGAGGTAGAACGAGCGGTGTCGCGATTGCTTGCCGAAGGCGGGCTCGCACAGCGACCGAGCTTCTTCGAATTCCTCACCGCCACCGCCTTCGTACACTTCGCGCGGGCCCGCGTCGGCTTCGCTGTACTCGAGGTCGGAATGGGCGGCCGCCTGGACGCCACCAACACCGTCGAACCCGAGGTCGCCGTTATTACGAACGTCGAGCTCGATCACGTCGAGTACCTGGGTAGCACGCATGCGGCTATCGCTGCAGAAAAGGCAGGTGTGATTCGCGGCGGCAAACCCGTAATCTCGGGTTGCAAGCACCCTGAGGCCGCTCCGGTTGTCCGGCAACGGTGCGCGGAACTCGGCGCCGATCTGATCGAGCTTCCCAACTTCGCGCGGCTCGTCGAGCTTGGTCACGATGACGGCCGCTACAGCTTTGGCCTGGCGCTGAACGGAACCCGCTTCGCCGCTTTGAGGTCGTCGTTGCGAGGTCGATTCCAGGTGGAAAACGCTTCGGCAGCCGTGGCGGCCGCCTGGAAGCTGGCGGCGCGAGGCTGGAAGATTCCGCCTGAGGCCGTGACCGAAGGCATCGCTCGAGCAAGCTGGCCGGGCAGGCTGGAAATCTGTGGCGAGCGTCCCCTCACCTTCCTTGACGGCGCGCATAATCCGGCGGCGGCCGCAGCGGTGGCGGAGTTCGTCCGCAACGAGTTTCGAGGCAAGCCGATCACCCTGGTGTACGCCTCGATGCGCGACAAGGCCATCGAAGAAGTCGCAGGGTTTCTGTTCCCGCTCGCCTCGCAGGTTTATCTCACGCGCACCGCCCTGCCCCGAGCAGCGACGCCCGAAGAACTTTTAGCTCGCGCCGGATCGTTTGCCGGATCAGCGCCTATCCGGCTCGTCCCCGATCCCGCGCTGGCTCTGCGGCAGGCCCGCGCGGCGTCGCCTCTCGACGGCGTGGTGCTGGCGGCCGGTTCGCTTTTCCTCGTCGGGGCCATCAAGGAAGCCTTGAACGAGGGGTGTCTCCATTGATGGTGGTGGCGTCATCTGTGGCATCGTCATTCCCGCGAAAGCGGGAATCCACTTATCCGGCGCACTATCTCAAGGATTTTCCGCATGGATTCCCGCTTTCGCGGGAATGACGATGTTCCTAAGATGTCCTTGAATCAGCGAATGACGCCAGTACCCCACTGATCGTATGGCCGGTTCTGTTCAAGCCGACTCCAGCCGCGCGGGTTCCGGCCAAAGCGAGCGCGGTCCCACCAGTCCCGGGGCAAATCGCAATCGCACCGATGGCTCGGACTCTGCGGTTCGTGCCCGCTCGCGCGGATTCTGGTATTGGGCGAGCTACGCACGGTCGCTGATCATCACCGACAACCTGATTTACCTGTACACCGCGATTCTCGCGACGGTGTCGCTGCTGGGATCGTTCTTTGACCGCGCCGGCCGCTGGCAGCACGGCTGCGCCCGGCTGTGGTCCTGGCTGATCCTGAAGACGAGCGGGATTCGCGTTCGCGTGGAAGGCCTCGGGAACCTGCCCCAGGGAACGGCGATCTTCTGCGTCAATCATCCCAGCGCCGCGGACATTCCCATCCTGCTGGTTTGCCTGCCGGTACAGTTCCGATTTCTGGCCAAGCGCGAACTCTTCCAATTGCCTTTCCTCGGCTGGTTTCTACGGCGCGCCGGCCACATCTCGGTGGAGCGCAGCCGCCCCCACGAGGCTCGCCAGAGCTTCGAAGAGGCGGCGGACCGCATCCGCCAGGGAACGCCGGTGGTGCTGTTTCCGGAGGGGCATCGCAGCCGAGTCGCCGGTGAAATGTTGCCCTTTAAGAGCGGGAGCTTCCACCTGGCGATTCGCGCCGGCGTCCCCATTGTGCCGATCACGCTGAACGGCACCCGCTACGTCCATGAGCCCGACACGCTGCACCTGCGCTCGGGACAGACGGAGATGATCATCCATCCGCCGATTCCCACGGCTGGATTGACGCGGGACGACGTCCAAAAGCTGTCGGATCAGGTGCGCGAGGTGCTGCTGTCAAGGTTCGTGCCGGCAACGGAGTGAGTCTTGGCTGTTCGATTTTCCCGGCTTACGCGTAGTCGCTCCCCGACAGGCACTGGCGTCATCATGTCGCACGTCAAGCATCCCGCGCTCACCCTCGGAAGCTCGAGGCCGGTCCGGCCGGCGACCGGCTTCTCAGGGGCCTGGCCGCCGCCCTCGATGGTGTACACGTTAAAAAACATCCAGACCCCCAAAGCCGGAATGTCACAGGAAATCAACAGCATAGGTCAAAAAGGGGGGCTAGAGCCAAAGCCCGAATGTCCTTTAAACTCAAACAAAGGGGGCTACATCGAAGGCGCGAAAGCGGTCATTTTTGCCGGAATATGACCGGAATCGGTTGAGAGTGGTATGAATCTACTCGAAGAACGGCATCACGAGCGGAGGTTGCGCCATAACTCTGAGCCTCGCGATTTCGCGCACGGCGCGCATCACCTGCTCCTGCCGAGCCGGTTCGAGAGTCAGGACGAAGGGCAGCGCGCTTTTGGGCTGGCCGGGCTCCTGCAGGACGGCATCGATATTGATGCGGTGACGCGCCAGAATACCGCTCACGCGCGCGATGATTCCGGGCCGGTCGCGCACCACCAGCCGCAGATAGAAGGGCGCCATCTGCCGGCCGAGCGGAGCCAGGCGTACGGCATGCCAGGCCGTGTAGCCGAGCGGCGTGGCACCTGCTGCGCCCGAAAGCACGTCGCGAGCGATCTCGATCACGTCCGACAACACCGCCACCGCCGTGGGTTCGCCGCCCGCGCCGCGTCCGGTGATCATCGTCTCTCCGCCCTTGTTGCCGACCAGCAGCACGCCATTGATGGCGCCGCGGACGCTCGCCAGCGGTGCGGTCCGCGGAATCATCATGGGTCGCACCGAGACTCGCAGGCGGCCGCCAGAGGCGCGTTCCGCGGCCGCAATCAGGCGGATGGTACGGTTGAGGCGATGCGCATACGCAAAATCGACTTGGTCGATGGCGCGGATGCCCTCGGCCGGAACATCGGCCACCGGCACGGCGGCGCCGAAGCAAAGCATGGCCAGGATGGCAATCTTGTAGCGCGCGTCGTGGCCCTCCACGTCGGCGGTGGGATCGGGCTCGGCATAGCCTCGCTGTTGAGCCTCGGCGAGCGCCTCGGCAAAACCGCAGCCGCGCTCCTCCATCTCCGTCAGGATGTAATTCGTGGTGCCGTTCAGGATGCCGAGCACGGACGTAAAGTGCTCGCCCGCCAGGCCTTCGCGGATTGCATGCAGCACCGGCGTGCCTCCCGCGACGCAGGCTTCGATGCCGAGGCCGGCGCGGGCCCGCTGGCTCCGCTCCACCAGCTCCAATCCGTGTTCCGCCACCAGCTGCTTGTTGGCGGTCACCAGATGCTTCCGGTTCTCGAGCGCCGCCAGGGCGATGGCGCGCGCCGCCTGGAGATTGCCCACCAGCTCGACGACCACCTTCACTTCGGGGTCGCGGACCACCTCGCGCCAGTCGGGCGTAATCTTCACGTTCCTGACCTGCCGGTGCAGCCAGGAGAGATCCAGACCCGCGATCTGGCGCGAGCAGACCCTTTTAAGTTCGAGCTTGCAGCCGAGGCGGCGATCGATCTCGCGCTGGTGTTCGAGCAGGACCCGAACCGTGCTGGCGCCGACGGTGCCGAGCCCGATCACACCCAGTCCGATGCTGCGCTGCGACGAACCGGCAGTCGCTGCCGAAGTCCGCTCTGGTTTTTGCTGCCGCATTAGCGTTCGAGCAGGGTCCCAGTTTGTAGTGCAGGCTTCCAGCTTGCTGGAGCGCACGCAGGCAGGATGCCTGCACCACAAAAGATCGCCCCTTCTTATACAATTTAACACCATAAGGCACGGCGGAACGACGAGGAGGAATGATTGGACATCCGGCTCGATAACCAGGTGGCGATCGTCACCGGCGGATCGCGCGGCATCGGCGCGGCCACGGTGAAGCTCTTTGCCGAATGCGGCTCCAATGTGGTCTTCGCCTATCGCAACGACGCCGCGTCTGCGGACAGCGTAGTGCGGAGCTGTCCCGGAGGCGACGAGCGGGTGCTCGCCGTGCGCGCCGACGTCTCGAAGATGCGCGACGCCCGCAAGTTGATCAAGACAGCCGCGAGCCGCTTCGGGCGCATCGACACGCTGGTGGCGAATGCGGGCATCTGGCCCGCCGATCCGCTGCCCATCGAGCGCATGACCGAGCGGGAGTGGGACGAGATGATCGCCATTAATCTGAAGGGCGTCTACACCGTGATCCACCACGTCGTGCCCCGCATGATCGAACGCAAGGGCGGCCGCATCATCGTGGTCTCGTCCACCGCCGGTCAGCGCGGCGAGTCGTTTCACACGCACTACGGTGCGTCCAAGGGAGGAGTGATCAGCTTCGTGAAGGGACTCTCCACGGAACTGGCGCCGCATCACATCCTGGTGAACTGCGTGGCGCCCGGCTGGGTGGACACCGATATGTGCGTGCCCGTGCTCACCGAGCCTCGGGAAGCGCGCCGGATCAGCTCCGGCATTCCACTCGGCCGGGTGGCGCGTCCGGAGGAGCTTGCGATGCCGATACTGTTCCTGGCGTCGGAAATGGCATCCTATATCACAGGCGAAGTTCTCAACGTAAACGGCGGGAACGTGCTTTGCGGATGACGAACTCTTGCCGGGAGTTCAGATTTGTTCAATTCCACACGCTCGCTCAGGAACCTGGTTCTGGCTGTGGGCCTGACCCTCGGCATCGGATCGACCGCGACCGCCCAGAGTCCAGCGCCCATCCCACCCGTTCAGAGCCAGCCCTCGGCCCCGCCTGCCGATTCGTCCGCGGGTGCGACAGCACCGGCTCGACCGGTGCACATCGAGGCGAAAGCGCAGGCGCTGCTCGATCGCGCGCTTCAGGCGCTGGGCGGCGCCCCCTTTCTCAATTTCACAACGCTGACCACGCACGGACGGCTATTCAGCTTGAGCGATGCCGGTGAAGGATTCGTTTACTTCGACAGCCAGACGCAATTCCCCGACAAGCGCCGCCTGGCCTACGGGCTTTCGACAAAGAGCAAGCCGATTGTGGTGATCAACAATGGCGACCTGGGCTGGGAGATCGACCGCATGGGCATGGTGCACCTGGACACCGCCGACATTCGTCAGTGGCGATTCTCCAATAGCTACACGCTCGAGAACCTGTTGCGGCTGAGGATCCACGAACCGGGCACCCTGGTGCAGTCGGCGGGTGTGGATTTCGTGAACAACCTGCCCGTCGACATTCTCGAGATCGTGGATGCGAAGCAGACGCAGATCAAGCTCTGCCTGGCCCATCAGACAGCGCTCCCGGTAGAAATCACCTACCGCAAATGGAATCCGCAGGTCAACGACTGGGACGAGTATGCGGACGACTACGCCGACTTCCGCACGTTCCAGGGCGTAGCAACCGCGATGCACATCACCCGCATTCGCAACGGGCGCAGGTTTTCCGAGGTCTATCGCAACGCCGCCGTCTACAACGAAACTTATCCGCCGAAGATCTTTCAAGATCCCGGAGCGCCGAATTGATCCCTCGGGGAACTCGATTACCGCCTGCGACGCCACTCCAAAACCAGCGGGGTTCCGGGAAACGGAAAGCGTTCGCGGATGCGATTTTCCAGGAAGCGCTCGACCGAGAAGTGCGGCGCGCCGCTGCAATTCGTAAACGCCACGAAAGTCGGCGGCGAAACTCTGGCCTGAGTCAGGTAATACAGGCGCAGAGCCCTGCCGCCCGGGCCGGGTGCGCGTTCGAAGTCGAGCTGCTCAGCGAACCGATTCATCTCGGCGGTGGGAATCCGGTAGCGGCGCGCCGCCGCCACTTCCGCGATCGCGTCGAGGAGCTTTCCCAGCCGCTGGCCTTTGAGAGCGGAGATGAAGACCAGCGGAGCGAAGCTCAAAAACTTGAGCTGATCGCGCACGGACTCCGTGAACTCCTTCATCGCTTCCGGACCCTTCACTGCCGCGTCCCACTTGTTCACCGCAATGACCACCGAGCGCCGGCTCTCGTACGCGTAGCCGCCGATGTGCGTGTCGGCGGCGGTCACACCTTCCAGGGCGTCGAGCACCAACACGGCGACGTCGGATCGCTCCAGGTGCTTGCGTGCCTGGATCACGCTGAGCTTCTCAGCGAGCAGATGCGTCTTGCCTTTGCGCCGAATCCCAGCCGTATCGATCAGGCGAAAGTGCCGGCCCCCGGCCTCGAGTTTGGCATCGACCGCATCGCGCGTGGTGCCGGGCAGCGGCGTCACAATGGATCGCTCTTCGTTCAGAAGGCGATTCAACAGGGTCGATTTTCCCACATTGGGCCGGCCGATAATGGCCACGCGAATCACCCGGCTGGCGTCCTCTTCTTCCGTGCCGGACGACTCCTCTTCCGTCAGCGAGCGCTCGGCGGCGGTCGTCGAGGCGTCCGAGGCGGCCTCCGCGCGTTGCGTTTGCACAAAGCCCGAGGTGATGTGATCGAGAAGCTCCGCCACGCCGCGGCCGTGCTCGGCAGAAATCAGAAAGGTGCCGTCGATCCCAAGGCGATGGAACTCGGCGCTGAGCGCCTCCTGCCGATCGGAATCAACCTTGTTCACTGCCAGGCTGAGCGGCTTGCCGGCCGCGCGCAGGCGGCGCGCCAGTTCCTCGTCGAGGGGCAGAAGTCCCTGGCGCGCGTCGACCACCAGAAGAACGCGGTCGGCCTCGCGAATGGCGGCACGCGCCTGGCGCAGGATACCGGCGGCGATCTCGCCGGCGGCTCCGGATATCGCAGGCTCTTCGAGAGCCGCATCCATCATGCCGCCCGTGTCCACCACTTCGAATTCGCGGCCGAGCCATTCGGCGCCTCCATAGAGACGATCGCGGGTCATGCCGGGCTCGTTGCCGACCAGCGCTCGGCGGCGGCCTACCAGGCGGTTGAACAAGGTGGACTTGCCGACGTTCGGCCGGCCGACGATCGCGACGCGGGGCAGGCGGTTCATGGCTTGGGCGGTGCCGCTGATCCGGTCGCCGGTCCGAGTGTCTTGAGGATGGCCTGATAGGCGGCGCCGACCGTGGAGTTGTTGGGCGAGAGCTCGAAAGCCCGGTGGTATTCTTGCAGCGCGCCCCGACGGTCGCCTTGGGCCAGGAGCGCGTCGCCCAGGTTGTTGTGGGTCGAGGCATCATCCAAGCCTAGTTTGATCGCCTCGCGATACGCGCTCACCGCACCGTGCAGATCGCCTGAGGCGTAGAGGGCGGTTGCCAGCCGGCTTTGAATCTGGGCATCGCCGGGGCTAATCGCAGCCGCGGCCTGATAAGCCTTGACGGCCTCGCCCAGCGATCCTTTGGCGTAAAGTGCGTCGCCCAGCTTCGCTTCGAGACCGGCGTCGTTCGACGGCAGGCCGGCGGCGGTGCGATACGCCTCGACGGCACCGTCCCAATCGTGCCTCTCCTCCAAGGCGAGACCCAGACGGCGCTCCGCCTGCGCGTTCGAGGGATCGAGGCGCAGGACCTCACGGTCTTCGGCTGCCGCTTCGTCCCACCGATGCCCGGCGCCGAGAGCGCTTGCGAGACCCTGGTGCGCGGCGACGTTGCTGGGATCAAGCTTCAGGGTCTGCCGGTACGAAGCTTCCGCTTCGGCCCAGGCTTGCCTCTGCGCAGAGGCATCAGCCTCCGCAAGGTGGCGCTGTACCTCTTTCTGGATTTCCGCCATTGACGGCGTGGGCGGCGCAGCAACGGTCGCGGGCGGACACGCTACAGGCGCGCCCGGCAATCCCGGCGTTGCCGGCGGTGCTCCAATTGCAGTGCTGCTCCCGCGGCTCGGGGACGGAGCAGCCTTTTCCGCCGCGCCGGCGTTTCGGTTCGCGGGCGCCGCCGCAACTGAGGCCGGAGCGGCAGCGGGCCTGGCATCGCGAATCGCCTGGATGAGGACGTCGTCTGCGCCCGCCTTGCGCAGCGAGTCAAGGAATGGAGTCGCTGGCGTGAAGTTGATTCCTCGCTCGGCCACCAGCAGCGCCAGACGCTGGTTATCGACCTGACCGTGGACCAGGCCAATAATCTGCTGCTCGGATAGCGGCTTGGCTGCCGAAACCGATCCTGCGTTCGTCTGAGCAAGTGACGCAGGCACCAGCATTGCGAGAGCAAGAATGAGGGCAGTCCCGCGCTCAGTGATGCGGTCCATCATCGGCATACACTATTATAGCGCGCGGCTCCCGGCAGGGCCGGATTCAAAGGTCCCCCATCCGCAGCTGAACGTCGGCGCCCTTCCAGGTGCTTTCAAATTGCGCGCTCACCCACTCCGCATCCGCCGTCTTTCCTTCCGATTTGAGAGTCTCACGCAAACCGAACAGCGACCGTGGATTCCGAGGGTTGCTTTCCAGATCGGCGCGAAACACCTTTTCAGCTTCCGCGTACTGTGCGTCGTCGAACAACGCGGCTCCCAGCGATTCTCGGACGGGATAGTACCAGTCGGCGGGCTCATCATAGGCCAGAGCATCCTGCGCGGACACCGCCGCGCGCCAATGTTCGAGGGTGGATTTCCGATCGCCGCGCGCGGCAGCGAGGCGGGCATCGGCGGCCTGCAGCGCGATCTCCAGGACTTTGCGGGCGGGGTTGAATCCGTACATCGCATCCGCAGGTTGCCTCGAGACCGCGGCTGCGAGTCGACTGCGTTCCGCCCCTGCCTGCTCCATTTTGCCCTGCGCGGCGAAGGCGGCGCCTCGCGCGTAATTCCACATGGCACGATCGACGGTCAGAGAGGCGTCAGGCTCGGGAAGCTTCGCGATGTCGCCCCATCGACCGAAGCGCACCATGACGAAAGCCGGAACAGGCAGAAACCACTCCAGCATCGGAACCTGCTTCACCGCGGGACTGACGTTCGCGATGAGTTGATCGGCGGCAGCCCTCGCCTTGCCGTAATTGCCTTCCATCGAAGCCGCAATCGCCAGGAAGTGGGGGTTGTGGCTGTAATACATGAGGCCATAGATGCTGCCTTGCTGTCCCGTGCTTTGAAGATAATTCCTATCGGCCGAGGCTCCAGCCTCGTTGGCGCTGATGGCATCCCCAAAATAGCCGACGCGTTCGTAGATGTGGGCCGGCATGTGAACCACATGGCCTGCCGCTGGCGCGAGCGTCTTCAGGCGCTCGGCGCTAGCCAGCGCCCGCTCGGGATGCGGCGGCGCCTCGATGGCGTGAACGTAATAGTGATTGGCGCCGATGTGCTCCGTATCGCGCTTCAGGACGGATTCCAGCACGGCCAGGATCTCTTCGGTGTTCTCGGCCGGCTTGCCCTCCCCCGTCCAGAGCTACCAGGGATTCAAGTCCATCATGCTCTCGGCGTAAAGAGTGGCAGCGTCCAGGTCCTCGGGATAGGCGCGCGTCAGGTCGCGCATGGCATCCTTGTAGCCGGTGGCCAATTTCTTCAGATCGGGCTTGGTATCGTTGGAGTATCGCCGCGCCGTCGCTGCGACGTAGGCGCTTTCGACCTCGGGCCCGTGCACCGAAAGGGCGCGGGCTTTCTGGATAGCGTCATAAGCGGCCTTCTCGCGATCGAGGTCAATGTCCAGATTGTAGTTCGGACCGACCGCCAGCGCCACGCCCCACCATGGCATCGCCGCCTGGGGGTCGAGTTCCGCAGCGCGCCGGAAGGACCGAGCCGCTTCTTCGTGGTTGAACGCGTAAACGAGCGTCAGGCCCTGATCGAAGAACCTCTGAGCTTCAGCACTCCGGGTACGAATAGGATGGTGATGATTTCCCAACCCTGCCATCAGCGTAACTGTTGAAGCCGGCGTCTGCCCGTTTGCGACTCCGAGCGCCGCAAACATCAGCAGCAGGCTGGATACAAGTTGCATCGCAATCCCCCTCCTCTGCGCAGTTGAAGCCCCGGCCGCCGCCGGGCGACCAAGCCTCCGAAACTTTAACAAAAGTTCATTTGACGTGCAGCGCTATCCATTTTTATCCTTAAGCATAGACTCGGCGGGCCAGGCAAGGGGAGGGACCGCCCGGTGCGGGGTCGGGCTTCGCTTTCTCAGGAAGAGAGCGATTGCAAATCGACGAACTGCTCTATCGCCTCCGGATGACGCACGGCGCGAGCCAGGACATGCTGGCCAAGGCTCTGGGCGTCAGCCCCAGCTATCTCTCGCTCATTGAACGAGGCAAGCGTCCCGCGACCATCCCGCTGATGCGTCGGGTGGCGAATTGGCTCGGGATCGCCGCGGGTCTGGTGGTTTTGCAATCGATGGAACCAAGCACGCTCGAGCCCCGGGCGCGCGCGCTGGTCGAGAATATCCAACGAGACTTCGAAAAAGCGCTTTCTTCCGGTGATTTCGCTTCGTTGCAACACCGATTCCCCGACTGAGTGGTGCGTAATTGAGGAAAGTGCCACATTGGACCGACGGCGGTGGGTGAGGCCCGGGGGGCCGAAGTCATGTAGCCCAGGGCGAGGGCTTTTGAGCCCTGGGACAGAAATGGACAGGAAAGATGGGAGCCCTGTAGGAACGATATCCGACGACCGGCCAGGAGGCACCAGCGCCGCCCCGGACACATCAACGTTGCGGGCGTTCGAGTAGCGCCTGCGTCCGCGCCTGATAGAGTTTTGGCAATTGCGGCGGTTGACGCTTCTCAAAGTAGGCCTTGATCACATCGCGGGCCACAGGCGCGGCGACCGAGGACTCCTCGCCGTGCATCACCAGCGCCGCCACCACAATCTGCGGGCTGCTGAACGGCGCGTAGCCCACGAACCAGGCGTTGTTGCGATAGCCCGCCTGATGCGCCGACTGTTTGAGGTTCGCGCTCACCACCTGCGCGGTGCCGGTCTTGCCGGCGATGTCGAGGCCATCAACGTGCGCGCTCCCTCCCGTCCCGCCCTCGTTCACCACCGCCCAGAGCCCTTCGGTCACGGCCGCCAACGTGTCCTGGCTGATGGGAAAATCGCGCGCATGATCTTCGGGCGGATTCTGGCCAAGGGCCTCAAGCTCGTCTCGGAAGATGAGGTGCGGACGACGGAACGTGCCCCCGGAAATGACGCCACTCATCAGATTTGCGAGCTGCAAGGGCGTGACCTCGACCGCGCCCTGCCCGATCGCCACCGAGATTGTCTCGCCAGCCCACCACTTGCGCTTGAACGCGCGCTCCACCCACTCCGGCGAGGGCATCAGGCCCGCATCCTCGCCCGGCAGATCAACTCCCGTGCGCGCGCCGAGCCCGAGCTGCTTGGCAAAGTACGCCAACTTGTCGATGCCCAGCATCTTGCCCAGCGTGTAGAAGTACACGTCGCATGACTGCGCGATGGCGCGGTGCAGGTTCACGTCGCCATGAGCCTTGTGCTTGTTCCACACCCAGTCGTGATACGTGTGGCCGTAGATGGTAACCTCGCCGTGGCACAAGACCGTGAAATCGGGCCGGATCGTTCCGGTCTCGAGCGCGGCCGTCGAGGTGATGATCTTGAAGACCGAGCCCGGCGCGAGTTGCGCCTGCGTAGCCTTGTTCATCAGCGGCTTTTCCGGATTGCCCATCAGGTCGCGCCAGGAAACGGCATCGATGCCGTGCGCGAAATCGTTAGGATCGAACGCCGGATGACTGACCATGGCCAGCACTTCGCCGGTGTGCGAATCGAGCGCCACCACCGCGCCTTGGCGATCGCCCAGCGCCATCTCGGCCGCCATCTGGAGGTCGAGATCGATCGTCAGGCGCAAATCGTTGCCCGGATGGGCGTCCAGCGTGGTCATCGAGCCGACTTCCTGGCCCCGGCTGTTCACGATCACGCGCCGCACGCCGTCGCGTCCCGCCAGCACATCATTGTATTCGCGCTCGATTCCGCTCTTGCCGACCACGTCGCCGGGCCGGAACTTCGAGTGGCTCTCCGCGATCATGTCTTCCGAGACGTCGCCGACGTAGCCGATCAGAGCCGCGGCGATATCGTGCTTCAGATAGAAGCGCTGCTGGGTGCCGATGAGGTCCAGCTCGGGATACTCCACGCGATGCGACTCCACGAACGAGACGTCTTCCAGCGACGCCGCCGGCTTGAGAAGCACTGGCTGATAGCGCGGCAACTTCGCGGTGCGCGCGATCAGGTCCAGGACGTCCTGCGGATCGAGGTCAAGTCCATGGGCAATGGCCGTCAGATGCTCAGGCGTGAGCCCCGCAGCGTTCTCGCGCGACAGCAGGATGCTGAACGCCGGCGAGTTGTCCACCAGCACGCGACCTTCGCGATCGAGAATGCGCCCGCGAGGCGCGATAACCGGCAGATTACGGATACGATTGCGGTCGGATTGATCGAGGTACTTCTGGTGTTGGTGAACCTGCAGACGCCAATATCCGCCCAGCAGCGCCAGAAAGACGAAACACACCGACCACTGGAACGTGGTGATCTTCCAGGCAGCCAAGCGGTGTTCGTCGGAAATTCGCGCGGGCATCTTCAAGGCGAAGCGAAAACGTTAGCTCTGAACGTACCACAGCGCCGATGACGGTTCAAGCGTTGAGTCGGCCTTCAGGCCGGCATGTGGGGCCAAAAGAATCTGTGTGAAAACCATTGAACTCCCTTGCGCGGCTTTGCCGCCGGACCTATAGGTGCTCTTATCGGCGTTTACCGAATAAACATTAACGCATCCTATCAAAATGTCAAGAAGAATTTGGGCGCTTGGCTTAACCAGCCGTTACCACCGACAGGCAGATAGACGGATCGGGGTTGGTGGGATTCCGAGTAACTGCGAGCACCACAGGTTGCACGAATCTATTGCTTCTCCAGGCGCAAAGGCAGGCTGGTATCGGCCTGGCTCCAGGCGCCGTCAATTTTCTTGAGGTCGCTCGAGATTTCTCCCTCGAATTTCCCACCGATGCTGGTTACGTCCAGGGTGAACGCGGAGCCCTTACGGGTTACCGAGGTCACCGGTACGCCGGCCGTGTGCTGGTCCGGGCTGTCCATCGTGGCCCTCAGCCCACCCTCGGTATTGGTGATGTGAACCACGATCGTAAGTTTGGCCTGCCCCGTATCCAGCGTACCCTGCCAGGTGCCGTCGATGTCCGACGGCTTGGCCGGCTTGGGGACCGCTTTCACGGACGCCGCTGCCGCACGCTTGAAATTCAAGGGAAACGACTGTCCCTGCGTCCAGGTACCGTCGATTTCGCTCGCGTCCGGCTTGACGGTGCCCTCGTAGGTGCCGTTCACTGCGCCCACCGCGAGGGTGAGCTTGGAATCTTTGAGGGTGACGGTGGCGACCGGTATGCCGTTCGCTCCCTGGTCGACGCTATCGAGTGTCGCACCCAGGCTCCCGTTCGCAGCCTTCGTCAAATGCAGAATCAGGTGAAGCTGGCTTTGGCCCGTATCCAGTACTCCCTGCCAGTCCCCGGCGATGTCCTGAGCGTAGGACAGTGCCGCCAGCGACAGCACGACCCCAGCGAGTCCAATTGCTTTGTGCATGATTCTCGTCATAGCCGCTCCCTCAGCTTGCGAAATGAGGACATGGTGAATGGCCGGCATGAGGGCTTCGCCCCTCCGGGGCTGCGAGGGCCGCGCTCGAACTTACGAAGTCAGCGGTGCAGCCCACTAGGCCGCGGCGGCGGCATTCAGGCAATAGGATTCAAAGGCCTCGATCTTCGGCTTGATGGTCACACACTCGCCCACGGCGCCACTGATGGCACCGATCGTCTTCAGACCATTGCCGGTGATCACCAGGACAACCGATTCTTCAGGATTGATCCGGCGTTGCGCGATCAGCTTGCGCGCCACGGCCACCGTAACGCCGCCGGCGGTTTCGGTGAAGATGCCCTCGGTTTCGGCGAGCAGCCGGATGCCTTCGACGATCTCGGGATCGGTCACGTCTTCGGCGGCGCCGCCGGAGTTGAGAATCGTCTTCACGGCGTAGGGACCGTCGGCGGGGTTACCGATCGCGAGCGACTTGGCGATGGTGCGCGGCTTCTGCGGCTGAATCTCGGTGGTGCCTTGCTTGGCGGCGGTGGTGATGGGCGAGCATCCGCCCGCCTGGGCGCCGAAGAATTTCGTGCGCTGCGCGCGGACCCATCCGAGCTGCGCCAGTTCGCCGAACGCCTTGGCGATCTTGGTGATCAGCGCCCCGCCGGCCATGGGGACCACGATATTGCGAGGAGTCTCCCAGCCGAGCTGCTCGGCGATCTCATAGCCTACAGTCTTTGATCCCTCGGCATAATAGGAGCGCAGGTTCACGTTCACCAAGCCCCAGGAGTGCCGCAGCGCGATCTCGGCGCAGAGGCGATTCACCTGGTCGTAATTGCCGTCGATCTTGACAAGCGTAGCGCCGAAAACCTGCGTGCCTACGATCTTTTCAGCTTCGAGATCGGCGGGCACAAAGATGAAGGCCTTGAATCCGCCGGCCGCCGCCTGCGCCGCCACGGCGTTAGCCAGATTGCCCGTCGACGAGCAACCCACAGTATCGAATCCGAACTCGCGGGCCTTGTTGAGCGCCACGGCTACCACGCGGTCCTTGAAGGAGAGCGTAGGATGATTCACGGCGTCGTTCTTGATGTAGACTTCGCGCGCTCCCAGGGCCTTGGAAAGACGGGGCGCGGCCATCAGCGGGGTGAATCCGGTGGCGCGTCCTACGATGGGTTCGCCGACGACCGGCAGCAGTTCGCGATAACGCCACATGTTAGCGGGCCGCGCGGCGAGATCGTCGCGGCGGAGATCCGCCCAGAGCTTGCCGTAGTCGTAAATGGCTTCGAGCGGCGCCCAACACTCTTCACAGGCGGCGATGGGCTCCGCCGGGTAGGTGCGTCCGCACTCGCGGCACTTCAGGTGTAAGAGATAGCTCATGATGCCTCCTTACCAGGATGCCTGAGCTCATCAGAATGTCTGGGGATTTTTCGTTCCGGAAGGCTTATCAAACTGAAAAGCCTCCCGGAAGGATCAGGGAGGCTAAACTACTTGCCCCTCTCATCTCTCCCCGGTTAGGGTGGGAATTGGCACCTGACGTACCGCTTGCGCAGAACCGGTTGCCGTGGCGTCATCGGGCCTGTCCCTCAGCCACTCTTGATGAGATTCAGGGTTACTGAATCAACTATTCAGTTGTAAACTGCGAGGTTAACCCGAAAAGGGGCTGCTTGTCAAGAGGGTCTGGAAAGATTTTTTTTGGCTGCCTAACTGCCCGCCATCGTGAGCCGCGTCTGCTGGAGATACTCCAGGAGGGCAAACAAGTGGGCCACGTCGGTTTGCAAGGTCACCTTGCCGCCCGCCATCGTCTTTTGGGTGAAGTAGATAGCTTCGTCAGCCGTCGCCGGACGCGGTATCCGAAAGCGGGTGGCCAGGCTGACCCGCTTCACGTCCGAAGGCGACACGCGGCAGCCCTTGCTGGGCGATCTGAACTCGAATGAATTGCCGGTCAGGAGCAAGACCGCGCTGTGTTGACGGTACGACACGGGAATCTCGACCGGCACGCTGAGATCAAGCCGGGTCGACGCCGGATGGTTGGCGATCCAAGACGAGAGCGCCTCCACCAGTCGCCTGTCCGGCACGTCCCGAACCTGAGTGACGATCCCACGCGCGTCGAACTCGACCATGAGGTTGCGCGCCTGCAGCGGTTCAGGTGTGAGCCTTGCGCTCTTCGACCTCGGCCAGCCAGCCGCGGCGGAGCTCATCGGCGGGAATGCTCGACAGGTAAGGCTTGATGTCGAGGATCGGCGTGCCGTCGAGCATATCGACCCCGCGGACGCGCACTTTGTTGCTCTCGACGCCGAGCACCTTGACGACGGTCAGCCCAATGGGATTCGGACGCCTCGGCGATCGCGTGGAGAACACGCCGTGCGGGCGCGGGTCCACGGGCGGGGTCGCGATCAGATCGTAACCTGTAGCGCGGTCGAACACCCACAGGACGAAGAGGTGCGAGAAGCCCTCGACGTCCTTCAGACCTGCCTCGTACTCAGGCAGCAACTCGAGAACGCCTTCGGCCTTGTGCTCCGCACCCGGACCCTTGGGAATCTGCGAGGTCTCGGTATAGGGGCTGCGAATCACGCCGATGGGCCGCATCGTGAACGTCATGTCAGGGCTCAGAGGTCAGGGGCTAGATCAGGGACTTGGGATTAGGGACCGGGAACTAGGGCAAACCCTGATCCCTGGGCCCCGACCCCTCCCTACACCGCGCCTTCTTCGCGGAGTTTCGCCAGCACGTTCGCAGGACATCCGTTCCATTCGCTCAGCATCTGGTTGCCGAGATAAGGCAGGTCCTCCACTCCCATCTTGCTGCTGTAGAACGCACCCAATACAGCGTTACGCATGGCGTTGAAGAAGACGACCCCGGCGGCATCTTCGGGCGCCGCAGTTTTCGGATAGGCAATGCGATCGAGAAGCTGCTTCTTCTCGGCGTCGGACGCGTCGACGAAGTCGTGGCCGTAAGCCCGATTCGATTCGAGGTCGAGCCAGATGAGGCCGCCGCGGATGGAGTCGAGCTGCTGGCCGCCGTGAAAGCCCAGCGATTGATCGATGAACTGCGGTACCGCAGCCTGCGTGGCGCTGCCGCTGCGCTCGTCGGCGGGAACGATGATGTCGCTGAGCACCTCAATGGTCTTGTACTCGTGCGCGTTGAACGTCGTGGGCTTATAGGGACCTGTCGCTGCCGTTGCGGACGCTGGCTGAGCCGCAGCAGCCTGCGTCGCCATGCCCGGCATCTCCGCGGCTTTGGCCGCTCCCGCGGGCAAGAGGGCCGCCGCCGGCACGGCTGACAGCACCTTTAGCAGATTCCGCCGATCCATCCCGGGAGGCTCACCCTGCCCTGCTTTGACTTCGTTGGCCATGGAAGATCTCCTCCAGATTCGTGACCCTGCACGACTGACGACTGTTTCTCAGACGTTCAGCTTCTTCACTTCCTCAGCCGCATGTTCCGATGTCCTCCATGCCAGCGCCATGATGCTCAATGTGGGATTCTTGTCCGCGTTTGAGACGAACGGCGCGCCATCGGTGACGAAGAGGTTCTTGCAATCCCAACCCTGGCACCAGGCGTTCAGCACGGACTTGCTGCGGTCATTGCCCATCTGCGTGGTGCCCACTTCGTGGATGATCTCGCCGCCCTTGGAGATTCCCCAGTTGTTTTCAGGCCCGGAGGACCCGAGGAACTGGCCGCCCATCGTCAGGATCAGCTCACGGAAGGTCTCCTGCGCGTGACGCGCCATTAGGATTTCGTCCTGGCTCCATTTGAAATGGAACTTGAGCACCGGAATGCCCCACTGGTCCACCGTGTCGCGATCGATTTCGCAATAGCTGTCGCTGTTGGGAATCATCTCACCGCGGCAGGCGAAGCCGAGGAAGGACCCGTAAAGCTTGCGGACCTTCCGCTTGAGGTCCACGCCATATCCACCGCCCGTAAAGGTCTCGCTGCCGTCAAAGTCGCTCAGACCGGGCATGCCGCGCCCGCCCCCCAACTCGATGTGGTAGCCGCGCGCGAAGGGGAGCTGGTTCCGAAGCTGCTTCTCATAGTTCCACCACGGCATGTAGACGTGCATGCCGCCGACCCCGTCGCAGTTGTGCGGCGGCATATCTTGAAGTGACGGCACGAAGCCGCCGCCGTCGGTGCCGACGGTGTCCATCAGGTACTTGCCGACCAGTCCACTCGAGTTTGCGAGGCCGTTCGGATGCTGCGGGCTGCGCGAATTCAGCATCAGCCGGGCCGTCTCGCAGGCGCTCGCCGCCAGCACCACGATCTTGCCGCGCACCTGCACCTCCTGGCGCGTCTTCTTGTCGATGTACGAGACACCTGTCGCCTGACCTTCGCGGTTAACGAGCACCTCGCGGGCCATGGCGTCACAGCGGACCTCGAGATTGCCCGTGGCCTGCGCGGGCGGAATCAGCACGGTGGGCGATGAGAAGTTGGAACTGGTAGCGCAACTCCGTCCGCATTGCGCGCAGTAGTGGCACGCGGGCCGCCCGTTCAGGGACTGGGTGAGGATCGAGAGGCGGGACGCGATGCACGGAATTCCGAGTTTGCGCGACGCCCTCTGAATCACAAGTTCGTAGCAGCGAGGCTTGGGCGGCGGCATGAATTTGCCGTCCGGAGTGTTCTCGAGGTTTTCAGCCGAGCCAAAGACGCCGATCAACTCCTCCGTCTTGTCGTAGTAAGGCGCGAGATCGTCGTAGGTGATCGGCCAGTCGAAGCCTTTTCCGTCGCGGCTGTACGGCTTGAAATCGTATGGACCCATGCGCAGCGAAATGCGGCCCCAGTGGTTGGTGCGCCCGCCCAGCATCCGTCCGCGCCACCACATCCAATTGCTGCCGGAGGCTTGCGTGTAAGGCTCGCCAGGCAATTGCCAGCCTCCCACGCAGGCATCGGCCTCGCCGAAGGGTTTATCCGGCGTGGGCGCGCCGCGATGCGGCAGGTCGTAATTCCACTTCAGCATCGTGGACTCTTTGGCGGTGTCATACCAGCTTCCGGCCTCGAGCAGCAGGCACTTCGCGCCCGCCTTGGTGAGGACGTAGGCCGCCATCCCTCCGCCGGCTCCCGATCCCACGATCACGGCGTCGTAGACTTTGGCACTGCGCACCTCTTGCGGCATGTCGTCCCTCAGGTCGTCAAATGCACAAACGCGGAGTCTAACATAAAGTCCAATCTGACATTTTACCCTGTATGATGCAAAGGGCGGTGAGATCGTGGGGACGGATTCAGCCTTAGTAGAAGTATCCGCCTGAGTTAGGCAGTCTCGATTATTGCGCGACGAGAGCGAGCCGATGTAAAACTGCACGCCGATAGCCCATGCGCTATCATAGAAATCCGAATATGGAAGACGCGCACAAGAGAACGCTCTGCTCATCCCTGCTGATCGCCTCGTTTGTCGTGGCGCTGGTCTGCCTGGCTTATCCCATCTACGTCATCCGGCCGTTTCGATATCAGGGCCCGCGTGAGCTAGCCCTTGGTCTGGAGTTGATCCAGGTCAGGACGCTGGTCGAGATTCTCTGCGTCGCTTGCGCTCTTCTCGCGCTCGTGTTCTACCGGCGGACTGAGACGCCGCGCGCACGCCGGAATCTCGCGCTCGCCGGCGCTGTTCTGGTTTGCGCCTTCGCGGCCTTGTCGCGGGTCAATGTTTACGAGCTGATGTTCCACCCGGACAGCCGTCCTCTCTTTGCTCCAGCGGCCCAGTCCAAGGTCGATCCGGATGACATGGTCCTGTCCGTGAAGCTCGACGGCAGTGCCCGAGCCTACCCGATCCGCAGCATCGCCTATCATCACATCATCAACGACACGGTCGGGGGCGTACCGATCGTGGCGACCTATTGAACGCTCTGCCACACCGGTCTGGTGTGGAAGAGAACCAGCGGCGGCCTCGCGCTCACGTTCCACCTTGCGGGCATCAACAATCAGAACTTCCTGATGCGCGACAACCAGACCGGCTCCTACTGGCAGCAGATCACGGGCGCGGCGGTCTCGGGTCCGCTCGCCGGACGGCGCCTGGAGCTGGTCTCGTCCGATGAGTTGTCGTTCGGGCTGTGGTCTGCCGAAGAGCCCGGCGGAACGGTCCTTGAGAACGTAACGAAGTACGCCGCGAAGTATGAAAAGAAAGACTGGGAAGTGGAGATGCAGAAGGAGCCGACCGTGCTGAGTTTTGCCGACCCGGCGCGGAAGCTGGAGCCGCGCACACTGATGCTCGGCATTCGCGCCTTCGGAGCGAGTCGCGCCTACCCTTACGACGAAGTCCTCAAGGAAAAGCTCGTGCTGGATCACGTGGGATCCGAGGCCGTTCTGCTGGTCGTGGGCCCTGACGGCCAATCGGTCCGAGCCTTCCGAGACCGCACGCCCGCGCTCGCCGATGCGAACGGTGCGGCTCGCGCGAATGGTGGGTCTGGTGGCGGTGATAATGCGCCGGCGTTCTACCGCACCCTCGATGACTCGCAGTCTCGTCCCAAGGATCCCGCATGGCTCAAAGAAGCCGCAGTGGCTCCCATCATGATGGATGAGGCCACGGCCAGCGCTTGGAATTTCCAGGGCTGCGCCATCTCCGGCAAGTCGACGGGCGCGTGCCTCGATCCCGTTGAGGTCATGAAGGACTACTGGTTCGACTGGCGCAATTACAATCCCGCGACCACAGTCTATGTGCGTCCGGCGGAGACGCCCGCCAAAGCCGGAGCGACGACCGGATCGCACGCGAACGGCGGACCGCCGACCGGACCGCAGGCTTCGGAGGACCCCGTCATTCCCTCTATGAGGGCGGGAATCCACTCGTCCGTCAAAGATTCTACCCCGGCCCGAAGGCGAACCGCAGCAGAACCACCATGGCGACGCCGGCTGCGACCGCCAGAACCGTCCGCACCCCATGCATTTTGTTGACCTCGGGAATGAGGTCAGACGCCGCCACGTAGAGCGTGACGCCGCCCGAGATTGCGAGACCAGCGTTCACCCAGTGCCGCGCCAGCCCCATGGCGACAACTCCCAGCAGCCGGGACATCCCCAAGACCGCGGCGGCCCAGAGGCCCGCCTGACGACTCTCGCGCGCCGCCGCCATCACCGAGGCGATGGCGAAGCCCTCCGGCAGGTTGTGCAGCAGCACGGCGCCGAAGATCACGATACCCAGCCAGGGCGAGATCAGAAAGCCGGAGGTAATCGCAACCCCGTCGAAAAACGTGTGGATGGAAAGGCCGCCCAGCGCCAGGTATGCCACGCGCCGGTCGCGAAACGGCTCCGCATGCGTCTCTTCGCCGTAATGGAAGTGCGCCGGGAAAGAGTGCTCGAAAAAGTGTACGACGAAATAGCCGACCAGAATCAATGCCGGCCCGCGTACGGCATCCCGGTTCAGGCTTTCCGGGATGATTTCCGCGAGCGCCGTCGCCAGCATGAATCCAGAGCCGACAGCGATGAAGTAGGCGAGAAACGTCCGGCTCCAGGCGCGCGCCGCCACAATTGCCGCACCCGCCAGATTGGCCAGACCAGCCGCCGTGCCGAGCAGCAGACTGATCGCGACGGGAGACATAGAGACAGCATACGGTAAACGGTTGGCGGTTGCTTGCAGAGTAGGCAGTCGGCGGTAGACAGTAGGCGGCCTACTGTCACTCGATTCGCTTAATCGGGATATCTCTTCCGCCCGTATGGATGACCATCCTGACGACCCGACCGCTGCTGTCGGCTTCGAAGGTCAGCTCATCGTCAGAGGTCTTCGAGAAGAACTCGTTCGCGCTCTCCGGGAAGATCTCCTCCTTCGGCTCGTCGTTCTCCTGGAGCGACAGGTGGTCGCCTTCGCGCTGGATAGTCTCGATCAGATTCGGCGGCTCGCCGTAGCGTCCGGCGTAGCGATCGAGCAGCTCGGAATCGACGGCGACCAGCTTGTGCTGCTTCAGCGGCGGCCGCGGAGGCAACTGGTTGTAAGGCGTGAAGCCTTCCCACTCGATGGGCGTCCAGGTGTTCTTGAGCAGCGTCTCCAGCAAGTCCTTGTAAATTCCCTCGCCGTTCGAGCTGTTGGTCATGATCAACAGGCCCGTCTTTGGACCGTCAAAGCAGACCGCGTAATTCCGAAAGCCATCCGCATGGCCCTCTTTGAAAAAGGCTTTGCCATATGGGGTCCAATAGAGTCCCCAACCCAGGCCGTAGCTCAAGCGGATCGATTTATTCGCGTCCGTAGCAGTGAATTCGAGCGTGGGAAACTCGTGCTTCCAGGGAATCGCGATCTGCGGGCTGAACATGATCTTACGGGTCGCGGCGCTCAGGCGCTGGCCGGCCATGACCGCTTGGAGGAATCGCGCGAAATCGTTGAGCGTGGTCTGCATGGAGCCGGCGGCGTCGGCCCTCGGTCGCCGCTCGGGACCGAGCGAGCGTCCGTACTCGTCGTATCCATTGGCGTAATCGCTCTCGAACCGGTCCTGCCACGTCATGCTGGTACGGCTCATCCCAAACGGCTGAAAGACGCGCTCGCGCATCAGTTCTTCGAGCGGCTTGCCGGTGACGGTCTCGACCACCAGTTGCAGCATCTCGATGCCTTCGCCGGAATAGGCGTAGCGGGTGCCCGGCTGGAAATTGATGTTCAGCTTATGGTCCTCACTGATCCAGCGGAAATTTGGAAGCCCCGCCGTATGGCTGAGCAGCATGCGTGCGGTGATCAGCTTGTAGCGTGGGTCGGCCGCCAGGTCCGCATATTGCGGATACTCCGGCAGCGGTTTCGGCAGGTATTGGTAAACCGGCTTATCGAGATCGATCAACTCCTCATCGACAAGCTCCATCACCAGATAGCCAAACGCTACCTTGGTGAACGACGCTGCCGTCAAGATCGAATCGGGCGTCAGCGGCAGATTCTTTTCCCTGTCGCGCACGCCATAGGTTTTCAGATAGGCGATCTTGCCGTCATTGAAGATCGCGATTCCGGCGCCGGGGACTTCGGCGGCGCGCATGAGCCGCGCGACCGTGGAGTCGATCTCCCGCGGCGTGATGGTGCTGCCGTCCAGGCGCGCGACCGACTGAGTATCGCGCGATTGGGCCTCTATCGCGGGCATCGAAATGACGGCGCTCAGCAGTGCCGCCAGCACAAGTCGCATCTTCACGGAATTCCTCCTCGATCGTGCAGAATTACGCGAGCCTGCTCGAAGAGGTTGCAGGATTTCTGACGTGCGGGCGGAAGAAAACTGACCACAGGGATCACGGAGAAACAAAGAGAAAGCAACCTCCACTCCTCTGTGACCCCTGTGGTTAGTTCTTTTCTTCAGTTGACTGCAATGACGGCGACAGTTCAGCGCCGATTTCTAGTTCGGCAGCTTGACGGTCACCGTCTTCACTTCGGTGTACTGCTGCAGGCCGTATTCGCCGAGTTCGCGTCCGATGCCGGACTGCTTGAAGCCGCCGAACGGCGCGGCCGCGTCGAACACGTCGTAGCAGTTCACCCAGACCGTGCCCGCGCGCACGCGATTGGCGATGGCGTGGGCCTTGCCGATGTCGCGCGTCCAGACCGCCGCCGCGAGGCCGTATTCGCTGCGATTGGAGCGCTCCACCACTTCGTCTATGCCCTTGAATTTCATGATGCTCATCACAGGTCCGAAGATCTCCTCGCGGGCGATCTTCATATCGTCCTTGACATCGGCGAAAACCGTGGGCTCAACGAAGTAGCCTCGATCTCCGACGCGGTTGCCGCCGGCCACCAGCTTCGCTCCCTCCTTCTTGCCGGCATCGATGTAGCTCATGACCTTGTCGAACTGGGCGTCGTCCACCTGCGGGCCCTGCTCAGTCTTGGAGTCGAAAGGATTGCCGACTGTGCGGGCTTTGGCGCGGGCCACGCTCTTTTCCACGAATTCGTCGTAGGCCTTTTCTTCCACGAAGAGCCGTGAACCGGCGCAGCAGCATTGGCCCTGATTGAAGAAGAGGGCAAAATGCGCCCCTTCGATCGCCTCGTCCATGTCGGCGTCGGCGAAGACGATGTTCGGGCTCTTGCCGCCAAGTTCGAGCGTGACGCGCTTCAGATTACTCTTGGCCGACGCCTCCATGATCAGATGACCGACTTCCGTGGACCCCGTGAAAGCGACCTTGTCGACGTCGTTGTGCCGCGCGATCGCCGCCCCGGCGGTCGGGCCGTAGCCCGGCAGCAGGTTGACCACGCCTTCCGGGAATCCGGCTTCCAAGATTAGTTCGCCGACGCGCAGCGCCGTGAGCGGCGTCTGCTCGGCTGGTTTCATGACCACCGTGTTGCCGGTCGCGAGCGCCGGACCCAGCTTCCAGGCTTGCATCAGGAGCGGGAAATTCCAGGGAATGATCTGCCCCACCACGCCAACGGGCTCGTGGCGCGTGTAGCAGAAGTAGTCGCCCGAGATGGGAATGGTCCTGCCCTGGACTTTGTCGGCCCAGCCCGCGTAGTAGCGATAGCAGGCGATCGTCAGCGGCAGGTCGGCCGCCTTGGCCACCTTGTACGGCTTGCCGTTGTCGAGCGCCTCCAGGCGGGCCAGTTCGTCGATGTTCTTCTCGATGAGATCGGCGAGCCGATTGAGGAGCTTTCCCCGCTCCGCCGCGGACATCTTCGTGCGCCACGGCCCGTGCTCGAAGGCGTGGCGCGCCGCCGCCACGGCCTTGTCGACATCAGCGGCGTCCGCCTCGGCAACCTGGCAGATCACTTCGCCGGTCGAAGGGTTCACGGTGGGAAACGTCTTTCCGGACGCGCTGTCGACCCATTGATTGTTGATAAGCAGCTTCGTTGCTCCCGGTTTCACACGGGGCTCCAAGGTCGCGATTGCAGTTGCCATAACAAACCTCCTTCCGAATTCCGTCCCGGGCTCGAGTTTCTCCAAAAGCCGGCCGCCGGAACGATAGATATCCTTTATTGTTCTCCTGCGAATCTGGCGATGCAAGCGCAAAGTACGCTTCGGCAGTGGCGTCATTTGCAGCATCGTCATTCCCGCGGAAGCGGAATCCACTTACGCGGCGCGCTGTCTCAAGCATTCTCCTCATGGATTCCCGCTTTCGGGGGATGACGATGCTGCTGAGACGACTCCAAATCAGCAAAATGACACCACTCCCCGCCACCTTACGGTTCAACGCACGTATGGATATTCATTGATCCAATGGAATCCCCGGCTGACCAGCGTCAGCTTATTGCGATCCAGCAGCTTAAGCTGCATGCGGATCTTGTGGCCGTCCATGGTGCCGTCGAGGATGAGTTCGTCCGGCGCCGGGCCGCTGAACGTGAAGGCCGCTTTCCACTTTTTGTCGTCGCCCTTCGTCAGCGTCAAAGTCTTGTCCTTGTCGTTGATGGACGACCCGAAGCCTCCGAAGGTCTGGTCCATGCGCTCGAATTCGGTATACGTGGCGAAATCGAATATCACGCGGCGCCAGCGATCGTAATCGGTGAGCAGCGGCGAACGGATCTGCCCGTCAATCGACATCTCGTCGACGTTCCAGATTCCATACAGCGAGGGCTTCTGCCTGGCTCCTCCATACTCTCGCCGGCTTTGAATGCTGCCGTAGATGTTTATTCCCGCGAGATAAACTCCAAAGAGCACCTGCAAACCCACCGCCACCCGGTTGGCCCGCGGCGTCCGGCAGAGCGGCGGCTGGACGGATGGGGCGACTGCACGATCCGAGAGAAAGAAGGTCAGAAATCTCCGTGCCTCGGGAGCCAGCAGGAAAAGTGAGAACAGAATGAGGTGAAACGAGAAGAGCTTGACGGGCACGTCGTAGGTCATATTCAGCGCGAACACCTGGGTGAGATCGGCAAGAGACACGAGCGCGCCCAGCGTGGCCGTGCGAGGAATCATCAGCAGGATGCCTCCCAGCGTTTCGGCGCTGCCCGCGAAAATCTCGTACACCGGGGACGCACCCACCGAATACCAGAGCGTGGCCATGGGCGAGAAGTTTCCATAAGGCTCCATCAGACGCGTGAGAGGCGGAAACGGCATCTGCAGTGGGACGACCTTGACGAGCCCGTAGAGCAGCATCTCGGAGGCAAGCACGAACCGCATCACGAGGTGAAACCACTTGTGCAGCGTGACGTAATTCTGGCGGCGGCGATCGAGGATCGACCAGACGACCGTGATCGCGATGGCGATCACCAGCAGGCAAAACACCTGCACCCAGTCGTACGTCTTGTCGCCGCTGCCGCTGCCCGTGTACACCAGCGTCCGGGTCACGTGGAACACATGACGCGCGGCCCAGAAAGTGATGGGGCGCAGCGGCCAAAGGGCGCCCAGGTCGGGGAGATCGACCTTCGGGATGATGATCAGCCCGCCGAAGATCTGGTTGCTGAGACTGAAGAGAGTGAAATAGACGAAGCAGAAGCGGAAAGCGACGCGAAGCGCCGGGCTCCAACGCGCGGGCGGTTCCGCTGATTTTCTCTCGGGCGCAACTTCAGGCTCCGGCCCGAATCGCCCGGCGGTTGCTTCATTGATTTGCGCCGGAGTTGCCATAACGTCCCTCACGCGCCCCGGTTGATATTCTTGCGGCGCCGAATGACGGCTAACATACACCTCAAGCTCGTTTGAGGCAATCGAAGCCATGAAGTGATTGAGTGACTGAGCGATTGAGCAATTGAATGACCGGTTCATTGGATCATTGATTCAATGAAGCAATGACGGAATGGCGGGTCCCGGGCGGGTGGTTTCTGGTATCGGATATCGAGCATTGGGCATCTTGCGGCCGTCACTCTCCTGCCGAGACGCCGCCCCCGTGGGGGTCGTTCTTTCTCAGGAAGAAGGTCACTACAAACATGATGCTCGCGGCGACGGCCAGAAGCAGGAAGGTGTCGATAAAGGCAAGCGTCATGGCCTGGCCGATGAGAGCGCGATAGAGGAGGGCGTACGACCGCATCAGGGCGCGCGATGAGTTCAGGCCTTCGACCGAGAGGCGCGCCGCCAGGCCCGCGATGGCCCGGTCGAGGCCCGTCGGGCTGTGATAGGCGTGCTCGCCCAGATACAACTGATGCACCTGCGCGCGCCGCGCGATCGAGGTGGTCACGAGCGACGTGCCCACGCTGCTGCCGATGTTACGCATGAAATTCAGCATGCCCGAGATGGCGTTGCTCCGGTCTTGCGGCAGTCCGACGTAGGCAATCAGCGTGATCGGTACGAAGAGGAAGGGCAGCCCGAACGACTGGAAAACGCGGAGTCCCTGGGCGAACCTGAAGCTCATGCCCAGCTGCAGCGTCTGCGTGGTGTAGAACATGCTCGCGGCGATCACCATCCAGCCGAAAGAGGCGAGATAGCGCGCCTGCACGTGCGTGGTCAGCTTTCCGACCACCGGCAACTCGACCAGCGAGACCAGGGCCGCGGTGGAGAGCACCATGCCCGCGGTCTCGGCCGTGTAGCCCATCAGTGTTTCCATATACTGCGGCAGCATGACGAGACTGCTGAAGAGAATCACACCGACGATGAAGATCATCAGGTTGCAGCTCAGGTAGTTGAAATTCCTGAAGAGGCGCATCTCGATCACCGGATGCTTGTAGTACCAGTCCCAGATCACCAGCGCCGTGAGACAAACGCCGGCGATGATGGCCAGCGTCAGGATGAAATGGGAGGCGAGCCAGTTGTCTTCCTGGCCCTTGTCGAGCATAATCTGCAGGGCGCCGACGCCCAGTACCAGTAGCGCCACCCCCACATAGTCCATCTTCACGCCCGCATTCATCCGCGCTTTGAAATAAGGCGGATCTTCGACCACGCGGTTCACCATCATCAGCGTCAGAATACCGACGGGCACATTGATGAAGAAAATCCAGCGCCAACTGTAGCTGTCGGTGATCCAGCCGCCGAGCGTCGGGCCGATGGTCGGAGCCACCACCGCGGTGATACCGAAGACCGCGAAAGCCAGGCCGCGCTTCTTCGGCGGGAAGCTGTCCGCCAGGATCGCCTGCGCCATGGGCTGCAGCCCGCCGCCACCCGCGCCTTGCAGCACGCGAAACAGGATCATGGCGGGAAGGGAAGGCGCGAATCCGCAGAGCACCGAACTCAGCGTGAAAATCACGAGGCAGATCAGGAAGAATCGCTTTCGTCCGAAGAAGGCCGCAAACCAGGCGCTGATGGGCAGCACGATGGCATTCGAGACCAGGTACGAGGTCAGAATCCACGTGCTCTCCTCGTTGGTTGCGCCAAAGCTTCCCGCCATGTAAGGCAGCGCCACGTTGGCGATGCTCATGTCGAGGATTTCCATGAACGCGGCCATTGCCACCACCACGGCGATCAGCCAGGGGCTGAAGCTCGGAGTCCACAGCGCTTCATTGCGGTCGAATTGGATGCTTCGGCTCGAAGAACCCGGCGGAGCGAGCGCGCAGGAGGCGGTGTCAGCCATATGAGCAAGCGCTGGCGGCGTGCGAGGCGTGGCGACGGGCTCCACACTCGTCGCCGCCAAGCACGAACATAGAACGGCGTTCGCGGGCGTTCTGTGATCGCCAATACACGAGCTTTTGGACTCGGTTTGTGGTGCAGTGTAAGGCGCTTGAGTGTACTCGACCACGACGCGTGAGCTGGATTTGCGGTCTGAAGAGTGAGCCGTGCTCTGCGTGCCCTTGGCGGTCGCCTTGGGATGTGACTTCCGCCCGCGCACAGTGGCGTGGGGCGAGCTCACCCTGGCTTCGCGCACCATCGAAGCAGAGGTCAGGTTTTGAAGACGTGAGACACTCCCTCCTTACCTCCTTACCCGTAAGCTTGACAAGCACACCTGCGCCCCCTAGAATCACCTTGAACTGGGTGGAGCGCAATATCTCCGGAACGGGTGACTATTGGATCGCGATTTCAAACGCTTGATGGAAGAATTGGGTGAAGCGATCGACGAATCGCTTTCGGAGTCGGACCGCATCGCCGAAGTGATGGGCAAGATCAAGGCCGCAGGTTACGACCTGCTGCTGGTTCTTGAAGTCACCATCGGCTACAACAAGCGCGGCGAGACCGACGTGGTTCACCGGCAGAAGATCGGCAAGCGCGCCCGTTTCGAATTCACCGGAGAAGACCAGAAATTCCTCCGGGCCCTGCAGATCAAAGCCGAGAGCGAATCGGCCGAATAGTCAGTCTCTTCAATGAAGCAGCGTCCCCGTTGCCGCCGCGCGTCTGAAATCCTGCCCACAGCCCGTGCTTGACAGAGTGCCGGCAGGCTCCTAGCATTCGATCATGAGGAGCCTCCGCCAGCCCGCAGTTGCGGGGCACTTCTACCCTGACGATAGGCCGACCCTCGAGCGCGACCTTGACTCTTACCTGGCAGCGGATTCCAAGGCGCCGGCCGGCGCCACGCCGGTTCGCTATCCCGATGCCGTCGCGTGTATCGTGCCGCATGCCGGTTACATGTATTCCGGACATGTCGCCGGCGCCGTCTATGGCCGTCTTGCGCCGCAGCCGACTTACATCGTGATCGGGCCCAACCACCGCGGGTACGGCGAGCCGTTGGCCCTGATGTCGAGCGGCGCCTGGCTCACCCCGCTCGGCGAGGTCCCGCTGGACGCGGCACTGGCGCGCTCGGTGCAGCAGGGCTGTCCCTGGCTTACCGACGACGCCGAAGCCCATGCCGGCGAGCACTCGCTGGAGGTCCAGATACCTTTCCTGCAACGCATCGCCCGCGACTTCACGATGCTGCCGATCGTTCTCGGCGTCGATGACCTCGAGACACTCGAGAACCTGGGCCACGCCGTGGCCGCGGCCATCCGCACTTCCTCGCGACCCGTGTTCATGGTGGCTTCGAGCGACATGAATCACTACGAGCCCGACGGCATCACGCGATTGAAGGACAGCAAGGCCATCGACCGCATTCTGCAGCTGGATGCGGCCGGACTTTACGAGACGGTCTTCCGGGAACGGATTTCGATGTGCGGGTTTGCCGCCGCGACGGCGATGCTGGTGGCGGCCTGGGACCTCGGAGCCCGGCGCGCGGAACTGGTGAGGTACGCCACCTCAGCCGACAGGGGCGGGCCGCGCGACGCCGTGGTGGGCTACGCGGGAATCGTGGTCAGGCGTGGACAGAAAAGCTAGTTTTCTTGCCGATTTCAAGAAGCAGGCGTTCGCCATGGGACACCGTAGGGGCACGCCATGGCGTGCCCCTACCGCCTAGTGGTGACCGCCACCGCCACCCGAACTGGCGCCAGCACCACCGCCGCCGTGAGATCCGCCGCCACCGGCGGAACCCCCGCCAAAACCGCCGCCATGGGAACCGCCTGCACCAGCACCGCTGAATCCACCACTGTGCGAGCTGGAGGAGATCCCCACACTGCCGCCATGAGAAGCTGCCGAGATACCGCCGCGGCTCGCGCCCTCGAATCCGGCCGGCGCCCGGGCACCGCCTGCGAATCCGCCGGGCTCACGCGAACTTCCCGCGACACCCCAGTTCGACGTGGTGGCGCTGCGCACCGAAGTCGGAGGAGCCGCAAAGGTGCTTGACGGTGCGTGGTGCTGCGCCCAGTGGCCTCCGGATGTCGAGATCCCGGCCATGCGATCGAACCCGCTGGGAGCGACGGCGCGGACAGGACCACGCTCGACGTCAGTGCGTTCAGGGGCGCGGGTCGCGCCACTTTCAACAGAACTGCGTTCAACCGCCGTGCGCTCAATCACACTGCGCTCGGCCGAAGACATCTTGGCCGGAGTGCCCGGTAATTGTGCCAGCAGGCTCGGATGAATGTTTGGCGCTCGCACCGGCACGGCGTCGTTCAGATTCACATTCATCAACTGGCGCGGTTGAATGGGGCCGCCCCTCTGGAAGGTTGTGACATTGACGGCGTTCAGACATCCATTCGGGCAGCCACTCGGGGGTTTCGGCAACAGCCCGCCCCCCAAGCCCGGACCTCCGGGGCGCCTTCCGGGCGGCTGCGGGGTCCAGCCGACCCATCCCGGACCCGAGTACCAGGTAACAATGCCGGGGCTGAATCCCCAGCTTGCACCCGGGAACCACGCCCAGCCGAACATTGCATCGTACATCCAGCCGCCGAAGTGATAAGGCAGCCAGCCCCACGGCTCGTAGCCGATCCACGTGTAGCCCCAGCCCGGGTACCACGCCCATTGTCCCAGACTGAACGGCGACCAGGAACCCCAAGCGTCGGGCACCCAGCCATAGCCATAGCCGTTGAAATAAGACCATGTGCCGTACTGGTTCAAGTCGCTCCAGCCGTACGCCGGCGCTCCTGGCGAGACCCCTCCGGGCGGAGCCGCGGCCGCGGCCGATACCTGCGCATCGCGGTCGGCAACCCAGGAGTCCCAATCGTCGCGCTCGATGCCCGACCTCAAATTGAAGGCCTGCTCCGTTCCGGGCGCGATTTCCAGAATGTCGTCCTTGGCGACCGTAGTGCTGCCTTCGGAACTCGCAGCCTCCACCGATCCCTTGAACACTTCGAGACGGATCCGCCCCTGATCGAGGTCGACGCGGAATTCCGCCTTGCCCTCCGGTTTAAAAGTGCCGTCCCCGGAAAGCACCTCAAAGTTGCTGACCTTTGCCGGACTCACGTGGAACGTGGCGTATCCATGATCGAGCGACAGCCGATTCATCTCCTCGCCGGCCTCGTCGAGAGCAAGCTGGTCGAACTTCAGAAGCGAGAGTTCGCCCACGCGGGCCGTGGACCCGTTTTCGAATTCCACTTCCGCGAAGCTGTTCTTATCCGTCGAGAGTTGAAAGCCTTGCTGGATGGGTGTGTTGACCGCCGCCGTCGCCCAATCCACCGAGTCGGGACGCTGTAGCGTCACCTTGCCTTCCACGAAGCTGAGACGCACGATGCGGACGTGCGAGTACTCGTCCTGCGCACGCAGCGGACTGACAGAAACAAGACAGAGAATAGCAAGTGCCAGGCTGACCCGGCGCGGCGTGGCGTTCATATCCCACCTCCGTACGATGGTCCTCGGGCCACCGTTTCGCACCCTTATTCTACTCCGTTAGACGCAAAAAAGATCGCTCGCGGTTACGATGTCTTACGATGTGCTGCCGGGGCGGTGATGCAGTAGGAGGCATGACCCGGATCGGCAATGGCTCCCTGGCGACGGATCGGCCCAGTCCGGCCAAGCATGAGCAGCTACTCCAACGAGGAGTCCGATGCAGGACACCGTCCCGTTTTTGCAGAGATTATTGCCCGTGGTCCACTGTCTTAAGAATATCCTGGGCGCGCACTTGGGCGATGTGGAGCAGGTGCGGATTGTTCGCGATCTCCTCGAGCTCCGGCACCATCAGTTCGGGATCGGCCAGCGCATTATGCTCCAGGTCAATCTGGATGTGGAGCAGCTCCTGGGGCAGGCTCAAGGGATCGTATTTGAGCGCGTAGCGCAGGGTGTCCAGGTGCTCCTCCACGCCCGCAATGCGCTCAAAAAGATCGGTCAGATCGCGCGCCGTCGGCCTAGTGGTGTAGTTGAACTGGACTTCGTTCTTTACGGAGCCCTGCTCGTACGTAAAGGTCTTCAGGCCGAGGTCGGCTACTTTTTTGCCGCTCTCCAGGCGGACCCGGAAATCGTCGAGATCCGACGCCAGGGCGAAAATCTGACGGGTCGTGGCCTGGGACAACTGCAGCGGACGCGGTTGCCGGGTCTCTTTGAGAGCACGTCCCACGTAGGTGCCGGAGCCGTCGGAATTCACCACCACGGCGAGGTATTCCGGCACGCTGCCCGCAAGTGTTCGCGTATAAGTAATGCGGGCCGGCACGGAGGGAGTTTGAGGCGAGTCTCCGGCGCCCGCAGCGAATGAAGGAGTCGCCATCAGGCAGAACAGCGCCAGCCCGGCGGCGGCCAGAGCCGACGCTCGCAGCTCCCGTTGGCGGCGAGCGCCCGCTGCCCGCAGCTTCGTTGAGACGTTCGGGAAGCTGGCCGTATCTCCCGTGCGGCCGACCCGCTCCGAGACGGTTGGGTTCCGCATTTATTTTGCTTCGGCGAGGGCGTGCATCTCCGCTTCTTCAATATCGAAGTTGGCGTAGACGTGTTGCACGTCGTCGTGATCTTCGAGATCTTCCATCAGGCGCAGCATCTGGCCGGCTTCCTTGCCGGTCAGCTTCACGTAGTTCTGCGGGATCATGGAGACCTCGGCGGCCGCCGGCGTGATGCCCGCCCCCTTCAGCTTCTCCACTACGTGCGGGAATTCCGCCGGCGGGCTGAAGATCTCCCAGTTGCTGCCGTCCTCCTGCATGTCTTCGGCGCCGGCTTCGGTGACGAGTTCGAGCAGGCTCCCCTCGTCGGCCTTGTCCTTCTCCACCACCACGTAGCCCCTTTTGTTGAACATCCAGGCGACGCAGCCGTTGGACCCGAGATTTCCGCCGTGCTTGCTGAGAATGTGGCGAATCTCGGAAATCGTGCGATTCTTGTTGTCGGTTGTGATCTCGATGATCAGTGCCACGCCGCCGGGACCGTATCCCTCGTAAGTGGCCTCTTCGTAAGTGGACCCCGGCAGTTCGCCCGTGCCCTTCTGGATGGCCCTCTTGATGTTGTCCGCCGGCATGTTTTCGGCCTTGGCGGCGGCAATAGCGGTCCGCAGACGCGGATTCGAGTCCGGGTCGCCCCCGTTGCGGGCTGCGATGCTGATTTCCTTGATGAGCTTGGTAAAGATCTTGCCGCGCTTGGCGTCGAGCGCGCCCTTTTTGTGCTTGATGGTGGCCCATTTGGAATGGCCTGACATAACCGTAAACCTCGCGACGGACACGCGCTTCAGGTCATGCGCGACCCTGAAGCGGCGCTCCTATATTGTGGCTAATTCAACATATTAGCATAGCTGTTGTAACGCGGGCACCCGCCCGCAACTCCCGTGATGTCGGTATCGAACCGCAGGCCTTGTGGTGCAGGCATCCTGCAGGCCAATAGCCCAAGATGCAGGTTTGGAACCCGGCGCCACAATGAAAACCGGGGACCACCACAATTCGCGACAGCGGGCGAGACGCCCTCCCTCCATCCCGCCGTAATATACTTGTCTATGGACACTCATTCCTCGCAGCAGCTTCGCGAAGAGTTCAACCGCTGGGCCGAAGCCGGCCGCGGCGAGGGCATGGAGAACGACCATCTGCCGATCGTTCTGCCGATGCTCGCCATGATGAATATCCAACCGGACGAAGAGATCCTCGACGTGGGCTGCGGCACCGGCTGGCTTTGCCGGCTGCTCGCCCGACGCGTCACTCAAGGCTCTGTGATGGGAATGGACGTCTCGGATGAGATGATCCATCGCGCCGAGTCCGCGAGCGCCGGAATTGCCAACGTCTCGTTTACGATGGGCAGCGTGGATGCGATCCCGCAGCCGGACAGTCGATTCATCCGGTTGGTTTCGGTCGAATCGGCTTATTACTGGCCGCACCCTCAGGCCGGTTTGCTGGATATCCACCGCGTGCTTCGTCGCGGCGGGTCGTTCTGGATGCTGATCAACTACTACCGCGATAATCCTTACTACCATCAATGGGCGCGGCACTACGCGATTCCCACGCACCTGCTCTCCGCCGACGAATGGGCAGGACTCTTCCGCGATGCCGGCTTCGCGGGCGTGAGTCACACCCGCATCCCGGATCCGACGCCCACGCCCGACGTCTACACCGGACGCTGGTTTCGCGATGCCCAGGAGTTGCGCCGCTTCCGCGAAGAAGGCGCGCTGCTCGTGTTCGGCGGCAAGCCAGTCAGCGTGTGAAGTTGATCAGCGGTCAGTACGTTAATTGGTCAGTACGTCAGTTCGTCAGTTCTTCAGTGCGTCAGCTCCTCCATCCCGCATTTCCAAGCCAAACACCGTACCGGCCAACTGACGCACTGAGGTACGGATTTACTGATCAACTGATTTCACGTTCCCGACTTCGCCGCAGCGTCCACCAGATTCTGGATCGCCGGTGCAATCATGATGAGCAGCTCCGCACGGGACTTGCGAGCCCGCTCGATGAGCGCCTTCTGCTCGGTGACCCACGCGTCCGGCGCCGGCTTGCCGGAGTTGATGTAGTCGAGAGCCTGGAGGCCCGCCGCGCTCAGCGCCGCAACATCCTTCGCCAGCGGGACATCCTCCTGGAGCAGCACCGAGCCTTGCATCATGGAGAGCAGATCGACGTCGTTGCTGTTGTCGCGCCAGGCGGTGAGTTGCTTCCGGATCGCCTCCTGGTTTGCGGCGGCGTTCGCGACGAGTTTGGCGAACTCGCGCGCCGCGCTGCTCTCCGGCGGAGTCGAATCCACCAATCGATTCAGCGGCGTGAAACTGTTGTAGTCGCGGGCTCCTTCGCGCGAATACCCCTTCACTGGCTCGAGCACGCTGTCGAGCATCTGCAGACGATCCGTAGGTTTGAGCCCAGTGAGCCGCTCCAGCATGAAATAGTGAACGGTGCGATCCGTGAGACCCACCGAATCTAGCCACCGACTGGTGACCGCGAGACGCCGGTACATCGAGTCCAAATCCTTCACGCCCTCCGGAGACCATAGCCGCTCCGCAATGGCGGCCATGCGCGGCCAGATGCGCGTGTCCACGCCCTCCGGCGTGGCAAATTCCACCCACATGCAGGCCTCGCCGCCGAGGATCTGCGATTTCTGCTCGGGCGTGAGATTTGCCGTCGCGCCTTCCAGAGGATCCACCTGATAGTGCTCGGATGCGGGCTGCATCAGGTCGAGGTAGTAGCCCGCGGAGAGGATTCCCATGTGGCCCTGGCGCGCCGCCTCGGCGAGCGATCGAGGACCGCGCCACGACTGGACCACGGCGCTTTTTGGCAGACCCGGCTGCAGAACTTCGTCCCAGCCGATGACCTTTTTGCCGTGGTTTTCCACCAGCGGCACCACGTGCTTGCTGAAATAGGTCTGCAGATCGGCCGTGTTCTTCAGATCGTGGTCCTTCATGAACTCCTGGATGCGCGGATTGTTCTTCCATTGCTTGCCGTTGACTTCGTCGCCTCCGATGTGGAAATAGTCGTCGGGAAATAGTCCCGCCATCTCGCCGATCAACCCATCAAGGAATGTGTAGACCGCATCGTTGGTAGGGTCAAGGCAGGGATTGAAGATACCCCAGTGCCGCTCAATGCGGTAGGGTCCGGGCGCGCTCGAATAGTGGGGAAAGGCGACCAGCATGGCCGTGGTGTGGCCGGGCATGTCGAACTCGGGGACCACGCGGATCCCGCGATCGCGCGCGTAGTCGATCACCTCCTTCACCTGGGCCTGGGTGTAGTACTTCCCGTCGGAGCCGAGTTCCTGCAGTTTCGGGAAGCGCTTGCTCTCCGCGCGCCAGCCTTGATCGTCGGAGAGATGCCAATGGAACACGTTGAGTTTCACCGCCGCCATGCCGTCCAGCGTGCGCTCCACTACGGGCAACGGCATGAAGTGGCGGCTGACGTCCAGCATCAGGCCGCGCCAGGGAAAGCGCGGACGATCGTGGATCGTGACCGCCGGGGCGCCGAAACCCTTATCGTCCAAGTCCACCAACTGCAGAAAGGTCTCCATGCCGCGCAGCGCCCCGACCGGTGTGGTGGCAGAGAGGCGGGCCTGCTGCGGCGCGACTTCGAGCGTGTAGGACTCGTCTTCCTTCACTGATTGCACGACCTCGCCGGCCCGTTCGCAGATGATCACGAGCGTTGCCTTCGAAACATCGGTCTCGAGCTGATCGTCGAAGGGAATGCCGGTCTGCCTTCTGAGGCGCTGGATCAGACGTCCGGCGGCGTGCTGCAAACGCGGCTCCTGATAGCCGGTGAGTGCCACCCGGAACGATCCGTCGATGGCAAGCCGTCCCTGGCCCTGAGTGACCTCGGCCGGTTGGGGCATCAGGTAGAGATTTGAACCGGTGTCTTGCGCGCGCGGCGCGCCGCTCGTCGCAAACACGAGAATGCAGGCGAAGGCGAGCCCTTTCGGAAGTCGCATTATGACCCTCCAAGGTGGTTCTCGGCGATGGTATAACGGTCGAGAGACGTTGACCACAAGAATAGTGTTGTCAGCGGTCCGGTGTCCGTCGCGGGTTGTCGGGACTTTTTCGCTTTAACTTTCCAGACCGTAGATCGTGGTTCGTAGATCTCAGACCCGCTTCAACAGCAACGATCCACGATCCAAGATCGACGACCCACGAACCATGCTGCCGGCAGCCTGACGACGGACAACGGACAGCTGACGACTGACAACTCCGTGCAAGGATTTTTACATTTTGATGACAACCGCCGGAGTCTCAGTCGGTACAGTGTTGAGAGCACCACCAACTTACATTTTGAATTGAGAGGTAGAGAGATGACCAGAAACATTCGTATATTCATGGCCGCGGCGCTGCCCATTGTGGCTTTCTCGCTGACGCCTATCGCCGCCAGTGCGCAGAGCTACACCGGCAAATGGCCGGCGACCGTGAGCCAGTCGAGAGGCTCCAATGGCACGTACTGTCTGTCGCTGACCGACAATGGCAGCAACGGCTGGCCGCACAGCGGTCAGGCCACAACGAAAGCAAACGGCACCACCCTCTACGGCACATTCCAAGTCATCGGCCCGCTCATTACGGTGACCATTGAGTCATACGGGTCGTATCAAAACGCCGGCTTGGTGTTCGTCGCTCAAGCGAGCAACGGCGCCATCGGTAAAGGCGTCTACGATGACGTTTACAACGGGGAAGAGATCGATGACGGCGCGTTGGCGTTCGGGGCGAAGAATAGCTGCTCCAATTAACCATTCGGAACAGCAGCCCCAACCGTGCCAGTCTTATGCGCGCTGAGCGGGCAGGTCCCTTCGGCTCACCAACAGTAAACTTCGAAAAGCCGCAGAGTCTCTGAGGCTGCGAGACTCTGCGCTAAGTCCAAAGCAGGCTCCAAATCACAACCGCGCAAGCGTCCGTTGATCCGGCTCTCCTCCGAAGTATTTCCGCAACGCATCGTTGAAAACCTGGTTGTCCTCCGTGGCACGGGCGAAGAGTGTCATGCACGAGCGGAATTTCAAATCATCGGGAAACCCGAAAATCTGACGTATCGACCGGCCGTCTACAGAATTCACCAGCCGCGCGCACTCTCGTAGCCTGGGCCCTAACACGGCGTGGTTCAGGTAAGCCGCGGCTTCATCAAGTGAACCGATCGCGAACTCTTCGGACATTGGGCTGTGCCCCAATCCTCTAATCTGCGGGAAAATGAACCAGATCCAGTGGGTCTCCTTGTGCCCGCGGCGCAGTTCCGAGCGCACGTCCTCGAACACAGGATTCTGAGCGTCCACAAAGCGGCGGAGGTTGTAATGGTCGGCGGGATTGCGGTCCTGAAGCATGGAATTCGCGATGCACAGGAACGTTGACACCAAGCCGGCGCGTTCCCACGGAGAGTCAATATTACTCGCAGCGCAAAGCCGACATGGGATCGATCCTGGCCGCACGCCGCGCAGGCAGATAGCTCGCGACCAGCGCCACGGCAGCAAGCAGCAGCGATACCGAAAACAACACGGAAGGGTCGAGCGGCCGGACATCGTAAAGCATTGAGCCCAGCAGGCGCGTGAGCGCGGCGGAACCTACGATGCCGATGGCGACGCCCACCCCGACCCAGGCCATGTTGCGGTTCACCACCATCCGCAGTACGTCCCCGGCGTTGGCGCCAAGCGCCATGCGAATGCCGATTTCGTGCCTGCGCTGCGCCACGGAATGGCCTACTACGCCTACGATACCCACGGCAGCGAGTAACAGCGCCAGCACGGAAAAAATGCTGAGCAGGAGCATGGGGAAGCGCGTCGGACCCGTGGAGTCGTGTACGACGTTCTGCATCAGTTCGACGTTGGACACGGGCCGGTCCGGAAAGACGTCTGCTAAAGCGCTTTTGACTGCGGGCGTGTAGGTCGATGGCGCGCCCGCAGTGCGGACCACGACACTCATAATCGGCCATCCGGCCTGAGCATAGGGCCGCATGAACTGGCTGCGGATGGGATCGGCCAGGCTGGTGTTATGAACGTCTCCCACCACACCAACCACGGTCACGCGGGGTCCGCCTGAGCCTCCCAGCAGAATGGCTCTGCCGACAGGATCCTCTTTAGGCCAGAACCTGCGCGCCATGGTCTCATTGATCACGATCACGCCCGGCGAACCCAGCGTGTCCTGCAGAGTGAACTCGCGGCCCTTCAAAATCGGAATACCCATGGTCCGGAAATAATTCGGGCAGGCGACACTGTAATCAGCGCCCGGCATTTTCCCGGGATCCGCCGGGGGCTGACCCTCCACCTGGAATCCGCGGCCGGCATTTCCTTCAAAAGGCAAATGAGCGACCCCTCCCACGGAGACGATCCCCGGGATTGCGCCCACGTGCTCCTCGACATCGTCGCAGAACCTGGGCAGGCCCGGAGGGCCCTCGTAGATCACTTCCTGCGGAACCGACATCTGCATGGTGAGGACGTTGTTCGGGTCCAGACCCGGGTTGACGCCCAACAAGCGCGACATGCTCTTGATCATCAAGCCGGCGCAGCAGAGCAACACCAGGGCGAGCGCGACTTCCGATGCCACCAGCGCATAACGCAGCCGGTTTCTGCCGCTCGGAACCGCCGTTCGCCCGCCTTCCTTCAGCGGTTCGTTGACGTCGGTGCGCAAGGCGCTCATCGCCGGCGCGAGGCCGAACAGTACGCCGGTCAGGCAGGAGACAAAGAGCGCGAATGCGAAAACGCGGCCGTCGATCGGGACCGAATCCACGGGGCGTAAGATCAGATTCAAGGTGTCGAGCCGGAAAGCCCGGAACAGTATCTGGTTACTCCACGACGCAATCACCAGTCCGGCCGCCCCGCCTCCGATCGCCAACAGCATGCTTTCCGTGATCAACTGGCGCGCGATTCGCGATCCCGACGCGCCGAGTGCACGCCGGATAGCGATCTCTTTCTGCCGGACGGCGCCCCGCGCCAGCATCAGGTTGGCCACGTTCACGCAGGCAATCAGCAGCACAAACACGACCGCGGCCAGCAGGACCCCGAGAGCAGTACGCAGAAACTTGATGCCGTATTCGCCGAGTGGCTGGACGAAGGCGCCCATATTCACATCTTCATTCGGGTACTGTTTGGCGAGGCGGCTGGCGATTCCTTGCACTTCCACGCTCGCCTGCGCCACGGTTACTCCGGGTTTGAGACGCCCGATCGCAATGAAGCTGTTCTCATCGCGTCCGTAATCCGTCTTGGTGTAGCCGACCGGAACCCAGAGCTGGCGCTGGTTGCTCCAGAACTGCCATTGGAAGTGCCGCGGCATCACACCGATCACCGTGTAGTCGGCGCCGTCGATTTTGACGGTCCTGCCCAAAAGCGCGGGATCGCCGCCGTAGCGATTTGTCCAGAGTCTATAGCTCAGCACGACCTCACGATCCTTGCCGAGTTTTTCTTCCTCGGGAAGAAAAGTGCGGCCAAGAAGGGGTTTTACGCCGAGCACCGGGAAAAATCCGGCTGAGACGCGCACTCCGGAAACCTGCTCGGCCTGCTGACTCGAGTCCGAAGGCGAGAGATTGTAGCCGCGGCCGCCCGAGTCCAGGATGGCTACCGATTCGAATGAGTGGCTCTGTTTCTGGAAATCCCAGAAATTGGGCGCGGAGACAATGTTGTAATCGTCGGGAGTCCTGCCAAACTTCTCCCACAGGATGACGAGGCGGTTGGGCTCCGGAAATGGCAGCGACTTGAGCAGCGTGTTGTTCATAACGCTAAAGATGGTAGTGTTGGCGCCGATTCCGAGAGCGAGCGTCAGCAGGGTCACCGCCGTGAAGCCCGGGTTTCGAGCCAGGTTCCGCAAACCGTAGCGCACGTCCTGAAGAAAAGTCCCCATACCCTCACCTCGGCGAGACTAAGCCAGCAGGCAAAAGGCAACCTCGCTGCCAGACGCGTGCTTCAGTTAATCTGCTGAATTGAGAACGGGTTACCTGTGTGGCGAGCGTATTAGCAGTAGCGCTGCTTGATCGATTTGGCGCAGAGCTGTTCGGAAGCGAACACTCGCGCAGCGCCGGCGTTCCCGCTTTGAGCCTTACGCGGAGCCAGAGCGTCTGCAACGGAGGGGAAAATCTGGAAAACCTTCTCGACGTTTGTCACTGGCAGGAGCGTGCCGCGAGAAACGCATGAATTGCCTTGGTCCAATAGCAATCAACGGTAGCGAAGCGCTCGGCCTCAGGGACCGAAGACATACACCGCTCCTTCGTGCGAATTCCCGGAGACTGTCGTGTGAGGTGACCCGATGGCCAGTGTGCTGCCGCTGACCGCCACGGATGTGCCGAAGCCCGGCTCCGGCCCCGGCGCAGGAATTTTGAGAGACTCCGTCTTGTTCGTCCAGCCGCCGGACGGCTCCAGGTAGAGCAGGGCCAGGCCGGGTACCCGAGGGAATCCAACGGGCGAGCCCGCGATGAGCACGGGACCGTCGATGGCTATGCTGGCACCCGGCAGGGTTCGCGTCCGGGAGCAGATAATGAAGCTGCGACGCAACGCCAGACTCTGTGCCATCGTTTTCGGTGCCGCCGCGTTGTCGCTCCGGCACGAGCATCACACGGCGAGACGCCCGTGCAAATCTTGAGACGGTCGTACGCCTTTAAAAAGGCAAGGCCCGGACCAGAGGGTCCGGGCCCATGCCTCCTTAACTCCGGCTGCAACGGAGCGTCACGCGCTTACTGAACGGTCAGAGTGACTGTGGTTGTCTCCGTGAGGCCTCCGCCGGTACCTGTCACTGTGATGGTGTAGGTTCCGGTCTTGGCATTCGCGGGTACCTGAACGCCCATGGTTGAGGTTCCCGACCCAGGTGCCGGTATGGTCGCGGGCCGGAACTTCAGCCCCTTCGGGGTGCCGGAGAGCGTTACCGCCGAGTTGAAGCTCCCGGCAATCGTCGAGGTGATCGTGGTGCTGCCGAACGAGCCTCTGTGCACGGTGATCGCGTTCGGATTCGCGCTCAGGCTGAAGCTGGCACCCACTTGCGTGAGCGCATTGATCAGGCCATCGGTCCTCGGACTGCCCCACCCGGTGGCGAGATCGTAGCCAGTCACTGCCGGAAATCCGTTGCTGCCGCTGGTGATGTCCCAGAAGTCCGTCAGGTAGGTCGAGCCCAAACCCAGCGGGTAGATGGCTGGATTGATGAATCCAGGAGGCGCGGCACCGTTCGTCGCCGCCTGCTGATTCGCCAGCGCGAGGTAGCCTGCCCACATCGGCGCGGCGAAGCTGGTTCCACCGTAAAGGTTCGCGGTGCAGGTGGTTTGATCAGCGCAGACGTAGAAGGTGAAGTTCGAATTTGCCGCAACGTCCGGGCCGTTGCGGTACGTCGTCGAGCCCATGTTCGAGGAATTGATCACGCCCGGCAGTTGCTGCCAGGACGGGATCGCGATGTGGTCGGGTGAGATCCCGCCGCCGCCGTCGACCCAGGTCGTTTCCGATGCCCAGTGCCCGCCGGCGCCAGTGGTCGTCAGATCCGTGCCGCCCACGCAGATAACGTTGGCGTCTTCATTGGGATAGACGTACTGGCCCGATGCCCACTTGCCGCTGTCGCCCGCCGCCTGGAAGAAGCTCTGGCCTTGCGAGGCCATCTTCTCGAAGTAGGGATCGTCAGTGTTGGGATCCGCCGGTTTCCATGACCACGAAGAACTCAGATTCAGCGGCAGAGGAGTGTCTGTCGACATGCCGCCTAACAGCGCGGTGTCGGAGGAACCAACGTAGACGTAGACGGTGGTCACGCCGGGGGCCATACCGCCGGCCTGAGTGATATCAAGGCTCTGTTCCGTGTCGTCACAGCCCTGGCGGAAGACGCAGTTGACGGACGTGCCATCCGTGGAAATCCCTGTGACGTTGTATGTCCTCGTCTGGCCGGCGTTCGTGTAGTACGTGTTGATATCGTCGATATCAAATCCGGCGTACTCCAGCAATCCGATGTTCTGACCGGCCCCGGTGAGCGCCGTTCCCTGGTAGTAGGCGGCTCTCATGTCGCTGCCGCAGAAAGATTTCTGAGGGCAGGAGCCGGTGGTCGCCGGAGGCTTCGCACTTGGCGCTCGCTTCCGCAGCATCGGCTGCGGAACCGAGTAGTTGTCCAGGCCTGAAATGGCCCATAGCTGGAAGGGCAGATCGACGCTAGGCTCGCGATCCGGAGCGTAGAAGGTGCGATTCTCCGTCGGATCCTGGTAGTTGCTAATCGTGACGTGGAAGGCTGACTCGACGGCGCTCACTGGTCCGCTGATCTGGACGGCGAAAGCATCGCGAGAGCCGCCAACCACCGCAAAGCCGTGGCTCTTTGCGAACTGCACCACGGCATCGTAGTCCGCCTGAGTGGGGCCGAACAGGTTCGTGAAATCCTGAACAGTCAGGTACTGGTGGTAGACGGCGCTGTTGGGATTGTAGAGCTCCTTGATGTAGCTTTGCAATCCTGCCCGATCGCGCAGCGCCAGAACCATGTTGAGTCGCATGGTCTGGTCAGCGGGCATCCGGTTCTGCAAGTGCGCCTGGCCGCTGGTCACGACGTCGCGCACATGATGCATCAGCAGAGTCTGTGGCTGCGCCTGACAAACAGCGGCGGCGCCCGCCAGCATCGCGATCGTAAACAAACTTACGCTCGATTTTCGAATCACGAATTCTCCTTGGCTTGGCAGGAATTTCCGTTCTCGGTCTGGTAAGGTGACGGGAATCCCGGATTTGTTGAAACTCGAAAATCGTATCATGTTTCGTCGCTGCGGATGTCAATGAGCTGAGGATGCATTACATCCGTTTCCAACAGCACTAACCAAGCGCAATCCTGCGGAAACAGAAAGGCCCGGACCGAACCGGTTCGGGCCATCCTTAGGTAACTCTGTTGTGGTGATCGCTGGCATTCGACTGTCATTCACTGTGCGACGTCGACAGTGATTTGCAGTGATCTGGGTAAAGTTGTCGACCGTGCCATTACGGCGCAAGGGCGTTGATCAGGCCGCTGCCCTTCGGGCTGCCCCAACCAGTCGCCAGATCGTAGCCTGTTGTCGCTGGAAAGCCGTTACTGCCGCTGGTGAT